>BNJS01003036.1_pt1 | contig 192064 bp, 309 predicted proteins | sample 8540461 | NCBI WGS metagenome assembly BNJS01 (sample SAMD00202454, study PRJDB9452) | human saliva metagenome | isolation source: human saliva | place: Japan
GCAATAACACCATTACCATCCAATACTGCCAAAAATTTAACCTAATATTCTTTCTATTTTCCAATAAAGAAATTATCTTAATCCATATGAATAACTCCTCTCTCTTCTCAGTTATTTCCAGAAATCTTTTGAATTTTGTAGCATCTATATAAGAATATAAAATACCTAATAAATTAATAATTGTAAAAATTCCAAGTTTATTTAAAAGAGCCAATTTTTTCTCTCCTATTCCTTTAATATCTTTTTAATTCCATAATTATCTTACAAAAAGTCCTTTCGGACTTTTTAATTTTTAAAACAAAGTAAATAATAAATTATATACTAGCTGGTTACATTATTCTACTGGAGATTAAATAATAATATAGCGGTTGGCCAAATTACATATACTAATTCTACTCAATATCTTCATATTTTCTTCAACTAATTTTGCTAATTTCAGTTTTCTTTTCTCTTTTAACATCTTCTCCTCCGTAATATATACTTACTATAGAAGAATCGGCATCAACTAGTTGATCTATAAGTTTTTCAAATGTATCTTCAATTTTCTTTTCTGAAATTGTAATCTTGTTTTCATTTAAAACCCATAAAGTCGTCTTTTCATTTTACGCCTTCAATTCTGTGTATCTCTATGCATATGTGATTTGTCCAACTTTTACATTTGAAATCGCTTCAGTCATAAGCTCAACATTTTCTTCTACAGATAAAGATTCATCGAAATTCAATAAACAACTAAAAGCTTGAGGTATTTGTTTAGTCTTAATAACATGAAGTCTTTTTTCTGAAATTTTTGCAGCTTGTTCTGAATAAGTATTATATTACTATTGTTTGGAAAAACAAAACATTATCAGCGTTAATCTTTTTCAACTGCTTTTAAAATATTCAGCAGAAGGATTCTATTGTTTGTCCGCTAGTTATAATTTTACCTATTCTATACTTTAAAAATCACCATACCTTCTCCAGTTGATATGGTAGAAATAAAACCATATTTTATTTTCTTTTGCTTTTTCAGAACTTTTAGCTTCTTCAACTTCTTTTATCAGTGGCTAGCTGTAAATGATTATGTTGCCTTCATATTATCATCAGAATTTTTAAGCCGCGTAATACCGGTCCAAATTTAATGCCCATTCAATTGCTTGTCCTGGGTGGTTAGTAAGAACATGTACTTTTTGCAATATTATCTCCTTTAATACAATTAAATAATCAATACTTGCAAGCTTATCTCTAAACACCAGTATTCTTCGAATCACTTGTGTTAGCAAACCCAAAAGCAGTATCTAAATTTATTATTTCATCTTATGAAGCAAGAAATGTCTCAATTCTGCTGGTTTATTAAAATCTATATGTGTTTTTAATTTCACAATTTCATCTCCTACCACGCACCCTGCATAAGATTAATCCACGCCCACCAAAGAGCATCAACTACTTTGCTTTTTAAAATAGGTGAAATTCCTTATTTTTCCAAACTTCTAAAGCCCTTTTAAAAATTCCTTTACAGAACTCAACTTCATCATCAAATCTATAGGTGAGACTAGCTTTCTTGCATATTCTCCCATTTCTAATTACTGTAAGAATTGTGCCTCTGTAGTTTTAATTAACACTGCTTACTTTATAAGCATTTCACAAACACCTCAATTGTCATCAAGACATACCCTCTTTTACTCCCAACAAAATCCTTAAATTTGAGAAGGTGCACCCTGAATTCTCTTTACACCCACTTCAAAGCACCATCACTTATTGCTGGTTACGTCAGCAAGTGGGTTTATAATTTTCTAAATTTTATTGCAGACTTCATAACAATGACATATTAGTACCAGTATTCCTCCGTCTGGAACTGGAAAACTACATTTAAGCTGTTAACTATCTCTTTAGCTGGATTCAAGATACCTTCTATTTCTAAGCAAATGCCAATATCGGTAATTGTTCACACTTATTTATCGTCAAAGTTCCTCCCACATGGCCTTCTAATTTAATTCCATGAACATTAACATTAACCTTTTCAACAGTTAATCCTGCCGTAAGCTTTTCAAACATTATATTTGCATTTTCTAAGGATATTTTCACAAACAGTTGATATTTTTATTCCATATTGACAACTATATGCAAATCTATAAAACACTATTTTCTTTAAGTACAACATGAACACCTTTACTGTGAATTATCCCAAACCTCAGTTGATAAATTCCATCTTTAGGAGAAACATTAGCTAATCCGCAAACCCCATAACTTTCTCTTAAAACATTAGCAATACATGATTGTTTTAACCACAACAGGATTAATAGAAACTTTACCCAATTCATTATTAAATCTCCATATATACCTCTCCTAATTATACACATAAGTATATAGATTACTATATCAAATAAAAATCAATATATTTTACAAATCTTTTAATTGCTGATTCCCATTTTACTCTTAATACAGAGAAAATATAAATGCTGCCATACAATTAGCTAGAAAAATAAACTACAAAAATGGAATACACTCCCAAGTACTTTTCTGTAAAAATTATAAAATATACATCTTTGAAGCCACCTCATTATACCTGTTAATACGTGGCATTTTTGTTCGTCCAAGTCCTATAAATACTCCCTTGTTCCCAACAGTAAATATTCCCAAAACCAATAACCGAATTACATATAGGTTGTAAGTGCTTTATTTGTTGCTGTGGTAATCTCTGATTCTTTTGAAATAAATCTACAATATATGGATTTAATGGTGTAAAAATAATTATGATTGAAAAGACAATCAATAATGAAAACAATATTCCATAATAAAAATCTTTTTGCATTTTTAGAATTACCATTTCTATATTCATACTTTTCATCATTGTAGTAACAGTTGTTCCTACACTGGTTGGTAAAACAAAATAAATAGAATTTATATTTGATGCAATTGTAAAGCATTTAAAACAATTGAACCATATTTAACTACTTCTTTATTAATTAAAAAGAATCCAATATATACTAAAATATAAGATAATACACTAGGAATAGCTAACTCCATTGTATAAATTCTAAATCAAATTTAAAATTATGTAAAGATAATTGCATATCAGATTTATTTAAAAAGATCATAATACATCCAAAATCCTATTAAAAGATATGACATAAATGATGCTGATACTGCACCAATAACCCTAGATTTAGTATAGAAGAAATATAGTGTTAAAAATTACTTTTTAAAACTAATAATATGATCATTCTTAAGAATGGTGCTTCAGGATGTCCCGTACCATTTTTTATAGAATTAAATATAGCAGCCATAAATAAAATGGTAGTGACAAAAAGAATATAATCCCAAGTATTGAAATACATGAGTTGAAAGCTCTTCATTTACACCTCTCGAAATTATATACGAAAGAATCCAAGCAAATTGGAGAAAGTAATAATCCAATTATAAAGATAAAACTAAAATTTGAACCGAAAGCTTTTTTAGTTTTTCAATATCTCCTTTTCCATATAGTTGTCCTATTATTGCAGAAGCTGCAACACTGAGTCCTTGGAAAAAGCATTTAAAATATTTATAACTCGATTGTGAAAACCCAATAGCCCCAGCTATGACATAACCAGCTTTTATTATTTAAGAATAAGCCATCAGAAATAGGAATTAAAGATTGAACAATACCCATCATAAATACTGGTATAGTTAATAAGAAAATAGTCTTCATTACATTTTCACTTAAAATCATTTCTTCTTTCTTCAGAACTCTTGTAAAAAATTTTTGTATTCATAAAATCACTCCAATTAAATTATATACCTTAATAAAAATAATTTCAAATAAGAACTTTAACACTTCCAAGATGTTTCGCATCGGATTGGTTCTCGGGAACCTTGTTGTTTTCATTAATAATAAAAAGCTATCGATTTAACGATAGCTTTTAAAAATATTTTAAATTTTTATAATTCTATATCAAGTAATGCTCCAATTGAATTGTCTAATTCTTGATTTTTCAAATTTTGCTTGTTCTTGTTCTTCTTCTATAACAACTTCTTCTTGTTCTTCTTCTACAACTTCTACTACTGGTTTTTCAAGAAGCTCTTTAATAGATAAAGAAAATTTTTGATTTTTCTTCATCAATATTAATTATTTTAACTTCAACTTCATCTCCAATATTTAAAACATCAGCTGCTTTTTCAATATGATCATGAGAAATTTGAGAAATATGAACTAATCCTTCAACATTTTCTTTTTAATTTAACAAATGCACCAAAATCAACTAAATTAATTACTGTTCCTGATACAACATCACCAACTGCATTATTTTCTAAAAATAATTCAAAAGGTTTCTTTTGTCAATTGTTTTTAATCCTAAAGAAATTCTATTTCTTTCTCTATTTAATTTTAATACAACTACTTCTACTTCATCTCCTACAGATAAAATATCAGAAGGTTTCTTAATTCTATTCCAAGATATATCTGATACATGAATTAATCCATCAACATCTCCTAAGTTAACAAATGCACAAAAGTCAGTTAATTTTCTAACTGTTCCAGTTAAAACATCATCAACAGATAATTTGCTCCAAGCTAAATCTAATTTTTCATTAAGTTCTTTTTGTTCAACTTCTCTTCTTGAAAAGAACAACTTTTTCTTTCTTTTCATCTAAACTGATTATTTCACATTCAATTTTCTTTCCAATATATGGTGTAAAATCTTTTACGAAGCTAGTTGTAATATGACTTGCAGGAATAAAAGCATTAATACCATCAACAGTAGCTAATAGGCCTCCTTTAACTTCTTTTACTACTTCAGCTTCTACCAACTCTTTATTATTGAATTTTTCAACAAGATTTTGCCAATCTTTTTAGAGATTCAACTCTTTTTAGTTGATAAAACAACATTACCTTCTCCGTCATCAAGTTTAATTACATAAACATCAATTTCTTGACCTTCATGGAATAAGTCCTTAGGTTTTTTAGTAATGTCAGAAGATAACTCATCAAGTTTAATAATCCCATCACTTCTATAACCTATATTTACCATAACTTCAGTTTCAGTAACATAAATTATAGTACCTTTCACTATGTCTCTTGGATAAATTTTCTTAATACTCCCTTCTATTTGTTCCATAAATTCATCCTTGCTTAAAATTTCCATACCTTCAACTACCTCCTCTATTAACCAATCCGGAGTTGAAGCGCCGGCGGTTAATCCTATTTTCTTATATTTTTACCATATCTTTCAATGGTAAATCTAAAAATGTCTCAATTCTATATACATTTTTACAATGCTTTTTAGCTACATCATAAAGCTTATTTGTATTTGAGCTACTGTATCCCCAATAACTATCATACAATCTACTTTTTAGAAATTTCTTCGCAAGAAATTTTGTCTTTTTGAAGTTGCATCACAAATTGTATTTTTCAATTATAACATTTTCATTTCTATCTTTTTATTATATCAGAAAAATTGATTTCTCTACTAAATTTGTCGTTTGTGAAATATATATATAAATTTTTATTTTTATCATTTCAGCTTCTTCTTGGTATTAATTACACAATATTTATCACCACAATAGCCAACCATTGCTTTTTATTTCTGGATGATTTTTCATCTCCAATAATAATAATTTTCACTAACCATCTTTTACTTTTTCAATTTTTCTGTATATATTTAATAAAACTGGACATGTACAGTCAATACATTTATGCCCTAAGTTTATCATTTTTTCCTTAATACTTGGATGTATTCCATGAGAACGTAAAACTATAGTTCCTTTATCCTCTTTTTTTCATAGTCATTAATAATCTTAAGTCCTTTTTATCAAATTTTTTTGAACAACTTGAGGATTATGAATTAACTCACCATAAGAATACACCTTTTCATTATTTTTATTTTCATTTAAAGTTTTTCAGCTAATTTTACAGCTCTTTTTAACTCCAAAACAAAAACCAGCATTATTAGCTATTAGTATTTCCATATTTTACTTGATAAATTTGATTGAATAATTCTTCTGTTAATTTATCAATTGCCTCCGAATCTTCCATATTTTTCAAAATTATTAATTTCAATCATAGGATATATATCAACAGTTATTTTAGAGAAAATTCTATAGGTACCTTCTATATGAATTGGTAAAATATTAACTTTATTTTTAAAGCAATAAGTGCTACTCCCTTTTTTCATATTATTTATATCAACTGTTTTTAACTCTAGTTCCTTCTGAAATATACCAAGAATATTTCCAGCTCTAATAACTCTAAAACAAGATTTTTATAGCTTTTATATCAGTATTATCTCTATCTATAGGAATTACTCCCAACTTCCCCACTTAGTAAATAATCAAAAAGTTCTTTTTGAAAGAAAAATTTGTCTCTTAGTTAATGTTGCTAGGATAACCGGATCAAAAAAATATGAATATGATTTGCACTAATTATAAAAAGGTTGATCATCTTTTAAATTTTCAATTCCATTAATTTTAACCCTATAAATAAGTTTAACTAAAACGGAAACTATTGAAACTAAAAACCCATACATTATTTTTCGCCTCTTATATATGATAAAAAATTCTAAAAATAGTTTCTTTTAAAGTCTTATTTGTAGAATCTATTTCAATTGCATCTTTTGCCTTTTTAAAGGAGAAGCAGATCTATTCATATCATCAAAATCTCTTTCAATACTTTCTCTGACTTGCTCTAAATTAAGACCTTTTTCTTTTCACTTTGTAAAAATCTTCTTTTGTTTGCTCTCTTTTGAAGATGCAGTTAAATAAAAATTTAAAAATCTAGCATTAGGAAAAATTACTGTACCAACATTCTACCATCTAATACACAGCTTCCTTCCATACCATATTTTTCTTTGAAGTGAAACTAAATGATTTCTTACATAATCATAACTTGGAAACAAGTGATGCTCCCTTAGAAATTTCATCAGTTCTAATTTCTTTACAAGTTTTTACTCCATCTACATAAAGATAATTAGATTTATAAGTAAAATCTGTATCTTCAAGTATCTTCTTAATCTTATCATGATCATCTAAAAGAAATATATATTAGAAATAACCTTGTATGCAATCAGCTCTATACATAGCTCCAGTATCAATATAATTAATTTTTAATATCTTAGAAAGTGCTATTGTGCTCTTTCCAACACCTGATGGTCCATCTATTGCTATAATATAATCCATATTTACTCTCCTTCTATACAAGAAACTCCTGCTAAATGTCCAGTTGAAAAAGCAATTGTTAGGTTGTACCCACCAGTATTTGCATCAACATCTAAAAGTTCTACAATATATAAATTTTTAATTAGTTTACTCTCCATAGTTGAAGAGTTGACTTCTTTAACTGAAACTCCCCCAATTGTTATTATAGCTTCACTTAAAGGTCTTAAACTATTAAAAATTAAATTCTAAATTTTTAATTGTTTCTACTAATCTATCATCTTTTGCTTAGTTGATTTACACTAATTTCACCATTAACACCTGATTTTTCTAGTACTAGCTCAACCATTGCACCAATTAATACATTAGATAATACATTTTTAAACACTTATTCTTATTTTTGATCAAATTCTCTAAGTAATCTTTGATCTAAAGTATGATGATTAATCTTAGGTTTTTAAAATCAATAGAAACAATAGAATCTTTTGAATTATCAAAATACTTACTTGACTTTAAAACAATTGGTCCACTAAATCCAGTATGTGTAAAAGCACTCACCAAATTCCGAGATGAATTAGTTTATGATTTGTATTATATATCTTAAAATCTACAAATTTTAAACTAACACCTGAATATTTTTCTAATTTTTTCTTTTACATCTATACCTTACTAGTCCTGCTTTTTAAATCAGTTATCGTATGACCTAATCTTTTTAAAATTTCATGACCTTTACCTCTAGAACCCGTAAATGGATAAGATTTTTCCACAGTTGCAAATACAACTTTATCGAAAAGACCATAATCTTTTATTACAAACTAATTTAAATTTTTCTCCTACAAGTTTTACATCTTTCAATTTCAGTATTTAAAATTATATTTACACCTTTTGAGTTTAACGCTTTTTCTAAGGCTTTATTTACATCGTTAGATTTATCAGAAAGTGGAAAAACTCTTCCTCCTCTTTCAACCTTTGTTTCTAAGCCATTATCGTTAAAAATTTTTAGTATATCTTCATTAGTATATGAATATAAACTACTATATAAAAATTTTTATTACTATTAATTTCATCAAAAACTCATAAATCTCTTTTGAGTTTGTTATATTACATCTTCCCTTACCGGAAATATATATTTTTCTTTTCCAATTTTTCATTACCATCAAATAAAAAACTTCAGTATTTTCAGTTTTTCGAAAAATTGCACTCATTATTCCTGATGCACCAGCACCAATAACTGCTATTTTTATAAAAATCACTACCTTTGAATCTAATAATTTACCACTTATAAGTATAAATTATTTTTGCATTTAGTCAAATATAAAAATATTTTTGATTTTTTTACATTTAAAAGAATATTATTAAAAATGTAAAAATTACGTTATATATAATCACAAGAAATTTCTCATGAGAAATTTTTTATAGTAAAAATATATAAAAATAGGAGATAAACATCTCCCTAAAAATTTATTGTTTTATTATTCAGCTGATGTAAATGAAGGTCTTTCAACAAAACCACTCTTCAAACATAGTTGTACAAACATTAATTTTCTTTACAGAACCATCAACAACAACTCTAACTTTTTCTAATGTTTGCTCCCCATGATCTACTGCTCTTTCTATGTAGAAAGTTACTTTATTTCCAAATAATTTAGTTTTATCGCAAATTGCACATCTTTTGACATTTTCTTACCTCCTTTTACAAACTCATATTTAACACAAGTATTATACCACACTACACTTATCTTTGCAAGTACTTATGTTAATCATATTAAAGTTTTTATAAAAATTATCAAGGTTTTTTTCTCATCTATTATATCTATTCCAAGCTCTTGTGCTTTTTAATTTAGATCCAGCCTTTTCTCCAACAACTAAAAATCGGTTGATTTGGCTACTGCAGATTGAACTATAAGTCCTTTTTTGCGATTTCTTCTAAATCTTTCCCTCTTATAATTTTCAAATGTACCAGTGATTACAATTTTTATCTGTAAATTCTGTTTTTGAAACTCTTCATACGGTAGTACTTCTATTCCTTTTATCAAGTAATTTTATCCAAAGCATCTTTTACTATATTCATCATTAAAAATTCAAAAATAGAATTAGCTACAACGTCTCCGATATCATTAATTTGTAAAAGTTCTTCAATAGTTGCATTTCTTAAATTATCTAAATTTTTATATTTTTAGCTAAATCTTTTGCAGTTTTTACACCAACATTTTTAATTCCAAGCGCATAGATAAAGTTCTCAAAATTTACATTTTTACTCTCTTCTATTGAGTTTAATAAATTATTAACTTTCTTATCCTTAAATTTTTCTAGAGTGATAAGTTCATCATATTTTTAAATCGTATATTTTATAAACTTTATCCACTCCTAATTTATCGTATAGTAGTTCAATAGTCTTTTCGCTCAGCCCTTCGATATTCATTGCATTTTTTTACTTGAAAAATGAACAAGTGAAGAGGTTAACTGTGGTGTATGCTAAAGTATTTGTACAGAAAAAAATGTACTCCATCTCTAATTAATTCACTCTTACAATAAGGACAATGTGTTGGCATTTTTAATTTCTATCTCATTTCCATTATCTTCATCCATAGTTCCAAGAATTTCTGGAATCACATCATTTGAACGTCTAATTAATACTCTAGAATTTATTTTTACTTTCTTTCTTAAAAATATCATCATAATTATTTAACGTTGCTCTTTGAACAGTTACATCACCAATTTCAACTGGCTTTCTAAGATTTGCCGTTGGAGTAACTTTCCCAGTTCTACCAACATTCCATACTACTTCTTTTAATATTGTTGTATATTCTTCTGCTTCAAACTTATAAGCTATAGCAAATCTAGGAAATTTATTTGTATATCCATCTCTCAGCTCAAAAATCATTAACTTTTATTACAAACCCCATCTGTTAAATAGTCAACTCTTAAAACTTCTATCTCATTTATTTTTATCTTTAATTTCTTGAATATTAAAAACACTTTTTCATATTCATTTACTTTAAATTTATTTTGTCTTAAAAAGATATCATTTCTTCTTGAGTCTTAAATTGTTGATCAGATTTAAAACCAACATTATATATAAACGCATCTAAATTTCTGCTAGCCGTCTTTTTAGGATCAAGATTTCTAATTGCTCCAGCTGCAGCATTTTCTAGCATTTTTCAAAAGGAACTTCAGCGGTTTCATTATATTTAGAAAGTGCTGAAAGAGGCATAATAGCTTCTCCTGAATTTCAACTAAGCCCTTGTACTCAATTTCAAGAGGAATGCTCTTTATAGTTTTTACTTGTTCTAAAACTTCTTCTCCATATACGCCATTACCCCTAGTTGATGCGGAAACTAAAACACCATTATTATATGTTAAATTAATTGTTAGCCCATCAAATTTAAACTCAACAAAATACTCTAAAGTTTTGTTAGTATTATTTATAGAATTATATTCGTTTAATAGTTTAGTACATCTATTATGAAACTCCTCAAGTTCTTCAAAACTTTGAGCCTTTTTGTAAACTATATAATTCTTTTAAATGTGTATGTTTTTCAAATTTTTCCAATACTTCACCGCCAACTCTTTGTGTGGGCGAATTTGGTAAAATTATACCTGTTTCTTTTTCCAATTTTAGAAGTTCATCATATAATTTATCATATTCTGCATCACTAACGGTAGGCTCATCTAATGTATAATATTGATAAGCCCACAGATTTAACTTTTTCAACAATATTTTTCATTTTATCCATATTTAAACCCTCTTTATACGTTTATCTTTTTTAGGTCAAAATAGTTTTTATTCCTTCACCATCAAATGCAACCATAAGCATTACTTTTGATCCAGCTTTGTCACATTTAATTACAGTTCCTAAACCATATTTTTCATGCATGATTTTTCTCCAACTTTATATAAATCCTTAGAAGTGGTCTTATTAGTTTTTCATAGTGATTTAAAGGTTTATCTAATTTTTGTTCTTCCTATATCTGAGTTTGATATATATGTTCTAGAGTAATCCGATATAAGCATCATTTCTTATTCTAGAAGTAGAAATCCTATCTTCATCATAATTATTATCTAGATTAATTGTTTTATCATCTACAAAATTTATAATTTCATCAACAAAACTTGAAACTCTATAAATATTTAATTTTCCATACATAGTCATGCTTTTTGTTGATGATATAAATAATTTTTCTTTAGCTCTAGTAATAGCAACATAAAAAGTCTTCTTTCCTCTTCAAGTCCATCATCTCTTTCTTTTTATTGATCTTTCACTAGGAAATATTCCCTCATTCATTCCTATTATAAAAAACTACCCTATATTCTAGCCCTTTCGCAGAGTGAATAGTTGTTAATGTTACTGTTTCATTCAAATCTTCCAGTCTTATCAATATCAGATAAAAAGGCTATTTGTTTCAAGATATTCCAATAGTTTAACTGCTTTTATAATTATTTGATATTTCTTCTAAAAATAAGGCAATATTTTTCAGCTCATATTCTTTTTACTTTCATTTTCTCTTAAATACTCAAAAATTAATAGAATCTAAAAGTTCCTTAACTAAAATTTCAATATCTGTATCATTAACACAAGTAATAAATCCAAAAATTAAATCTCTAAAATTTTCAAATTCTGTTCTTAATTTTATTACTTATAGATTCTAGAAATTCATTTCTAAAAGTCCATCAAAAAGACTTATATTTTCTAAATAGCAAAAATCTTCAAGTTTTGTAAACTAACATTACCTATAGAACGTTTTTGGATAGTTAATTATCCTTCTAAAAAGCATTATCATCTTTAGGATTAGCTATTAACTTAAGATAAGCTAGTATATCTTTAATTTCTTTTCTATCGTAAAATTTAAGGCCACCAACCATTTTTATAGGCAATAGAATTTTTCTTAAAAGCATTTTCAATAGCAAAAGATTGAAAAATTTTGCACGATACAGAATAGCAATATCAGATAAATTATAACCTTCGAATATTAACTTCGATATATTTTTGGGCAACTTCAATAGCTTCATAGTTTTCATTTTGGTAACTTTTATAAACTATCTCGTCACCACCCTCTTTTTGTCCAAAGATTTTTATCTTTTTCTATTTATATTATTTTTATAAGCTCATTTGCACAATCTAATATTTTCTGTGTTGAACAGTAATTTTTCTTCAAGTAATATTATTTTGAGTTTGGAAAGTCATTTTCAAAAATTTAATATATTTGAAATATTTGCACTCTCCATCCATATATTGATTGATCTATATCTCCTACTGCACAAACATTTTTATACTTTGAAGCTAAAAGTTTTATTATTTCGTATTGAGCATCATTGGTATCTTGATACTCGTCAACATATATATATTTAAATTTTTCTGAGTAATATTCTAATACTTCTGGAGATTTTTAAATAGCTCAATAGTTTTAAAAATTAGATCATCAAAATCTAATGCATTATTTTTAGTCAAAAATTTCTTCATATTTCTTATAAATTTTTCTACCACATCAGTATTGTTCCCGAAAGAAAAATATTTTGAAAATTCATTAGGATTAACATTTTTGGCTTTTAGCATCACTAATTATTCCTATAACCGCATTTTTATATTCTCCTAGTACAGTTTCCCATGTTGGATTTTGTTTAAAAATTTCTTTTTAAAAACTAATTTTTGATCATCTCTATCATAAATAGTAAAATTATTTGAATATCCTATTTTTCTATATTAAATCTTAAAATTTTAGAACAAATTGAGTGAAATGTTCCAATCCACATATTAGAAATATCTCTGTTAAAAAGTATTTTCTATTCTTTCTTTTCATTTCTTTTCCAGCTTTTATTTGTAAATGTTATAGCTAGATTTCATATTCACTAACATTTTTCTAAAACTGCATAAGCAATTTTTGTTGTTAGTACTTTTTGTTTCCACTTCCAGCACCAGCTAAAACTAATAACGGAGAACCAAAATGTTCAACTGCCTCCAATTGCTTGTTATTTAAACCTTTTTAATAAATTCATATATACCCTCATTAACATCTATAAAAAGCAATGGAATTACCATTGCTTAGTAAAATTATTTTCCAACAGCTTGAACAATATCATTTGAAATTCTTACGATTTCAATATTATCTATATTCTTAGCTTTAATCTGAACATTTTTACCAATATCTTCTTTTTACAGAAACATAAAAGTTCTAGATTATCTGATCCAAAATTAGCTAAATCAGACTCATATCCTTTAACTGTAACTTTGACTTTGCCTACCAAACCTCTTAAAAATAATATCTCTGCCAGATTCGTTTTTCAATTGCTAATTTTGATGTATCAACTCCAATACTTTTTCAATCTTTTTATCAACATCAATATTAACAACTATCTTTAAATCATTGTTAACTAATGCTATATCAGTAGGTAATTCTAATCCAACACTAAACGATCCAGATTCTTTTTATTTGGGATAGATCAAAAGGCTTAGTCTGAATTTCAGAAATTTGTTCTAAACTAGATAAATTTCCAACAATAGAAACTGTATTCGGCACAATATTTTTCTTCGTAATTCTTACATCACTATGAGGAGAATTAATCTCTATTAATTTAAGTGGAACTTCTTTAAAGTTTCTAAATCCTATGGAAACATTCGTATCTGTCTTACTAATATTTACTTTTTACTTCTTGATTAGTTTCATCAACTGGGATAATTTTTAGTTAATACAACTTCATCACTATCCTTATTCGTTACATCTACAACTCCTAGAACTTTCTTTACTTTATTTACATAAGATACAGGTCCACTAACAACAACTTCAGTATCAGCTGGTTCCTTCTTTGAGATAACCTGATTTTTTTATTTTTAATCTGGCCAACCGTCTCAACTTCTACTTTAAATGTCTTACTTATTTCCTCATCCAAAGTTACTAATAATTCACTTTCAGATGACGATTTAAATTGTACATTATATGGAACTTTAAAATTTATAGAAATTCTATGAGCTCCAGATGTTGTTGCATTTTGTAAATTAACTTCAGCAACAATATCACTTTTATTTACAGAATAAACATCATCTTTTTTTCCTGTAATAGTAACTGTTACCGTTGGATTTTCAGGACTAATTCTTATAAGTTTTTGACTCTAAAACTGATTGATTCTTAAAACTAATAGGAACATCATAAAAGTGTCTTGTTACCACAGGATTTTACTCCTCCAATCACAAGAAACCACATCACAACTCAACAGCCAATGAAATTAATTTTTAATTTAAAAATCTTTTTTAATTGATTCTACTATTTTTAAATTTATATTATTTAACAACTTTATCACCCTTGATTTTCAACTATTTCATTAACTTCTTCTTTTTATATCTTCCATTATTTCTTTCTTAACTTCTTGTTTTAATTCTTCTTTATTTACAATTTCTTTAGTCTCAAAATAAACTTTGAATCATTTCTTTAAATGAATTAGTTGATTTTTCTTCAACTACAAAAATTTTCAACTAAATAATTTAATAAGAATTCTTTTGAAACATTTCTATTTATTGATGATTTTTCACAGATAGAAACATGACAGTTTCTTCACTAACAACTATAACAATTGCATCAGATTTTTCTGATATCCCTATCCCAGCTCTATGCCTTGTTCCAAGTTCCATTGAAATTTCCTTACTATCAGTTAGTGGTAAAAAAACAAGATGCTGCAATAATATGATCATGACTTATAAACTAACAGCTCCATCATGTAAAGGAGTATTTGGAATAAATATATTCATTAATAATTCGTAAGATATATCAGAATTTAACAAAAATACCTGTTTCAATTATATCTCTAAGACCTGTCTTTCTTTCTAAAACCATTAAAAGCACCAATTTTTATCTGCTAAAGGAATAAGTTGCTTTTTACAAGTTCTTCTATTCCTTTTGCATTTCCTGTTGCTACCTCAAAATTAACTGGCTTTAAAAGCTTATTATTACCAATATGTTCCAAAAATTCTTCTAAGTTCTGGTTGAAATACTATTAATATAGCTATAAACCCCTACAGTAACAGCATTATTTAAAATCCAGCTTATAGTATAAAGCTTAAAAATTCGCTTAGTTTAGAAGCGATAAAAATAAATAATATACCTTTTTATAAGTTGTGTTGCTCTAGTTCCTCTAATTAAAACAAATAACTTATAAAACATAAAACTAACTATAAATATATCTAAAATATCTGATATCCTAATTGTAGATAACAGAAAAATAATTTATCAAACCACATAAAATCACATCTTCCTAATTTTAATATTATACATAATAATTATAATATAATATCAACTAAAATTCAACATTTGATTATTATTAAGATTCAATAAAAACTTTCAATTAATTTGAAAGTTTTTGTAATTCATATTCAATGTAAACATTGTCTCCAATATTTTTTTCTTTACCTGTATTTAACTCAATAACTTTTAAAATATTGGATTTGTTATTTAATTTTAGTTGATATTCAATAAAAGATCCTCTAAATTGTTTAGAAATAATTTCTGCAAAATTATCTGTTTTATAATCAACTATTTTTTTATTTTTCTGGCCTTATAAAATTATCATTATCTAGTTTATTTGAGTTACCAATAAAGATAGAGAAAATTCACTATTAGGAGAATTGTATAATTCTGTAACAGTAGAATTTTGAATAATTTTTCCTTCATTCATCAAAATAACTCTATCAGCCATAGTAAAAAGCATCTTCTTGATCATGTGTAACAAGTATTGTAGTCATTTTAAAAATATTTAACTAATTTTTTTAATTTCATTTCTCATTGTAATTCTTAAATTTTTATCAAGATTTGAAAATGGTTCATCGAGTAAAATAAGTCGTGGACTTATAACTAAACTTCTAGCTAATGCAACTCTTTGCCTTTTGTCCTCCAGAGAGTTCATGAACTTTTCTATATTCATAACCTTCTAGACCAACAATCTTAAGAATTTCTAGTGATTTATTGATTCTATCTTGTTTTTACATTTCTAAATTTTTAAACCATAAGCAACATTTTCTAAGACATTTTTTATTTGTAAATAATCCATAAGATTGAAAAAAACTGAGATATATTTCTATCTTCTGGATTTAAAGAGCTTATATCTTCTCCATTTAAAATTTTCCCAGAATTATTTTTAATAAAACCTCCAATGGAATTTAAAAATAGTTGTTTTTCCACAACCTGATGGTCCTAATATACATAGAATATTTCCTTCATCTAAAGAGAAATTAACATCTTTTAGCACTTCTTTTTCACCATAAGTTTTATTTAAATTTTTACTTCTAAAAACATAAAAATCTCCTAATTTATCTAAAATATAATTTATAAAACATAAATATGAAACTAAAAATTAAAACAAATAAGTATAATAATAATTGCTAAAACTGATGCTGTATTATATTTCCACTGTTTATAACGTCAAACATAACTAAAGTCAGAACTTTCTGTGCAGGATATACAATAAAAATAATTGAACCTACTGTTGTCATAGTACTATTAAATCCATTTATCATACTTATAACAAAATTACTTCTCGTATGTGATAATATTACATCTTTAAAAATAAAGAATTCATTAGCACCTAAATCTTTTGCACTTAAAAATCTGATTCTTATCTATAGTTTCTAAACTTGAACTAAAAACTTTTTGTTGAAAAAGGTAACTGTTTAAAAGTAACATTTAAAATTACAATCAGTGCAGTACCTGTAATGTAAATTGGATATTCATTAAAAGCTAATATATAACCTATTCCAAAAAAATGTACCTGGTAACATATATGGCATTGTGGCTATAAAGTCAAACAACCTTAAAAATTTAACTTTTCTTATATGAATATAGTATTGAAGTAACAAACCAATTAGCTTCCAAAAGCAGAAATAAGCTGAATAATAAATACTTCTAAAAACTGTCTTATCTATATGATCCCTAATATCAGCAAAAATGTTCAAAAAGTAAAATATAATTTACCCCTTTGAATAATCAGTAAACGCAGAAATAATAATTGAACTATATTGCAAAACTAATAAAATCAGGAAAATTGAAGATAGAAAAACAGCTAAATAAAAACTGTTCCCTCAATTCCGACCTCTGAAAGATTTGATCCAAAGTTTGTATTCGAAATAATTTTTGAATTTTTATATAAAAATAAATGTAAAAATAACAGGAATACAAAGTACTATATTCATCGCACCCGCTTGAACTATATTTCCATCAGAAATAAATACATTGTAAGATCTTGAAGCTAATGTTTCAAAAAGATCCACCTATAATTAATGGTGTTGAAAAGTCAGTGATACTTCTTATAAAACTTAATATTGCAACAACCTTAATGTTGGTAATAATTGAGGTAACATTATATCTAATATAATATTATTAGTTTTAGCCCCTAGAGATCTAGCACTATTAATTTGTTCCTTATCTATACTATCTAGAGTTGAAATAATCATAAGAGCACTAAGTGAAATTAATCCAATACTTTTGCATTAATATAATTCCAAAAAGAACCATATGCATTTAATGATAAATTAAAAATATCATGTGTAATAAATCCCTCGACGTCCAAAAAGTTTTATATACGCTAGGGAAGAAACAAACGGTGGTGAAATCATCGTAATCATTAATACAAATGAAATTAATCTCTTTATACTGTTCTTAATACTAAAGCAAAAATACCTATAGAAACAGAAACAATAGTTGTAATAATAGTAGCAGCTACAAATATAGAATTATATAATAATTTACTTTGTGTTTTTAAAAAGAAAAATCCTTCTAAAAAGTAAATTTACCATCATAAAAATGTCGAAACGAAAAACCTTTAAAAAGGATATAAAAATAAAAGTAAATAAACAAAAACTAAAAGTAAAAATTATAAGTCTATCTATAAATTTAAAATATTTTTCATAACTTATATTAATTAAAAAGGAGATTACCTCCCATTTTTATTTTCCTTGTGTTAATTCTGCCCATCTTTTAAGGATAGCATCTCTTTGTTTCCCAAAAACTTTCAATATCTTCTTTAATGAATTTATCTTTTTGGTAATCCTAATTCAAAACCTTTAGTACCATCAATAACCATTTGAGCTCCATCTTTTCCATCAAGTTCAGCAATTAATTGTTGATTTTTCTGGTCTTAAGATAAAATCTTCAAAAGCTTTTTGCAAGTTCAAGGTTCGGAGTATTTTTAAAAATAGCAACACCTTCTGGTACCCAACATAATCCATCTTCAGGATAAATTGCTGTTAAATTATTTTTCAGCAACATCAAAAGCAGATTTATCAATTGGAATAATACCAATTCCAAATTCTCCAGCTACAGTTTTTTTCTTGAGGATCTTTTCCTCTTTTACCATAGAATTTAACATTATCATTTAATTTTTGAAATATTCCCATGCTTTTTTTCTTCACCATATAAGTCAATAAGACCTTTAACATTTGCATAACTTGTTCCTGATACAGCAGGATTTGCCATGATTATTTCATCTTTATATTTTGGATCTGCAATTTCTGCCCAAGTTTTAGGAATTTCAAGTCCTTTTTTTCTTGTAAAATTTTATTATTTACTAAAAATCCTACAACAGTAACACCTTTAGAAATCCAATATCCTTCATTATCTTTTGAATCCTTCTTTAATTTTTATCGAATCCTTCTGGTTTATACATTTCTAAAAAGACCATCTTCTTTTTGCTTTCATAAAAGCATCAATTCCACCACCGAACCATACGTCAGCACTTGGTTTTTCCACCTTCTGCTTTAATCTTAGCAATAACTTCCCCACTTGACATTGAAAGAAACTCAACTTTAGCTTTTAGTTTCTTCAGAAAACTTATCAAAAAGTTTTTGTATTTTTCTGATGTTGCAACAACATTTAATGTTTTACCTTCGAAAGTTTTAGTAGCTTCTACTTTCTTTTTCTTCTTTCTTTTCTTCAGCTTTTTTTGGTTGACAACCAACTAACATTAAACCTGCTAGTGCCAAAGATAAAAATCTTGATTTTTCATAATTCCCTCCTTAATTTTTCATAACTATCTTTACTATGAAAAATAAGCTGTAAAAACAACCAATAATATTATATCATAAATTTAACATTTTATCAATATTTTTATGCTTAAAATTATAAATATGATATAATATAAATATACTGCAAAAAGGTTTTTATAACAAGTAAAAACACGATTTTTTATATATTATTTTTGTATAAACGTTGAATTATCAACGTTTATAGCTCTAATTTTTCTACTAATCGACATTTAACTACATAAATTTTTTACTCTTTTTGTCCCCTTTTGCCCCTTTTTGTCCCCCTCAAAAAGTATGTTTTTGTCCTGACCCCCAAAGTCGAATTTTTGATAAAGGGAAGTTTGCAAAAGGAAAAAGTCCGGTGAACTCGTGATAGTGTTCCTCTCCCACTTTTACCCTCCCCTATGGTTTTATTTTTCGTTTTTCGTTTTCGTTTCGCTTTTTGCTTTTTCCGTTCGCAAATAAAACATCTTTAAAGCAGTGCAAAAACATAACATAGCATAGCATTTTTTAAATAAAAACCTCTTTACGTTCTCCTGGTTACAACTCTAGTACATCATATATTGTTAATTAAATAACAACAATAAAAATAATATATTAATTTAACCAACACAAAAAGCAACCAACACAATCACAATATCAATACATCTATAATCAAGTAATTACAATGTGTTCAAAGCATTATAAAAACATAATATATATATATTCAATCTATAAAAGTAGTTAATCAATAATCTAAAACAGCTTGTAACATTGGAATATCAACGTTCTTTATATTAAAAATAAATTACTTGTATAAAAGTATTGACTTAATCCATTGATTAGTATATACTATATATAAAGATAAACAAACACACACAAAATAAAAACAAAATTTAGGAGGTCGACTTTATGAAAAAATCAAAACAACGCAAAAAGCAATAAAAGAAAACTATTTTAATATCTTGATCACTTGGATATTGTGAGGGTGAGACTATTTAACTATTTTGAGCCAACGTTTTATATTGGAAGTAATAAAGGATGGTTGTGCGATATTTATACATTTAGAAAAGGTTATAAATGTTTTGCCGTTTCTACTGGTTATGGTTATTTAACTTATGATGATCAGAATACAAAGAAAAGGATTAGCAAGACTTTAGTTTATGCACTTGAGCAAAGGTTTTAAAAGCGTTGGAAAAAGTTGGGAAAACTTGGAAGATTTAAAGATGATGAAATTAGTTTTAATACAAAATATAATAATAAAAGTATTTTGGAAAAATAATAGAAAAATAGGAGGTCTTAAAATGAATAAAGATAATTACACTAAGAAAGAAATCAAAGCGATTAAAAGACATTACAGAAAATGGAGATTTATAACAGAGGTTTTTATTGGAGTATTAAAGATGAAATAACTTTTGATGATATAATGAAGTTTTAGACACTTTAAGAAATGAAGGAATAGAAATCTCACAGGTAAATAGTTACAGTTTAGATACTTTTATAGTTTATGAAATTTTAAGACGTTCAAGCTATCAAGATTTTAAAAATGAGGTTTTAAATATATTTTTAGGAGGCAACACAATGGAAGAAAAATATTTTTATAAAGAAGTAAACAAGCAATCAAGAAAAAGAAATGATATTTTTATATCAAAAATCATTTTACTTATCATAGGTTAAACAGTTGGAACAAGTGGAAAGGATACGCCAACAACGTAAAGATTTATAATTTAGGATTGACAAAAGAGCAAGAGGAAAAAGCTTATAATTTATTTTTAATGATAAAATAGATGCGAGCAATTTTTGGTCTATCGTTGAGATACATTTGGAATATTTTCAGAGATACAACAGGACATCAAGCATATTTCAACGGGCGTTCTGATGGTTATATTGTTTTTGATAAATATGTGAGATTATGAAGTTTTAGAAGGTTAAGAATTTACAAGAGTTACAGGAAGTTACAGAAATATTACAAAAATTTGACCAACTTTTGCGATAATTTAAGGGGTGAACTAATTTGGTATTTATACAACGCAAGAATGGAAGAAGAAGAAACAATAATTAAGACTAAAAAGTATTGACAATTTAGGAGGGCAAAATGATATGTAATATCAAAAATTTATAAATAAAAAGAGGTATCAAGAGAAATAAAAAGAACTATCAGACTATAAAGCTAGAAAGCTAGAACTAATATTTTTAAATTATTCAAACGATTTTAAGGTTCTTATATATAAAATCAACTATTACAACGAACATACAAGAGCATTTAACAGAATTATAGAAATCCATAAAATCATAAAATATTTTTATAAAAACATTGATTATTTTAGTATATATACAACTTTTTGAAATTGAAATTTATATAAATAAGCTATATAAAGAACTAAAAACGTTATTAATTCCAAAAATTAGTGCGAACTTATTACATTACAGATATTTTTATAAGGATTGAAAATATAAAAATAGACTTAAAAACAACTCAAAAGAGGTCGAAAATGAAACATTATAAAAAGTAGTAGCAGTTTTGTTGCTACTTTTTACCTCTTTTCTTTGTGGTTGGACAGTCACGAACCAAAAAGCATTTTCAAATATTCAGACTTTTACATTGAAAACGTGAAAAGCAATGAGAAAATTTTTAAACAATTCAAAGCTATATAACTCAGAATATAGGCAATATTTACAAAAGAAGATACAAGAGAAAGAGAAGAACAACAAGAACAACAACAGGAACAAGAACAGGAAGGAAGAAAAGCAAGAACGTAAAAGCAAGAAGAAGAAAAGGAAGAGGAAGAGGAAGAGGAAGAAAGAAGAAGAAAGAGAAAGAAGAAAACGGAAAAATCAAAGAGAAAACACAAAGAATTAGGAAAGAACAAGAAAATAATAGACTAGACAAGTACATTTTTAAACATAGAATGAAAAAGCAAAAGACGATAAAGGATAGGGTGAAAATGATAGATAGAAATATATATTTCAAAGGTGGATGGATTGAGCATTTAACTCTAGTTTAGAGTTAAAAGACATTGCAAAAATAGGCAAAAATCAATATTAAGAAAAATACAAAAATCTAAAAGTTAGTTTCAAAACTAAAAAGATACAACACAATAGAAATTTTTATAAAAACAAAGCTGACTACACAAGCGAAAAACTAGAACGTATAAAAATAGATATATCTTGAATAAATACAATTATAAAGATAGTAACCCTATCGCTGAAGATTATGAAACGGGTTTTATATATATATTTATTAGGAGGAATAAAATGAGAATATCAAACAAAAAGTAAATTCAGTAATCGAAAAATTAGAAAAACTCAGAAGATGAGGTTTTTGGTTTAAGAACAGAACTCACAAGACCTGATATTATTTCATATAGAAGCAAAAATATTTTTTGTATCAGCTAACCAATTCAGGATACCAATGTCCTGGAACTTATGGAATATTAGTTGCAGGATTTAAAACTCAAAAGGAATTTATTAAATACGTTCAAGAATATTTAAAAATGACGAACGCACAAAATAAAAGAAGAAGAAAAACAAAATCAGCGAGAACGTGAAGAATATGAAGAATATAAAAACTTATGAGTTACAAATAAAAACAATGTATGACGACTAAAAAGAGATATAAAAATATCTCTATTGCTTATTTTTAAAAACAACATAATCAATCAAAAACACAATAATATTATATAATCTTATGGTAATGTAAACGTTTTATATTTTTAATTAAAATAGTTTTTAATGTAATTATATACCTATATAAAAACAATGCTTTTAAAACTCATTTTACAGCATTATCATTTTGACTTAGCACCTGAACGGATAACCTAAAAGAAAATTTATAAAAATCATTATTTTAAAAATCATAAAAATTCATTTTTATATATCCGTTTATATATTTATATATAATAAAATTGTCGCAAACTAAAAAGCTACTTTTATAAATTCATTTATATATTTATATAATAAAAATCATCAAAACTAAATTACGATTTTTAAATTACATATTATATACTATATAAAATTGTCGCAAACTAAATTACTACTTCAATTCTTTTTAGTTTATTATCTATTAATTCTCTTAATTCTAGCAAACTATCTTTATCGGCATATTTATTAATTAATAGTTTTGCATTGCTTTTTATAATTAGATATCTTTCTCTTGCTTCAGGATTCTTCTCAAGATATTTTTTATTCCATTCTACTTGCTTTTTCATTTGTTCTCTTATCCATTTTCTTATCCCCTTTTTATTAAAGATATTATAACATAATCTATATATTATTACAATACATTTATATATAATATTCTTCTAGCAAAACTAAACAATAACTCCTGCATAGCTTTTTCTCTTTTTCGCCCCTTTTTGTACTCTTTTTCTATCATTAAGTGAGTTTTGTAGATAAAGGAATGGTATCGTCAAACTTTCTTTCAGGAGCGTCATTAACAGGTATTATATGATGAACAATTTTTGACTTAACACCTATTATTAACCTTTAACTGATAAAGGTCTGAGTGTCGATATTTATTTCTAATATACAAACTAAACTTAGTCCATTTTGACGTTTTATAAAACTTTCATTCTTGCTTACAGCTTGTTTCCTTTGCTTTTTACTACAATTATCGCATAACCTTTTTATTTAATGGTATTAAATTTCTTTTACAAATTGAGCATAACTTATTCATTTTATATCCTCCATTTTTATATAATAAAAATAGGGCAAACTAAAATCGCCCTATTATATCTTTTAATCTAAAAATTCTGTGACTTATTTTTGAATTATATATATTACTTTAATATAATTAGTCTGCAAACTAAAATTAAATTAAAATAAAAGCTAATTATCGCAAACCAAATTACTATTAAAAATCAAAAGCCTTAAAAACTCTCTGATATATCATTTATATCGACATTGTATTCATCAAAGAAAATTCTGAGTCGCTATATTCATAGTTGCGTCAACAGGGTCTATTTTATCCTTTGACCTTTTCTTATCTATTTTAAAGTTTTATTACTATCCTCGCATAATACAGCGTTACTCATACAGAAATTATATAAGCTATCGTTTTTCGTGTACTACATATAAACTTCCTCTCTAAAACGTACAGTTCCTCGCATAATGTTCTAATATTTTTGTGTAATTTCTATTGTATTATAACCTAGCTTTTCCATTTCTAAAAGCAAATTGGTGGCACTCCAACTGTCATAGCAAATTTCGACAATGTTGCAGTTGTGTTCTTCTTTAAAAATTATTGATATATTCTATAATATCGTAAACGTCTATAACTTCATTTTTTTAGTTATAGTGAGGTTGCCCTCTTGCTTAAACTTATACCAATAGTCTTGCCCTTTATTCAGGTTATTATTATACGTTGTTTCAGGTATAAAAGATTGTTGCTTAAAAATAGTATTTGTTATCAACCTTTACACCAAAAACAACTGATGTCAAGTCATCTTTCTTTGATATATCGACACCGACAAAAACATTGCCTTTTACTAAATACATTATAGTCAAAATCTTCTGTGCAGTCTTTTCCATTTCTTCATATTCATATATCCATTATCTGCCATATCTACCCATATATTCATATTTTTGTTAGGAATTTTCTTAGCTTACTTTCATCTAATTTTGATAGCTTGTAATCACTTTCTAAAGACTGTATGCCCTCCTCATAAGTTGCAACTATCGGATTAGCTTTTATCCATAGAGCTTTCATCATCTAATTTATCCCCTGTTTCCATTTCGTGAATATCTATAAAGTATGTATCATCTTCAATAGATATATCAGGGTCAAGTATTTTGCTAACCTCATCATAAGTTGACTTACACGGACAATTTATATCAAAACCTGCAGTTGTTATGGTAATCAAAAAGTCCTTCAGGTCTTGCAATCATACCTGTTTTTAAGTTCGACCATATTTCATCTGTTTTATGGTCTTTGTGCTCATCTACTGTAGCTAAACTAGGGTTATTCTGCATTATCGTTGTTCTTTGCTTCTCTTGATAAAGGTTTTATAAATCCGTTATTACTTAAATTAGTTATTTGATGGTATGCTTCTTTTCCATTTATCTTTTAAAAAAATCGCTAGTCTTTAAGATGTGTAATATTTCTTTATAAACTATCTCTGAACCCTCTTTATTCCAACCTGATAAGTAGGCTTCTTGCTGACCTTTTGTAAACAAAAAGTAGCTATTTAAACAGGCTAACATTTGGGATTTACTGTTTTTCTCCCAACCTGAATATAAGCTACTTTTTGTTACTCTCCTATTATTTTTCTATATTTAAAACATAATAAACTACTCGCCCAAAACATCTGCACTTCTACAAGTTCAATCGGTTGTCCCTCTAATACTTTCCTGCTCTGTGCTAAATTGTTTACACCAGAAATAAAAATCGCATTAATTCGTTTTTGTCAAAAATAATACTCATCATTTTCTAAAAATCTTAAAAATCTTTTACAAGCTAGACTATGTTTTTTACAACATTTTCTTTTTCTATTTGCCCCTTACCCACTTAATAAGCCTATCGTATAGTTCTTGTTCAAGTTTTACAAACTTATCCATTATTTATATCTCCCCAAAAAGCAAACTAAAATCATCCGTTTTCTTTTTCTTCTTCTTTCTTTGGAACAACTAATTTCATTCTGCTTGTAACTGTCAAGCCTAATTCTCACTTAAAGTAATAATCTGTTTACTTAACTTATCTTGAATATTAATAGTCTTTCCGTCTAGCAAAAATATCAATATTATTCGCCATTTCAACAGTCACTTTTATCATACATTTCCTTAATTAATATATAATTCGCCAATGTTTCTATATCTAAATTAGTTAAAAATATCTAGTCTTTGTAATTCTTCTGAATAATAATTAAATTCTTCGTGTAATCTCTTAGGGTAGCTTTTTAGGGAGGAGCGACCTTATCATTAAAAGCCTTTGAGTTCTTGCTCTTGTCTTTTCTTTAATTTCTTTTTAGTTAAATGTTTCTTACCTTTTTCTAATAAAAACGCTAACAGGTTCTTTTTCTTCCCATAAAATCACTCCTCCCTATTACTACTCTATAACTCCGTCTTTGTTTATTATTTTTATCTTTTATTAATGCTCCTCTTTCATTAAAGCATATTCTTTGCCCTCAATATTTCTAACATAACTTGTATCGCATACTCCCCAATCGTTGAAATAAAATGTTTCCTCTCCGACTGTTAGCCATTCTTCGCATAACATTTTACAATCTTTGTCAAAGTAATACCATTCGTTTTTATATTTTAGCCATTTTTCACAATAAGCGTATCCGTCTGCTCCAAAGTAATACCATTCGCCATTGATTTTAGACCAACTATTTTTTGCATAATCTCCGTTTGGTAGTCTATACCACCAACCAACATTGTCTTTTATCCAGCCAATAGGCTCGTTGCTTCCGTTTAGGGTAACCTTTTAACTTTTTCAACAAAAATTACTCAACAAATACCATTTTTACAAGCTCTTATTTGTTCAGGGCAATTTTTCCTGTCCAATAATTATGTTGTACCATTCTTGAAATATCTATATTTTTCTTCTTTAAGTATTATTGAAGTCAATCTTTGCCCCTGTTTTCTACAGCTTGGTTATAATCGCCATCTAAATTTACACAAATTTCTATTGAGATACTTTCAGTATTTCCTTTACCTCTGCCATCTCCTGCGTGCCATATTTTGAAATCGTGGTCATGCGTTTGTATTGCTTCGTGGTCATCAACTGCCAATGCCAACCATAACCTATACCACTTCTCGCTTGTAGGTTGTGATGTGCTTTTTGCGTTTGCTCCTGCTGATGTGTTGCCTGTTTGGTGTATTGTTAAATATCTTTTTGCATTTCCTCTCCCAAAACTTACACGATTAGAAACTGCATCTGATACAATTAATCTTTTAATATCCATAATTTACACTCCTAATTTCTTTTTATAATAATTTATTTGCTTATTTACAGCTTCTCTACAATGTTTTAAATGCTCTAACTCGCAAATAATAAGTTCTCTTTCTTGTCTTTCAACTTCTCTATAAGTCTTTTTCAATTTCAATAACTTTGTTATCGTAAATATTGTATTTCCTATATAACTTATTTAAAATCATTTTGCACCTCGTATATAGCAAAAATAAAGGGTATTACACCCTTTATCTTCTATCGTTATTAGGTTCACTATATCCTAATGCTCTTTCACTATCTGATATTCCTTTTGTAGTAGGGTCTGTGATAACTCCAACTATTGCAAGAATGACAAATACTGTTTCAATTATTCCTAAAAAGTTCTTTTTGATACATTTGTAAAATCTACATTTACTCCAAAAAGTTCTAAAACTTGTTTTTCCTAATAAAGCTAGTGCAGGAATTATTGCTATCCAAAATGCTCTGTTTTTACTCTTACTTTCCAATTAATTTTCATATTATTTACTCTCCTTTTTAATATTTTCTATTTCTTCTATTGCTTTATCTATCATTGCACTATTTGGATTGAATTTCCTGACTTTGCAGGTAACTTTATAACTTCTTTAACTCTTTCCTCGATAGTACAATTTCCACCTAGTAGGGCATAACCCTCATAAAGTTGACGCAAAGCAATAAATTTCTTCTTTGTAAATATATCCCCTATCTAATATATCATTAGTATAGTTGATTATTAGTTGCCTTAAAATCGACCCTAATTGAATTACTTTGCTTTTCATCTTCTAACTTCATTTCTTCAAAAAGCAATACTCAATTTTTTTCAATTTCTTTATTTAACCTAACAACTGTGTTATTTAAGCTGTTAATAACAATAACGCCTGTCAAAGGTTCTTAGCAAGTAGCAATACAGCTCAATTGCACTTGCTAACCTCCTATTTTTAGAATATCCACAATTTTTATCCTCCTACCTTTCTATAAACGTTGAAATTTCAACAAATAGCTCAAAAATACCCCCTATTTTGCATTATTTTTATTTTTAATGATATTATATGCCTAAATTTTGTATTTTCTTTTGGTATATGCTCCCAAAAACTAGATTTTTCGTGAGGTTGTTCTCCGTCTTTAACATCTTTTTAATGCTTTATATAATTCATTATAAAAAGTTACATAAGTTCCACTCTTTATAACTCTTATCTCTATAATAGATTTCTGCCTTTTTGATATTTTCTTCGTATTCAGGGTTAGCATTGCTTATTGTTGGTTTTTCTTCTTCAACTCTCCTCCACAATTCAGGGAGTATTAATAGGAATATTCTCATAAGTTGCCCTGTTATCTGCTAAAGCATAAAAACAAGTCCTAAATGATTTACATATTCGCCCTTTACATAAGTTTCGCCAACTCCCATTTTCTGAAAAATCGGGATTATGTGCTTTTTCTTTTTGCTGTTGATTTCTTAATAACAAAATCTAAAAAGTCTTTGTGTTTGTTCTTCAATTTCTTCATTTGGTGTCTTTAAGACTTTACATAGTCCAACTACCTTTTTGTAGTTCTTTTTCAATTGTGCTAACATCACTTGCCACAACTTCTACATAGTTAGAACGTCTGCCAATTACTTCGTAACGTTCCTTTCCGTTACTCTGTGTAACTTTGATTACTACTTCTGCTATTTCTTTTTCTTTTTCTACCATTCTTTTACTACTCCTTTTGCTTTTAAATGTTATTCCATCAAGTGAAATCCAATTTGTACTTATCCCACTTCTATTCTCTATTAAAATGTTTCCATCTTCATATATTTTTAAAATGGCAATTTAAACCCTGTGCATGGCACTGATACAATTAAATCTTTTTCAGGTCTGCAATCTGCTCTTTCTATTCTAGCTAACCATTCAGAAGTTGTATCCTTAACAATGCCCTGTATATGAACCAATCCTAAAGGGTCTTTTAAAATATTTCAATTCATTTTTGCGTCATAAGGTTTCGTGCTATTATAGAAAGGTGCATTTTTGCCCAATTTTTCTACCTCAATTTTTAATGTAAATAGGTATATTACATTCGATTAGATTTTCTTTTTGTTGCAGGTTTTTCCAAAGTTAAGTCCTGTTCCCGACTCGTGGATAGATAACAATACAAATTTTGAAGATATATCAAAAAGTAATACTGTTGGTATTATCCGTTGAAAAAGTATCGCTAATTGTTAATCTGAATTGATAACGTGAATTTTCATCGTTATTAAAAAGATAATTTATTAGCTTGTTTGAAACTATAATCAGTTCCTGAAAATTCTGTTATCCAATTAGTAGTTTTCTCTTTTTTTCTTTTCGATTTTTCCAATTAGTTCTATTCTTTCCGTTTAGACTAGACATTGTAAAATCAATATCCATTTTACATTTCGTTGGTCTGTCTGTGTTCTATCCCTACAAACTTTTGTTATCTTTGGTAATTCATAATGTTGAACGGATATTCTTTTTGTATATTCTTTTACTCTATCTCTTGTATCTATCGCTCTTTACAACAATGTCAACATTGCCACTATCTTGCATTATATTTGTTTCTTCAACAAAAAGCACCATTTTTCGCTTCTGCATAGTGCTTATTTTTCCTATATTTACTTCGATTTTTGCAATTGTTGACTGTTCTATTCCCTCTGCTTGAACCTTAACTTTTAGCTTACTTTGATTTTGAACGTATATACCTAAAGACTTTGCCTTTTCGTTTAGTTCTATTAATTCAACACTTGATATAGTAGGTACTAAGTGGAGAGGTATTTTCATATACCAACCTATGCTATAAGCTGTTTCGCCTATAAGTATTTCTCCCCTATAAGTCTTAATTCCTATATCCATAAAAATTGTGCTTGAGTTAGGTTGTAATGCGTTATGTTCTGTACTAGGTGTAAAAGTTAAGTTAAGGTCTTTTTGTCTTTTTGTGCAATATAATGCCAATTGCTACTGCCCTTATCTCCTCTTATTACATACCAAACATCGTGAACAATATTTTCGCCCTCTAAAGCCTTATTTATGTGTATAGTATGTGGTGTTCCTAGTTCTCTTGTTCCCTCCATAGTATTAGAAATGGTTGACATTCTAGGTATCTTATCAAGTTCAATATTTACCTTATCTATATCAATTCTCTTTAAAAAAGTTCCTCTGATATTAGCTTCAACATCTAATACAGCACTTAAAGAAATATTACAAGTTCCGTCTGCATTATGATATATTCTTTTTGTGATTGAGCCTAGATGTAATTCTTCTCCACCTCTTGAATTTAAGCTAGATACAATTTCATAAGCTATACCATTTATAAAAACTGAGTGATTTCTCTTTCCTGTATAAATGTTATATCCACTAGCACAAACTAAGTAAAGGTCGCAAGTTAAGTCGCTGAAATTTTCTTCTTGACTTTGCGTTATGTTCCAATCAAGTTTAGCTGTATAACCTCTCCAACTGCCCGTCAATGTTCCTCTATTCAACTTATCCCACCACCTTTATTAAATCTAAATTTCCGTTGCTTTGTACTACAAAAGCAAAATCGCCTATTGTTAAACTGTTTTGTATCTTAGCTTTTGTGATACACAATTCGTTATTGCTTATATAAGCAACTTCGTTATTATTTTGTAAAAAGCTAATATTTGTGATAATACATTTTAAACTACTGTTGACCTCTGCAAGTTCAATGTTTCCATTTATAAATCTTATATATCTGGATATGTCGTTAAATCTATCTAAAATCGCTCTGTTATTGCTATCTAATAACCTTTGATAATTATTAAAATTAAAAAGTAAACTCATCATTAGTCTGCTTAAATGATGTTGTTATCTCTGTTCTAATTTTCGTTTGGTCTATCTTTTAATTCATTTAATCTATCAATGATATTCAAAGTTATCACTTTGAAGATAAGCTATAAGTTTTCTTGCTTCTTCATCCATTTTTCAATATCTTCTAAAGCAGGTGTCCACGTTGTTGCGACATTTCCCTCCTCAACTTTCAATTTTATTCATAATTATGAAATGTCTTTATCTGCTGTAACAACCTCTACATAAACTCTTTTTATTTCTTTGCCTTTTTAAAAACAATTCTCGCTTTTCTTTTTGCTTTTACTGTGAATTTATCTTCTGCTGTATATTCATTTAAAAAGAATTTAATATCATAATCGGATAAATTTTTACATCTGCACTAAAGGTGTAAACTTTCTTTTCGTTAAAATTTATTTGGCTTTCTTCTAAATTATAATAACCTAGAATATCACTAGGGCTGTCCTCACTTCACCTATAAATTTAACTATTGTATTATCTTTTAATTCTTCGTTGTCATTTACTTCTTCTGTGTCTATGGTCTGCTCCAAAGACTTCCCATTTTGTTGTATCGCCTAATAGACTTTCTGTTAATAGGTTTCTCGCTCCTACTTGAATTTCTTTTTAATTTTGTTATTTACTGTTTCGCTTACAGTAGTTATAATTTCGTTGCTTTTTACTTCTAAAAGCGAATTTAATCTTGCTTAACTTCATTGAATTTATCACTAAATTTCGTTTGTACTGCTAAAGTAATACTGTTTTTAACTTTGAAAATATGTTATTTACTTCTGCTCCCATATCTTCAAATTGTTGTCTAAAAGTTTCGTTTGAGATTATCTGACCTATAAAAGCTGTATCTACTATTAGTCTTTTAATCTTTGCTAAATCAATATTAGCTACTATCGTATTTAATACTTCAGTATCTGTAACAACAGCCTTTAACCATACAACGTCTGCTGTAATACTTTCAATTATACTTTTGTTGTCCTTTTTGACTTCTTTACATATTTTTCCGTTTCTGCATTAGATAAAGCCTTAATCTTTTCTTCATCTAAACTATTCTTCGCCTTTTTCGATTTCTTCTTCAAGATTAGTTTTTAATACTTTGTAAAACTTGTTCTAAAGCTACTTTATTTTCCTGAATAGTTTTTCTTCGTTTCTTTTTCTATTTCTGCTTTTGTTTTTCTATTTTCTCTGTTGTATTTCTACTAACAGTATCTATTTTATTGTCTATACTCTCATCAACACTTCCTTTAGCTAGAGTAATTTTGTTTCCAACATCATTTTTATATCTGTCTTTGTTTCTTCTATCTTGCTATCAAGTTTTAGAATTAAGGAAACAGTCGCAACCTCCAACTTTTTATCCACTTTATTTTCTAAACTATTTAATAAGTTTTCGTTATTAATTGTAATTTTTCTCTGTCTTGCTTAAAAGTGTATCTGATAAACTCTTTAGCTTATAACCAAAAATCAACTTGCAAATATCTGAATTCCATAGGACTAAAAACATAACCTATAACGTCTATTCTTTTTATGAATGTTATAATCTTCATAGTAGATTATACAAGTATCATCTATATCTAAATTGTAGGAATTTATCTCATCTGTTCCAACTAATGAAAAACTTTCCTTTGGTAAATCTATTTGGTATATCTTAAAAGATTTTTCTCCATATTTTTTAAAAGCGTCAAGAGTTCTAAAAACTATCTTCATATTCTCTGAAATCTGCTAGGATATAAGGATATTCATTAATTAAAAAGGACTTTCGACAACTGTTTCAAAAATAACATCTTTATCCTTTTCATTATCCGTTCTTTTTATTAGCTTTCATATAAAGTCTAGTAACTACATTGTCTGCGTCTTGCTTTGATATTTATATCATTTACATTCTTTCTATTAGCTACTATATATTCTGTATCTTTACCACGTCTAGCTAAATATTTTTATTTTTATAATTATCAAATAAATAAGTTCCCTGCCATAATGTTGATATAGAAAATTCACTACTTAACAAGACATCAAATAGCATTTTATTTTCCATATTAATAGTATGAATATCTGAAATATCAGAATAAAAACTAAAATTGTTATTATCTGCTATCGTGCTACTAATACTCTGAAAAACTGTTGAGCAACTTTTCTCTTTTAAAAGAAAATTTTTGGAACATATAATTTTTACTTAAAAAGCCTATATGTTTAGCATAAATCTTACACCTTTTACCAACTTTTTTGAATATCAGTTATAAAAATAATTGTTGCTTATGGTTCAGTATCACTTTATAATTGAAAACTTTTTAAATAAGTTGTGTAATTTTATTTCCTCGCTCTGTTTCAAAAAGCTAAACTGTGATTGAGTGGATATTCAAACTCTAAATCATATCTTCCGTTCTTTTTCTTCAACTAACTTATCATTTCTAGCATATTTAAGCAACTATACTCGCCCTTATTAATTTCTAAATAAATCATAGAGTAAATACCTCCATTGAATTTTAAATTCTGCCTTACAATTACTTAATAAAATAGGATTATTTCCAATATCTAAATAAGGTATTTTGCCTCAACAAAAGCACTATTTTTAAATTCGCCATTTTTGTGTAATTTCTATCTCTTTGTAAATCTACATTTAAAGGGTTATAACTATCTGTCTTAAAATTCCATTTTTATCCCATTAATAGCTATAAAAAGTCCTTATTAGTTGGTGTGATTTTAATAAAAGGATACACCCTTAAATGTCCTTTTTATTTTCAATAACTCCGTTAGTATTCATTACTATTGTTTCTGTATTTTCTATAACAAAAGGTTGTAGAGTAAAGTAACTACAACCTTTTTATAATCATTCTTAAATTTTCCATAAGTGATATTTGATACAAAGCCTTTGTAAAGATAGTATCGTTATTAAAGTATATCTACTATTTTTGTAGGTATAAAGTATTGACCTCAGTTTTTGTGTATATCTTTTTGTATAAAAAGTAATTGTAATAGGTATCTCATTCAAAATTTTTAAATCTTCTAAAATAAAGCCATCTCTATTATATTGCTTTATTAATTCAAAATTAGAGTTAATACTTGTATCACTTATAGTTGATATACCTTTAAACTTAATACCATTATAGATAATATATAGTTTATCTGTAAAATTATTAAATTTTATTTCTTGCATTATACCACCTCTTTATTAAGTTCGTATCTCATTTCTTGCATTATCTTCTTAATACTCTCTGTCATCTCTTATAACTACATTGTCAAAATGTACTGTAACTTCTTGCTTAACTATTTTTTCCTCTTTGCCCCTATTCATACTGTCAATACCTCTATAAATAGGTTGCATTTGCTTTTTAACTTCGTTCTTAACTGCGTCTATCATTAGTCTTGTACTAGCTATATGATTAGTAATTCTAGTTCCTGTTGGCAAGTCCATAATGTCATCTCCTCTATGGTTGCCTAACATTCTGCCTACACTTCCTCTAGGTAAATCAAATAGTTCCCACCCCATTTCATTTACTCTAGTCCTAACCATACCGCCATTCGCAAAAGCTAGGTAAATAGTTAGTTCCACTTGCACAACCTCTTAAATAGTTAGTTCCACTTGCGTGTCCATATAATGCACTTACAGCGCCTAGATTTCCAACTGCTTGAACGTTGATAGTTACATTTTTCTTTCAGGTATTGAATTAATTTTTCTTCTAACCTCATCTAAATTTCTAATAGTTCCGTCTTTATTTACTTGCACTTGTACTGGATTTCCGTTAAGGTCTGTAATAGTTCCGTTCAAATTTCCTGCACTATCTCTTGTAAATCCCATTTGGTTTTCCAACATCTGTAATTGACCTACATTTAATTTTGTGCTGTTTGTTAGTCCTGCTGTCATTCTTAAAAACTCTGCACCCATTTGTGTTTGGGTAAATTGAGTAGTTTTCATTAATTCTTGAAGTTTCTTTTTACTAGCTTCTGTACTTGCGTGTATTTCTCCTGTTTGATTATCATAACAAGCTATACCTTACCTGTATTCTCATCTACAACTTGAAATACTTGTTTTTGTTGTGCCTGTTGTAGTATCAAGCACCTCATTCCATCCTGTTTCATTTAATGTGTACATTTCTTGATGATATTCATTCCAATTTTTAAATCTTGTTGTAACTTTTTATCGTTGTGGTTAAGATTTCGCCTGAAATTTCGTCTATTTCTTGTGCTATTTGTGGATATTTTTCTTTGACTGCTTTCTAATAAATCGTTGTAATGTTTTTCGCATTTTCAATGTCTTTATTCCTTGTTTCTTCCATTAGCTTGATCTCTGCTTTTTCTCTTTCTACACTCTGACAGCTTTTTGTGCTTCTTTCTAGCTGTTTCTATCAAAGTATCCTAATGAGCTTTAATATCTGCTATTTCTTTGTCTGTTTGTGCTTTCTTTTCTTTAAGCATATCGGACTGACCTTTTTAAAATCAAGATTTCCCATTTCGTTTATAAATCTTCATATATAATCATCTTCTTGTGTTTTTAGCTGGAATATTTTAAGTTCGTTTGCCACGCTTCTCTTTATTTCATTAAGTCTTTTTGTTTTTCTTCTTGTGTTAAGTTTCTTTGTTCTTCATGCTAAGAATAGCATCTTTCTTTTCTAATTCTTCTAAATGTTGTATGTTGTGTTTGATTATCTTTTTAATAACCATTGTACTGTCTTTTCTTCTTCTTCGGTTAATACTCCATCTCTCACTAAAAGCCTGTCTAGTGGCTTGTTCAATTTCTTGACCTTTTGCTTGTAAGAGTTTTAATAGCTTCATCAATTCCTTTTTGATATATCAGCTGAAACATTATCAAACTTACCGACTTTTAAAATCTGACTTACCTAATCGCTCCAACTCTAAAAGCTAAACGTCCTGTACTCTCTCTTGCTATTCCTACTGCAAATTCAGTAGATAAATGCCCTGTTTCTGAAAAACTTGTATCCCTGTTCTTCAAGTTCTTTAGTAGATTTCTTTGTTGTTCTGTTAATAAATTTATCCATTTATCCCATATAGTTACTTTGTCTTGTGCGTCTAAAATTGTTTTGTTTCCGTCTGCTAAAACACTATTCCACGTTGCAGCTGTTGTAACAGTCGCTATTGCTACTCCCATTCCTAATACTGCAGGATTAAATAGGTTAATTCCATTAGTAGTCAAGCCTACTGTACTACTTAATTTTTTCATAGCACCTGTTCCACCCTCTACAGTATCTACAAGATTTTTGTTGTCATTTTCCCTAAAAAGCTGAGGTTAATACCAACAATGACAGCTTTGAATTTATTAACATACCCATAGCTTTTAAATACAACCCTAGTCCTGCTGTCATTCCTGCTAAAGCTCTACTATTATTTTTAAAGCCACTATCAAGATTTCTTATCCAACTTAAAATGCTTTTCCGTTTTCCATAATTTTCAAAAAGAATTGGTAAAACTCAACTGCTAATTCTCTTGCTACATTAGAGAATTGATTTTAACATTTTAGTTTACTTTCTGTTGTTGCATATCTCTTTTGTGCTTCTGTTTCTAATGCTGTGTTTTCTTCCCAAGCTTTTTAGACAAGTTCCAGGTTCTTTGTTAATTCTTTTTGTGTCCTCCTGCAAGTCTTAATACTGTATCTCTTAATCTTACTTCTTTAATTCCTAAAGTATCAAGTACAGTAGTTATATCTTGCCCACTATCTTTCATTTTGCCTAAGCCCTCTACTACAAGTCTTAAAGCTCAGCAGGATTGTTCTTTACAACTTCTCTAAATTTATCGGCTGTTAAGCTCTGTTATATTAGCAAAATTATGTAGTTGATTTCCACTTTCTTTTGCCATTTTAATTTCTTTATCAGTCAGTCCTGCTTCTTTACCCATTTTTCTAAATTCTTCGCCTGTTCGACCACCTGCTCTAAAACTTTCATCATAAACTTGCCCATAGCTGTTCCACCTTTTTCAGAAGCTATACCAACACTTGTTAAAGTCGCTGATATACCTGCTATTTGATGGTCTGTTAATTTAAAGTTAGCACCCATACCTGCTAAACCATGCATCATACTTACGATGTCTGCTTCTGTTGTAGCTGTATTGTTACCTAAATCAACTATTGTACTTGCCAATCTGTCTATGTTTGACTTGTCCATACCTGTAATGTTTGTGTATTGTGCTAATAATTTCGCTGCCTCATCACTTGCTATGTTTGTACTGTCGCTCAACTTAATCATAGTTTCTGAAAACTTTCTAAGTCATTAATACCAATACCTAATTGCCCTGCCATTTCCATAACTTTTGCTATTTCATTAGCTGATTGTGGCATACGTTCTGACATTGATGTAATAGTCTGTTTTAACTTTTTCAAATTGTTGGTCTGTTGCGTCAACAGTTTTTCTTACACCTGCAAAAGCACTTTCAAAAAGCAATAGCCTCTTTAATACCAAAGCCTGTAAATAATAAAGCAGGTGCTGACATCTTCAATAAAAGTATTACCTGCTTTGTTGTACGCTTCTGCTGTCTTTGCAACTGTTCTCATATTCTTTCATACTACTTATTTGCTTTTTGATAGCGTCTTTTATATTCTTCATTTACAAAACTTAAACTTGTTTTGTGATAATTGCTCGTTAGCTAAATTTAATTGCCTTTTTATAATCATCAGTTTTAGTTAATTTTGCATATATTGTTTTCGTGTAACATTATTTGTTAATTTATTTTCTAAATTCGCTCTATCTCTTAATTCTGTTTTTAACGCTTTATGTCTATTCGCATTTTCTTGCATACTTTTAGATAGATTTTTACTACTGTTCTTGCTTTTCATTTCTGCTAGCTTTTCGTATGCTTGACTACCCTCTAATTTGGCAACTTCTTTTTGTCTATCATTTAAAACTTTTAGCTTTTTATTTTCTTCATCATAAGCCTTAATAAGTTGTTTTCTTTTCACTATAAATACTTTTTAAATTCTGACCTTACATTTTTAAGACTTCTTGATTTTTTGTGTATCCGTCTTGTAATTTCTTTAGCTTTTATCTTGCGTTTCTTTTTAATGCTCTTTTTCATTCGTTCTTTCTTTAAATGTTTCCTTTAAAGCTGTATTAATGCTCTTGATTTTATCTTCTGAAATTTTGATAGCTTTTGAGTAATGGTCTAATGATTGTTGTAAAGTTCTATAACTGTCGCCCTGTAATGTATCTTGACTAATTCTTTGTATGCTCTATCAGTGCTGTTAATTCTTTATTAAGTTTTTAATCTTATCACTCGCATTATCTCTAGCTTCTATATCGACTGTTAATTTTTAGCCATTATTCAAAAATCATCTCCCAACCCTATCATTGTAGTTGTGTCTTTTTCTTCTTTACTTTCCTCGCTCTTATTCATATCAGAATGTATGTTAGCATTTTTAAAACTGTTCTTAAAGTCGCATTAAAAATTCATATTCTCGCTTGTGCAAGATAACAGTATAAAAAGTAAAATAGAAAATCAACATCTATTTCCTGTTCTTCTTCTTCTAAAGGTATTGTCAGTTCTTCTTCTTGTCATTTTTCTAAAAACGCATTTACTAAAACAAATTAAGTTAAATCTGACAAGCTAATTATTATATTCATTTTATCTTTTTCACTTAAATTATATACAAACTCATCTAATATCTGCTTTTTCTATTTCTTAGCATACAAGCTATTAAATCAAGCATATTATCAACTTTATATTGTAAAAAGTTTGATACATCTTTTGTTAGTCCTCTGCCTGTATGTTTTTGATAAACTCTAAAACTCTCCATTGTGCAATTTAATATATATTCTCTATTTTTCCATAAAACTTTTAAGCTGTTATCTTGTATTTCCATTTCTTACTCCTAACCTATTTATTTAAAAATTATGAAAACAAATAGGGGATGTTATCCCCCATTTATTAAGGTGTTAATATTTTTCTCTTTTGTTCCTAAAACTGTTCTAAAGAATTTTGTTACAACTATCAGGGTTTTAATTTATCTTCATTACTTGTAATAAATCTGCTTATTGTTCCGTCTGCGACAGGTAAAGCCTTACCCTTTAATTGATATTTACTGAACTCAATATTTCTGTTTTAGTATTGAGTTCCACCCTCTGCAACTAATTTACAGTTATAGAAAACTCCAAAGCCTTTACTTCCGTCTGAATAAGCAAACTCAAAACAAGACAGCAACTGAATTTTGACTATCTTCTGAATTTACTGTAACCCCTCCGTTTTCAATTGAGCTTCCCTGTAACATATTTTGAAATTTTGGTAGATATTCTGCAAAAGTAAAGTTAAGTCATAAGATACAGGCGAATTGAGTGTGGTATCTTGGATATCATCTGGGATAAGCTTCCCACTCGCATACTGTGGTGTATGTTGAGCTCTCAACACCTTTAACAAATACAGGCTTTCTGCATAAGTTAAAGCTGTTCCGTCATCTTTAGTTAATAAAGCTATATGAACGTTTTTGACCCCAAAAGGTCTTTTTCTACTTGATTGAATTGCCATATTTTTATTCACTCCTTATATATATGAAAAAGTAAAACAAGTGTTATACCCTTTTTACTTCTCTTTTCTGTGCTAATGTACATAATGTTTTTAAATTTTAATTCTCTTAATTTTCATTAATCAAATTATTTTGTATCAATAATGTTGTCAGGAAAATAAACATTTATTATAAAGTCAACTTCCACAACATCAACAAACTCATCGGATATTTTCTGCTGTCCTCTGCTGTATAAAAATATCTAATGCTTTTTGATACATCCGTTTCTTTTTCTAAATAAAAAGTTGGAAAGCTTGTTGGTTCTTCCAACTTATCAAAATCATTTTTAATCTGTCTAAAGTAACTTTCCAATTTCGCCCTCCAACTCTTTTTAATAATTCTTCTTCCATTTTTAGACTTGTTTTTGCAATCTGACCTATCAAACCACCCTTTGTGCTTATCTATATACTTGCCTGTTTTAATTCCAAAAATATGATAATTTTAAAACCATAATTATTGAACCACATACCTTTCCATTCATTCCAATCAGCGTGGGCGTCATCAAAGCCAATCCTTCTTTAACAACCTTTAATTTTTAGTATCAATCTTTGAATAGAGTGCCTATCTTTTCTCTCGCTGTTCCACTCTCGCTTTGGCACGTCTGATTTCACTTTCTAACTCTTTTTACCTGCTTTCGTATGCTTTCTTTTGGTAAAAGTCCTACATTTTCTATCTTAGTTAAATCATCAATTAGCTTTCTGTTCCGTCAATTTTTGTTTCAATTCACAAACTCTCCTCTAACTTCTAAAATGTTATCTTCAAGTCTGTTGACGTGCTAATATTAAACTCTTTATTTTCAAAGATTAATTTACAAGATGTTCAAAGTCTAATGTCATCTCTTACAAAAGTAATCTGAACGTTACTTTCTCAGTTGTTGGTTATTCATTCCTGTACATATTTTAATTTTGTTTGTAATGACAAAACAGTCCTATAATCGGTCCGTCTTGGTCTTTCTCTATTCCTACTTCTTTTCTTTAAAACTAGCCTTATCTTTCTAAATTCACTAGTTCTGTAAAACTTCAACCTGTAATTTCTTTCATCGCAACTCATCTCGCACCTCTCTCACCTCAAACATGCGACTAAGTGTTTTCTTTATCTTTACGCTACCACTCTCTTTAATTGATTCAACAATGCTGTGTAATGAGTGTATAAACTCTGTGTTTTCAAACGTTCTTTCACGTTCAATATAATGAGAGTGTACGAAAAGAGAAATATGCCAATAAGTAAAGTTTACTGTTTCTCTTCGACACCTGCATTATGCAAATATTCTTCGCCACTTTCTATAAGTGCTTTTTATTAAGTTGTCATCATCTTCAAAATCAACATTCAAATAATTCTTTACTATTTCTAATTTCTCTGTATCGTTCATCTTTTATTACCTACTAACTATGCTTGTGTAAATTCGCCTTTTACTAATGCTTCTTTATCAAAAGCCTTAGTGTCCGAATCTCATTCTTGACTTGATAGAAATTTTATCATTTACCCATTTAACTAAATCAGTCATTTCTACTTGCTTCCCTCACGTTCAAAGTGTGTAATAGCTTCATCTAATGACCAATATAGAATGGAACTTTTTAGCCTTTTACAGGTAAAACTTTATCTGTTACTACAATTACTGTGTATTTGCCCTCTAAAAGCTTTTACGTTAGGGTCTGTAATATGGTCTTCTAAAAGGCATCTATCTTGTTTATCCTTTAAAGTATCTAACCAGTTATATCCTGATTGATTAGTTAAGATAACTGTTTTATCTAATAAAAGCAGGGTCAATTTTAGTATTTAAATTGTCTTAATATCATCATAAGTTCTAATTGCCACTGGTGTAGTTGCCATTGCGTCTGCAACAGTTAAAATTGCTTTTATTTTCTGTTGCAACTTCTTTTTAGCTAACCAATTTTACAAGATAGTTTTTGATATTTTCTTTTTGTATCTTCTAAAAGTTCTCTTGTAACGTCTAATACACCACCATATTTAACAACTTTGTAATCAACTGTTTCAAATTCAGGGTTAGCTACATCGGTAAATAGTCCACCTTCTTCGATTGAAGCAAAAGGAACACTATCAGCATTTTTCAATTACTCTTGAGCCTGTTAATGTATTTACTTTTTCTACTCTTACATATTTTTCAAAGTTCAGTTCTCTTTTCTTTCGTTGATTTTTGTTGAAAATATCTTTTGGGAACGATTGGTCCTCCGTCTTTATCAACGCTTTCTTTCATTTCGTTTGTAAACTCAATTCTTCCTGATTTTATATAGTCTAAAATCTGTTTTCGATTTCTCTTTCTTTTTCTTCTTCAGATTTTTCAACAGTTTTACCAACTTTGATATTTCCCTTATCTTCAATTACTGTTCCGTTGTTAAGCACTTCAAGTTTTTCAAGTTCTTCAAGTTCTCTTAAATTTTCTTCTTGTACTCTTAAATTTTTGATTTCATTTTAAAAGCTCTTTCGCTTCTTCAACTTTACCTGTTGAATTTAAAAACTCTTGCTGAGTTTTCTTTTCTTCGATTAAATTTAAAATTTCTTTTAAAGTCATTTCTTACCTCCAATATTTTTATTTATAATTAAGCTAGTTCGATTTCTAACTCAATATCTTCGTTATTTTGTTGTTGTTCCTCTGTCTTTTCTTCGTTATCTTCTTCAACAACAATGTTTTTGAAAAATGGCTGACGCTTGCTTGTCCGTTCATAGCCTTTTCATTTTTCATTACTTCTTTTTAGTTCTTCTCTTGAAAGATTAGAAAAACTTTCGTAAATATCTAAAATACTTTCTTCTGTCTTCGTCTAATGTTTCGATAGTCTGTTTCAAGTCATCTGCATTGCCACAAGTCATACATAAAGGTTTATGTATTAAAAAAAGACTTCCTTTTTCCATAACAATTTTTTCACTCGCCATAGCTATTACAGTAGCTATTGAAAAGCAAAAGCCTTGTATATGGACAGTTAAGTCTTTTAGTTTCTTTAACTCGTTATACATTGCCAATCCACAGTTTACATCGCCCCCATAACTTGCAATATACAAGTTTACGGGTTTTTCTTTGTCAATCTCTTGTAGAATATCTAGTAATGATGTTGGAGAATTTTCCCAATCAGAAATATCGCCATAAATGTAAATATCATTACTCTTGTTCTCGATTATTGACGTCTTGTTTTTGTATCTTCCAACTTGCCGTTCCTCCTCTCTCGATTTCTTTTGTGTTTTTATATTGATTGCCAACCTCTGTAATAGGGATATAATTTCCGTTACAAATTAAGGTATCTCCACCATCAACACTATCTAAATCTAAAATCTCTCTCGCTTCGTTTGGTGATAAATAGCGTTATTTACTCCGTCTTTTAAAACTTCCATTTGTTCCTTAGCATTAAGTCTTAAAAATAGCTTTTTCATTAAATTTAAAAACTAGCATTTTCAATGTCCATTAATTTATAATTCAATTCTTCCTCATAATGTTTTAAAATATACATTAAGGTATCAATATAAAAACTCGTGTTTTGAAATTCTATGTCATTCTTTCCTGAATAATCATTTTAAGAAATAAGGTTTTATACCAAAAAGACTTGCTATTTGATTACTTAAAAACTTCTTATTTTCTAAAAATTGAGCGTCATTCAAGTTGATATTTAAAGGTTTTAACTCCATTGATGGATTGAGAGGAATGATATTATACATATTTTTCTTTTTCTGCCTACATAAGTATCATTTTAGCCATTTTCTCAACTGCGTCGGGTTTTAAATCTGATGTATAATTCAAAACTTACCCGTCATTCCATTTTTCAAACAATGTTTTTAAATACTTTTCGCCCTCTTTTGACGTTGAAAAGTAAATCGTATAATTGTTCTTTTAATTGATAGTCCTGTTATTCCGTTTGTACTTATTGACGTTCTAAAATGTAATATCTCATCGCTTGAAAATATATAAAATTTTGTCATCTCCTCTGTGCTTGTAAAAACTTTGTTTCTTTCGAGGGATAACACTTTTTATTGTCGATTACAACTTCTACATTGTCATTATCTAAAAATATACATTCCGTCAAGAGTGTGTTTTTCTTTCCGTCTTTTCAACGTTTCTCTTTTTGAAATCAAGATAAATATAACAGTTTCCATAATGGTTTCTTCTTGTTTCGACATCGCACCAAAAAGCCGTTGCCGTTGAAAAAGCTGTTCGGTCTTTCTGCTAACACTTTTAAATATTCGTGGTCTGATTCTTCGTTTTCCTCCCTTTGCTGTACGTTCATCGCTTTTAAGGGTCTGGGTGCCAAACTCTCTGATAGAATTTTCATACAGGGTATAATAAGTACTTTCTGAAAATGGATTATCATTTTCCTTTTGGTTTTCTAAAAACCAATCCAATCCAACTAACCTCATTTTTCACAACTTCATTATCGCTTTTAGTCTTTTCTATTAATTTCTATATTTGTAAAAGGTATCTCTCAACTTTACACCTCCTCTGCATTTTTCCTTATCCACCTTTTTTCTATCCAACAAAAAGACTGCAAATAAATGCAATCTTTCTTTGAATGGTTAGTTTTATACAAAGGGGACTTTATGAAAAATCATTACTAAACTACGTTTTTTCATACTAACATTATATCACGTTTTTACCCCCTTTAAGAGTGCAATAAAAAGTGCCTTTTGGTGCCATTACATCAAACATTTTCTTAATCTTTATCATACCTGCTAATTTTATTCTTTTTAGTTGTCTTTCTGAATAATATAAACTATGTGTACTTATCCAAGTCAAGCTGTTTTTCGTTCAGGATATTTTTCTTCAATAACTATTTTCGTTGGTTGTTAAAGTTTCAAAAGCCTTTAGTTAGTATAGCATATTCTTTTTCTAACTCTTTTATCTCTAGCCTATCTTTTCATCAATAAAAACTAGCTATTTTATTTTCTCTTGCTGTGCAATCTCCTCCCTGTGTTCTAAAAGGGTCTTGTACTCAATCCCCATATTCTACCTTACTTTCAATCTTTTTAGTTTATCTTGTTTATTTACTATTTGACAATCAATGATTTTAAAATTGCTTTAAAATCTTTCTATTACTTTTCGAAATTCTCATCACGTTTCTTTTTACTCATAGCTAAAATGTCCTGTACTACCAAAACCACCTATACCACGTTGTGTGTTATTTTCTATATCTCTGTTTGTTCCAAAAATACCTCTGTTTTTCGTTGAATACTATTTGAGCTATCTTCTGTCCTTTAACCAAATCATAACCGCATTTATATTTCATTTTGTTTCTCCTGTTCTGTAATATATTTTTCTAATGATTCTTCTGCTTTAAAATTTAGTCTTACAACATTTTTATAATATCTCTTAATGTTAAAGTATCAAAATTTTCAACAACCTTGACACACAATTTTTGTAGCTTCACTAAAATAAAACAACGGTTCTACATTCGACTTGAAATTTTGCAAATAATAAAAAGTGCTTTTTGTAATCTTCTAGTCCGTTCTTTTTATCTGCTCTAAATAAATATTTAATAACATTTCCTATAACGAACCCTTGATAAGCATTCAAATGTCCGTCTGTCATAATTATTTTTATAATATCAAACACCTCTAAATCAATAGCTAATTGATGAGTGTTTTGGATGTTCTACGTTACTCATTTTCTTTACCTCTTTCTATTTTGTATTTTCTTTTTATAAAATCTATAAATTCGCTATTTTTCGTAAATGTATCTCCATAATGAATAATGCTTCCATATATATGTATTAAAAATATAGTTGTTAGTTGTTAAGACTGTTGCTAAAAATATTATACCAATCATTGTTTTCTCCTGTTCTTCCAATGTAATCAAATAATAAATTTTTAGCTAAACAAATATGTAAATATATTGTATTGCTAACAATCTCTCTAATTTTCTCATTTTTCAATAGTTTTTAATATTTTATCTATAAGTATATTTTCCACTTTTGTATAGCAAGAATGAGAATATGCTATGTTTGTTCTCCAAAAATAATACCAGCCTTTTTATAATCTTTCCAATCCATGTTCTGCTCTAAATAAATATTTGATTACATTTTCCTAAATAAAAACAATCACTATTGCCTATTTCTTCATTATCTAATACTAAATTTATTACGTCTATTACTTCTAAATCAATAGCTTAATTGATAATGTTTTTGGATGTTCTACATTACTCATACTTGTACCTGCCTTTTTCGTTTCTAAATAATAAATCATTTATCATTAATCTTATACGTTTTACTTTTTCTTTATTGTGTTGTCTTGAACTGTATTGCATTGCTCTACTTGTGAATCTTCTTTAAGTGCTTTCAAAAGTTCTATTGATATATCTATATCTTTTTCAAGTTTTTATCTATCATTTTCTCAACAGCTCCTTATTTTCTATTAACTCCTTATTTTCGTATATGTTGCCTATTACTTCAAGTTTTTCTATTGAATTTTGCCAAATCTATGAAATCCGATTGTTCTTAATGGTTGTATAAACAACAACCTCTTATTTTCTCGCCAAACTACTTCGTGATTTTCTAACACACACCTGTAACAACATCTCCCTCGTATATTTCTTTTTCCGTTTTTGTCAGAACAATCCTGTTGACTGCATTATTTCAACATCTGAGAAATTTCATAGTGTCCTATGTTCTAACACTCTAAATTCCTAAGAAAAATCTATAACATCTATTTTAACATCTCTTTATTAGCTTTTATCACATAGCCTAAATTTTTAAATTATTCATAAAAATTCTCCTCCGTTCATAACACTATCTTTAATAACCTCATTAGCAAATTTGTTGCTAATATTTTCATATTGTCAGCAAAATTCTCCTAACTCATCATCTGTTAGTTTTTCAACATCTATTCGTTTGTAATTCTTTTAATTAAAGTATCTATGTTCATTTTCATCTTCCCTTTTTCTTTTTGTTTTTATATTTCAATCTTCTTTTCAACTTCATCAGCTATATCAATTATTAAAAATCTTCTTTCAAGTTCTTTTTATTATCAGCTTCAAACTTCATCTGTTCTCTTTTTCTTAAAGCCCACGTTATCAAATCTATAACTTTACAAATTCCACCTACAATAAGCAACCACGAAACTATTGATATAATCAATTCTTCTATATTCATTATTCTTGCACCTCCACAATATCAACTTTTTCTAACTGTCTGAAATTTATAACAATAATTAAAATAATCATTATATCCTGATAAATTCCAAAATTGTGGTATTTTTCCGTTTGTTTTTAAAAATAAATTTCCGTTTTTGTATTTTATAATAAATATTTCCGTCTGTATAAATGACATTTTCTTCCCAACCTAAAGTCAGCTAACGTTATAGGTTGTTTTAAGTTTTCAATAACTGCGTCAATTCTGTTTTGACTTGTTGTCATCATCTGTGTTAATCCTGCTTGAATTAATTTCAATTGTTCGATTATTTCTTGTCTATTCATAAACTACCTCGCTTATTGTTTTAATTTTCAAAATTCAAATTACACGTGTCAAGTGTAATATCTTTTAATTCTTTGCAAAGTTCTGTATCTTTTTCAAAGTCATAATCTTTGCTAGTAATAACTTTGTTTTCGCCTTTTTATTTTTATACTATTGATTTTAAAATTTTCTATGCTATCAAAATATAGTGGCATATCTTCTGCTGAATAATGAATAAAAATCTTTTATTTCATTTTTCGTTTATAATTCCTTTAAATTCAACATTTACATTTTGTATATTTAAAAATATAGTTCTTCATAGTAATTATCTTCTCAAAATTAAAACTTGCTTTTATATTTACAATATATCATTATCTGTCTTAACCAATTTTAAAGGTCTTTTCATTTTCTCTTTTTAGCAAAATAACTATCTAAATAACAATTTACATCAAATTCTGCTCTAATCTTCACTTTCTATCCCCTTTTCCATTTCCTCAATCTTTCTTCTCTAACACTTTCCTCTAAATTACCATTCTTGACTAGAGTGTTCTATAAAGTTGTAAAAATCCATATACTTATTCAAAGTGTTTGTAAAAATCTGCTTTTACTTTCGTTTTCGTTTCTTTGCCCATATACATATCAGAAAAACAATTATATAAAAATCATCTTTTAAATAGCACTAATATAGTATTTGCAATTATTTCTCCCATTTTTCTTTCGCTTCTTCAAGTGTTAGTTCGTCTTTGTAAATCATATTTAAAAATTGTTCTTGTTCTTTTTAGCGAAAAATCTTTAAATTTTTAACGTTTCAGTAGCTGTTGTTGTGTATCATTTTTCGGATATTTTCATTTATTCCACTTCCTCAACTATTACACTGCAATTATAAAATATATATCTTTTTTCCGTCTAAATCAAATTTTACTACGTTGTTTTGTTTTATTTGCTATATCAATTACGCCTTTGATAACTTCTTAATTCTTTTCCGTCTAAACTATAAACTGTTATTTTCTCTTTAACCCTGAGTTTGCTGACTTAAAACTTTTTGCTCCTCTTTCTATCTGTTTTGCAACCATTTAATAGTCAATATTGTTGTTAAAATTATAAATGTTTTTAATAATCTTTTTCATTTTTATCTCCCTTTCATTTTCAATATTTTTCAAATTGTTTTTCTTTCAAATTCACTTTTTCTTATTAAAATGTTTGATACACTCCATAAAAATCTTTTTGTAATCTTTATATTCTTCGTTTGTCATGACTCGCCACCTATTCAAGTTCAGTAACTGTTATCAAAAATTTTTATCAACATCCAGAAAATACTTTTGTGATTTCATTTCAACCACTTGACAATCATCAACAAAAAGCTGTTTTGTTTAGTCCGTCTGAGTATTGCTTTTTCTAAATTGTCTAAATCTGTGGTCGTTGAGTGTGATAATCTTTTTGCAACTTTTCGCCTTTTTAAAACAAAATAATAAATCTAGCTTTACAGCACCTTTTAAAAATCAAGTTTTTATAACGTCTTTTTCCACTCATAAGCTATTAGTTTTTCATAATCTGCTGTCTTTTTAGGTGTATAAACAGCAAACTTGCTTAAGCAATGGTCTTGCCTTTTGGTATCGGTCTTGTGTTATTTCTAAGTTATACCTATACATTGTAACCTTTTAATCGTAAAATTTACTAGCTATTTTTAATTAGAATATGTTTTTAATATAATTACATACCTATACATATCCTAATTAAAAATTTAAGCCGTTTTAGTTTTTTAACATTCAATGATTTTGATTATTATTACTCAATCTGTAATTTCTTTCTGTATCTCTTTTGATATTACATACAAAAGCCTTTTTGATTTTTCAATAATTCTACTACCTATCGACTGTGATAGTTGTAATATTTCATGATAGCATTTCACTAGAAAATAATTGTTTTTACTGTTCCTGCTCTGTAATCAATTATTTCAAAAGGCTTTTTCAATTTCAAAGTCCGTTGCTTTTTCCGTGTAGAAAATCATCAAGATATAAAACTTCTGTATGCTTTAGAGGTTTCAAAATCAAAAATGTCGGTCTGCCACTAAATCCATTTTTCAAATCACTCATCAAATCTCGCCAAGATACAAACTTAACTGTTGCCCTGACATCAAAAGTCTTTCACTTATAGCTGTGCAAATATGCGTTTTTCCACTCCCCTATCTGTCCACCTATAAAGAACCAATCATTAGTTGGTACATTCTCTTTTGCTTTTTCTAACACTAACTTTGCATATTCTTTGCTTGTATCAAAATTCTCAAAAGTGAATTTTCAAAGTTTTTCTTTTGGTCCACTTTTTCTTTGCTCTGTTCTGCTTGTAGTCTTTCTACACAATCGCATTTTTGTAAAACTATATCAAACATATTATTTCTAAAAACTTTTACAGCTACTAAGCCTTTTGTTCTTACACTTCTCTGACTATAATCTGTATTTCCTAACTTCTTGTTATAATACTTGAATGTCTGTTATCTTTTTCATAAGTTCCGTCAAAGTATTTGTCCATTAGATTAACTCTCCATAGTTTTTAAATTCGTTTGTATCTTGATTTTTGTGATGTTCTGTTGTTGTGGTTTTCCCTCCATAACTTTTACAAAGTTACTAGCATTAATGAACCAATCAAAAGTTATGAGTCCAATTACTATTGTTTTTGCCACAAAAGAAAATCACTATTTTTAACACTCTTTAAAACTTCAAGAAACTTTTCTTCTCCAACTATCTTCAATTCTTGCTTTTTAAATGTTTACTTCTAGTTGGATATTTTTATAAAATTCACTCTGGTATGTTTTCTGATAGGTCATTCCACAAATTACATACGAGTATATAATATATTGTTATCATTGTTATCATTGTTATCATTGTTGTTTGTATGTTTTGTTTCGTTTTTGTTTCGTTTTTGTTTCGTTTCGGTGTCTTTTCGGTGTCGTTTTTATCTTCTTTGTATTCTTGATAATCATGTAATTTACAATAGTGTAAAACTGTAGTGTCGCTTTTTGTGGTCTAACATTTTTCGCACTTTAGCTGTTGATACTTTTACTTTGCTATTACTCCAACCCCATCTTTCTCCTAATTGTCGTAAAGATGTTATGACCTCTCTTTTTATTTCAACTATTTTTGCCATTAAATAGTGTTGTTTTATCTTCGTGATTAGCAATTATAGTAAATCTATCCACGCTTGACCTCTGCTAAATGGTTTGTCTTCCCATAAGAAAGTATCAAGTATTTTTCTATGAATAGTTATCCAACTGTTGCATTTTATCCTCTTTTCTAGTTTTCTGCCAATTTTCTGCCCTCTTTTTATATATATTTTTCTGTTGATTTTTGTTCTAATCTTTCGTTAATTCTAACTGTTTCGTTATATAACAACTCTGCAAAATTTTTCTTTTCAAAATCTGTTAAAGATGGTGTAGTCTAACTTTTAAAAGACAGGGTTTTCAAAATTTCTGTAAATGTCTTTCTAACTATATCAATTTTCATATCCTAACTCTAAAATGGTATATCTTCGTTATTCGTTTCTTCATAAGGTAAATCAAATTGTCGAAAGGCTGTGTATCTTCTGTTGTGTTGTTATTAGCAAAATTCAAGTATCTCTGCTCTATTTACTAAAATGTCTCGTTGTGTATCTTTTTGAGCCATCTTCTGCTGTAAAGTTACCTGTTTGAACACTGCCCTCTACTAATATTTTTCTGCCTTTTTACCTGAATATTTATTTATCGTTTCTGCTGGTTTATTCCAAGCTACACATTTATGAAATCTGCTGTTGGATTTGTCCTTTTGCTTCTGCTTTGTTTCTTTTTCTTTGACATTCCTCTATCTACTGCAAGTGTTAACCCTACAATATGCTTTACCTGTTTGCGTATATCTTATTTCTAAATCTTTTGCTATTCTTCCTGTTAATATAACGTTATTCATAATTTTTATCTCCCCATCTTTTATTTCAAATTTTTGATCAAAAACAAGTTTTGTATAATATTCAAGTGCTTTATCGATCTATCTGTTGTTAAATCTTTTAATCTTTTGTGAGTTCTTCTGTTAAGTTTATTCCTGCACTCGATTAGGGTTAATCAACGTTTCTCTTTTGCTCTGTGCTAATTAAATTTTGTTGTGGTGTTTTTGTTGTGCAGGTTGTTTAGTCGCTTGTGTTGTTTTGTATTTTTGTTTGCTTGTTGTTTTGGTGCTTGTGTTGAGTGTCTTCAATCTATTAAATCATTTTCAATTATTTCAAGTGCATTATATTACAAGTAACGTTTTGAATAAGTGTGTATTGCTCCTATATCTTGCATTTTTGCATTTTCTTTACTTGTTGTATCGTGGTGTAGTAAATTGCACTTGTTCATTTGTTTCGGTACAAATAATCACTAATTTTTGCCTTATCTTGATATAAGTTAAAGTGTGAGTATAGTTTCAATTCGTTAAAAATTTCGTTTATCTGTGACAAAATCTCCTAACTCAAAAATAATTAAATTTTTTGAAATGGATTGAACCCTGTAGGGTTTTTATTTTGCAACATTACTCTTGCTTGTTGTAGTTTTTGTAAAACTGATGTTTCATTCTTTGTCTTTTCTGCCATTATTTTTATCCTCAAACTTTCTCCCTGATGTATTTCACAACCTTTAACATCAACATTATTCTTTAAATCATTTAATATAGCTTTTTGTCGATTTTAGGTTCTTGCTCTATCAAATATGTCTATCAACTTTTCATCAAAGTATATTTACACCTGCAGGATTGTTTTGTATATTTAACTTGAATAAGCCTAAATCGACCTTTTTGCCCTATTTTTATTCATTTCAGTATATAAGTATTCTTTATACTTTTCTTTTTGATTTTCAAGGGTTTTTCGCCTTTCTGATAGTCTTTTTCTTCCGCCTTAAAAACTTTCTATATCACTATCAATACTTTTTAATATACTTAACTAAATTTAAAAAGCCTTTTCGTTAAATTCTTCTTTGATTTCATTAAGTCCGTCTAGTAATACTTGTTTTATGTTTTTCATCTGCATTATCAAGTAATAATTCTAAATTTTGGTATCTTTCTGTAATTTCATAAAGTTTTGCCATATTATCAATCCTGTTATTTTTCAAACTTTCTTAATTTTTCTACTATTCTTTTTTCTTATATTTTGAACAAAAGCCATATTTACATATCCATTTTTATAGTGTGAGTTTTTCTCTATGGTTTATCCATAATTCTTTTTAAATCATTTTTCGACTATACTTTCAATAGTTTCTTTTTAGTTCTATTTCTCTTTTTGTCATATCTTTCAAATCTCCTGTTCTATTGTTTTCAACATTTCTTTTTAAAAAATACGTTTTTGCCTTTGAAATTCTGCTTTGTTTATTCTAGTGCCTTTCATAGTCAAACATTGTTCTTTTAACTTTTCTAGCTGTCAAAACAAAAATGTCCATATTCTTTGAAAAATTTTCTATCTTGTTCATAGTCTTACACCAACAAAAGAGACATAAAAGTAATTCCAATTAGTGCTATTGTTAGAATTTTGTTTCTGAATTTTAGTTCTTCTATTTCGCTTTGTAATGCTTTATTTTCGCTCATGCTAGCTATATAAGTAGTTGTCTTTTCTGTTTTTGTTTCGTTTTGACGTGAATAATCAACATAGCTGTTATATTTTTGTTGTATAGTTATTTAGTTATCATAAGTTGCAATCTTCATTAGTGAATACCTGCCTTTCTTAATTGTTCGATTAATAGTTTTATTTGTTTTTAACATACTTCATATCTCTATATTTTGACGCTGCTTTCTATCCCATAAGGTATATAATCTGTTTGACTATTACAGTCAAAAGCCTCATTACACGTCTTTTATTGTGAATTTTTGTTATAGGTTATTCCGTTGTGTACTTTTGTAATAAATCTAATGTTGATTGATATAACTCTTTTTGTCATCTTCTAAAATTACATTAGCATATAAATAGCCATATTCACTATGTCGCCCCATTTTCATAAGTATAATCATTTAATTTACTTGTAAATCTTTGCCCTTTTGTCATATACTCCAATCTCTAATGTATTTTTGTAAACTCACTTTTACATAACTTTGAATGTTCATTTTTGCCCTCTTTTTACATAACTCCATCAAAAATCTTTGTGAATTTCAGTATGTTCTTTTCGTTTTTGTGTTATAATAATGTTTGAATAAGTAAAAGTGCATTAGTGGTTTTTATCCATACAATATAGTTTTTCTTGTCTGGTTATAAAACTTTCTTTTGGATAATAACCCTCTTTTACTTTTTCGTTAGAATTTATGCAAGTGTCTTATAGCTGTTCTTGTTTGTTTGCTCTATGATACAAGCAAGTTGCTGTTGGTTTATAAAAAGTTCTCCTCTGTTGTATAAATTTAACATTTTCTTCTGTTGCGTGTCTTTTTAAAATTAAATCTAATTTTTATTCATTTTCTCAACTCATTTCGGTTTTTGCTATAATTTTTATTTTTCTGTTCTAAAACTTCTTTCAAGTGGTTGCTCCATATTAAAAATTCTTTTTCTTTTCTAGTGTTAATTTTTATTTCGCCAAATTTAAGATAAGGTCTTTTCTCTGCATAAACAACATTGTTATAAGCATTTGTGTTTTCTTCCCAACCATAATTGTTAATCAACATATTGACTAGGTTATATTCGTTCAAATCTCTATTTATAATTTCTTCTAAATAAGCAATTATTTTGTCTTTTTCTTTTATCTCTGCTTTTAGAGTTTCTACATAAGCATTTAAAAAGTTTCCTCTAGTTTTTCTTCTTTTTAAAAATCTTTCTAACATAAATCTACTCCATTTCTATTAATGGTAAATATCCATTGCTTTTTAATAATTCATACAAAAACAATCTGCCTTTATTTGTCCATTTTGTTGTCAAATTAGTTTCATTTTATTCCGTATTTATAAAGTCAAAAGTTTCTGAATGAGTATATCCTTTATCGTGATACTTGCTATATAACAACCATTGATTAGCTTGTTTTGTACCTTGTATTTTCTAAATCGTATAATATCTTTGTTAAATCTTTGTAGCACTCATTCCATAGTCTTTTTGCTATTTGTGATACATTCATTAAAGACTTGCTTTTTAAAATCTTATCTCACATAATCTGCCTTTTGGTTTTAGTTTCTCCTATTTGTTGAGCCTTAATATTATTGTCAATTTCTAAAGCTTTTCTCTTTTCTTTTCTTCTTTTTTAACTCTGTAGCTAATCTGATAATGAAATCAGGACTTGTTAAAAGCTTCTTTTAGCACTTCGTCTGTCATATATGCTCGTGTTTTCTAATTGTTGGTAAAACTTCGTTAGTTACCCAACGTTTGAATGTTTTGCTTGTGGTAGTTTAGATTTTAAAATTAAACTGTATAACCCACTTTCGTTAATTAGTGTTAAATTGGTTCCGTTGGACACGTAACGTTTCGTTACTCGTTTTATCTTCTTCATCAACGTGTCTATAAAGTGCCTTTCTTGTGTTTGTGTAACCTAATATTTCAGCTACATCTTTGCCTACAAAGTATGGTTCGTTCTCACTCTAAAATTCTAACTTTACCAAAATTGCATTTTCAAAAATTTTTAATTTCGTTCATTTTTATCCCCTTTCTTCTATGCACTTGCTTTTACGCAAGTTTTTCATCAAAAATTTCAAGCATTTGTTCTTTGCTTAATTCTAATTTTTCACAAATTAAAACTATTTCATTTCTGTAAAATTCTCTGTTTTTATAATTGTTTACTTTATTATAAAACGTTGAGATATTAATACCTATAAATTCTGACAATTCTTTAAAAGAAATTCCTTTGATTTCACAAAAATATTTTTAGTTTTTGCTGAATTTACTTTTTAACATGAACCTCCTCTCTTGCTTCTGAGCATATTATATACCCTATTTTTATTTGTCAAGTCCTTTTCGCAAGTATATATATGCATTTGTGCAAAATTATATTATTTTGATAAAAACTATTGCATTTATGCAGTTATGTTATAATATATTTAAAGGTGGTGTTAGTTATGAATATTAAAGATATTATAAAAGCAAAAAGAGAAGAAAAAGGATACTCTTTTAAAAGAATTAGGCAATCTTATAGGAGTTAGTGAAAGCACTGTATCACGTTGGGAAAGTGGAACAATTGCAAATATGACGCATACTAATATAGTAAAAATATCAAAAATATTAGATATTCCTCCTGAAGTTTTGTTAGGGTATGATGCGGTTGATAATTCTATTAATATATCAAAATTCGGGAAATTTTAGAGATATTACCTATAATAATACTACTAATAATAGTGGTTGCGAAAATCTTAATCCTATCGAGACAAAACATAGATGATACAATAAAATTACAACAACAAGATAAACTATTACAAAAAGAAATGTTATTATTACTAAAAGAATTATCTGTTACAAGTAAAGAAATATTAATTACTTTAAAAGAAATGAAAATAACATTAATAAATAAGGTGTCAATTTAAAATTAATATAAAAGAAAAATGGAGGTAAAAATGGGGTATTATTATAGTGATTATAAGCTTTTTATTATAATCAAGTTTATAGGCTTAATGCTACAGGTGTAGCAGGTGTTGTAGGAACAAGTTACGCTGTTGGAAAATCTATTAATGAAAGAAATCTACAACAAAGAATGTATGATTTTTAACTAGCAAAAACTGTTGATACTGACTATGTAAATTTAGGAGGTACATTTTTAAAAACTTATTGTAAATGAATTAGACATAGTGCAGAAACAGAAAAAGTAAATATAAAAATCAATGAAATAAAATTAATGAGATGTGATAACAAGCAATAGAGATGTTTTTATTTTATTGATGGTACACAATTAAATTTAATACCTAATGTTTTATACAATAAATTTAGTATAGACTTAACTATTGAAAATAAGTCTAATGAAATTGTTAATATCAATCATAATCAAGCATTAGCTGTAAATAATTTACAACAACAATCTTTAACAGCTTTAGCAACAAAAAGAATATTCACAAAGTATAATGCCTAATGCTAGAATAAATGTAGTTTACGATTTTTATATTCAATTCTGCAGGAGAGGATATAAAAGAAATAAAATATTTATTCCAACAATTAATGAATATATAACAATTAATTTAGAAGAATTAAAAACAAAATAATATCTCAATTCAAAAATCGGTTTTTGCTTAATTTACAAAAGAGAGGAGCAAAGACAAAATGTATATAGAAAAACGAAAAACAATAAATTCAAGTTTATAGAAACTTATAGAGACTATTTCAGAATAGAAAGAAAGTATCTGTAACACTTGAAAAAATAGAGACAATCACAAAATCAAGCCTATGAGATTTTTGCAAGAAAAATTAAAAAGTCTATTGATATTTTCAATGTAGAATATAATTTTTAGATTGTTTTTACAAATATATGGAATATAAAAGAGAATACTGTTAAAGCCTACAACTTACAAAACGTATAATATTATTTATAATCAAAATAATAAATAATTCACAAAATTGGAAATTATCTGAAATAAAGCAAAACATTTATTATCTATATTTAACGAAAAACGATCTACCTCACAAAATTATAATCTTAAAGATTTTTATAAAGTGGTGTTACAAAAAGATTTTATAGATGATATAAATTTTTACAAAAAAATAGATACTCCAAAATGGAGAAGTAAAAAGAAAAGAAAAGCTGTATCTTGAAAGAAAGAAACAGAAGAAGTACCACAATTTTTCTGAAAATGAATTAATTTATATGATTATAAAAATACTTTTTAAATACAGGACTAAGAGTTGGAGAGTTACTTGCCCTAAACTATTCTGACCTTAATGGAAATACTTTATCTATAAACAAAACAGAATATAGAGGAATTGTATATAATAGCACTAAAACAGAAAAATCTACAAGAAATATAGCTATTAATCAAGGTAATACAAATACTCTATAAGCTAAAACAAAAAGCAAATAAATAGCAAAAATTTTAGCATTTAATGATAACAGAATATTTGCAGAGTGTAAACAAAAATAAGCTATTCAAGTTTTATTGAGTATTTAAACTCATATAAGCCTATACATTTTACACCCTCATATTTTTAGACATACTCACATAAGTTTACTTATAGAAAAAGGAATAAGTGTAGAAGCTGTATCAAGAAGATTAGGGCACGAAAAACACAACTGTAACTAAAAAGATATATATACACTTAACAGAAAAATTAAAAGAAAAGAAGATAAAATTTTTGAGAAATTGTAATATAAAGGGACTTAAAAGTCTGCCCTTTTTGTCCCTTTATATGAAAGTTATAGTATAAAATGTTGGATTTTAAACATTTATAAGTTATTTGTAGTATAATATAAATATATTTTTAATAAAGTTGTTTTTATTATATAATTTTTGTGGAATATAATAAAGGAATATTTTTAAGGGAGGAATTATATAGAAAAAGAACGTAGTGAAATGATCTTACACGGAAATATCTACAAAATAATTGCAATAATATCCATTCCTATTATATTAAATAATTTTTATCCAACAATTATACTCATTGGCTGATGCTTTTTGGCTTGGAAAATTGGGTACAGCAAATTTGCATCGACTAGTTTTTACATGGCCAGTTGTATTTTTATTTAATTCAATGGGTATTGGACTTTTCAATTGCTGCAATATCTTTGATTTCACAATTACTTGGAAGAAAAGATTATACTAATGCACAAAAAAATATGCAGATACATTAATAAATATTTCATTAATATTTTCTATTATGTTTTATGATATTAGGTTTGTAAGTGCAGAACTTATTGTTAATTTAATGGGTGCAACTGGAGACCTTGCTAAATATAGTATTATTTACTTGCAATATAGTTATTTAGGAATTCCATTTATATTTTATATTACATATATTCTTCAGTATTGTCTGCTCAAGGAAAAAAATGCAATTCCAACAATGATAAAGTGCAATATGTGTAATATTGAATATGATTTTTAAATCCAATTTTTATATTTGATGTAATTCCATTCACTTCAATACCAGGTTTTAGGTCTTGGGTAAAAGAGTGCTGCATTAGCAACTGTTTTAACTCAAGGTATTATGTTTGTTGTTGGATTTATTCACTTAAGATTTAATAAAGATTTCATTAAATTAAATCTTAACAGTCTTATATACATAAAATGGGAAAGAACAATATTAAAAAGAATTTATAGAATTACTCTACCTTCTGTTTTGGGACAAGTTGGAAGTTCAATAGGTTTATAATAATGAACTCATTCATTCAAAAGCTATGGAACTGAAACTGTTGCAGCATATGGAATGGTTAATAGAATAAGCGGTCTATTAAATATACCACCTGGCGGAATAGGTTCAGCAATAACTTCAATAATTGGTCAAAATATTGGAAACCACAATATTGAAAAGAGTTAAAGAAACATTTAAAAAGGCATCAATTATAGTTATTATTATGTCTATAATAATTGCATTTATAAACTTTATATTTAGATTCGAAATTTTATCATTCTTCATAAGTGCACAAAAGACTCTGTCCTTATGAAACAAGCAGATAGTTATATGTTCTACACTTTAATAACTCTAGTAATGTTAAATATGTTTTTTTGTTTTATCAGGACTATTCCAAGGATCTGGAAATAGTAAATATTCAATGCTTATTGACATGATAAGACTTTGGATAATAAGATTACCATTAATTTTTAATTTTTAAAAATTTCACTGGATATGGAGCAACTGGCATATGGCTTGCAATGGCAATTTCAAATGTTTAGTATCAATAATTGCTCATTTCATATACTTACAAAGGGTGGATGGCTAAGAAGGTTCATTTTATAGATAAATATAAAAAAGGTTAGGAATATTGAGGTGAATCCAAAAATACGGACAGTTAAATAAATTATTCAAAGGAATGTAATCTATAATCAATAGGATACATTCCTTTTTAAATTCTCATAATTCTTTTTCGTATTATACCATTTAATATACTTTTTATATCTTCTATTTATTTTTCATAAGAAGAATAATTTTCTACATAAAACATTTTTTATCCAATTTGAAATAGTTGTTTGTGGTATCTTATGATAATACAGATTGGCTAATATTTTTCATATTCTTTAACTACTTTTTATTTTTTTATACTTGTATCATATTTTGACATTCAAAAACCCCCAAATCCTTTGTCCGGATTTGAGGGTTCATATCACATATTCCTTACCTTTTTAATTTTTTTATACAGTATAATAAAAGGCAGTGATTTTCCACTGCCTTTAAAAAGATATTATAATCCCATTTGTTTAGCAACTTCTTCAGTAAAGTTTTTCTTCTTTTCTTTTCTAGTCCTTCACCTACTTCGAATCTAGTGTATTCTACTATTTCAATATTTCCACCTAGTTCTTTAGCTTTATCATTAACAGCGTCTAAAACTGTTTTTGCTATCATCTAAAACATATTGTTGGCTGAATAAAAAGCATATTGTTGGTCAATTAAAGTATTGTCTTGGATAAATCTTTTCGATTTGTCCTGGTAAAATTTATCCCAAATTTTTTTCTGGTTTTCCTTGTCTCTTTAATTCTTCTTTTTAATTCTTCTTCTTCAGCTTTTAAAAACTTCATCAGTAATTTGAGACATTGAAGCATATTTTTGGAATTCTCTTTAATTGTTTTCCTAGTCTTACTAATTCTTCATTTTCTTTTTCAATTGAACCTTTTTAGAGCTAAATATTCTTTTTCAACGAAATCAGCATCTAAATCTTTATAGCTTAAATATTGTGGTTTCATTGCTGAAATATGCATACAAATATTTTGTAATAATTCTTTTTGCACCTTTCTTTGTAGCTTCGCTATCACAATTAGCTTTAAGAATAACACCAACTTTTTATTAAAGTGAACATATCCACATACAATACTATTTTTCACAACAAGCTTTAGCAAATGCTAATCTTCTAACTACAATATTTTCTCCAATTGATGATATTTGTAATTTTAAGAATTCTTCAAAAATTAGTTCCATCTATATTTGATGCATTTAATTCATCTATGTTCTTTAATTCATTATCAAAAACATGTTCTGTTACTTTTTGTTAATGCTACAAAGTTTTTCATTCTTTGCAACGAAAATCTGTTTGAGAATTTACTTCAGTAAGAGCAGCTTTAGTGTTGTTTTCATCAATAACTAAAGTTATTAAACCTTCAGCAACAACTTTGCTTGCTTTTGCAACTTCTAGCTAATCCTTTTTCTCTTAAAAATTCAATAGCTTTTTCCATATCTCCACTAACTTCTTGTAGTGCCTTTTTACATTCCATCATTCCAGCACCAGTAGTTTCTCTTAAATCTTTTACCAATTTTTGCAGTAATTTCCATAAAAACCCTCCTATAATATTATATAAAAATAAGGTAAGGATAAATATTAAAAATTTGAATCCTTACCCTTTAAAATTCTAATTACTAATTATTCAGCTACTTCTTCAAAAACTTCTTCAACTTCTACAGTTTCTTCAACTACAGCTTCTGATTCTTCAACTTCTACTTGTTCACCTTGTTTAGCTTCAACAATAGCATTTTGCAATTGTACCAGTTAATAATTTAACAGCTCTGATAGCGTCATCATTTCCTGGAATAGCAATATCAACTTCATCAGGATCACAGTTAGTATCTACAACACCAACAACTGGAATACCTAATATTTTTTTGCTTCATTAACAGCAATTTTTCATTCTTTGGATCTATTACGAAAAAGTACATCTGGAAGTTTTTCCATTTCTTTTAATTCCGCCTAAAATTTTTCTAGTTTTTCAGTTTCTCTTCTTAATTTAATAACTTCTTTCTTAGGTAATCTTTGGAAAGTTCCATCTTCTTCCATAAGTTCTAATCTTTTTAATCTTTCAATTCTTTTTGATAGTTTTGTAGTTTGTTAACATACCACCTAACCATCTATGACTAACATAGAATTGTCCACTTCTTTTTGCTTCTGTTTCAACAGCTTCTTGAGCTTGTTTTTAGTTCCTACAAAAAGAACTCTACCACCATCAGCAACGATATCTCTTACAAAATCATATGCTTGTTCAATTTGTTTTTACAGTTTTTTGTAAATCTATAATATAGATTCCATTTCTTTCTGTAAAATAAATCTTGACATTTTTGGATTCCATCTTCTAGTTTGATGTCCAAAATGCACTCCTGCTTCTAATAAATTTTTCATTAAAATTACTTGTGACATTTTCTTACCTCCTGTTTTTCGCCACCCATATTCATCATCTTGACAAGAACCTCTTTTGGGCAACACTTGTTCAATCAGAATATGTGATTATTCACCTGAATATTATAACATAACAGAATATTTTTCAATATATAATTTTTATTTTTTTACATCAGACCATAGGTCTGACTTTTTATTAGTAATCAAAAATTATTTGTTTACAATTTCTTTTTAATGATTTTTCCAGCTTTGAAAACTGGTGCTTTTGATGCTGGAATCTTGATAACTTCTTTAGGGTTTCTTGGGTTTCTTCGCTTCTTGCTTTTCTTTCTCTAGCTTCGAAAGTTCCAAATCCAACTAATTGAACTTTTTCCCCTTTAACTAAAGTTTCTTCAACAGTTTGAATGAAAGCATTTAATGCTCTTTCAGCATCAACTTTAGTAATTTTTTCCTTTTTCAGCCATACTAGCTAATAATTCAGATTTGTTCATTAAAAATTTCCTCCTAAATACACTACTATATTTAATAATTGCCTATATAAATGGTCCTTAACCATTCTGCATTATTATTATATATTAATTTTTCAAAAATAATCAAGCTATTTAGCTAATTTATTTGAAATTTTTAATTGGATAGTATCAATTTCTTCTTGAATCTTTTTTAAACTCCGTTTTAAACTTTTCAGCCATTATAGTTCTTTTTAAACTTTGTTTAATATTTTTCTTTACTTTCATCAGAAAATTGTGCATAATCGTCAACAATTTTATTTACTTTTATTATATAGTAACCAAATTTAGTTTGTACTGGTTCACTTATTTCTCCTTCTTTTAATTTAGAAGCAGCATTATAAAACTCTTCAACCATAACACCTTTAGTAAATGTACCTAATTCACCTTTATTAGTTTTTAGCAGATGGATCTTTAGAAACTTCAACAGCTACATCTTCAAATTTTTCTCCAGCATCTAAACGACTTTTTAACATTTTTTTGCTTCTTCTTCTGTTTCAACTAATATATGGCTTGCATTAATTTCAGGTCCATCAAATTCACTGCCTTTTAAACTTATTAGCGATTTCTTCATCTGTGGGTGAAAAGTTATCTGAGAACCAAACTTGAAATTTTTTTGTGAATATAAATTATCTTTAATCTTTTTCTTTTAATTCTTCTTCTGTTAGTTTTGATTTTTCAAGTTCTTCATTGAATTTATCGCCTAATTGCTCTTTAATCTTTTCAATTTGTTCATTAACTTCTTTATCCGTTACAGTAACTTTTTGAAATTTCTTCTTCTGATTTTTCCTGCATCCTTATATTCTTTCTCTAATTTAGCAAATTTTTTGCTTAACAACTTCTATATCAGACAATGACTCTAATATATTTTGTTTTTAAATTAAGAAGCCATTTTACCTTCATCAGTTGATTCATCATATTTTTGCTTTTTTTGCTCATCTGAATAAAGAAGACATTATTTTATCATATTCTTTTTTTAACTTGTTCTTCAGTAATATATTTATCACCAATTTTTACTAAAAGCATCTTTAGGAGCTTTAGCACAAGCTGTAAAAAGTATTGCAGATAGTGCAATTGCACTTGCAAATTTTACAAATCTATTATTCATATTGCTCTCCTTTTTGATTAATATTTCAATCTTTTGATATTATACATTATAGTAATGTCAAAGCTTTTTAACTTTTTACTTTAAATATTGTAAATTTTCAACAAATTCTATACTTTCAGTTAATTTATTCTTCTCATAGTTAAAAATTAACTCTGCATTTTCATTCATATTGAAGGCAATCCTCTTGAAAAAAATTTATCCGATATTCTGCCAATTAACTCTAATATATCTCTGTTGTCTGTTCAAACTTAAATACTACTGACTTATCTCTATCTATTATTTTAATAAAACTCAAATTAGTAGAAATTGATTTCAAATATGAAACATTCATGACATTTAATACTGTTGTGGGAACATCTCCAAATCTATCAGTTAATTCATCATATATTTCATTAAAATCTTCTCTAGAAGAAATTTCTGCTATTTTTCTATACATATCAATTTTTTTGATTACTATCTCCTATATAGCTTGATGGTATATATGCATCTACCGATAACTCAATTGTTGTTTGATTTTTAATCTGTAAAGTTTCTCCTTTTACTGTTCTTATACTTTCTTCCAACATTCTTACATACATTTCATAACCAATTGTCTCTATATGGCCAGATTGACTTTCACCAAGAATATTACCAGCTCCTCTTAGTTCTAAATCTCTCATAGCAATTTTTAAACCCAGACCCAAACTCAGAGAAATCTCTAATAGCCATTAATCTTTTTTCAGATATTTCAGTAAGAACCTTATCTTTTTCATAAGTAAAATATGCATACGCTCTTCTAGTTGATCGTCCAATTCTACCTTTTAATTGATAAAGTTGAGATAATCCCATTTTATCTGCATCATATATAATCATGGTATTACAATTTTTTTATATCCATTCCAGTTTCTATGATTGTTGTGCAAAGTAATATATCATATTCTCCTTCTTGAAAATCATACATGATATTTTCTAATTCTTTATTAGTTAATTTGCTATGAGCCATTGCAATTCTTGCATCTGGGACAAGTTTTTGATAGTTCAACATACATTTTATCCATATCTTTAATTCTATTATAAACAAAATAAACTTGACCACCTCTATTTTATTTCTTTATAAATAGCTTCCCTAATCACAGAATCATTATATTCTAATACGAATGTAGCGATAGTTACTCTTTCTTCAGGAGCATCATCTAAAAATACTCATATCTCGAATTCCTACTAAACTCATTTGCATAGTTCTAGGGAATAGGAGTAGCAGATAAAGATAAAAACATCAATATTCTCTTTAATCTTTTTAAAGCTTCTTTATGTTTAACACCAAATCTTTGCTCTTCATCAATAATCAAAAGTCCCAAATCTTTAAATTCCAATTTGTTTGATAGTAGCTTATGTGTTCCAATCAGTAAATTTACCTTCCATTTTTACATTTTTAAAATTTCTTTTTTGTTTTTAAAGGACTCCTAAACCTACTAATCATTTCTACTTCAAGAGGAAAATCTCCAATTCTTTCACGAGCAGTATTGTAATGCTGTTGAGCTAGAATTGTTGTTGGAACTAGAAACGCAACTTGCTTATCATCCATCATAGCTTTAAATGCGGCTCTTAAAAGCAACTTCAGTTTTTCCGTATCCAACATCACCACAAAGTAATCTATCCATTGGCTTAAATTGCTCCATATCTCTTTTTATTTCATTAATAGCTCTTAACTGTGAATATGTTTCTTCATAAATAAAACTGTCTTCAAATTCTTTTTGCCAAGATGTATCTTCAGAGAATGCAAATCCTCTTATCTTATCTCTTTTTCGCATATAATTGAACTAAATCTAAAGCAATCTCATCTAAAACTTTTTTTAGCACTGAGTTTTTGTTTTAACCCATTCACTAGATCCTAATTTATTTAATTTGGGTCTATATCCATCTTTTTCAATATTTTTTTGAATCAAATTCATTTTGATCTGTAGGAATATATAACTTATCATTTCCTTTATATAGTATCAAAATATGATCTTTAACTATTCCATCAACATCAATTTGTTCAATTCCTCTATATTCTCCTATACCATGATTTTTCATGTACAACAAAATCTCCCACATTTAAATCAGTATAGTCTAATAAATTTTCTTTTACTCTTTGATTTTTAGAAGTCTTTTTAACTGTTCCATAAATTTCTTTATGAGTTAAAAAAATAAAACTTTTTGAATAGGATATTCAAATCCAGACTCTAAATTAAGAGTTGAAATTCCAAGAATTGAACTTTTTAACTCAAATTCTAAATCCTCAAAAATATTACAATTAATATTTTCAGAATTTAAAATTTCTTTTTAAATTATTTGCCTTTTCAAGTGAGCCAGCAAAAATAATTATTTTATAACCTCTTTGAAGTTTATATTTTAAGCTTTTGAAACAGTATATCAAATTTTTCTATTAAAAACCTCTGTTTCAATAGTTTTTAAGTTTACAATACTTTTTGGATTAATAATCTTTGTTCTCTTTAAAAGTTGTGTAAAAATTAACAATGCTAAATTCTTTTTATTCTATTTAATATTTTTTTCAAAAGGAATTAATATATCTTTATGTGAATCTAATATTTCAGCATTTTTCAATTGAAAAAGTACATTTTCATGAAATAAATTTTTCTATTTCTAAATTTCTATCATATTTTTTTAATATATCTTCAGTACATACTATGGAATCTTGACTCAAATAATCTAAAAAGGTGGAAAAACTTCCTTTTTTATATAAGGTGATATGAGTCCATATTTGAAATATGATAATTCATCTTTAAATCATCATATATCTTATAAAATTTTTCCAGTTGACTTTTCTATATCTTTACCAAATAATTTTCAACTTTTTGTAATTTTTTTCTATATCTTTTAGTCCAGTTAGTATATTATCAACATCTGCTTTTTGACAATACCATTTTCCTTTGCAGGTATTAATTCAACACTTTGTAATTTTTCAACAGATCTTTGACTATTAATATCAAAACTACGAATAGAATCAACATCATCTCCAAATAACTCTATTCTAACAGGATTTTTTTAAAATTTACAGGGTATATATCAAAAATTGAACCTCTTATTGAAAAACTGACCTTTTTGCTTCAACAAAATCCACCCTATCATAATGCATCTTTATTAATCTTTCAGTTAATTCATTAAAGATTAACTTCAAATTTTCGTCAATATAAATATAATGTGATTTAAAAATTTTGGGGTGCTAAGTTTTTCGACAAAGCACTAGCAGTTGTAATTATTATGAATTTTTCATTAGAAATAAGCCTATTCATTATCTCTATTCTATGATTTTTCGAGATTTGTTTCCAAACTATTAATATTGTGAAATCTAATTTCAAAATTTGGATAAACAACTACTTTATCTCAATCAAATTTTTCAATTCATCACAAAGTTCATTAGCTCTAGCTTCACTTTCAACTAATAAAACTAGATTTTTATTAGGAATCTCATTAAATATAGAATATGTTAAATGGAATAAACTTTCTTTTATAAGTCCATTACAATAAATAGGAACATTATTTGATTTTAAATTTGAAATCATATCTAAATATGATTCATTATTTTTTAAAAATCAATTAAAAAATTCATAACTAACTCCTTGTTTGTAAAAATATAGAGGAATATTGTTCCTCTATATTAATTCATTAAATTTACACATTGTTTTATCAATATCACTTTTTAATAATTTCTTCAACTGCATCTGCAGAAATTTCTAATTCTTTCTTCAAAATTTTTCTCTTCAGAAGATGAAAACTTACTTAAAACAAAATCTTTTTAAGTCCATATAGGAAGGACATTTTCAACGCTTGCTCTAATTCTAGGAAAATTTTCTGTTTCCAGATGGTAAATTATAGATTTTTAAACCATTATGTTCCTGACTTCCTTTTTCTTAATTCTAACAGTACCAAAAGGAATGTCTATATCATCTACTATAACAATAATATTCTCAGGTTTTTATTTTAAAATAATTAACTGCATCAATTACAGCCTCTCCTGATAGATTCATATAAGTAAGTGGTTTTTAAAAATATGCATTTTTCCCGAACATAATTATTTGACCGTAATAAGATTTGAATTTTTCTTTGTTCATGTTGATATTATATTTATCTGCTAAAATGTCAACAACACCATATCCTACATTATGTCTTGTTCCAACATAATTTTTACCAGGATTACCAAGGCCAACAATTAAATAAATATTATCTTCCATCAAATAGCATACTCACTGGTCTATTATTATTTATTCTATCAATAGCTTTTGCAAAATATTGAGCAACTGAAACAACTTCAATTTTTCCACCTAAGTTCTTATCTTGAGGAATTGTATCAGTTACAACACATTTTTCAACCTTAGAATTAGTAATATTATCCAAAAGCCTTTCCTGAAAATACTCCATGACTTGCAGTAATATAAACTTTTTGCTCCCTTTGCAATTAAAGCATTAGCAGCATTAGTTATTGTTCCTGCTGTATCTATAATATCATCAACGATAATACAAGTTTTTCCTTCAATATCACCAATAACATTCATTACTTCTGAAACATTTGGACGAGGTCTTCTCTTTTCTAAAATAGCTATTGGTAAATCTAAATAATTTGAGAATTTTCTAGCCCTTGTAACTCCACCCAAATCAGGAGATACTACAACCATATCATTTTTATCTTCATCCTTTAATTCTTCTTTGAAGAAATCAGCAAGTGGCTTTATAGCTGAAAGATGATCTACAGGAATATCAAAATATCCTTGAATTTGTCCTGCATGTAAATCCATTGTTATAACTCTATCAGCACCTGATTTTTCAATCAAATTAGCAACCAATTTTTGCTGTTATTGGTTCTCTAGCTTTTGTCTTTCTGTCCTGTCTTGCATATCCATAATATGGAATTACAACATTAATTCTACCAGCTGAAGCTCTTTTAGTGCATCAACCATAATTAATACTTCCATAAGATTGTCATTGGTTGGATTACAAGTAGGTTGTATAATATAAACATCATATCCTCTAACTGTTTCTTCAACTGAAGATTAATTTCACCATCGCTAGAATTTACCGATATGTATTTCCCCTAATGGCATATCAAGACATTTACAAATATCTTCTGCAAACTTTTTATTTTGCAGTTCCTGAAAAATTTTTCATAGGTCCAGTATAAGCTAACATAATTCCTCCTAAAATATTACTTTTTATTTTTTTAAATTTTTTATAAACCCAATCTTCTTTTTCGAAAAAGCTTCACTTCGCCCAATTATTAACGAACCTTCATTTTCTACATTTGATACCACAGTTGTTCCAGCAGCGATAAATGTATCATTTGCAATTTTTACTGGAGAAACTATATTTGAATTACTACCTACAAAACAACCATCTCCAATTTCAGAAACATGTTTGTTTTTACCATCATAATTAACTAAAATAGTTCCACAACCCATATTAACTTCTTTTCCTACAATAGCATCACCAATGTAGGATAAATGTCCTGCTTTTGTATGTTCACCAATTGTTGTATTTTTAACTTCAACAAAATTACCTATATGAACGTCATTTTTTAGAATACTCTTTGGTCTAAGGTGAGCAAAAGGTCCCATAGTAACATCATCTCCAATAGTACTATACTCTATATATGAGCTTTTTAATTATAACACCATTTCCCTATTGTAGAATTTTCTATAAAAAGTATCTCCTGTTATATAAACATTTTTCTCCAATGGAGTATTACCAATTATTCTAGCTCCACTTCCTATAAAAGTATCTATTCCTATACTTACTCCCTTTTCAATAACAGTATTTTCTGGATTTTCCATAATAACACCATTTTTCATATATTCTACATTTATTCTATAACGCATAATTTTTCAGCTTCAAATAATTGAAGTTTAGAATTTATACCATAAATTTCTTCAATATCATCTAATTTATATGTATAAACAAGTTCTCCATCTTGAACTAAAACTTTAATGGCATCAGTAAGATATAATTCATTTTGAACATTATTCCTATCAATTTTTGTTATAGAATTCTTTAAAAGCTTTTGCCGTTAAATACATAAATTCCAGAATTAATTTCTTTAACTCTTTTTCTTCTATACTTGCATCTTTATCTTCAACTATTTTTAAAAACTTTCCATTATTATCTTTTTATTATATGACCATATCCTGTTGTATCATCAATAAAAGCAGTAAGAACAGTTGCTTTTAGAATTCATCGCAATATGTTCTTCTAATAATTTTTAGTGTTTCTCCTTTGATTAATGGTGTATCTCCACTAAGTATTAAAAACATTATCATCATCACTAATTTCATCTACAGTAAGCTGAACAGCATAACCAGTTCCATATGGATACTCTTTACCAATTTTTGTTCTTTATATAATACTTTATCTCCAAACTTATCTTGAACTTCTAATTTATTTTTACCTACAATAATAATAGTTTTATCACTACCTGCATCACAACTAGCATCATAAACATAATCAATAAGTGTTCTATTAACAATTTTATGTAAAACTTTTGATTTTTACTTTTCATTCTAGTTCCTTCACCAGCTGCTAATATGATTGTAATATTCATACACTAACTCCTAACTGTAAAAATGTTATTAATTTAAAAATCTACTATAAATACCTATTTTAAGGTAATTAAGATGATTATTATTTAGTTTCTATCTAAAGGCATAAAACTATATTAATTATATCATATATACTAAACAAAAAAGAGATATAAATAAATATATCTCTAAAAACTTAATTTTATTATTATTAAATAAAGTGTTTTTTCAAAATTATATTTCCAATTACAACACCTAATCCACCTAATATAAAAACAATCAAAAAGGCTAATTAATCCATATGTTCCCGTTGAAAACTTAAATCATTTTCATTTAATGCGCTTTCAGTTACTCCACCTTTACCTAACCATGTTTCTTTAAATGACTCCAAAAAGAAATTTACAGGAATGATTTGTCCACATGCACTACCTGCTTGTAGTAATCCAAAAAGCAATAAATTGTGCAATTTTATTTTTATATCCCATAAAAACAGAAATATTTCTCCAATAACAAATGCAACACTATGTAAAATTATCCAAGGAAGATAGAACCCACTAGCTGCCATTTGCTATTAAATATACTGATGAAAATAGTAAAAAGCTTCCTTTCCCCAACTTTATTACACAAAAAACGAATATAACACCCGTGAACAAACCTGCAACTCCAGGACTAATACAATGCGCATATGCTCCCAATGGAAATAATGCAAATGTTACAATCATTGATACAACTAAATTCAAAGCTCCTAAAAATAGCAACTAAAACTAAATCTTTAACTTTCATTTTATTTTCCTCCTTTAATTTTTGAAAGATACTTATTAGTTGATCTTTTAAAATAAAAATCTTCTTTTATACTACCATCTTCTAAAAATATAATTCTATCTACAACTCTTGATAATAACTCATAATCGTGAAAATTAATATTATTGCTTTTTCTTTTTGCTAAATTTTTAATAATTTCTGAAATAATAATCATATTATTAAAATCTAAACCACTTGTTGGCTCATCCAAAATAAGAATATCAAATTGCTTTTGTGCAAATTCCATTAATAACCTTTGTTTTTCCCCTCAGAAAGAAAATGGATGACTATTCTTTTTGTCGTAAAGGTTAATAACTTTTAACATTTCTAAAATTTCATCTTCATTTAAATCTTTATTTGATAATAAAAATTCTGAAAATACACTTTCTGAAAATAGTTGATAATCTACATCTTGCATTAAGACAAAGCACTTGCCTTCAATCGATATTTTTCCTGATGTTTTTATAGATTCCTGAAATCAGTTTTTGATATTGTTGATTTACCAACACCATTTTTCCTAGAGTCCAACTATTTCACCTCTGTACAAATTAAAAGAAACATCTTTAATTATATTTTTAAAGAAAAGATTATTAATTTCTAATAATTTTTCTTTTTCTAGTAAATGAATCTAAAACTTTTAGCTCCCTATCAAAAAGGATTTAGACTTCTTAAATCTTCGAGCTGTGTAATTTAAAAGCTTCTTTCTTTCCAAATTTACAATTAGCCTTCCATTTTTTATATGAATCATCCTATCAAATATTTCTTTCAAATAAAATATTCTATGTTCAACAACTATAATTGTATATCCGCTTTCTTTTAGTTTTGAAAAATTTCTTTTAAAAGTTCTATTCCATAATAATCTAAATTAACAGAAGGCTCATCAAATACTAAAGTCTTTTGCATCTAAATTGATACACATGCTATTGATATTTTCTGTTTTTCCTCCAGAAATCTCTAAGATATTTTATTTAAAATATTTGAAATCCCAAAAGCTAGATATATTTTCTATTTTTCTAAAAATTTCTTCAACTTTATATCCTAAATTTTCTAAAAGTAAATGCAAGTTCTGAGGTAGTATTATCTGTAAATTGTCCTCTAGGATTTTCGAAACTGAACCTATCATTTTACATAATTCATAATTCTTACAATCTTTTGTATTTTATATCATCAATAAAAAAATATCTCCTAAAGATCACCTTCATAAATATGTGGAATTAGACCATTTATACATTTATATATTGTTGATTTCACCAGATCCAGAAGCTCCTGTTATTAAAAACTAATTCTCCATAATTTATTTCAAAATTTATATTATCAAGAGCCTTTTTATCAGAATTTTTCATAAGTAAAACTAACATTTTGTAAATTTTATCAATAAAACCGCCTCCCCATAAAATAACAAAAACAAATAAAAACTATAATAAGTATGAAATCTTCTAATTTGAATTTTATAGTATATTGAATTCATACTATCAGTGCACATTGCACATCTTGTATAAGCTGATTCTGTCATTTCAACTGCGATATTAGAAGCTCGAAATAGAGTTGGAACTATATAATATTCAAATCTTTTTAATAGGATTTAAAAATGAAATTTCTATCCCTCGAAGTTTTTAATGAATTTTTATAATTCTTTTTCATAAAATATATTGGAATAAACTTTAAAGTAATCGTACAAGCAAATCTAACTTTTTACTAAAAGCCTAATTTACCAAGAACATATATTAATTCACTTGTTCTTATATCTAATACAATAAAACTCAGCAATCATATATATTGGGCACATTTTAATATTTGAATAACTTATGAATCCTATAAATGATGAATTGTCTGGTAACTTTATGAAAAATACTATATATAAACACAATATAAAATATAAAAATTTGATAAATCTTTTATTTTTCCCACTATAAATTAATACTATCGAACAAATACAAAAATAAATTATATCTAAAATAAAATTATCCCACAGTAAAAGTAAATGTTCCAAATATTAAATTCATAAATATTAAAACAAATAAATTAATTCTACGATTATCTACCAAATAAATCCCCCTATATTTAAAAATCAATAGATCACTTAATATTTAAGATACTGTTAATAACTATAATTTTCGGCTAAATTAGATTTTGATACCATAGTTTTATATACTTTAGATTTTTCTAAAAAGCTCTATGTAGCTTCCTTGAGATTCTATTTTTCCATTTTCCATTACTATTATTTTATTTACATTTTTCTATAGACTTCATTCTATGGGAAACTACTAGTACAGTTTTATTTTTAATAAGTTTATTTAAACTTTCTTGTATTTTCATTTCATTTCTACATCAAGACTTGCACTAATTTCATCAAGTAAAATTATTGGTGCATTCTTTTAAAAATGCACGTGCAATTGAAATTCTCTGTCTTTCTCCTCCTGATAACTTACTTCCATTTTCTCCTATTAAAAGTATCATATTTCTCAGGTAATTTTTCAATAAATTCTTCACAATTAGCAAGTCTTGCTGCTTCTTTAACTTGTTCATCAGTTGCATTTTTATCCCCAAATCTAATATTTTTCTAAAAATCGATGTATTAAATAATGTAACTCTTGAAAAAAACAATTGAAATATTTTTCAAATAAACTTTCTGTGTCTATTTCTTTAATATCATTATCGTCAATAATAATTTTTCCTTTGTCATAATCATACAATCTTGACATTAATCTCAAAACTGTAGTTTTTCCACAACCAGAAGGACCAACTATAGCTGTTACTTCTCCTTGTTTAGATCAAATGAAATATTATCTATTACCTTATTTTCTCCATATCCAAATTCAACATTTTAAATTCTATGTCAAATAATCTTCACCAGATTGAATTTCAGTACTTCTTAACTCTTTAATTCTTTTGTAAATTTCCATCTAAATACATTAATTCTGCAAAATTTGAAAGCAAAAGAATTCACTGCGTCTATAATCTTTGAAGCACACATTATATAACCTATTAGATAAAGTAATGATGCCTCTCCTTTTAGATATATAGATGTTCCAAATAAAATCGTTGCTCCTAGAGTTAAATTTGGTATATTTGTAGATATACTTAGAGGTAATACCATGCCTAATTCACTTTTTAATATGAACTTTTTCTGAGTAGTTAATATCATCTATTACTTTTTGAAAATTTTTCTATTTGATTATAACTTTTTATTTCTTGCTGTAATTCAATTGACTCTTGAAAATCTTCAGATATTTCTCTCATAACATTATAGTATTTTTATTTCCATTTACTTGTGACTTCTTTGATATAAAAATACAAACTATAGATAAAATTATAGGAATTAGAATACATAAAGCAAGTTTAAAAATTAAAAATCAATAGCATTACAATTAAAAATAAATACACTATTAAACCTAAAGCTTTTTGGAATAGCATGACTTATAGCATGTTCGATAGTGGAAACATCTTTCATAATTGTTTTGGGGATAAATCAGAAACATCATGTTTTGAAAAGAATGAAAGAGGTAATTTTTTAGTATTTCTGCTATTTCAATTCTAATATTTGCACTCTCTTTATATGTTTCATTATATAAACAATTATATTCCATTGACTGATGATATACGATTATAAAAACCATAATAATATTACCTACTATAAAAAGCTAATATTATTTTTCCTTTAACTCTAAAATGTTTTTGAATAAAAACCATGAGTAATGTCATTGGAATCATTAAACTACAGTATACAAAAATGATGCGATTGAAGCTTTAACTTATTCCTAAAAGTTCCCATGTCTGTTAACTGAAACATTCTTTTAAGCATTTTTCATAATTATATCCTCCATTCATTTGCTTGGGAGAATAAATCTTGTAAGAATTTATATCTTCCGTTATTTTTTAATAATTCTGTATCAGTTCCTCTTTCAATTATTTGCCCTTTATCAACTACTAAAATCTCATCCACATTTTAATTGAACTCAATCTATGAGCAATAATTATAACTGTTTTCTTTTATTAAATTTGAAAATGCCAATTGTATTTCATGTTCATTTTCAGGATCCGATGCAGCTGATGCCTCGTCAAGAATAATTATTTTTGCATCTTTTAATATTGCTCTTGCAATAGCAATTCTCTAATTTCACCCCCAGAAAGATAAACACCTTTTTGAGCCTATTATAGTATTTTTTCTCTAGTTTTTAAATTTATCTAAAATATCATCACATCTAGCCATTTTTAAAGCTTTCATAACTTCTTCGTAACTAGCATTTTCATTTCCAATCTTTACATTTTTCAAAAAATTGTTGTCTTAAATAATTTTGAATTTTGAAAAACAAATGATATATTATTCATTAAAGACTCTCTTGAATAATTTGTTATATTTTTATCTCCTATTAAAATTTCACCCTCATCAATTTTATAAAAACCTGAAATTAACTTTGCTATTGTTGATTTTTCCGCCCCCTGAAGATCCAACTAAAGCATAAGTTTTATTTTCATTAAGTTTAAAACTTAAATTTTCTAAGATAAATTTATCATCATACTTAAAACTAACATTTTTAAATTCTATATTATAATCTTTTAAAATATGTATCTGTCCCATATTTAATTCCATTTTTCTTCCATTTCACCAAAAAGAGTCTCTAACTTATCTACTGCCTGTGATGCCATATATTGGTGCATTCCAAGGTACATTATTCTCATATAACAACTAAATAATGTGCCTATAAAACAAGTAAAGAAAATTAGCTTTAATCATAACTTCAAGATTATTTTGAGTTCCTTTTGAAATCATAATTGCAAATGGAATAATATAAGCACCGCACCTAATAATATAATTTGAAAAATAACAAAAGGATTTTTACAACTCTTACTATATTCATATGCTGATTTTAGAATAATCAATGATGGAATCATAAAAATGACTTAAAAGAAAAATTGAAGCTTTAAAAGATTTTTAAAACTTGCATACCTCTAACATATTCAACTGACTCGCTATTAACTCTTTCAAGAGATTTGTTATATTTATCCATAAACTTAATATCACCATACATGAGTACAGTAAATATAGCAGATATGGTATAAGATTACAGTAGCAATTCCTAAAATAAATATCAACTGAAAACATTATAACAAATAAAAAGTATTGGAGTTATCAATGCAAGAGTAATATCAGGAATTAAATGTGCAACTATCATATGTGTATCTGTTGCATTATCATCTATAATTTTTCTAATTCTTCCTGACTGATTAACATCAAAAATAAAACGATGCATTCATTAGATGCTCTATTCCTTTTTCTAAGATTACTTTCTAAGCGAAAAGCAAATAAATGAGTTAACCATGCTGCAAAATAATAAATAAGTGACTGTAATACCATTATAATAAAAATTATAAATGCATAGTATTGAGCTTTTTCAAAATTTTTTCAACAATATAAATTCATTTAAAAATTTATACAAAAACCAATATGGTAAAATTGAAAGTGCAGATGAAACCATGCTCATAAATATTCCACTATAAATAAGATACTTTTTATCAGGAACATACTTAAATAATTTCTTGTAAATATCCATTTAATCCTCCTAAGTTTATACTATTTTTATTTTTCAACCAAATAAAAATTTTTATTAACATTCTTATTTTTCAAATTTATTATAGCACTGTTGATAATTTTTTTCAATAATTTTTGATAATAATTTTTAATATAAATTAAAAAATAATATAATAATATTAGATTATTTTTACACAGACACCTTAAGTGTCTTAAATTTATAATTATTCTCCTAAATTTTGTAGAAACTAATTTAATTCCAGGTCCCATTGTTGTAGCAATAGAAACTGATCTTAAATATTTACCTTTAGCTGCAGCTGGTTTTAGCTTTAATAATAGCAGAAATTAATGTTCTTAAGTTTTTCTTCTATTTTTTTCAGCCCCAAATGAAACTTTTCCTACTGGACAGTGAACGATATTAGCTTTATCTACTCTATATTCAACTTTACCAGCTTTGATTTCTTTAATAGCATTAGCTATATCAAATGTAACAGTTCCTGATTTAGGGTTTGGCATTAAACCTTTAGGTCCTAAAACTTTACCGATTCTACCAACAACACCCATCATATCTGGAGTTGCAACTATTACATCAAATTCAAACCAGTTTTCATTTTGAATTTTTTGAATAAGATCATCTGCTCCAACATAATCAGCACCAGCTTCTTGAGCTTCTTGAACTTTATTTTCTTTACATAAAACTAAAACTCTTAAAGTCTTACCAGTTCCATGAGGTAATACTACTGTACCTCTAACTTGTTGGTCGGCATGTCTTGAGTCAACACCTAACTTAGCGTGTAATTCAACAGTTTCATCAAATTTTGCAGTTGAAGTCTTAACAGCTAATTCACATGCTTCTTTTAAATCATATAAATTTGTTTTATCTATTAATTTTAAACTTTCTAAATATTTTTACCTTTTTCATTTTATATCCTCCTTGTGGTGTTCGCATTATTGCTCCCACTTTATATTACTCTTCTACAGTTACTCCCATACTTCTAGCAGTACCTTTAACCATGCTTATAGCAGCTTCAATACTTGCAGCATTTAAGTCTGGCATTTTTAATTCAGCAATTTCTCTAACTTGATCTTTTGTTAAATTACCTACTTTTGTCTTGTTTGGTACTTTTGATCCTGATTCGATACCTAATTTTTTCTTAATTAATACTGGTACCGGTGGAGTCTTAGTAATGAATGTAAATGATCTATCTTGGTATACAGTCAATACAACCGGAATGATTAAACCAGCTTGATCAGCTGTTTTTGCGTTAAATTCTTTTGTAAATTGCATTATATTTACACCATGAGGTCCTAATGCAGTACCTACTGGTGGAGCAGGAGTTGCCTTTCCTGCTGGAATTTGTAATTTTACTAATGCTTGTACTTTTTTAGCCATTTTATAGTTCCTCCTTAAAAACTAATGTGGTTTTCGGGTGCTAAACCCCTCCCACTCTCATATCTCTGTTTTGAATATTTTTTCAAATTATTTTCAAATTTAATTTTTTATTACGTCACTAAAATCTAATTCAGCAAGCGTATCTCTTCCAAATAAAGAAACGAAAGCTTTTAATTTACCATTTTCTTGAGATACTTCTATTACTTTTGCGGTTAAATCTTTAAATGCACCATCTATTATTGTAATAGAATCTCCTTCGTTAATTTCCACATCATTATATGGTTTTGTTGAAACTCCCTAATGCTTCAACTTCTTTTTCTGATAGTGGTACAGGTTTATTACCTGACCCTACAAATCCAATTACTCCTCTAGTATTTCTTACTAAATACCATGAAATATCTGTGATTATCATTTTAACTAAAAACATATCCAGGAAATAATTGTTTTTCTTTAATTTTTCCAGTTTCAGTTTCTTCTTTAACCGTTGGAACAACCACTTCAAATATATCTATGTCATTCCCACGATTCACAACTAACTTTTCAATATTAGCCTTAACTTTGTTTTCATGCCCTGAATATGTATGTACTACATACCATTTGGCTTCTTTTTCTTTAATATCCTTTAATTCTTCTGTTGTCATATAAACGGACTAAAGTCCTTCCTCCTTAGTAATTAATGGATTATGAAACCTAATAATTTTTAATACAGTATCCAATCCCCAAATCATTGCTGAACTAATTATAGAAATTGTAACTACTGCAAGGCTATAATAAAAAACACTTTTTGAAGGCCAGATTATCTTCTTGAATTCAGAACGTACTCCACGCATAAAAGCTAGTTTTTCTTTTTGTTTTTGATCAGTAGTTTTTGTTGCCATACTACTCTCCTCCAATCTCTAACTATTTTTGTTTCTCTGTGAAGAGTGTGTTTTTACAAAACTTACAATACTTGTTTAATTCAATTCTATTAGTTGTAACTTTTTGTTCTTCTTTGTATTGTAATTTCTGTTTTTACATTCTGTACATGCCAACACAACTTTATCTCTCATAGAAACACCTCCTTGATAGCTAAATTTGAACATAACTACATTATATTACTCATAAAATAATATCATAAAGAAATACAATTGTCAAGCTATTTTTAAAACATATATTTAAACTTTTATTTTTAATTAATATGGATTTTATTAGTTTTAAAAATTTTATAATTCTTATCTATTTTCTCTATCTTTTTATAATATTTTTAAAAGCAACAATAGCTGTTTTTATAGCTCTATCTGTATCTTCTACAATATTATTTGATAAGTTTTGTTTTACTCTTTCTTGATTATTTACAACTAAAAACTGATCCAGCTCTAGTATTTAAATAACTCGAAACTACAAATATAGCTGCAGATTCCATTTCACTTGCCTTTGTATGAAGCCTTTTCCACGCTTCCCATTTATTCATCAACTCATAACTAACAGGTTTGTTTTCAGGTTGATGTTGGCCATAAAAAGCGTCTTTACATTGAACAACCCCAACATGATATTTTTGATTTGTTTCAGCACATGCGTTTACAAGTTCATTCGTTATATTAAAATCAGCAACTGCGGGAAACTCAATTGGTGCATATTCTTTAGTAGTACCTTCCATTCTTATTGCTCCTGTAGCAACAACTAAATCTCCAGCCTCTACTTCTATATCTATTCCACCACAAGTTCCAACTCTTATAAAAGTATCTGCACCTATTTTATGTAGTTCTTCTACAGCAATGGATGCACTTGCACCACCAATACCTGTGCTTGTAACAGAAACTTTTTCTCCTTCTAAATAACCAGTATATGTTACATATTCTCTATTATCAGCAACTAAAACTGCATCATCAAAATATTTTGCAATTAATTTACATCTTTTAGGATCTCCTGGTAAAATTACATATCTACCTACATCCCCTTCTTTCATATCAATATGATATTGTTTTTTTCCTTTAATAATTGTTCTGACATTTAATTTGCCTCCTATTTTTCAAAAATTCAACACTAATTCATATGCTTCATTTTTAGAAATATTAAAATTATCTTTTAATGTTTTTACTATATCCTTATTACTGTACCCTTCTTTTTAATTTAAAAATTTCATTTTACTACATCAAAAGTTTCTTTTTCATCTACAATTTTTTTCTATTACAAGAACAATTTCACCTTTTACACCTTTTTCTTCATAATAAAGAGATAATTTCATCAATACAACCTCTTATACTCTTCAAATAATTTTGTAAGTTCTCTACAAAACACAAACATTTATATTTCCAAATTGAGAGTACAATGATTTCAAAGTTTTTAAAAGTCTGTGAGGACTTTCGTAAAAATACCTATTTACATTCATATCTTTAAAATTTTTAAAATTTTTCTCTTTCAGCTTTTTGTCTTAGGGTATAAATCCCATATAAACAAAATTTGTAGTATCAAAACCACTTTCACAAATTCCATTAATTAATGCACATGCACCAGGTAAAATTTCATAAGATATGCCTTTTTAATAACTTCTTGTAAAATAACAGATCCTGGATCATTTTATTATTGGCATTCCTGCATCTGATATTACAGAAACAGTTTTTCCATTTTCAATATTACTAATGATTTCTTCAACTCTTTTCACTTTCATTAAATTTATGATATGAAATTAATTTAGTATTAATATTATGAAATTTTTAGTAAATTTTGACTATTTCTAGATGTCTTCACAATAAATTATATCGCTATTTTCTAAAACCTCTAAAGCTCTAAGTGTAATATCTTTCATATTACCAATAGGAGTTGGAACAAAATAGATGTTAGATACTCTTTTCATAATATATCTCCTTAATTTTTGTTGTATATTCTCCGTTTTTATCATAGATATATATATTTTCTTCAACAAACAAATTACTATTTCCGTTTTTACTAATTCAACCATAAATAAATGAGGGTTTTGAATCAACATTAGTAGAAATAAATTGTATTCTTTTTGGTTCTAATTTGTATTTTCTTGATTCACTTAAAACATCTATCAAACGTTCCATACTGTAAAATCAAGTAAACTTTTCCATCTGACTTCAACTTTTTTATACGAAAAATTCTAAAATGTCTTCAAGTTTAAGAGAATATTCATATCTTGAAATCAGAAAATTTTCATCTTCATTTAGTATTCCTGTATTCATTTTTTGTATGGAGGATTTGACACAATATAATCAACTGAGAATTTGCAAAAATCATCAAAACATAAATTTAAATCTTTATTTAAAAAGTATAACATTGTAACTTATTCTCTTCAATACTTTTTATAAGTTCAAATTTTTCATTTTGTATTTCTATAAGATAAATAGATTTTTAAATTATTTAAAAATTAATTCTAAAACCTATAATTCCAGTTCCAACACCTATATCAATTAAAATTTTTATCTTTTTACTTTAGAAAAATGTGAAAGCAAAAATAGAATCAATACTAAAGAAAATTTTTTTCTTATTTGCAAATATAACACCTTCAGTGTTAGGAATAAAATGTTTTTTTCCATGTAATAACCTCCGACTATATTTTACCATAAATGCGCTTTAAAAGGAATTATTTTTTATGTTAGAATATATTTGGGTGATTATATGAAATTTACAAATCAACAAATTGATGCTATTAACCATTTCAAAGGTCCAGCATTAATTTTGGCGGTTCCAGGTTCTGGTAAAACAACTGTTTTATTACATAGAATATTAAATTTAATAAAAATCATAATATTGATCCTAGTGAAATTATTTCAATTACTTTTAGTAAATCACAAGGCATTGATATGGAAAGAAGATTTTTAGTTCAAAATCCTGAATTTAAAGGAAAAAAATTACTTTTAAAACAATTCACGCTTTCTGTTATGAAATTGTTAGAAATTATGTGAAATTAAAAACATAAAAACTTTAATTGAAGGTAATAATGAGATTTAATAGAATACTTATTTTAAAAAGAGCATTTTATCAAAAATATTATAAGAAATTATCTGATGATGAAATAAATGATTTTTTCTCTATATATGACTTTACAAAAATAAAATGTTTGATTTTTGAAGAATATCTTAAAAAATCATTTCATCTCAAATAGAACTTTAATGTTAAAGTTATATGTTTTTATACGACGAGATAAAGTTTAATAACAATTTTTATGGATTTTTAATGATTTTATTAATTTTTAGCTAATGAATACATTTCAACAGATAAGAAACTTTTAAGAGCTTTAAAAAAACAGATATAAGTTCTTTCAAATAGATGAAGGGCAAAGATACTTCTACTTTACAATTTGAAATTATTAGAAAAATTGTATTTCCAGAAAATAATGTATTTATCGTTGCAGATGATGATCAATCAATTTATAGTTTTGAGGGGTGCAAGTCCTGAAAATTTATTAAATTTCAAAAGTATCTATCCTGACTCCAAAATATTTTTTTATGGATAAAAATTTTTAGATCCACAAAAACATTATAAGTGTAAGCAATAAGATAATTCAGAAACAAAATAAGATATGAAAAATTCTCAAAAGTATACTACTGAAGAAAGTTCACAAATAATGCTTTTTAAAGTTAAAAATTCAATGATACAATCAAGAGAAATAATAATTTGTGAGATTAATCCAAACGAAACAATCGGAATTTTTATATAGAAATAACATTTCTTCTTTGTACGTTGCAGAAGTTTTTAAAAATAATAATATAGACTTTTTTATAAAGAAAATAAATTTGATTTTTATTCTAATCGAATACTTAATGATATTAAAAAAATATTATATTATTTTCTGAAGATACATCTGATTTAGACGTATTTAAAAGAATTTATTTTTAAACTTAATGCATATATAAAAAGATTTTTATTTCAAAATTAGAATACAAATCTTACAATCAATGTGTTTTTGAAAGTCTATTGGATTTAGATGAATTAAATGATTTTTATATAAATAAGTTTACATCTTTAAGAAATGATTTTTAAAAGATTAAAGAGAATGAAAATGGAAGATAAAATTGACTACATTCTTTATGAAATTGGTTATGGAGATTATCTAGATAATTTTAATGATTTTTCAAATCTTAACTATAATTTAATTTTTGATTTAATAAAATACTTATCAAAAATATAAAAACTTTTTGATGAATTTATAGAAAAAAATTAGAAATTTTTAAAAAGAAATACTGAAAAAAAGCTTCTAATTCTAAGTCTAATATATCAATTTCAACTATTCATTCATCAAAAGGACTAGAATACGATAATGTATTTATAATTGATTTAGTTGATGGTGAATTTCCACAAAAAAGTGTCTTAAACTCTTTTGATGAAAAACTATTAGAAGAAGAAAGAAGATTATTCTATGTCGCCATGACAAGGGCTAAAAAGAGACTATTCTTGTTCACCATTAAAGAAAAAAATAATCTTCCAGTTGATCCATCAATTTTCTATAATGAATTAAAAATAAGAACCCCACCCTTCCATGATGCTTCGCATCAGGTGGGTACCCGGGAACCTTGTTGTTTCACAATAAGAACACCACCCTTCCTTGATGCTTCGCATCAGGTGGGTACCCGGGAACCTTGTTGTTTCACAATAAGAACACCACCCTTCCTTGATGCTTCTCATCAGGTGAGTACCAAGTAACATTATTGTTTCACAATAAAAACCCCACCCTTCCATGATGCTTCGCATCAGGTGGGTACCCGGGAACCTTGTTGTTTCACAATAAGAACACCACCCTTCCTTGATACTTCTCATCAGGTGAGTACCAAGTAACATTAATGTTTCACAATAAAAATAAAAAAGGAGCTAAGCTCCTTTTATTTGTTTTTTGCAGCATTAATACCAGCAATAATACCAAAAACAGTTATATCTGTAATTGAAACTGACCCTAATCTATTATTTCCATGTATTCCACCTGTAGTTTCACCAGCTGCATATAGTCCTTTAATTATATTTCCATTTTTGTCTAAAACATTAGCATCTTTATTTATTCTAAGCCCACCCATAGTATGATGTACTGCAGGAACAGCTTTTTAAACAATAAAAAGGTGCTTTTTCAATCTTAAATCCTAATCTTCTAAGATTGAATAATGTATCTTTTCCATTCTCTGAATCCTCATTAAACTTTTTAATTGTCTCTTTCAGATTGTTTTTATCTATTCCAAAAATTCAGCCATTTTCATCTATAGAATTAACCTTACAAAGCTTTTTACCCTCTATTAAATTATTATATTCTATTTCATGAGTTGGTAAAATTTTTTGATTTTTGCATAGAATCTTCATCCCAAATTTGATATGCAATGCTATCAGTTTGAGACTTTATTCCCAAAGAAATTTCTCGCCTAGTTCCTAACTCTTCAACAAACCTATTACCCTCTTTATTAACAAGTATAGCTCCACCTACAAGTCTAGTATCTCCAGTATACAAAAGTTTACCAGTCTCAACATCACAAACAGGATACAATTGTATTTTATCTAAATCAACTACATCTGCTCCAATTTTTTGGGCCATTTTTATTCCATCTCCTGTAGATCCAGGAGAGTTTTGTTGAAAAGTATTTTTATCATCAATTTCTTTATCATTATCGTTGAGCATTTTTTTATTAGCACCAAAACCTCCAGTAGCTAGAATTACGGATTTAGCATTAACAATCAATTCTCCATTCTTAGTTTTTAGCTTTTACACCTGTAACTACATTATCCTTTACAATAAGCTCATATGCATTTGTCTCAGTTAAAATTTCTATGCCTAATTCTTCAGTTTTTGCATGTAATTTATTAATTAATTCTTTACCTGATTGTCCTTTTTGGAATTAAAGATCTTTTAACAGAATGACCTCCGAAAAAAACATAAGTTCATCCGTCCACTCAACCTTAATATCATCTTTTTAACCATTTTGCACCATCAAGAGCATTTTTAGCTAAAACATCTATAAAGCTCTTTATCTCCACCAGCTTTTTCAACATCTTTTTAAATAATTCAATACTGTCACTTATATTTTCTTTTTCTTGCAACCAATTCATTGGAGCAGCATATTCAGCTCCTGAAATTAAAGTATTACCCCCAATTAAAGGTAATTTTTCTAGCACAACAACATTAGCTCCTGCTTCTTTTAGCTTTTTATTGCTGAAATTAAACCAGCACCACCAGTTCCAACAACAACGACATCAACATTTATTTCTTTAACTTCATACTTTTCATTTAATTTAAGATTATTATTTAAAAATTTTTATAATCTAAACCTGCTTTTTGGATGGCATCTGCAAGTGCATTTATGAAAGCCTTAGAAGAGTAAGTGGCTCCAGTGATTTCATCTAAATTATAATTACCAGAGTTAACTTTTTCAAGCAATTTTTCAATAGCAATCTTACCTACATCATCAGTTTCAACACTCTCCTTTAATGTAACTTTTTTTAATTTTACTATTCTCAAAATTTACATCTAATACTACTTCTCCATTATGTCCCCTTGCTTTACCTTCAAAAGTACCATTTTACAGCTGACTTACAAGAAGCTAATAATAGTACAAAAACAAGCAAAAATGACAGAACTCTAAATTTTTTCATAATTTCCTCCCAATTACAAAAAGTAAAAAGACTAAGTACTAATTTTAATATTTTTCTATTTTAATTAAATTAGTTATAAGTATTTTTATATTCATTTAATACTTCAAATATTTCATTAATGTTAGTTAAAAGTATTTATATTATTTTTTACCTTATTTGAATCTTTTAAAAGCCTTTTTAAATACCATAAAATATTTTTCTCATCTCTCTTATAGCAATTCTTTTCAGGCTTAAATTCTAATTCTAATTCATAATGTCTTTTTATTGTTTCTATAACTTCTTCTAAAGTTGGATTAGAATATTTTTTGTTAAATTGAAGTCTTTTTATTTGTTTAAAAAAATAAATGGATTCCCAAGAGCATGTCTTCCGATTGCAACTGCATCAACTCCAGTTTCTTCTTTCATTCTAACATAATCTTCAACACTACACATCACCGTTTCCTACAACTTTTATAGGAACGTGATTCTTTAAAGCCTTAATAGCCGTCCAATCGGCTTTCCCAGAATAAAACATCTCTCTTGTTCTAGCATGCAATGTAATCATATATGCTCCAGCTTCTACAATTGCATCTGCAACTTCTAAAAAGTTCTTATTACTATCATCAAAAACCCTAATCTTATTTTAACACTAACTGGAACTTTTGAATTTTTTTAACCATTGACTCAACAATGCTTTTTACCTTTTTAGGATCCCTCATTAAATAGCTACCTTCATGATTTTTTACAATTTTAGGTGCAGGACATCCTAAATTTAAATCTAGTTGATATATATCATCTCTATTATTGAATCTATTTTGTATAACATCAGCCATGATATTCTCATCACTACCGAAAACTTGTAATCCAACCGGACCTTCTCTTTTATCTATATATGTGATAATAGATGTATTATCATTTTCATAATACATTCCTTTTATAGAAACCATTTCTGTAAAAGTCATACTAGCTCCCATTTCACTTGCTAATATTCTAAAAAGCAACATCACTTACACCTGCAAGTGGTGCTAAAAAAACATCACCATTAAGCATATTATAACCCCTTTTTCATTTTATAGATTTTCTAACATTCCGTCTAGGGTTAGCTTTTTATCTATAATATCTATTTTATTTATATCCTTTGAAATTAGACTTGAATAACCTCCTGTAGCAACAACCTTCAATTTAGAACTATCAAATTTCATTTCTTTCACAATTTCATCAATTAATTTTTCTATTAGTCCAATATATCCTATAACCATACCAACTCTAATATTATCCATTGTGTTTTTAGCAACTATTTTTTTCAGGTTTATAAAGTTCAACCTTTGGTAATTTTGCAGTTTTTAAAAACAATGCTTCTGAAGAAATTCCTATTCCAGGAATTATAGCTCCGCCCTGATATACTGAATTTTCATCAATTACATCAAAAGTAATAGCTGTTCCTATATCAATAATTATCAATGGAACACCATATTTTTATTCCTGCAACAGAGTTAACTATCCTATCCGCCCCAATTGTCTTAGGGTTATCATGATTAATTTTTATTCCTAAATCACAATTATCATCAATAATAATTGGCTTTTAAGTTAAAAATATTTTTTATAGCATTTTTCAATTGAATGCATAACATCTGGTACTACTGAAGCTACAATAACATCCTCAATTTCAGATTTTTATATCATTAGCATGTAGTATTTCTGTAATTGACATGGCATACTCATCGCTTGTTTTATTTTTATCGTATTAAGTCTAAAATCACAAATTAATGAATATCCTTCATAAACACCTAATACTATATTTGTATTTCCAACATCTATAACTAATAACATATATTACTCCCAAAATTAATAAATTTTTCTCAATTACTATATTTATAATTAATTTTACCATTTTTATATTTTTATTACAATTATTCTTACCATACATTTCAATCAGTAATTGCACGATTAAGAATAAATCTTAATCGTAAAAAAATAAAGTTAATATTACAATCCCTTTTTAAAGAATTTACGAAATTCTGAAACTTCAGATACACTTTGTGTAATTGATACTTTATATTTTTGCGCCTTTTGTAATTCCTGGATCAAATGTTATAGGCTCAAATTGATAATGTACATTTTCTTTATCAGCAACACAATAACCTACAAATGTTTTTATTGTTGCTCCATTTTCTTTATTAAAGAATTCTGGTTCTCCATATTCTGATAATGTAGCATTTACATCAATTATAACAACTTCTCCCTCTTTATATCCTACAATAAAATTACTATGTTTTGTAACTTTTTACAACAACAGCATTAGTCTCATTTTGCATATGACAGTAAATTAACTTATATTCATCGCCGTTTTCTACACAAGAATTGAAAATTTCACGCATCCTTGCCTTATTTTTTTCTGTTATCTTCATAACTTGCTCCAGTTAGAGCTTTTTTTAACTACATCAAATAATCCCATTTTTATCCTCCAAATTTTAAAAAAATAAATATAATTAATTACAAACAAATTATATCACTTAAAAAAATTAAGTTGTCTATAATTATTAAAAATAAAAACTTTTTAAGTTTCTTATTTTTTTAGTTCTATTTATTTTTATTTTTTTATAGATGCCTTTATAAAACCATCAAATAGTGGATGGACTTTATTTGGTCTTGATTTGAATTCAGGATGGAATTGACATGCTACAAAATAATCACTTCCATTAAATTCAATAATTTCAACTAAATCAAGTTCAGGATTTATACCAGAAAAATACAACTCCTGCTTTTTCAAGTTCTTTTCTATACTTATTATTAAATTCATATCTATGTCTATGTCTTTCTTGAATTACTTCAGAATTATATAATTCTCTAGTTTTTGAATTTTCTAGAAGTTTACAGTCATAATTTTCCAAGTCTTAATGTACCCAATATTTTTCAACATCAAATTGATTTTTCCATCAAATCAATTACAGGATGTATAACATTTTCATCTTTTTTTCAGTAGAATCAGCACCATTTAGATTTGCAATATTTCTTGCAATGTCGATAATAGCAATTTGCATACCAAGACAAATACCAAAATAAGGAATATTATTTTCTCTTGCATATTTACTTGTAGCAATCATTCCTTCTATACCTCTGCCACCAAATCCACCTGGAACAATTATTCCATCAAGTCCATTAAATAATTCTTTTGTATTTTCTTCAGTAACATCTTCTGAATTGATCCAACGAATATTAATCTTATGAGCATTTTTATATCCTGCATCTATTAAAGCTTGTGACACTGAAAGATAAGCGTCATGAAGTTGAACATATTTACCTACAAGTCCAATTTCTAATTCATCTTTTACATTTCTATAAGAATCAATCATTTCCTTCCATGCATTCTTAACAATTGGCTTTCCTTCAAGAGAAAGTTTATGTAAGACATACTCATCTAATCCTTGTTCTTGTAATTTAACTGGTACTTCATATATAAAGTCAACATTTTCAGACTGAACTATAGCACTCTTTGGAACATCACAGAAAAAGACTAATTTTATTTTTAATTTCATCAGAAATTTGTTCTGGACTTCTAACAACAATAATATTTGCCTTTATTCCTTGACTCATAAGTTCTTTAAAAGAATGTTGAGTTGGTTTTTATTTTTAATTCATTAGAACCAGGTATTGTTGGAACTAATGTAATATGAATAAATAAAACATCTTCTTTTTTTATTTTTCAGCATGAATTTGTCTAATAGCTTCAATAAAAGGTAATGATTCAATATCACCTACAGTTCCGCCTATTTCAGTAATAATAATATCAGCTTTACTTTCTTCAGCAGCTTTATATACATAACCCTTTATTCTATCAGTAATATGAGGAATAACTTGAACAGTAGAACCATTATAATCTCCTCTACGTTCTTTTTTGGATTACTTCACTATAAATTCTTCCTGTTGTAACATTACTTCTTTGAGTTAGTTCTTCATCAATAAATCTTTCATAATGTCCTAAGTCTAAGTCAGTTTCAGCTCCATCTTTAGTTACAAAAACTTCTCCATGTTGATATGGACTCATTGTACCAGGGTCTACATTTATATATGGATCAAATTTTTGCATAAAAACACTAAATCCTCTATCCTTTAAAAGTCTACCTAAACTTGCTCCACATATTCCTTTACCTATTCCAGAAACTACTCCTCCTGTAATAAAAATAAATTTGCTCATAATATCCTCCTAAAAATTGGTCTTTTTATCTCTAAATAGAGAAACCAATTTACAAATTTTTATTTATTCACTTATGTTTTTGTTTCACTTATATTAATATGATAAAATATTTTTTTCATTATGTCAAGTAGTAAAAACACTAATAATTCAAAAATTAAATTCTAGATCTTAATTTTAATATTTTATATAGTCTTAATACTGAATAAATATAAGAAGCAAGTCTCATTGTTACATCATACTCTTGTTGAATTTTTAATATTTCATTATATGCAAATAACATTTTATACTCTACTTTATTTAAAACATCATCTTCTGTCATATCAATAGCTGAAATGTTTTTGTACCCATTCAAAGTAAGATGCAATAACTCCTCCTGAATTAGCTAAAATATCTGGTATAACAATAATATTTCTATCTTTTAAAATAGAATCTGCATAATAATTAACTGGACCATTAGCTCCTTCAACTATTAATTTTGCTCTAATTTTTATTTGCTTCTTCTTCTCCGATAGAATTTTTCTAATGCACATGGTATAATAACATCAACGTCTAATGAATAGAATTGATCTATTGAAATATGTTTTTACATCTTTATAATCATATAAAGTATTATTTTTCAAAATGTTCAATTAAATCAGCAATATTAAAACCATCTTCATTATAAATTGTATAAACACCTTTTTCTTTATCATATTCAGAAATTGATACTATATTTCCGCCCATTCTTTCTAAGTGTTTTTGCTGTATTTGAACCTACATTACCCAAAAACCCTGAATAGCAATTTTTGATTCTCTAATATTAATACCTAGTTTTTAATGATTCTCTAGTAATTACTGCAACACCAACTCCTGTTGCTTCTTTTCTACCATAAGATCCACCAAAACCTAATGCTTTTCCCGTAAAAGTGGCTAATGTATTATTTCCTGTCAATTTTATATATTCATCTAACATCCATGCCATTATCTTTTCATTTGTATTTACATCTGGTGCTGGAATATCATATCTATCTCCGATATATTTATAAAGTTCTTTAACATATCCTCTTGAAAAGTCTTTCAAGCTCATTATCAGATAACTCATTAACATCTACTATAATTCCACCTTTTCCGCCACCAAAAGGAAGATGAGTAGCTGAACATTTTTAAACTCATCCAAGCAGATAATGCTTTTACTTCATCACCATTGACAGTTGGATGAAATCTAATACCGCCTTTATAAGGACCCATTACATCACAATGTTGTGAACGAAAAGCCTTTAAAAATTCTAAATTTTTCCATTATCCATTTTAACTGGAATATTTATTTCTATTGTTCTTTCAGGCTCTTTTTAATAAATCATAAACACTCTCATCTAAATTTAAAATTTCACAAGATTTTTAAAATCTTTTGTACATTTTCTAACGGATTAAAACTATTCATACACTTCTCCTACAAGTAATTTTTCCCACTCTAAATATAAATTTTCCTTTTCTTTTATTAAGTTTGATAAATCTTCACTAATCTTTAAAAAAATCTATCTTTATCATTAAAAACTTCTGGATCTTGAATATCTAAATTACATTTCTCAATTTTATCTTCAATTTCAAAAATCTGATTTTTCAATCTCTTTCAATTTTTTTGTTTCTTAGCTCTTTCTTGTTTTTCTAATTCTCTTTTTCTTTTTCTCTTTCTCAATTTCTGTTTTTGAAATAACTTTTTCTTCAACCTTATCTTTTTCATTTAATTTTTTTCTAAGAAGTAATCGTAATTTCCATAATATTCTGTAATTTTACCGTCTTCTAAATACCAAATCTTATTAACAACTTTATTTAAAAATATCTATCATGAGAAATAGTTAGCAAAGTTCCAGAATAATCTACAACTGCATTTTCTAAAACCTCTTTACTTTCAATATCCAAATGGTTAGTCGGCTCATCTAGTAATAAGAAATTTGATTTTGATAACATAAGTTTTAAAAGTTCAAGTCTTGCTCTTTCTCCACCACTTAATTCTCCAACACTCTTAAATAAATCTTCATCAAAGAAATTAAACTTAGCTAAATGACTTCTAACTTCAAAATTATTCATATTTGGATAAGCGTCCCAAAACTCTTCCATTACAGAATTTTGATTATTTAAAGTTTTTGCTCTTGATCATAATAACCCAATGAAACTCTAGCACCTAAATCACAGCTTCCACTTAAAGGCGATAATTTATTACAAAATTATCTTGAATAATGTTGTTTTACCAACACCATTTTTCCAACTAAACCAATCTTATCTCCCTTATAGACATTTAGATTTATAGAATTTAATAAGATTTTTATCACTAAAGCCCATTGTTAAATCAGAAATAGACAAAACATCTTTGCCTGATTCAACCTCAGGCACAAGTTTTAACTTCATTGAATTTTTATAAATTTCAGGATTTTCAACTAAGTCAATTTTTCTCAAGCATTTTTCTTCTCGAACTAGCTTGTTTTTATAAACCTATTATTTCCATAATTTTTCAAATCTCTGAATTATTTCTTTCTGTCTAGAAATCTCTTTTTTTGTTGTTTTTCATAAAGATGTCTATTAATTTCAAATTCTTTTTCACGTCTAGTTACAAAATCATCATATCCACAATTATAAGTTTTTAATTTTTTATTTTCAATTGAAAATATTCTATTACAAACAGAATTTAAAAAAATATCTATCGTGTGAAATTATAATACAACTTCCTTTATAATCTCTTAAAAAGCTTCTAAAAACTGAATTGAATCTATGTCTCAGGTGATTAGTTGGTTCATCTAGTAATATTAAATTTGACGGCTCAAGTAAGATTTTTGCTAAATGTAATCTACTCTTTTTGTCCACCACTTAAATTATTAACCGATTTTGAAAAATCATCTTCTGAAAAACCAAGTCCAAATAAAACTCCTCTAACTTTTTGAATTATATGAATATCCACTATTTTTCTTCAAAATAATGCCTCTTATTCTCATAAATATCAAAAAGTTTATGAATTTCTTCTTCACTTAAATTTTTATTCCCCATTTCAATTTCTAATTCTCTAAGTTCTTTTTCTAGTAAAATAATTTCTTCAAAAACATCTAGACATTCATCATAAACTGTTTTTCACTAGTATAAGATATATTTTGTCTTAAAATTGATAATTTTACATTTTTGCAAAAATTTATTTCTCCACTATCAGAAGATAATTCATTTGTTAGGAGATTAAATAGAGTAGTCTTTCCACTTCCGTTATCTCCAACAACTCCTACCTTATCTCTATCAGAAATTGAAAAAGTTAAATTTTTCTAATATATTTTCATTCAAAAACGACTTTTGTTAAGCCATTTACACTCAAAATTATCATAATACACCCTTTTTAGAAAAATAAACTTGGATTCGAAAAGTACTAACTTTTCCAACAGCAAGTAATACACTAAAAATATATATGCTGTTTGATGCCAAAGTATTGTAACATCTAACATACCATGTAAAATAACAACAACAGTTAAGGCAATAATAAGTCTAAATAAATTTCTTTTCCTAATATCGTAAACTTGCTTACATAATCCAATAAAAAGTGGTGCTATTACAAGATTTCCAATAATACCAAAATTTATTAATACATCAAGTAAAATGTTATGTGCATGATTTGCAGGATGTGTTACCCATGAAGCATTTTGATATGCCATTGGTCCACTTCAAATAAGTAAGTTTGTTTAAATAATTCAATTGCATTTTTCCAAATCTCTTTCTAGTTCCTAAAGAATTTCCAATAAATTCATATCTAGGGAAAAATTTTATTTGAAAAGAACATCAAAACTACAATTACTATTGTAAATACACCCAGAAATGCAAAATACTTTTTGCTATTTTTCGTCAAAGAAAGTACCAATGTAGCGATTAAAAATGGTTGGTAGTGCTGTTCTGTTTTTCTGTTAAAAACAGTACAATAAACGCAAGTGTACTTACACAAAAAGTACAATCTATTCTTTTTATTTTTTTATTGGATAAAAAGTAATACATTACAATTATTATTATAAATTCACAGATTGTTGCATAATAATTTGTATAAAAACGATGAAATAGGTCTATGCAATGACATATACTCAATAAATTCATAAAATTTTAAATTCATACTGAATTTTTATATAACACTGTAAGTATAGTTAAAAATAAAACAAAAATTGAAACAATCATATATAAATTTATTATCTTTGAAAATAACTCCTATTTATGATTGTTCTATAGTCTATAAAAATACAAAAATTCAAAAATAATAATTGAAACTCCTATACCATATAAATTTTGCTTTATTACTGATACACTAAATATAAGAGCCGTAAATGCTAAAATATTTTTAACAAAGGAGTTTCTTTAAATACTAGAATAATTTTTCCACTAACTAATAAATAAAAATAGAGCATTAAAAGAAAATACTAAAAATAAAAAGGTACAAAACACCGTAAATGATACTACTAAAATTAATAGTTCATCAATATTAAGCTCATATTTTTCAATATACCATTAATATATTTCATATATCTAAAGCCTTTCATAAGCCATTCTATTCTAATTAGAAAAATTGTAAAATCATTTAAAATATTTTTTATAAAAACAATCTATATATACAATTTTTAAATAAAACTTATCCCAATTATAGCATAAAAACATATAAAAACTCTTAAAAAGAGTTTTTATCAAATAATTCCATAATATAAAGCTTCATAAATAATAATATAATTTGTCCCTATTATATTTTTATCTTACACCAGGATAATCTTTTAAACTATTCATATAGTACGTAAGTGTTAATAAACTTCCATCCAAATGTACATTTTCAAGAACAACACTTCTAGGTAATTTTTAAATCAATTGGTGCAAAGTTCCAAATTCCCTTTATTCCACAAGCAACTAATTTGTCAGTGATTTCTTGAGCAGGTCTAGCAGGAATAGCTAAAATTGCGATATCAACTTTTTCTCTTGTAACAACTTCTTCTAATTCAGAAATATCTTTTACAACTACTTCATTTTGTTTACTTCCAACAATATCAGGTGAATTATCAAAAATTCCAACTACTTTGAAACCTTTTTTTCTAAATCCACTATAATTTAATAATGCACTTCCTATATTGCCAAATCCAATAATAACTACATTATAAGGTTTATCAACACCCATGATCTTTTCAAGTTCAATTTTAAGTTCTTCAACATTGTAACCATAACCTTGTTGGCCAAAAGCTCCAAAAATGATTTTAAATCTTGTCTAATTTGGAAAGCAGTCAAACCTGTAATTTTACTAAGTTCTTGAGAAGATACTCTTATTATTCCCTTATCTCCAATTAGTTCAAAGGTATCTATAGTATTTAGGTAAACGTTTTATAACCGCAACAGAAATTTTTCTCGTCTAACATAATAACCTCCTACCACATTTGCTTTTTCAATCAAATTTTAATTAACTAAAAATTTTTAAAAACAGAATATCGTTTTAAGTATTATAACACCTATTCAAAATTATTGCAATATTTTTACAATGTTTTTACAATGTATAACTAATTTCTTCAAACTTTGTCACTTTTTTTAATACTATAATAAATATTTTTAAATATACAAAATACCTTGAAAAATGTAAGAAAAAAAGTTCTAAAATATAATTAATAAATTTTTAGGAGGCCGACTTGAATAATTTTTGAAATAATTAAAAGCATGTCCGATATTTAAGGACTTCACAATAGATGAAATTATTGAAGTTTTTCAGTAATATCCTATTATGAAAAGAATATAAAAATGATATTATTATAGCTGAAAATACAAAAAAATAGAATATTTTGGGATTATAACTGATGGTAGAATTACAGTATCAAACTTTGATTACTTTGGAAATAGAAATATATTAAATGTTTTTGAAAAAAAGGAGATTCATTTGCAGAAGCATTAGTTTCTTTTGGAAAATGCAAATACCACATGAAATTGTTTCACTTTCAAATTCATCAATAATTTGGATTGAATATAAAAAGTCTTTCAAAATCTCAATATTACCCAAAAATTCTAAATAATTTTTGAATATAATTTCTACAAAAAAATTTGATTTTTAAATAAAAAAATTGCATATTTTTATCAAAGAGAACAACAAGAGAAAAATACTAGAATATCTTTTCTAATCAAAAAGCTACTATCATTAGACAGTAACTTTGAAATAAATCTAAATAGAAATGAAATGGCTGATTACCTTGCACTAGATAGAAGCAACCTTTCCAGAGAACTTGGAAAAATTAAAAAGAAGGCATAATAGACTTTGAAAAATAAATTTAAACTACTATAAAAGACCTGTGTATACAGGTCTTTTTAATTCTTTAATTAAAACAATATTTTTATTTGTTTAATAGGAACACTAAATATCAAACCTTGAGATAAAATAATACTAATTAAAACACCTATTAAAAAGAAATAATATTTTTCCATATACTCCCTATATAAAATAATCGTGAAACAACAAATATTTCTTCTAAAAACATATAAAATTTCCAATGCCAAAAATAAACATATATTGAATTTTTCCCCCATCTTACTTATAAATTTAATTTTTACTAGGAACTAACATTATAAAAAGCAAAAAGTAATAAAAAGGAAATCATGTATGAACATAATCTAGCTAATGCTCCATATTTTTAATATAGGTTCATAAAAAGCATTTCTACCTGTAAACAAATATCTTAATATATAGAGTGTATCAATTTTATAAAAACATAAAAATCCCCAAATTAAAAACTATTAGTATAGAAAATATATATAGAATTTTTATTTTTTTACTTTTTATTTTTAACTATATCTTCACTTTTTCATCATTGTGCCTAATAAATAAAAAGGGAAAAAAATACAATAGATCTAGATAGATATAAGAAATCTCCTATTGATTTATCATAACCAACAAAACAAGACAAAATTATTGAAGCTACTAATATATATTGCTTATTTTCATTTCTTAGCAAATATGTTATAACTGTATAAATTGCTAATACAAACATAAAACCAAGATACCCCACCATCTGATAAAAGAGAAAAAGTGACATTAATATTTCCACTTAATCTATCTATAACCAAACTAATTATTTTATATAAGAAACCAATGCTGCTATAAAAATACATTTTTTTCAAAATATTTTTCATTATGGAATAGTCCAGATATAAATATAAATGCAGGCATATGAAATGAATATATAAATAAAAATATACTTTTGTAAGCATTTGAATTAATTGTGAATTCATCAGCTAGATGACCGATTACTACCAGTGTAATTAATATAAATTTTTATATTATCCCATAGTACTATACGCTCTTTCATAATTCCTCCCAAAAACAAACAATTTAATTATTCCAATCTCCATTTATAATTTTTCTATAATTTTCCGGATCAGTATCTCCTTCTGTATTAATCAAAAGAATAACAGAATTTTCATCTATTTTCATTTTTTTCTTCATCTCTTCTTCTGTCAAAACTCCTAGTAATGCACCCATTGTTGAAGCTCCTGATTCTCCTGAAACAATTTTTAAATCTTTTCCTTCACTAAAAGCATAGGCTCTAATTCCATCAACAGCCATATCATCAGAACCTGAAATATAAAAGTCAGTATAATTCCAAATAATTGGCCAGATAAGACTACAAGTTGTACCACAATTCAATCCTGCCATAATAGTCGTTGGGGCTCCGCCTACAGAATAAGATTTTCCATCACCTATCTCAGCTGAACGATAAATACAATCGGCAACATTTGACTCCACAATAGTAAATATAGGTTTATTATTCTTATAATGTTCTACAAAATATGCAATCATTCCTCCAGACATTGAACCTACTCCTGCCTGTATATGTGTAGGAATTACATTTAATTTTTCTAACTCCTCAGTAATTTCATAAGCCATTGTAAGATATCCTTGAATAATCCAAGTCGGAATTTTTCTCATATCCATCCCAAGATGTATCTTGAATTAAAATCCACATATTTTTTTACTCATTTCTAAAGCATATTTAACAGTATCATCATAACTTAAATCTGTAATCTCTACTTCAGCTGGACCTACTTTACGAATTGCTTCTGCACGAACTTCCGCTGTTCCATAAGGCATATATACATGAGCTTTACATCCAAATAATCCTGAAGCCCAAGACACACCTCTGCCATGATTTCCATCAGTACAAGTTACAAATTCAATCTGTTCAAGTCTTTTTTTATATTTATCAGATAATAAATCATTTAAACTTGTAGTATCCGGATTAAGATTTAATTCATCACATAAAATTCTAAACATCGCATAACTTCCACCAAGTCCTTTAAATGCATTTAGTGAAAAACGCTTTGACTCATCTTTTACATAAATTGAACCCACATTCAACTTTGAAGCCAAATTAGGAAGACAAACAAGTGGAGTTTTCTTATATTCCTCAATTTGTTTATGAAATTTCAATACAGCCTTCGCCTGTTCATCGCCATATAATTTTATATCTAAATCATTTTTTTGTATTTGTACTCCCAAGAACTTTTATCTTTTCAAATTTACTATCCATTTTAAAAATCTCCTTTCAAATTGACCGTAAAATTATAAAACATAAAATTTAATATTCATCATATATTTCATCTAATTCATCCTCAGTACATTTTTCTTAAAATATGTTTTACTTTATTAAGTGGATAAGAACATATTTTTTTCCTTATAATATTCTACACTTTTAACTTCCACTATTTCCACTCTGTTTTTATCTCCTGCAGGAACTAAAACATAATCTCCCTCACTGATGGAATCATCTGTAGTTATATAATAATAGTATTTATATGAATTTCTAAATTCAACTTTTGCAATAAATAAATTCTCCATACTCACGTCTTGGCTTATCATAAAAATCTTTACTTAAAACTTCAATTTTTATAAAAATATATCATAAAACTCTTAATTTCTTCAATTATATCTTTCCATTCATAGGAAGTCCTTCTTTATCATAAGAACCCTTAAGAACTTTTCTAGGAGATTTTTTTAAAATCTACAATCATCTCATAATCTCTTTTTCGTTAGGAATTTCAACAAAATTATCATTTTTTTCTCTAGTCTCAAGCATATTTGGATCATATAAAGACTCTAACAAATCTTTAAAATGTTTATTTACATTTAATTTCATATAATAATATACATCATCACTTATCTGAGTATGTTCAATAGAATTGCTATCCCTATCTAAAATAAGTTTTTCAGTATATACAAAATCCTTATTATTTACATTTTTAACATTATTATAATCTAACTGAATTCGATTAATTTTTATCATACTCACAATTATCAAATAAAAATTAAATTATCATAATTCAATATTTCTCTAATTCTTTCAGAAAGACTTTCACCATCAACTCTTATATTATATCTTAAATTACCTTCATATCTATAACTTTCATAATCTGAATCTGTAAGTTCCATTTCCCAATATCTAATTTCTATTGAATGTTCTAAACTATAATAAACATAATTATCCTCTAAAAATTTAGAAATCAGCTTAAAAATTTTTCTTAACTTTTTAGCATCAATTTTAAAATTCTTTATACTTGTACTTTCATTTTGCTTTTTCCAATAATAATAATTTGAAACACAGACATCCCCATTAATATTTATAAAAATATTCTGTTCAATCTCCTTAAGTTCATCATTAGAAATCTATAACCTACATTATTTGAAGTTATTTTTATTTCATTTATTTTCTTCCCAATTGAAAAAGGATTCATCTTTAAAACATTAAGAATATGAGTAAAAATACAATCAATACATAAGCGATATTCTTTTATATCTCTACAATATTTAAAACCTTTAAATTTAATTAGTAAAATTGATGTAAAAGCAGCTAAATTTAAATAATGCTCTATAACATATTTTAATTTAATATGAGATTTAATTTTTCTAAAGAAATTCTTTGAAAAACGCAAACCAGAATTTTTCAAAAATATCTAATTTTTCGATATTCCTCAAACATCTTATTAAAATTTTTCTTAAATTCATTATCACTTACATTACTAACATAATCATTCCACTTATTTAAAAACTTATAAAGACCTAAATTATCCATAATTACTCCATTAAAATATTAATTTTTTAGTTTTTAATTATACATATTAATATTTAGTTATCTATTTTTTTATATTATGGTATTCTCAATAACCACAACCACTTCACAATGTGCTGTTTTACTAAACATATCGCATAGTTTAACTTTCTTTAATTCAAATCCACCATCAATAAAATGTTTTTAAATCTCTTGTTAATGTTGCTCCGTTACAACTTATATAGGCAACTTTTTGATATTACTTTTTAATAATTGTATCTACAACCTTTTTATCAAGTCCTTTTCGTGGAGGATCTACGAAATTATATCAATATTATTATTTTTAAGATTTCCTCAATCTTTTCTTCACTCTTGCCATATAAAAAAACTCAACATTTTTACATCATTTAGTTTTTAAATTTTCATTAGCGTCTTTTTACTGCATCTTTAACAACTTCCACGCCAATTACTTTTTAAAATTTTCTGAAAAATATATGCTAGTAGTTCCTATTCCGGAATATAAATCCAATAAATTTTTTTATCTTTGTTTTCTCCTAAAAATTCTTTTAGCAATCTTATATAAATTTTTCAGTTTTGAAATCTATTTACTTGAAAAAGCTCTTTGAAATATTAAATTCATATTTTTCCGATTTTTATCTGTAAAATTCTTCTTAGAAAATATTAATTTACTTTCTTGTCCCATAATTATACTTGATTTTTAGGATTTATATTTATATATCCACTTACTAAATTTTTATATTCATTTTAAACTTTTTTTACAAAATTTTTGAGCTTCTTTTTATATCTTTTTACAACAACTGTAATCATAATTTCAGAATTGAAATTTGACCTTATGCTGATATTTTTTTAAAAATTCCTTCGTCTGTATTTACATCATAGTACTTAATTTTAAATTCTTTTTAATTTTGCTTGTAAAAATGGTGAAATTTATTTATACTCTCATCACTAATGGACAATTTTCAAGTTTAATTTTACTTTCCCCATTATCCACACAGTAACAAAAGTTCAAAATTTTTATTTATCTTTAATTCAATTTTATTTCTATAATTTAAGTTGTTTTTATTTTCTAATATTTCAACATTCTCTAATTCTATGCCTGTATTTTTTTCTAAGACTGTCTAAAAATATCTTTTTCTTTAATTCAAGCTCTTTTCATATTTTAGATTTATAAAATGATAGATATCTGTTAGTTTTTCATCGTATAAATTTTCTCTGTATTCACTATATTTCAAATATTTTTACATATCCGTTAGAAAAATTTTTTTCTTTTTGTGTTATTTCAACATTGACAATATCTCCTACAAGTCCACATTTTACAAAAACTATTCCCTCTTCACTTTTTGCAACTCAAGTCCCTCATTGGTATTATCAATTATTTCTAAATTTTTTTAATTCCATTATTTTTCCTCTTTGTCTTGTAATTTCGTAGAGTCCAAGTTTAGTAAACCCATGAAAATTCCAAATTTTATTATCAGTAATTTCTAATTTTTATATTTTTCTTCCAAAATTTCTTTTTCTTTTTGTTTTTCATATTTATAAAATCTACAATTATTATTCCCGAAATATCCCTAAAAAGAAATCTGTCTAATAATTTCTTCAATTGCAATTAAATTTACAGATAATGCATTTTTACTTTTATTTGTTTCAGTTGTTTTTTTCTTTGAATTTACATCTATGACTGTAAGAGCTTCTGTTTCTTCTATAACTATATTTATATCTTCAATTTCAACTGTTTTTATTTAGTCCCTCAAGATATACTCCTATATTATAATCATACTTTGGGAATATTCTTCATCATATTTTTAATTCATTTTCCAAAAATTTATTATCTTTAAAACTCTTATATATCTCTTTATCATTTAATATACAGCAATATTTTTTTCATTTTCAAATAAAAAGTCCTCTAAAAATTCTCTTTTTGTAGATTAATTTCGGAACAGGTAAATTATTCAAATAATCAACTATTTCTTGCATTTTTTCTACATTTTTTTCTTATATCTTGCAATAAAAGTATCTTCATCACAATCGACACTTTTTGTTCTCAACTTTACTGAAAAAAATTTGATTTTATATTTTTTTATCTTCTCCAAATTAAAATTATGTTCTTTTTAATTTTTTTGAAATCAAAATATCTTCTCTATTTTTGTAAGATATAACTGAAAAACATTGAAGAAATAGAAAAATTCATTGAAACATTAGGTGCTTTATCTCCTGCATTTATTTTTATATTTCAACAAAATCACATCTCCAACTTTTACTTCTCCAATAGTATCTTTAAAATCTAAAAATCCATTTTTTCCATTTTTAAGTTCTACAAAAAAAGCATTGTAATGCATCAACTTTTTTTACAACTCTAGTTCTATAAATATCTCCAATTTCAAAATCGGAAAATTTTTAACGAAATAGGAGCTTAATTTTGAATTTAAGACTTTCCCATATTCAATTTTATCTTCATCTTTATAAATAAACAAATAATTATTCAAAACAAACTCCTATTCAATATATTCAAATTTATTCTTTTTAACAAATACAATACAGAAAAAAATATACAAAGAATATAATTAAGACGTGAAAGATTATAATTATATTCTAAAATTAAATTTCTATCCTCTTTAATTTTTCATCTGCAAGTAAAAATGTAATTCTACTTAAAATTTTATTATATTTGTATAAATAAAAAAACTTTGATGTGTTACTAAAATTACTATACAAATCCACAGAATAATATTAAAAACAATCTCATAATAAAAACTCCATAAAAAGAACTTGGATTATCTCCAAGTTCTATTTTACCATAAATTTAATTATAAGTTAACTATTTTTCTACATATATCCCATTCCAGGATTCATTCCACCAGGCATTTGTCCCATTGGTTCATCTTTAGTTACATCTGCCACTGCAGCTTCTGTTGTTAGAACCATTGAAGCAACACTTGATGCATTTTGAAGTGCTGATCTTGTAACTTTTGTAGGATCAACAATACCACTTTCAAGCATATTTACATATTTTTCATTTTAAAGCATCAAATCCTACACCAACTTCTGCATTCTTAACATTTTCAACTATTACTGAACCTTCTAAACCAGCATTAATTGCAATTTGTCTTACAGGTTCTTCAAGAGCTTTAACAATTATATTAACACCTGTTTTTTCATCCCCATTTGTTTCTTCAAGAAGAGCTTTAACTTTAGGAATAACATTTAATAATACTGTTCCACCACCAGGAACAATTCCTTCTTCAACTGCCGCTCTTGTTGCTGCAAGCGCATCTTCTATTCTTAATTTTCTTTCTTTAAGTTCTGTTTCAGTTGCAGCTCCAACTTGAATTACAGCTACTCCACCAGCAAGTTTTGCAAGTCTTTCTTGTAATTTATCTCTATCATATTCAGAATCACTAATTTCAATTTGACTTCTAATCAAAGCTACTCTTTCTTCAATTGCAGATTGTTCACCTGCACCATTTACTATAACAGTAAGTTCTTTTCCAACTGTAACTCTTCTTGCTCTTCCTAGCATTTCAATAGAAGTTTCTTTTAATTCATATCCTAAATCTTCTGAAATAACTGTACCACCTGTTAAAATTGCAATATCTTGTAATAAGTCTTTTCTTCTATCTCCAAATGCAGGTGCTTTTACTGCTACACAGTTAAATGTTCCTCTTAATTTATTTACAACAAGAGTTGCCATTGCTTCACCTTCAACATCATCAGCAATAATTAATAGTGGTTTTCCTTGTTGAACAATTTGTTCTAATACAGGTAAAACTTCCTGAATATTAGTAATCTTTTTATCAGTAATTAAAATATATGGATCTTCCAGTTCTGCTTCCATCTTTTTCAGTATTTGTTTACCATATGTGGAGAAACATATCCTCTATCAAATTGCATACCTTCAACAACTTCTAAAGTAGTTCCCATACTTCTAGATTCTTCAACTGTTATAACTCCATCTTTACCTACTTTTTCCATTGCATCTGAAATTAATTTTCCAACTTCTTCATCTGCTGCAGAAATTGATGCAACTTGCGCAATACTTTCTTTTGTTTCAACTGGTTTAGAAAATTCTTTAATACCTTCAACTGCTTTTTCAACAGCTTTTTTAATTCCCTTTTTGAATAATCATTGGATTTGCTCCAGCTGCAACATTTTTTAATCCTTCTCTAATAATAGCTTGAGCTAATAGAGTTGCAGTAGTTGTACCATCTCCAGCAACATCATTTGTCTTTGTAGCAACTTCTTTAACAAGTTGAGCTCCCATATTTTCATATGGATCTTCTAATTCAATTTCTCTAGCAATAGTAACACCATCATTAGTTATAAGTGGTGCACCAAATTTTTATCTAATACAACATTTCTTCCTTTTTGGTCCCAAGTGTAACTTTTACAGTATTTGAAAGTTTATTGATACCAGCTTCCTACCTTTTTCTAGCATCTTCATAAAATTTAATTTCTTTAGCCATTTAAAAACCTCCTAATCTTCAACAACTGCTAAAACATCAGCAATTTTTACTACAATGTATTCTTTTTATCAAGTTTAACTTCTGTTCCTGCATATTTTGAGAAAAATTATTCTATCTCAACTTTAATTAAATCTTTCTTATCATCATCTTTTTAGAATTTCATCACCAATTGCTAAAACTTTTGCAACACTTGGTGATTCTTTTTGCTGGAAGTAGGGAAGAACTATCCCAGAACTAGTCTTTTCTTCTACCTCAACCATTTCTATAACTAATTTATCTCCTATTGGTTTTAATTTCATAATATCCCTCCTAATTAAAAGTTATTAGCAGTCTAGTAACTTGACTGCTAATCAATTACAATTATATTATACCACATAAAATATATTTTAAAAACATTTTTAAGAAAAAGTTTATAAAATTTTTAATTAGTTATGTAAAAATAAAAATCACTCAACTACTTTCATTATTTAGTGAGTGATTTTTATAGATATTAGGAAAAATTAAATTATTGTTCTACTTTATCTTCATTCTTATTATCTACTTTTATCTTTTCTTTATCTTCATTCTTATTATCTATTTTTATCTTTATCTTTAATTTCCTCAACTTTTTATCTTCAGTCTTTAAAGAATCATCCTTATTTTTCTTCAGTTTTTCTTCTTTATTTGAAGTCTCTTTTTATATTATCTTTTTCTTCTTTTATAATCTGAATAATCATTTGTACTTTCTTCTTCACTCCTTCATCAGTTGGTTCAGGTTTAGCTGGCGCTTCAGGTAATTGTTTTTATATCTAATTTTTCCATCAACTTTTTCAAAGTCAGTTAGACTAAATGTGAATGTCTCTTCATTAATATAAACATAAACCATATTTCCTATATTGTAAGCATCAGCGTCATCTTCTAAATTATAATGTGTTCTTAGATATTTTTAAAAACTTCATCAGTATCTACTGTTATCTTAGATTCAATATCTGCATCCAGATTTTTGAATAATATATTTTATTGCTGCTACAATATCTTTAGCTGTACAATCTCCCGTATTGTCCAGATTTTTGCATTTTGAATAATTTGTTTAATAGTTATTGCATGATAGTGATTTCCATGTAACCAATAGAAAATTCCTTTTGTTTCTCCATTTTGAACCATAAACTGATAAGTAGTATTTAAATCTCCATAAGCTCTCATAGCTTTAAGATTATTATCAAGATAAGGAATTACATAATCTTTTAGTTCAGCTTTTACACTTTCATAAGTAAATAATTCATTTTTCATCAACTGTGACATCTGCATGGTCATTTTGTTTCTTTTAATATATTCTGCATCAGGATAATGATCTTTTTGGATTTTTCGTGAACAACTCAATTTCTTCATCACCAATATATAAATGCCAATGATCTCCATGGTCTAATATTTTTGTACATCTTTTGGCCATTCAAATGGTTTTTCATTATCGTCGCCATGATTACCTACATACTCTCAAATTCAGCGTTAGGATAAAAGTTCTGATGGTTGTGTAAAGTAGTCCTTCATTTCCTTTTGAGGTCATATATATGATAGTGATCTTCATGTTTTAAAATCTTTTACAATATCATATCTATCTACAGGATTTTTACCAAGAACAGTTACTATATTTAGATTCTTAATTGCTTCTTGTAATTTATCAGTAGCACTAGGCACATTAGGTTTTTACATTATTTGAATTATCTTGTGAAAGCATTATTAGAACTTCATGATTTCAACATATTCTCCTACTTCTGCATCAGGATATTTTGAGCTTGGATCAGAATAACTATATACTCTTGTCCACTTGAAGTATAAATATGCCAATGATCCCCATGTCTTAAAATCTTTATAACTTTATCTTTTTATCTTCGATAATGTTAGCATGAGAATAATTATTTGAGTTTCTTTTTGTTATATAGACCCATGAGAACCAACATATGTTCCTATAGCTATTCCCGGAGCATTTCCTGGTGGATCTTCATAGTTAAAAATTCATTTCCATCAGCTAGCTATAAACATGCCAGTGATCTCCATGTTTTAAAATAGATTTAACATTTAATCCACTTAATTTACTTTTTGATACGACACTTACAAAAGATAATGAATTACCATCTGTTATCTTTGGAAGGATCTGTATAAGTTATATATTCTTTACCATCTTTAAGTAAAAACATGCAATGATCTCCATGTTTATAAACTCTTACAATATCATCTTTTTATTTCAGCATCAATCAAAAACTTCAGTAGTTTCGTCTTTTTGATATCTTTTTCAACAAATTCAACTTTTTGTATTATTTTTGTTCTTTTTCTTCTACTTTTTGCACAGCTTGTAAGTACAATTGCACTACAAACAATGATCAAATTCATTCTTGTAATTTTATTTTTAATTTATTACTCATAATATCTCCTTAATCATTAAAAGACTTAACTAAAGCTTCTAGATTTAATTCCATCAATTTTAAATATCCATATTAATTTCTTCATCAGTTAAGTTTTTCCATAGTAAACATTGTTGATGTCTTTGTATTAGTGTTTTTGCAAGAGTTTCTGCAACTTTAGGAGTAGCTTTACCTTCAAAGAAAATTGTATTAATATTATGTTTTTACAAACTCAGCTATCTTTTGTGGTTGCTTTGCAGATGGTTCATCTTCTGGTGAAATTCAGTTACAGCTACTTGCTTTAACCCGTAATCATGTGCTAAATAATTAAAAAGCAGCGTGGCTTACAACAAAATATTTTTCCTTGCTTTTTTTACTTTTGAAAGTTCTGTTTCAAATTTCTTATCTAAAAGCTTTAAACTCTTCTTGAGCTTTTTGTAAATTTTTCTTTTATAGTATGGTTCATTATCTGGATCTATAGATGAATTTTCTTATAAATTGTATCTAATTGAATAATAGCATTTTTCACCTAACCAAAGTATGAGGATTGATTTTATCATGTCATGCTCATCTTTATTCTTTTCGTCCCCCATGCTCATGTTCTTCTTCTAAACCATCTCCCACTTTCTAAAAGAGTTAAGCCTTGAGAAAGATTTAAGAATTTATTTTTATCTTTAACAGATTCTTCAATAGCTGGTATAAATGATTCCATATTAGCACCATTATAAATAACCAAATCTGCTTCTATTATTTCTTGCATATCTCAGCTTTAAGCTCAAAAGAATGAGGTTCTTGATTTCCTTTAATGATAGTTTTTACTTCCATTTTATCTCCAACAATTCTTTTAGTAAGATCTGTTACTGGAAAAATGTTGTGTATATTACTTTCTTTTTTTATCCTTTTTGTTCAGTAGATTGTTGGTTATTATTTTTCATTATTGCTAGAATTACAACCAACTACACAGCAAATTATAATTGCTGAAATAATTCTTTTTAAATTTTATATTCATAAAATCCTCCTATAATATCTTTAATGCAAATAATTCTTATTTGTATTTATATTATACTATTTATAATTTTTATTTTTCAATAGATAAATTTAAAAATTTTAAAAAAACTACTAATTTGAATAATCAAATAGTAGTTTTATTTTTATTCTATAAATCATCTAAATCGTCATCTATTACACTTGATTTTTGAATAAGCTGAAGGTTTTGCTTCGAAGAAATCTGTTTTAATGGCATTTGGATCTGGTATTCACTTACCCATTTCATACTTTCAGGTTCTTCATCATAACCATCATAAAGTTTTTCCAAAATTTAAAAGCTGTACTTCTAAGATTTCCAAGATATTTAATATAATCTTCTATCATTTCCATTGTAAGTCCTGGAATATTTTTCACCTAAAACATATTTTTCCCCAAGCTATTTCTTGTTCAACACCTGTTTTTTTATCATATCTTTATAAACAACAACTTTTTCTTCAGTAAATAAATCTGGTTCTTCATTTTGTAATTCAAGAAGCATTTTTTGAATAACCATAGATGAGTATTTTTCATCTCTATTTATATATCTAATTTCTTGAACTGAGCCAGGCATTTTTCCATTTCTTCCTAAATTATAGAAGAACATAAATCCTGAATAGAAGTAAACACCTTCAAGAATATAATTTGCAACCATTGTTTTTACTAAACTATATGGATCTTTATTTTTCTTGGAATTCATTATATAAATCACCAATAAATTTATTTCTTGCTAATAAATGTTCGTCGTCTCTCCATTGATATAGTATATTTGTTCTTTCTTCTGGTGAACATATACTATCTAACATATATCCATAGCTTTGTGAGTGAATAGCTTCTTGATGTGCTTGAATTGTTAAACATAGATTAATTTCATTTGCTGTAATATATTCCCCAATATATGGTAAATTTGCAGTTTGGATACTATCTAAAAATATTAAAAACTTAAAACTTTATCAAAAAGCAGTTTTTCATATTGATCTAAAAATTTTATAATCTTTTAAATCTTGAAATAGATTAATTTCTTCAGGAATCAAAAATTATTCATGGCATTACGATACCACTCAGTAGTCCATGTATATTTAACATTATTAAAATCATTTAAATTTGTTGTATTACCATTTATCATCTTTCTTTTTGATAATTCAATGTCTCCATTTTCATTAAATAGAGCTTTCTTATTTAATTCATAAAATCTCCTTTCTATGCTGAACAACTATCGCATTCATCAATATCTAAACTTTTACTTCTTATATAGTAAATACTCTTTAGTCCTACCTCACAAGATAAAATTAAAAGATTCAAAATTTGACTCATCTTATAATCTGTTGTGATATAAAGGTTTAAACTTTGCCCTTGATCAATATGTCTTTGTCTTATTCCTCCAGCTTTTTATAGACCATGTTTGATCAACTTCATGAGCATTTTCATATAACCAGAAAGTCTCTGGAGTTAAATCTGGAGCAACTCTTGGTATAATTGAACCTTTCTTTTCTTCAAGGAAATATCTCATCATTACCGGATCAACACCTGCTGTTGTTCCAGCAATTATTGAAGTAGAACCTGTTGGAGCAACAGCTAAAAGATATGCATTTCTTAAACCATTTTTAGCAACTTGTTCCTTAAGTTCAATCCATTCTTTAGAATTATATTCTCTTTTTTCAAAGTACTTACCAGTTTGCCATTCAGAACCTTCAAAGTATTTATAACTTCCTTTTTCTTCATCAATTTTTGAACTTTCTTTTTATAGCATAATAATTTATTTTTCATAAACTTTATCCATAAATTCTAAATGTTCTTCAGTTTGCCACATTATTTTTATTCTTAACAAGAGCATGGTGATATCCACTTGTACCAAGTCAATTGCTCTATATTTTTGAATTTGTTATTTTTAGCAAAGGTGTTGGATAGTAGTTCAAATCAATTACATTATCTAAAGCTCTAATCATAGTTGAAACTACAAATTCCATTTCTTCATCATTTTGTAAAATCTATATTTCCAAGTACTAAACTTGCAAGATTACAAACAACAAAATCTCCAGCCTTTACATCAGTAACAACATGGTCTTCTCCGTCTATTTGTAAAATCTTTTCATCAGTATCTAAGTTTCTTTCATATTTTGCATAATCTCTGTACAAAGATTTGATGAATAAATCATTCCTTTATGAGAGTTTGGTTTGTATTATTCGCGTATCTCTATTAAATATAAATGGTGTTCCAGTTTCAACTTGACTCTTTAGAATTAATTTAACTAAGTCTTTCTAGATTAATACTCTCTTATCAAGTCTAGGTTCTTTAACACAAAGTTTGTATTTTTCTTCCCACTCTTCACCATAATAATCTTCTAAGCAGAATCCCATTACTTCTTTAACTTCATGAGGACAGAATAAATACCAATTAGAATTAATATTTTCTTTTTGCTAATCTCCAAAATAGATTTGGAAAACAGATTGCTAGGAGAAAACATCATGAGCCTTCATTCTATCATCCCCATTAGTTTGTTCTAAGATTTAAAAACTCTGGAATATCTCTATGCCATACATCTAAATATACTGCACAAGATCCTTGTCTTACACCAAGTTGATCAACTGCAACAGCAGTATCATTAGCAAGCTTAATCCATCTTATAACTCCACCTGCAACACCTTTAAATCCACGAATATCTGACCCACTTGCACGAACTTTTCCAAAATATAATCCCATTCCACCACCATGTTTTGAAACTTGTGCGAAATTATCTATACTTCTATAAATTCCTTTTAATGTATCAGGTACAGTATCAATAAAGCAAGAAGAAAGTTGATGGAACGGCTTTCTAGCATTTGACATTGTTGGAGTTGCAACAGTTGCTTTTAAGTTACTTAAAACATCATATACTTTTTTAGCAAAAGAAACTCTATCCTTTTCTGGAATGGCTAAATGCATAGCAATACCTATAAACATTTCTTGCATTGTTTCAATTACTTTTTGTGAGAATCACAAATTAAATATCTCTTATATACTAAGTCTAAAGATGAATATGTAAACAATTCATCTCTTGAATTATCTATATATTTTTCAAGTTCATCAATATCATCATGAATAATTTTTCTAAAAATATATTCTCCATATAAATTAGCTTTTGTTAGAACTTCTATCTTTGATTTAAAAATCAACAATATGCCATTCTTTTTCATAATGAGAAATTTCTCTATGAATTTTATAAGCGTAAATTCTTGCAGAAATATATTCCCAATTTGGATTTTCCTTAGAAGTTAATTCTGATGAAGCCTTTATTAAAAGTTCTATTTTTCGTTTAATGCTGAACTTGGCTTAACAAAAGATAAAAACTTTCTATATAATCTATCAAGCTCATAACCTTCTGTTGTAAAATCTTTTTGAATTTTTAGCAAGTACTTCAATTAAATCTTCATCTTCAATGTACTCTCTAAAATAATTCAATTCTTTTCTAGTGCATTTCTCTTTTCTCTATATAAAATATAACTTTTAAAGTTTCATAATGATTATTTTTAGTTAAAAAGTCTTTTTCAACATAATCTTGAATCTCTTCTACAGTTATATTAGAACTTTCTCGTCTTTATCTTTCAAAAATAATTTCTAAAACTTCTTCAGCTAATGAAAGTATTCTCTTTATCTTCATCTCCTACACTTATAAATGCTTTGTAAATTGCATTTTCAATCTTAGAAATATCAAAATGATACTTCTGATAAATCTCTTTATAATCCTCAAATAAATCACCTCCAGCTCTAATATACCCATTATAAAACAAAATATATATAGAATGCAAATTTTATTTTTAACTATATATAGTATGCTTTTTAATGTAAAATAATTGTTTTGCTGGATATATATTACTATTAGTAGTATAAAAATTTCTGTATTTTTATCAAAAGAAATTATTTTTATAAATTAAATATATTACAAAAATATGATATAATATTTAGGATATAAAATATTTTTATGGAAGGAAAAATTCATGAGACTTAGAAAAATGGTGGGCAGTACCTGAATGAAAGAAAATGCTCAAGTAATATTTAACGCAGAAAATCTAAAAAGGAAAATGGAATGAAGAATTTAAAAATATATAACTCTAAATCTTGAACTAGGTTGTGGAAAAGGAAGATTCATTTGTAGTGAAATAGACTGATAAAGATATTAATTACTGTATCTTAGACTTAGATACAAAATGCAATAATATATGCAACTAGAAAAATTAGAATTTAGGATTGTGTCAATGTTAGAAACTATCCCAACAAACATAGAAAAATTGATGAGTTCTTTATCGAAAAATTCAATCAAGTAGAATATACATTAATTTTCTGCAATCCTTGGCCATAAAAGACATCATAAAGAAGATTCACACATCCAAATTTTCTTATATATAGTAAGCTACTTGTAGATGAAGGAGAGATTCATTTTAAAACAGATGATGACGATCTTTTTGAAGCAAAGTTTAGAATATTTTAACGAAAATGAGCTTTGAGTAAACTACTAATTACATGATTTAGCAAATTTTGATTATCCAAAAATATAGAAACCGAATACGAAAATAAATTCGAAATCATTAGGAATAAAAATAAAAATTCTTAATAGCAAAAAGAAAATAGTTAATTAAAAGACAACAATAATAATTGTTGTCTTTTGATCTCATTATCCTATAAAAGATTTTAATTTTTCCTATTAAATCTAAAACTTCCTCTTTCACAATTAATTTCATATTCTGGAGCTGGATTTAAATTATCTGTAACTAAAATAACAGTTCATTCCAACACTACTTGCTGCGAATATCTTCTCTTTCATCATTACCTATCATTAAACAGTCCTTAGGTTTAACCCTCAAATTTTTCATAAATGTAGATAATATTTTTGGATTAGGTTTTGAAAAAGAACTATTACTATAATGAGTAATATAGTCGAGTCATCTACATCTAAACTCTGTCCATTTTAATCTAACTAAAGCATTTTTGGGAAAAACAGGATTAGTTGCTAGAACAACCTTTCTTCCATCCTTCTTTGCAAGCTCAACTGCTAGCTTTGCAAGATTATTTTCAGTTGAAGCTTCTTTTACTAAGTAAAAATTCATTAGCATAAAACTTTTTCAGAACATCTTTAACATCAGATAAATCAGTATCCACTTCACTCTTAAACTTTTCCCAAAAATTTCCTCATTTGTTCTCCCTACCATCATTTTTAATCATCTCATGGTAGCAGCCCAAATAGTTTCAACAAGTGGATCAATATTATATTCTAAAAACACCTTAGACAATTCCTAAAATAAATATCAACAAACAATTTTCATCTAATGGAAGCAAAAGTTCCATCTAAATCAAATATTATTACCTTCATTTTTCCTCTCTTATTTACATTAGTTTTTACTAATTTAATATACTATATTATAACCTATTTTAGAGATTTTTAACAATTTAAATTAATTTTACTATTCTTTCAGGTTCATTAATCTTATAATATGTTCCCTTATATTTTATAATTTTTCTGATTTTCAAATTCATTTTGTTTCAACATTTTTAACTTCTGCTTCATACAATTCTAGATTCAATCAGTAACTTTCCTTTTTGGTCATAAAATTCTATTTTATTATCTTTTTATTTTAGATATATTCTTTATATTTTCATTAGGTATTTTCTCTAGATACGAGATTTTCTGGAAGTTCTTTAAAATCCTTAACCCATTTTTCGTATACAATTGTATACGAAAGCGATTATAAAGATCTCTTGCTGGTTCTCCATTTAAAGTTAATTGAAAATAACTAATTTGAATAACTACTATAAAAATAATGCTTATAATATATTTGAGATTTTTCTTGTTTTTAGATATTATTATTAAAATAAATTATCTAATATCATTAATCAAAAAGGTAATAGTAAAACTAATTCTACATTCTTTATAAAAAGAAAAATCATGCTAAAACAACAATTATAATGTGAACTAATCCATAAATTTTTAATATTTTCTGGATTTTTATCTTTGAATTGTTCATCAGAATATCATAAACATTAGAAACGTAATCTTTATTTTAATCTATAAAATATTACGCCATAATATATGTTTACTGCTGTTACACAGTCATTCCATAATAATATATATCTTTCATAATAACCTCCTATTAAATATATTAGTAATTTACTACTCGAATTGATTATAACAAATTAAAGTAATATATTCAACAATTTAATGAAAATATTTTCATAAAAATTAATAACAAAAATAGCAGTTTCCTCCGCTACTTTTATAACTTTATTAATTAGAATAATTCTTTTTGATTTTGTCATAAACTGCATCAACTGTAAATCCAAATTTTTCAAATAATAGATTTGCAGGGCTGATGCTCCAAATGTGTCGAACCTGTTGAAAATTCCATCTAAACCAACATCTTTGCCCCATCCGAATGTTGATAGAGCTTCAATACTAACTCTCTTTCTGATGTTATTAGGTAATACAGTTTCTTTATATTCTTTACTTTGTTTTTCAAATTCTTCCATACATGGCATTGATACAAGTCTTGTTGATATATTTTCTTCTAAAAGTTTTTCACTAAACTTTGTAAGCCAATCCAACTTCTGAACCTGATGCCATTATAATCATTTTCAAGAGTCTTTTCCAAAGTCTTTTAGTACATATCCACCTTTTGACTTCAGATGAAGTTTCTTCTAAATTAGTTAATTTTTGTCTTGTAAGCGCTAGACAGCTTGGTGTTTTTCTATTCTTTAATGCAGAAATCCAAGCATAAGCTGTTTCTTTTGCATCACAAGGTCTATACATTGAAACATTTGGTGTTGATCTAAACATTGCTAAATGTTCAATCGGTTCATGTGTAGGTCCGTCTTCCCCAACTCAATGCTATCGTGAGTTAAAACATATATAACTCCTTGATTCATAAGTGCAGAAAGTCTTACAGCCGGTTTTAAATAGTCACTAAATACAAAGAATGTCGCACAATATGGTAAAAGTCCTCCATGTAATGAAATACCATTACAAATAGCAGCCATTGCATGTTCTCTTACTCAAAATGAATGTTCTTTCCGCTTCTATTTTCTGGTGAATAAAATTCATATTCACTCATTGTAGATTTGTTTGAAGGTCCTAAATCTGCAGAACCACCAAAAAGATTTGGAAGTAATTTAGAAAATCTATTAAGAACAATACCACTAGATTCTCTTGAAGCCATATCTTTTTCAAATTCAACAATTGATGGATTATTTAAAATTTCTTCATCAATCTCATATTTAATAAATTTTTGGAATAAATCATATTTTTCAGGATATTTTACCTTATATTCTTCTAATAATTTTTCCCATTCATCAACTGAAGTATTCTTTCTATCAACAACTTCTTTCATGTATTTTTAACTTCTTCAGGAACGTAGAAACTTTCTTCATATTCCCAACCAATATTCTTTTTAAATGTTGGAATATTGTCTTCTCTAATAGTTCACCATGTGCAGATGCACTTCCTTCTTTTGTAGAACCATATCCAATTTTTGTCTTTATTTCAATTAATGAAGGTTTATCAGTTAACTTCGCTCTTTCAATTGCTTCTTTAATTTCATTTATATTATTTCCATCAGCAACAAAATAAGTTTCCCAACCAAGAGCTTCATATCTTGCTCTTACATTTTCGCCAAAAGCAGTTGAAGTATCTCCTTCAATAGTTATATTATTGCTATCGTATAAAACTATAAGTTTTCCTAATTTTAATGTACCTGCTAGTGAAGATGCTTCATTGCTGATACCTTCCATTAGACATCCATCACCAACTATTGAGTATGTATAATGATCTACAAGCTTACAATCATCAGTATTAAAAATAGAAGCTAAATGACTTTCAGCTAATGCCATACCAACAGCCATAGAAATACCTTGTCCAAGTGGACCAGTAGTTGCATCTATCCCTACAGTATGTCCATATTCAGGATGTCCTGGTGTTAAACTATCAATTTGTCTAAAATTCTTTATATCATCAATACTAACACCGTAGTCAAATAAATGAAGTAATGAATATCAGAGCATAGAACCATGTCCTGCTGATAAAATAAATCTATCTCTGTCAAACCAATTTGGATTTTTAGGAGAAATTTTCATACAATCATTAAATAAAAGTAAATGCCATTGGTGATGCTCCAAGCGGAAGTCCAGGATGTCCTGACTTTGCTTTTTGAATAGCATCAGCACTTAATGTTCTCATAGTATTAATACATAAATTCTTAATTTCCATATCATTCCCTCACTTAAATATATTAGTTATAAAATAAACTTAACAAATTTATTATAACAATAATTAGAAATTTTTCAATTATATATATAAAAAGGTAGCAATTTAATTACTACCTTTTAGAATTTTTTTCTACTTGTTTTTCGTCTTCGTCAACTACTTCATAATCAGCGTCAACTACATCATCTTTCTTTTGTTCTGCTCCTTGTCCTTGTGGATTAGCATTTTGATATAATTTTTCTGAAAGTTTATAGAATTCTTGAGTCAAAAGCATCATTTTTAGCTTTAATATCTTCTGTATTATCAGTTGTTAAAGCTGTTTTTAATTCTTCTAATTTGGCATTAACTGCAGATTTTTCATCTTCAGATAATTTACCTTCTAAATCTTTTAAAAGTTTTTTCTGTTTGGTAAACTAATGATTCAGCATTGTTCTTAATTTTCTACAGCTTCTTTTTCTTTTTATCTTCTTGAGCAAATTGTTCAGCTTCTCTTACTTTCTTATTAATTTCTTCTTCAGATAATTTTGTTGAAGCAGTAATTGTAATTTTTGTTCATTTCCTGATCCTAAATCTTTAGCGTGAACATTTACAATTCCGTTAGCATCTATATCAAAAAGTAACTTCTATTTGAGGAACTCCTCTTGGAGCAACAGGAATGCCTGTTAATTGGAATCTTCCTAATGTTGTATTATCGTGAGCGAATTCTCTTTCACCTTGTAAAACATGGATATCTACTGCTGTTTGACCATCTGCTGCTGTTGAGAAAATTTGGCTCTTCTTAGCAGGAATAGTTGTATTTCTTTCGATTAATCTTGTCATAACTCCACCCATAGTTTCAATACCTAATGATAATGGAGTAACGTCTAATAATAATAAATCTTTAACTTCTCCAGTTAAAACACCACCTTGAATTGCAGCTCCGATAGCAACACATTCATCAGGGTTAATATCCTTTTGAGGTTCTTTACCGATTAATTTCTTAACTGCTTCTTGTACAGCTGGAATTCTTGTTGAACCACCAACTAAAAGAACTTTATCAATTTCTGATGCAGTAAGACCAGCATCATTTAAAGCTTCTCTAACTGGAACTAATGTTTTATCAACTAAGTCTGAAGCTAATTCTTCAAATTTTGCTCTCTTAATATCCATATTTAAGTGAACTGGTGCTCCATCAACTGCAGTGATAAATGGTAAGTTTACATTTGTAGTCATTGTAGTTGAAAGTTCTTTCTTAGCTTTTTCAGCAGCATCTTTCAATCTTTGCATTGCTGTTACGTCTTTGCTTAAATCAATTCCATTTTCTTTCTTAAATTCAGAAATCATGTAATTCATTAAAACTTCGTCGAAATCATCTCCACCAAGTCTATTATTTCCTCTTGTAGATAATACTTCGAAAACCCCCATCTCCAATTTCTAATATAGAAACGTCAAATGTACCACCACCAAGGTCGAATACCATTATTTTTATGTTGTTCAGTGTCTTTGTCCATTCCATAAGCAAGAGCTGCTGCAGTTGGTTCGTTAATAATTCTCTTAACATCTAAACCAGCAATCTTTCCAGCATCTTTTGTAGCTTGTCTTTGGCTATCTGTAAAGTAAGCAGGAACTGTTATTACAACTTCTGAAACTGTTTCTCCTAAATAACTTTCAACATCTGATTTAATTTTTTTGTAAAATCATTGCTGAAATTTCTTCTGGGCTATATTCTTTATCATCAATTTTTACTTTGTAATCTGTTCCCATTTCTCTTTTAATTGATGTTATTGTTCTTGCTGCATTTGTTATTGCTTGTCTTTTAGCAGTTTCTCCAACTAATCTTTCTCCATTTTTTGTAAAAGCAACTACTGAAGGAGTTGTTCTATTTCCTTCTACGTTTGCTATAATTGTTGGTTCTCCACCTTCCATAACAGCTACTGCTGGGTTTGTTGTACCTAAATCAATACCTATAATTTTTGACATAATTTTTCCTCCTAATTATTCACTAACTTTAACCATACTTGGTCTAATTACTTTTATCTTTAATTTTATATCCTTTTTCAAAAGTTTCTATTACTATACCACTTTCTACTCCTTCTTTACTTTCAGTCATAACTGCATTATGTAAATTCGGATCAAAAGTAGCTCCATCACTTTCAATTTCCTCAACCATTTCGGATTTTAAAATTGATTCAAATTGATCTTTAATCATTACAAAAGCCTTTAACAGCATCATCTTCTAAATTCACATGAGCAAAAAGCTCTATTAAAATTATCTAATACTGGTAACAGCTTTTAAAATCAATCCTTCATTTGCAAGTATAATAGAATTTGATTTTTCTCTCTCTGTTCTGTTTTTATAATTTACAAAATCAGCTTGAAGTCTTAAAAAGTTGATTTTTAATTCTTCAATTTCAGAATTAACTTTATTTTTCAACTTCTTCAGAAAAGTTTTTGATCGGAGTTCTTTATTTTCTACTTCTTCAGTAGATCTCTTCTTTAATTTCTTTTTCTAATTCTTTATTTTCTTCTTTCAACTATTTTGCCTCCCGTCATTTTAAAATATCTCTAAATCTATCATTTTAAACTTATTAAAGTAGATATTATCTTTTCATAATCCATTCTAGTGGGACCCTATTACCGCAATCTTACCTTTGCTACCATCTCCAAGATCATATGACGATGCAACAATTGTATTTTTCATTTAAAAAGTCTTTATTATTTTTCACGTCCTATACTTACATATTTTCATCTCATTATAACTTAAAAACAAATCTTCTAACTCATTTTTATTCTCTAAGAAATGAATTAATTCCTTAGCCTTATTTAAGTCTCTATATTCTGGAAAATTAAATATATTTGAAATACCTTCAAGTTCTATATTAGATTTTTCAGTTTTTTTGAAATTTCATTTCTATCAAATTTGTAATATCTGTTATAAATGGAATCTTTGATACAAAAGTTAATTTCAAATACTCTAATCTATCATTTTAAAATCAGTTACTTTTACATTAATTAAATATTTTTAAGTAAAATATCAAATCTTGTAAAAGTTCATCGCTAAGTTCAGTTTTTGAATCAAATACTGTATTAATTACCTTACCATTATCAAAAAAACAAAAACTAGTACATAAAAATTTCCGCCTATTTTTATAACATCAATACTCTTAACAGAACAATCCATATAATCTGTAATCATTGTATGATAATACATTCTGTTACTTCAGAAATTATCTTTGCAGACTCTTTGAAAATTTTACTTTTCTCTTTAATATGTCTTGATAAAATGTCAACTCCATAAGTGTTTTTAGAAATCTCATCAAAATGAGAGGACAATAGATAATTAACATAATGTCTATATGCCTTGTCTGATGGAATTCTCCCAGAAGATGAATAAAGCTTTGTTTAGAAAACCTAATTCTTCTAAATCACTCATCTCATTTCTAACCGTTGCTGAACTAACTCCCCATATCATATTGTTTTTGAGATTGTTCTAGAGCCAATCGGTTCAGATGTGCTAATATAACTATCTATTATGGCATATAAAAATTTTTCAATTTTTCTATCATCAAGCATTTTAACACCTCTTTTTAGCACTCAATCTATTAGACTGCTAACAATATTATATTATTATTATTCCCTATGTCAAGTTTTTAAAAACATTTTTTAAAAATTTTTTAAAATTAAGTAATTATCACTAGTTTTTAACAGTAATAAATATATCTTAATTAGTAATAATGTATTTTTATATATTTTTAAAATAAATTTTTAAATAGTTGACAAATTTTTATAATATTGTTATTATTATCTTGTAAAAATTATAACTTAAACTTATTTAGTTTTTAGGTTTTAATTATAATTTAATATTGTATTACATATTAATACAATAAATTTTTACTTTGTTAGTTAAAATTTAAGGAGGACTTTTTTAAATGAAAGTAGCAGTTGTATATTGGTCAGGTACAGGAAATACAGAAAAAATGGCTGATTGTATCGCAGAAGGTATTGAAAATGTAGGTTCTGAAGTAGAAGTAATCTTCTCTGATGATTTTGGCGCTGATATGTTAAACGATTATGATTTAATCGCTTTTTGGTTGTCCAGCAATGGGAGATGAAGTTCTTGAAGAAACAAGCTTTTGAACCAATGTTTGAAAGAAGTTGAAGAAGAACTTAACGGAAGAAAAATTGCTTTATTCGGTTCATATGAATGGAACGAAGGACAAAAATGGATGAAAGACTGGAAAGTTAGATGTGAAGGAGTTGGAGCTGTATTAGTAGCTGAACCACTTTGCGTATATGATTGTCCAACACCAGAAGATGAAGATGAATGTGTAGCATTCGGAGAAAAAAATTGGTAAATAATTAATAATAAAATAAAAAGTAGCTAAAAATTAGCTACTTTTTATTTCAAACATTTATAAAAATTAAAGAGTTATTACATCTGCTTTTTAATTTATATATTACATCTTTTCTTTCAACTATTATATTAACTTTTTCTGAAAGCTCTTCATCACATCTTATTTTTCTAATAGTCTTTTTGATGGATTAATAGTATATGCATTACCAAATCTTCTAAGCATTGATAAATCTCAGTAGTATCTCCATATGCATATGATTTTTCAGTATCTATATTATATTTTTCAATTAACTCATTACATACTTTATCTTTACCTTCACTATGCCACATAGGGATCTATCTCACCAGTAAATTTTTCCATTATTATCATACAAATATTTTGTCGCTCTATATTCTGTAACATCATATTTCTTTGCCATCTCTTCAACTAAAAAGTCTGGACTTCCTGAAACAAAAATTAAATGGCCATTAGCTTTTATGAAATTCTAGTTGATTTCTAGAAAAACATAGACTCTTTCAAAAACTTATTGATTGTTCTGCTATGAACTTATTGTAGTTTATATCAAAGCCTTTTTAAATCACTTCTATATTTTTCAGAAAGAGCTTCAATATATGCATCATATGCTCCATATCTGTTAACATACTCCATATATAATTGTTTTACGTCATTTACCCAAAACACTCTCATCCAATATTTCGTATTTAATAAGTCTTTTTAAAATGTTCAATCATTAGTGATTCTCTTGCTATTGTCCCATCTATATCAAAAAAGCAACATTTCCCATATAAACACCTACTTTCTTTTTAAAATTCATAAGTAATAAGGCATAAAATAGTGAAACAACTCCACTTGTTCCAATAATCATTGCATAGTATAACGAATTGATACCCCTAGATGTTAAAAATATTTGTCCATCCATCTGCTAAAAACAGTACCAACTATAATTAAAACGAATGCTGGAATAAATTTTTATAAATCTATTTTTAAATCTACCCAGTAAATATGTTACAAGCATTCCAACAAATATTGCAAGTAATACTGCAATAACTGACAATCTTTTGCAACTAAAATTCTAATAACTCTTTCATACTAACCTCTACTCTCTAATTCTTCTTTAAGCTCAGGTAATGATTTTTAAACAAATCTTGTCTTCGCTTATATTAAGTAATTTCAAAACTTCACACAAATCTTCGTAATTCGATACCTCAATTTCTATATAAGGATCAGGATATACTTCTTTATCCCAAATATCAATATCTATATGAGCATTTTTAATTTATATGATGTCCTAAATTTTTTCTCTATATCAAGTTTATCATATCCTATAAGAGACATTATTTTCAACATTTCTTCACTATTTTCTAAAGAAACATTATATTCATTAAACTCTTTCAAAAATTCATTTTTCTTATGTTCCTTATAAGTTAATTCTGAATTAATTTCTTTTTCCACTATCATCTAAAAATTTTCTAATTCTTAAAAAAACTTCCCTTTGGAATATATTCAAACTTTGAAGAAGATAATCTAATATTTTTCTTGATTTTTCATAGCCAAGAAATTTCGCTCCTAAATCTTTTCAACTTATTTTTTTATATCTTCAACATCAATATTTAAAATTTTAACTTCTAATTCTTTTTCCATTTTATCTCTAATAAGTCTTGGGATAAATTGCAAGTAATCCGCAGAAATACAGTGAAATTCAATTCCTTCAACAACTTCATCAACCACATTATTTAAAAGAATATGCATGAAGATGGCCATATACTGCAACTTTTTATATTATGTTTCTTAAAAAATAATCCAAAAATCATTTAAAGTTCTATCTTTTTTCAACTGGCGGATAATGAAAAAAAGGCAAATAATATCTTTTTCTTTTATTTTTAACAGAATCCAAACTAAGTTTTAATCTTGTAAGTTCTCTGTTATAAATCTTTCTATCAGTATCTTCAGAAAATTCAGAAGACTTTGGAAAGCCAACCTCTCGTCCCAATAAAAACATAGTCTTCCGTTTCAATACTATTATTTTGTAAAAACATAAATTGAGTTCTTTTATTTTAGTTAAACTACTCCACCATAAATCGTGATTGCCCTTTTAAAAAAATTTTTCTTTCCCGGAAGACTTTCAATTCTCTTTAAATCATTATATGCTTCATCAATTCTTAAAAGCCCAAGATATATCTCCTGGAACAACAATATAATCATCTTCTTTTACAATATCTTTCCAAGCCTCAGACATTCTCTGTTCATAATTTTTCCCATGCTGAGCGAAAACTTCCATAGACTTATCTCCAGTATAATCTAAATGTAAATCAGATAAACCGTAAATCATTCTAACTCCTAAACAAAAATTTTTTTAACTTTTATCTATACTTTGACTTGCAAGTAAATATCCTTCCTTATATAAATCAATAACATCTTGCATATTAGTTGTAAAAGACTTAAATTTTTAAAGGATTTACAGGTGCAAATACCAGTGCTTTATTGTCCCCTTCTAACTTATCAACTAAATCCATTGTTTCATTATATTTATATTTTTTCGTTTTCCATTGCCTCTATAAACTTTTGGATAATTTTTTATAAGCAAGTCTTACTCTATCACTAACTTCTGATTTTTACTCTTCTATAACCTCTATTTTTGCTAGTAAGATTATAAATTTTTCATAACCTTTTTCTATCGCTCTTTCAAGAGGATTTGTATTATACATTCCACCATCAAAATATGGAATGCCATCAATTATAACATATTTTGCCATATCTGGTAGAGAGATGAAGCTATTATTTTATCAACCATATCAGAAGTATTTTTGCGTCTTTTGATGAAAAAAATTTATAACTACCATCAATCAAAAGAGTTACTCCCGCTTCGAATTCACCTTCTAAATTTTTGTCAAATTCAGGAAAATCAAAAATTCTATTAACCATTGATACTAAATCAATAGGTTCTGAAGAATTTTTAATATTTCCATATTTTTTAAAAAAATTCATTAAACAATTTATTTTACATCGAATTCTATTCCACTAAGAATTCCAAATCCTGTAATTGCTCCTGCAGATACACCAACAATATAAGGAAATTTAATTTTATTTTTCTTTAAAAGCAATCTAGGACTCCTTTTTAAAAAGCTCCTCTCATCGCTCCACCTTCAATTACTAATGCAACTTTATTATCCATAAATTACCTCACATTTACTAAGTTATATTTATTATTTTTACCATAAAATAAAAATATACAAAAAGCAAGTCAATATGACCTGTTTTTTATTTAAAAATTCTATTTAACAACAATATTACAAATTTTACCAGGAACAAAGATTTCTTTTTACGATAGTTTTTCCTTCTACAAACTTTTTAACACTTTCATTGTTATATAGTTCTTCTTTAAAATCTTCAAAATTTCGCATCTTTTGGAATCATTAAAAGTAGCTCTAACTTTACCATTAATTTGAATTGGCATTTCAACTTCGTCATCTATTGTTTTTGCTTCATCATATTTTTGGCCAAGTTTGTTCAAAGATATATCCTCCAAAAATTCATTTCTTGCCATATTTCTTCAGTAATATGTGGAGAAACAGGATTTAATAAAATTAAGAATACTCTTAAATCTTCTCTAGAAATTTCTTTTGCTGAATAAAAATTCATTAATCAAAGTCATAAGAGCAGCTATAGCAGTATTGAATTTTAATGATTCAAAATCTTCTGAAACTTTTTAATTGTCTTATGAATTGATTTTTCTAAAGATTTGGACATTTCTTCGGATGAATTTGTTATTTCTTGTAATTTCCAAACTCTGTCTAAGAATTTTCTGCAACCATTAATTCCACCATCAGACCATGATGCACTTCTTTCAAAAATCTCCTAAGAACATTTCATAACATCTCAACGCATCTGCCCATATTTTTCAATCATTTCATCAGGATTTACAACATTCCCTCTTGATTTAGACATTTTTCTCCATTTTCTCCAAGAATCATTCCATGTGATGTTCTCTTTAAATATGGTTCTTTAGTATTTACTACACCTATATCATAAAGAATTTATGCCAAAATCTTGAATACAACAAGTGCAATGTAGTATGTTCCATACCACCATTATACCAGTCAACTTGATTGAAATATTTTAAAGCATCCTTTCCAACAAGATTTTCTTTATTATGTGGATCCATATATCTTAAATAATACCATGATGACCCTGCCCATTGTGGCATTGTATCAGTTTCTCTCTTTGCCTTTCCTCCACATTTAGGACAAGTACAATTTACAAAGTCATCAATTTTTGAAAGTGGAGATTCTCCTGTTTCTGTAGGTTCAAATGATTCAAGCTCAGGAAGTCTCAAAGGAAGTTCTTCTTCAGGAATTGCAACCCAACCACATTTTTCACAATTTACTAGAGGTATAGGTTCTCCCCAATATCTTTGTCTAGAAAATACCCAATCACGAAGTTTAAAGTTCGTCTTTTTATTTCAATACCAAGTTTTGATAGATATTCAAAAATCTTTTCTTTTGCTTCTTTAACTGAAAGCCCATTTAGAAAATCTGAATTAACCATAATACCACTATCAGTATCAGTATATGCTTTTTCTTGAACATTTTCTCCACCACTAACAACTTCAATTATTTCTAATCCAAATTTCTTGTAAAATCAAAGTCTCTAGTATCATGTGCTGGTACTGCCATAATTGCTCCACTACCATAAGTCATTAGAACATAATCAGAAAATAAACACAGGTATTTCTTTTTGTACAAGGATTAATTGCAGTTATTCCGTCAATCTTAACTCCTGTCTTATCTTTATTCATTTCAGTTCTTTCAAATTCTGATTTCTTTTGAACTTCTAAAAATATAGTTTTCTATTTCTTCCTTATTTTTATTCTGTCTTCATATTTTTAAGTAATGGATGCTCACATGATATAACCATATAAGTAGCACCAAAAATTGTATCTGGTCTTGTAGTATATACTAAAATAGAATCATCAACATCTTTTATTGGGAATTTAATTTCCATACCATAACTTCTACCAATCCAATTGATTTGTTGTGTCTTAACTCTATCAATAAAATCAACTTCCTCAAGATCATCAATAAGTCTATCAGCATATTCAGTTATTTTAAGCATCCATTGGTTTTTAACTTTATGAATAACTTCACTACCACATCTTTCACAACATCCACCAACAACTTCTTCATTTGATAAACCAACTTTACAAGAAGGACAGAAGTTTATTGGCATTTCCATTTTGTATGCTAGCCCTTTTTCAAACATCTTCATAAAAATCCATTGAGTCCATTTGTAATACTCTGGATCTGTTGTGTTTATTTCTCTATCCCAATCAAAAGAAAATCCAATACTCTTTAATTGTTTTTAAAGTTTGCAATATTATTTTTTTGTTACAACTTCTGGATGAATTTTATTTTTCATCGCATAATTTTCAGTAGGCAAGCCAAAAAGCATCCCAACCCATTGTAAACAATACATTTTGTCCTTCAAGTCTTCTTTTTCTACTTACAACATCCATTGCAGTATATGGTCTTGGATGTCCCTACATGAAGTCCTTGACCAGAAGGATATGGAAATTCAATTAAAGGATAAAATTTCTCTTTATCATTAATTTCACATTTAAAAGGCTTCTTTTCATCCCAAATATCTTGCCATCGATATTTTTGGATCATAATTTTTTTCATAACATTCCTCCATTCCATAAAAACTTCCGCCTCACAAAGAGACGAAAGTTGAAATTTCCGTGGTACCACTCTAATTAGTATTAAACTCACTCTATGATTATAACGTAATCAACGGCATTTGCATTTTATGAACAAGTTCAATACTTCAAAATATTATTTTTCCACCAAACAATAACTCTCTAAAAATTTGAATATATTTACTACTTTCAATCAAAAATTTTCTAAATCTATAGTATAAATATTCTATCATATCTTTTTATCAATACATCAAAGTTTAAAATCAAAGTTTTTCCCTTATAAATTTTTGAAGAAAACATAATTTAAAAATCCCTTTACGAATGTACAAAAGATATTACAACCCATATATATGTTATATCTAATTTTTAAATATAAAACTAAATAAGCTAGCGAATTCTCAGAGCATTTGAAAAAGTACTTATTATAGTAGGTGTTTTTCGTGTTTTTTAGTCCATTAAACATACCAGAAAGTCCTATTTCAAGAGCTAAGAATATTTCTGAAAAAGCTAAAAACTTTTAAATAGCTAACTCCATTCTAATTGTTTCTAAATCGTCTTTAATAAATAATCTAATTATAAAAATCTGAAGAAACAAATAAAAAGACTGAACAAAAACTCAATCCATAAAAATTATTTTAAGTCCTTTTTATAACCAGATTGAATATTTTTCAAAAATTTTTGCCCCATAATTTTGAGCGATTAAAAGCACATAAGGCAATGGAAAAATCCTTCAACTGTCATCCAATTTATTGCTTCAATTTGTACAGCTACATTTTCTGCTGCAACAGCATTTTTCTCCCCAGTTTGCAATAATTCTAAGTAATATAGTAGAAATGAAAGCAAATATACAAGATTTAAAAGCAGTTGGTACCCCAAGTCTTATAACCTCTTTAAATATTGCTTTACTAAAATTCTTAACTAAATTAAAAAGCCTTTTACTATCTTACCATCAAAAGAAAAATACTATAAAAATTATTGTAACTATCATTTTGAGATAGAGTTGTTGCAATAGCAGCTCCACTTACACCGTATTTTGGTAATCCAAAATATCCATAAATTAATATTGGATCTAATACTATATTTATAATAAGCCCTACTGAGTTTGCTATAAAAAGGCACTTTACTATTTCCTGAACCATTAAACACTCCAGAAAATAATGGATTTAAAAATGTAAAAGGCAGTCCCAATATTACAATATTTAAATAACTACTCGCTAGAGAATTTACCGTTTCACTTTTTATATTAAAAAAATCTAATTATATCAACTCCGAAAATATATAATAATATCCCAAAAGTTATTGACATAAATAGATTAATTACAACTGATGTATCAATATATTTTCTAAATTGTTTATCATCTCTTGAACCCTATACTATATGCTACACCTATTTCAATACCTGTTTTTTTGAAACTAGGACTAATGAATTAGCAAACCACATAATAAACGAAACTATTCCAACACCTGCAATAGCTTCTGTTCCAAGCTTTTCCAACCCAAAATGTATCCATCAAACTATAAGACATCTGAATAAAAGAAGTTGTCATTATTGGAAGTAAAGCAATATTAAATTTCTATAGATCCTGTTATCTAATAAATTAATTTTTTCATTGTTTGTTCCTACAGTTTATTTAATAAATTTTTAATATGTTCAACACTTCTCTTGTACTTCTTATCACAGAAATTACAAGAAATTTCAATTTCTTTACCTTCTTCTATTATATCATTAAGCTCTTTCTTACCTAACCCTAATAACATATTATCAATCTTTTTCATTACTACAATTACATTTTATAATGAATAATCTTCAATAATTCTAATATTAAATATTTTTAAAATAGAACAGATATATTCATAAAAACTCATATCATCAGTATTTGAAGATAAATAATTTTTCTAATTCAACTTTAAACATATCTGAATATATTTTAAATTGAGATAAATCTTTTTCTGTATAATTAGGTAAAAGTTCCATCATAAAACCAAATAGAAAAATACTTATCTTCAACTTTTTACCTGTAAATCAATTGATGTTACAGTTTGGTTTTGAAGCACTGAAATAATTACTAAAATTTTTCACTAATATCAGAAGAAATTATACTTGTTTGTCCAATATATGGTGCTTTAAGACCTAAATCTTTAATTAAAACAAGTATTCCGTTATCCCCCTATAAAAATCTTTTTGAAGATTTTTCCCTTTTTCATATATTTTATCGTATTTACTTATATTTTTATTTTCTAAATATCCTGTTATAAATGAGTTATTATATAATTTTTGAAATTATAAGACCGCATTCTCCATTTGTCTTTAACTTCAAGTCAATAGAATCAGTATAATTTTTCAAGTCGGAATAAAGTAACGTATTCATCGTTAAAACTTTTCCCATTTCAATATTTGCACTAACAGAACTATTTTGTAATTTTTTCAAAGTCTTCAACTAAATCATCAGTAAAAGCAAAGAAAAATCTCATTGAATTATGTTCGTCAATACATCTCAATATTTTAGCCATAAATCTCCTTAATATCAATTTCATATAAAAATTATATACTAAAACTTTAAAGAAATCAATTGAAAAAAATTAATATATTTTTCCCGTATTTTTCTTCGCAATTTCAGTATATTTTTAATGAATTCTCCTTTTGATTCTGTATAAGCATCTCGATTATGTTCAAATTTTTTCCCATAGAGATAATTTAAGTTTTTCATACTCTTTTGCAATTTCAGAATTTCTCAAATAAATAATCTCTAAAAATACAATTCATCATTGTCTCCGACTAATCTTATATGTAAATGAAATACTTTTTAGCAAATCCTTTTTCAGTATATCCTTTATTCATAGAAATTCTCTTTTCATCTTCACTCATACAAAGCCAATTATTTTTTAATAATATATCCTTTACTAAAATTGAAAATCTTCATTATTCTTAATCTCTAAAAAGAATATCCACAATATTCTTTGCCCATATTGTAGGAATATATGTACTTCCTATATGTGAAATTCTGTAAATTTTTCATTTGGAATTAATAATAAAATATTTGCTTTTTCATCTTTATACCAAGTTTTCCATTCATCATTATGTTCAACTAGAAATATTGGAAAAATTTTCCACAATTCCTCTAAACTCATCTCATATAATTTTTACTCATAAAATATCCTTTTTAAATAAATTTAAAAATCTCCTAAATAGAGATTTTACTTTTGATTAATATTAATATCACAACATACTTGTATGCTGAAATAGATTTTTTATTTAAAAACAATCTTATAACTTAACAACACCAGAAGCTTGAGGACCTTTAGCGCCTTCTACTATTTTCAAATTCGACAGCTTGTCCTTCTTCTAAAGTTCTAAATTCACCAGTTTCTTCTAATGCTGAAAAATGTACGAATACATCTTCTCCATTTTCAGTTGAAATAAATCCAAATCCTTTAGCCGCATTGAACCATTTTACAGTTCCTTTCATATCCTTTTAAATCCTCCATTACTATAGGAAATTGTAGCATTACTACCTTCATACTATAACACAATTAAACGAATAAATCAAGTATTTTTATTCATCTTCTAACATGCTAACTGATTTTCCATTTGTTTTCTGATTTTTTCTTTTTCATAATAGCATTTTCTGCACAGAGGTTCATAGCTTTCAGCAGCTCCAAGTTTTATTCTCTCATCGTCATGAGTTTTTCTGTAACTAACCCATGCATCAACTCCACAATTAGCGCATACAGCATGATGTTTATATAGATAATCTGCTCTTGGCATTAATTCCTTTACTAATTCAAAAAGGATCTGCTTTAAAGTCCATATCTAATCCAGAAAGTACAACTGTAAACTCATTTCTAAGAATAAATTTAAAAGTTTCAACAATTTTTGCTTATATCGCCTTTTTATAAATTGTACTTCATCTATTCCTATTATACTTGCTGTACTAGTTTTCATATATTCAATTATATCATCAATACTTTCAACTGGAATTGCTCTCATTTTATTATTATCATGAGTAACTATCTCTTTTTCTGCATATCTATTATCAAATTTAGGGTTTGAAAACAACTGTTTCATATTTTGCACTTTCAAATCTATTTAAGTCCTTCCACAAACTTGAAGTCTTTTCCAGAGAACATACTCTCAGTATGTAAAATTAATTTGCCTTTATATTGATGCATGATTAACCCTCAAATACTTTTTCTTCAATTGATAAAATTACCTTATCTTCTATTGGTTTATCATCTTTTGAACAATAAGTATTTGCTATTTCATCAACTACTTCCATTCCTTTAAACACTTGTCCAAAAAACTGAATGTTTAAAATCTAACTAGAAAGCTCCTCCAAGTTTTTCGTAGTATCAACTAACTTCATCAGGATATATTTTTATCTGAATTTTTAAGTGATTAATATGGTCATCAGAAACTTTTACTATTTTTGTACAATAAAAATTGACTACCATTTGTATTAGGACCAGAATTTGCCATTGATAATGCACCTCTGTAATGTCTAAAATCACCATCAAATTCATCTTCAAATTCTTTTCCCCAGATACTTTCTCCTCCATACCTGTTCCTTCTGGATCTCCACCTTGAATCATAAAATCTTTTATTACTCTGTGGAAAGTAACTCCATTATAATATCCTTTTTAGCTAAAGTTATAAAAATTTTTCACAAGTTTTTGGAGCAATTTCATTAAATAATCTTAAATAAATATCTCCTACATTTGTTTTCATTATATAAACTTTTTCACCAACTTTAGGCATTTCTAATTGTTTCATATTCTTTTTCTCCTTTTAAATAATTTTTTCTTAAAATTGCTCTATATACTAAGGTTATATATCTTCCTTTTTAAAAATTCTACATCTTCAAAGATACCCTCTATTTCAAGTCCACATTTTTTTCCATAACTTTTTCCTGAAGCTAAATTTTTCTCTAATATGTGTTGCGCTTACTCTATTAACTTTTAAGGTATTAAAAAGCATAACCAAACATAAAATTTAAAGTTTCCGTCATATAACCTTTGTTCCAAAATTTTTTTATTTAAAACATATCCAAAAGATAAGGAATTGTTTTTATATCCACTTTAAATTCAAAAGAACCGATACATTTATTTGAAATTTTTCAACTATTGCAAAAACAATATTTATTTTTTTCATAAAAATAATCTGTAATTACTTTTTCAGTTTCCAAAAATATTTTTTTGTGTTTATCCCAAGTAACGAATTTACAAGTTTCATCATCACTTCCAAACTCAAAAACATCATCTATATCATCTAAACTGAATTTTTCTAAAAATTAATCTTTCGCTTTGCATAATAACTCCTTGTTAAAATTCCAATCCTGTTTTTATTTAAAATACTAAAAATATTCATCCGGTAAAACAGTAAAACTTAAGTTTTTCCTTTGTAATTGGATGTGAAAACTCAAGATAATATGAGTGTAACATCTGTCCATTAGCTTTTATCTTTTCGTTTTTATTACCATATGTGTCATCACCCTAAAAATAGGATGATTTAGACTACTAAAATGAACTCTTATTTGATGAGTTCTACCTGTATGAAGAGTTACATCAACTAATGAATACTTTAAATTTGAAGTTAAAATATTATATTCTGTAAGTGCTTCTTTTCCGGACTTACTTTTAACACTCATTTTTCTGTCTTTTTCATCCCTACCAATAGGCTTATCTATGAAACCAGATTCTTTCGAAAAAAACTTCCATTACAAATTGCTAAATATTTTTTTACTTATATCTCTTTTTAGAAAAACATATCAACTAATTTTAAATGTGTTTCATCATCCTTTGCACAAATAATAAGGCCTGTTGTATCTTTATCAAGTCTGTGAACAATCCCGGGTCTTTCAGAGTTGATCATTGATAATTTACAATGGTTTAAAAAGTGCATTTACTAAAAGTATGATCTTCATTTCCTACAGCAGGATGCACAACCATATTTCTAGGCTTATTTATAATTATAATATAATCATCTTCATATACAATATCCAAGTCTATTTCTTCAGCAACTAATTTAATTTCTTTTTCAGGAATTGAGACTGAAATTTCATCCCCTATATCCAAAAATAATATTAGGCTTTATATTCTTTCCATTTACAAAAACAAATTTCTCTTTTATCAATTTTTGAATTGAAGTTCTAGATAAATTAGAAATTTTTCCGATAAAAATATCACATCTGACTTTCTTATCACAAATATAATTCAATTCTGTCAAAACTACACTCTCAATCTATTGGTTTAACTCCTCTACTAATCAAAAATTATTCGCTTTAGAAAATGGCTTTACTTCCAAAAATCCTCGATGAGCAGAAAAAGGAGACGGATGCGGACTTGTAATAATAAAGTTATTTTCATTACTTTTTTTATTAAACTGCTTTTTGATATAGCAAAACTTCCCCATAATATAAAAACTTTTGGATAATCAAAATTTGAAATTATCTCAATAACTCTATCGGTAAAAATTTGCCAACCAATATCCTTATGAGAATTAGGCTTTGCTTGTTCTACAGTGAGTGTAGCATTTAAAGAAAAACGCCTTGTTCTACCCAAGCAGTTAAATCTCCATGCTTTGCTGGAATAATACCTAAATCTGAATTTAATTCAATGTAAATATTCCTAAGTGAAGGTGGAATTTTTCTCCTTTATTTACAGAAAAACTCATTCCATTTGCTTGATTTACACCATGATATGGATCTTGTCCTAAAATAATAACTTTAACATCTTTAGGTGCTATTTTATCAAAAATTTTAAAAACAGCTTCATTAGGGTGGAAAAAAATAGTTTTATGTTTATATTCTTCATCTAAAAAATTTTTCATTCTAATGAAATAATCTTTATTAAATTCATCTTTTTAAATATTCGTTCCAAAGCAGTATAATTTGACATTTTTAGTTCTCCTTCTTAGTAAACGAAAACTACTATTAGTAGAAAACAAGCTACACATATATAAATATCTGCAAAAATTAAAAACTGGAAAATCATATAGTCCACCGAATTTTTGTGTATAAAATCTACAACAAATGAATATCTAATTCTATCAATACAATTTCCTAATGCACCACAAGCTATTAAAGTATATAATATTTGCTCTACTTTTGAGATTTTATCCTTATTTTTTTATAAATATAAAGTAAAATTCAAAAATGCTACTAAAGAAATTATAATAAATAGAAATTTATATCCTCTAAAACTACCAAAAAGCTACTCCAGTATTCTCTACATAAGTAAATTCTAACCAATCCTTAATTATTACTACTGAATCTACACCTTTTAATTTTGTTATTGTAATGTATTTTTGTAAACTGATCTAAAAACTAGACCAATAACTAAAATTGCATAAATCATATAGAATACCTCTTAATGTTGACCACATATTTATTCTTTTTGTTAAACCACCAAGACTATCAACTTTAAACTTACCTTCTTTTTCTGATAGAAATAATATCATTCTCATTTATCTTCTTATCAAAGTCTTTACATTCATCGTAATTCAAATTAACATTTCCAGACTTTATAAATTTTTTGAGCAATTTCTCTTGAAGTTCTTGCAAGTTCTTTTTACAAAACAATCTAATCTTAAACTAGAAACAATTATTCTTTCATCTTCAAATTTTCTAAAATTTGAAGGAATAAAATCACATTTAAAATCTCTAATTTTTAAATCTTGTCCTGCAAATCTTAAGCCATTAGAAAACAAAAAGGTTCCTATTGGTTTTAAACAGTAAATATACCAATAGTCGTTAACTTTTTATAATTTCTCCTACTTTTTCACGATTTATCCCCAAGTGTGTAATACTTCCTAAGATATTTCTATGTTCAATACCAGAAATATCTTTAAATCTTAAAGTTTCTAAATACTCACTTAAAGAATAATTATCTCTATAAAAAAATCAAAAACTTTTCTCTCATAATCATCATCAGAAAATATTATATCAAAAATCTAAATCAATATTTGCCAAAATTCTCTTAACATATTTAAACTCAAAGGAGTAAAAATTAGAGACAAAAAAATATCTTTATAATTTTTCCATAGAAACAAGACCATCTAAAAATTTATTGATGGTCTTTTTACTTCTATATTATTAATATTATCTAAGATTTTTAATTTATCAAATGACTTCATTTAATTATAATTGATAAAATCCATTATTTTCAATTTGATCTTTAACTTTTTCCGTCAATATCAATTCCCTTAGGAGCTAAGATGAAAATATCTTTAGTAACCTTTTGGATTTTTTCCGGATAGAGAATAAATACCTCCACTAACGAAATCAAAAATTTGTCTTTTTCTTATCAACTTCTAACATTTCTAAATTAAGAACTACAACCTTACCTTTTAAAACATCATCTAAAACTTGAGTTCCATCATCAAAGTAATAGGGTTCTCTAATAGAAATTAAAAATCTACTAATATTTGGCATTGTAACAATATTTGATTTTTCCTTTTCTAAAAAGCTATTTTGCTTCCAGCGCTTCTTGCATAACTTTCTCCTACTGATTTAGGTTGTTTTTCTACAATAGCCTCTTCTTCATAATCATCATATTCATCATCAAGTCATCGCTTCCAACAAATTTTTTTAATTTTTGTCCATAAACCCCTGCCATAATATTCCTCCTCATATTTTTATTATTTTTTATAACAAATGAAAATTCAAAAATTTTCTAATTATAATCCTTTTATATACTTTCATAGTTATGAAAGTACTCTATAATCTCTTTTTCCAAATATTGAAGTTCCAATTCTAATTAGATTTTGCACCTTCTTCTATAGCAACGATAAAATCATTACTCATTCCCATAGATAATATTTTTCATATCGATATTTTTAATCCAAGACTTGAAATCTCATCAAATAAAGATTTCATCTTTTTAAAATAAATTCTAGTATCTTCAACATTTTCTCTATATGGAGCAACTGTCATAAGACCTTCGATTAAAACATTATCTCTTTTTGAAACTTCTTTAATAAAATCTATTACTTCTTCCTCAAAAAGTCCAGATTTTCTATCTTCTTTTCCCAATATTCACTTCAACTAAACATCTAACTTTAATTTTTTATTTTTAGCTTCAGTTTCTAGCTTATCTAAAAGTGATATTCTATCTAAAGAATGTATTAATTCAACTTTATCAATAATTGATTTTTACCTTATTTGTTTGAAGATGCCCAATCATATGAAATTTTACTTTTCCTTCAAAAATCATATTTTTAAAAATCTCTTGAACTTTATTTTCTCCAAACGTATTAAATCCTAATTCTATTGCCTCTTGAATTTTTTCTACATCTACCGTCTTAGAAACAGGTAACAAAAATATTTCATCTCTATCTCTATTTGAATTATTACAAGCTGAGATCTATATTATTTTTATTAAATCAATATTTTTCTTTCATTACTTTGAAATTGCACCTTCTTTAACTTTACTAGCATCTTTTTAAAATGTTAGAAAAAATTCCTACAGAACTATTTCTAGAATCTATATACACTTTAGAATTAATCTTATCAATAAAATTAACTTTAACTTTTGCTCTACTAATATTATCAAAAAGAATCTACTACTAAAACATAATCTTCACCATCTACTGTAGATAATGCTGCTAAAGGTAATTCAAAAAGAGTTAGAGACTGTCTGAATAACATTTTAAATCAATAAATCTTTTATCTGCAATTTCATTAAAAGCAGAAGAAAAATTGACCAACTATTAAATCATATTCTGAACCTTTTTTTGAATTTTTTTAACTATACCCGTAGCTACTGAATCTCCAATTTTAACTTTAATACTCTTATTTTTCTTCTAAATTTTCAAATGCACCAGCTTTTAACTCTTATACACAAATAATATTTTAAATTATCAACAATTTTAATACCATCAATACTAGAGATACTATTTGAACTATCAAAGTTAAAATCTTTTTCATCTATAGAATCAATAACAGAAAAAGTCATATACATTCTCAAGACCATCAATTTTATTTAATACAACTCCAGAGTTCTTTGAAATAATTTTACCAGAGTTTTATTGTATCGTTTAATAATGAATATCTGAAAAGTTTATCTGAGCTATATTTTTACCAAAAAGCATTTTTTGTTCTGATCACTTGATAAAAATTTCAAAAGTTTTGGAAAAGTTCTTTTCTCTCACAAAGTTTAAAATATTTTCTATGTCAATACCTTCAGCTTTTAGAATCTTTATTCTCTTCTTGTGCTTTTTAAAACTTCAACCTTTTTCTGCTAAATAATCTTTTTAAATTTTGGTCAATTTGATTTACATCAACCTCACCAATTTCTTTATCTACTGCAACTTTTTGAATTATCAGTTTCAATATTGCTTTTTCCAATAAAATATAGGTACTCATCTTTTTATAACTAATGCTTTAGAAGATAAGTTTATGTCGTAACTTTTTGGATTTTCTAAAGATATGATATCTTTATTTAAGTTTTTACTAAAAATACATTTTTTAATTAAAAATAAACTTACAAATAAAAATAAAATTACTAAACCTATATTTTTCTCTAGCATTAGGTAACAATTTTTACGTTTTTCATATAATACCCATTAGTCTTAATTTAAATTAAAAGACTGCTATTCTTATAAATTATATCTTCTCTCTTTGGACCATTAGAAATCATTTTAATAGGAACTTCCAATTCTTTTTCGATAAATTCTATATATTCTCTACATTCAACTGGTAGTTCATCATAATTTTAATTCCTCTTATATCCCTATTCCATCCCTTTAAGACTTTCCAAACTGGTTTAGCCTTTTCAAGCTTATCAGATGTTGGAAAATCTCTAGTTACTTCACCATCAATTTCATATCCGATACATATAGGAATTTCTTCTAAATATCCTAAAGCGTCAATAACTGTTAATACAGCTTCTGTACTTCCTTGTACTCTACAACCATATCTTGAAGCAACTGCATCAAAATATCCAACACGTCTTGGTCTTCCAGTTGTAGCACCATATTCACCTTTATCTCCACCACGTTTTCTTAGTTCTTCTGCTTCTTCTCCGAAAATTTCACTTACAAATGCACCAGCACCAACTGCACTTGAATATGCCTTAACAACAGTAACAATATCAGTAATTTCATAAGGTGGAATTCCAGCTCCAATAGATCCATACCCAGCTAATGTTGATGAAGAAGTAACCATTGGATAAATACCATGATCAGTATCCTTTAAAGATCCAAGTTGTCCTTCAAGCAAAATTTTCTTGCCATCTTTAATGGCATCATTTAAGTATTTTGATACATCACAAACATATGGTTTAATTGCATCTCTCCATACTAACATATGGTCATACAATTCTTTTTGCGTCAATTTTTTTCTTTTTTTATATAAATTTTCTAAAATTACATTTTTTTAGTTCAACAACTCTTTGAACTTTTTCAAATAAATTATCATCAAAAAGTTCATTTGCTTGAAAACCAATTTTAGCATATTTATCTGAATAACAAGGTGCAATTCCTGATTTAGTTGAACCAAAAGAATTTTTACCAAGTCTTTCTTCTTCATATGCATCAAAAATCAATATGATAAGGCATTACAAGTTGTGCTCTATCTGATACTAAAATATTAAGATCTGGAACATTTTTTCCTTTAAATACTCAATTTCTTTAAGTAAATAAGGAATATTTAATGCTACACCATTTCCTATTACAGATGTTGTATGTTTTATAAAAACACCTGATGGTAATAAATGTAGTGCGAATCTTCCATACTCATTAATAATAGTATGTCCCGCATTGGAACCACCTTGGAATCTAACAATAATATCAGCATTTTCTGCTAACATATCTGTTATTTTTCCTTTTCCTTCATCTCCCCAGTTTGCTCCTACTACTGCTTTAACCATAATTCCTCCTCATATTAAAACAAAAATTTATAATAAAAACCAATATTATACAAATAAATAGTCCAGCTAAAAATACAAGACCCTAATAAGGAACCAAATATAACATCTGAAAACCAATGAACTCCTACAACAATTCTACTTATTGCAATACTAAGTCCAAACAAAATACCTAAAGACATCCAAATTGGAAAAGAACTATGACCATTAAATAATACATACATAACAGTCGGATAAAAACTTAAACCAATACAAGAGTGTCCACTTGGGAAACTATATCCCCAGTATTTAATATCAGAATGTGATACTGGACGTTCTCTCCTAAATAAAAAAATTTAAAAGAGTTTAAAAATATCATATTAAATAGTGACGAATTTAAAAATAGCACTAGCTAACACATAGTTTTTCTGAAACAGAATAAAAGAAGATTGGAAAAAAATAATAATCAATGATGTAACAACATCCCCCATTGAAGTTATATGTTTCATTGAAGATTTCAAAAAAATCTTAAATTATTATTTTTGAAAAAGTTTTTTTAACTTTAAGTCTATTAAAAAGTTCTGTTTCTTTAATTTATTTCCTACTATTGAGTAAAAATAAATACTACAACAGTAAAGATAATTAAATATACCATTAATCCCTCCAAAAAAATTAAGATATATCTCTCTAGATAATCTATAAGATAAATATCCCAATGTAAGTCCTACAATAACATCAGTTGGCCAATGAACACCTAAAAATAACTCTACTTAAAGCGATCATTATTATTAGAACATATATGAATATATCTAAATATCTGTTCTTTTTCTTTCGATTTAATAAAAAAATATAAAAGTTAAATAAAAAGCTGATATATTCATTGAATGTCCACTTGGATAACTATATCCTGTAACATTAATTATAAAAAAACTCAATAGGTCTTTTTCTTAAAACTACATGCTTAATCAATTCATTTAAAATATAAGTTATTAATAATGAACAGACTAAAAATATAAAGTCTTTCTTTAAATCATTAAAATAAAAATATATTCCCATTGGAATTAATAATATAAAACAACCTACCCCATTTCCCAATGATGTTATAAACTTTTATAAAATTTAGAGAATAGTATTCTTAGTAAAAATATTATTACTTTGAACAAAACTCATTAGTTTATAATCAAAACTATCAGTAAGTTTTTACACTTTTTAAATAAAAAAACCAAATAAAAATGCTACAAAGTACAACTATAGAAAATAAAATAATCAATTGTCTTAATTTTTAATTTTTCCATTTTTCCTCCTAAACAACAATTATTATACCATAAATTGAGTTATTAATCAAAAGAAATAACATAGTTTTTAACACTACCATTAAATTACAAAAATTTAACAGTAGTTTAAAATTATTATTAACAATATTATTTAATATCTATAAATGCTAAAAAGTAAATATTATTTATTTATAGTTAATCATAAAAAAAGGTTCAGTTAAAAACTGAACCTCTTATTTAATATATTAATATTATAATCCTAATGCTTTTTGATAATTCTGCTTTGTCAAAACCAACCATTTCAAAATCATCAACACAGATTACAGGAACACCCATATGTCCTTTTGCCATTAATTCTTTTCTAGCTTCTAAATCAGTTGAAACATTCTTTTCAACGTATTCAACATTGTTTGCCTTTAAGAATTCTTTTTGCTTGTTTACAATATGTACAAGACTCACTTGAATATACTACTACTTTTTGCCATTTTAGTTTCCCCTAAAAAAAATTTTTTTGTAATTTTAAATATTTTTCAATATTTATTTCAATAAATTTATACCCTATGATTTTTTTATTTAAACAAAGCATAAATATAAAAATTAAGTATAAATTTATCTTATTTAATTATAAATTTTCATATTCTTTTGCAATATTTTTAAAATCTTCGAGCGATAGTTTTTCAGCTCTTGTTCTAGTATCAATGTTTAATTTATCTAATACTTCAATAATCTTATCTTTTTCAATTCCAGATTTACAAAAAGAATTTAAAATTGTTTTTCTCCCTATTTTTCAAATCCATTTTTTATAAGTTTAAACATTGTTTTTCATACTCAAATCTTTCCTTTTTAAGCTTCATATTTACAACTGCACTATCAACATTAGGTGCTGGTACAAATACATTCTTGAAACATTAAATGCTATATTTGCATCTGAATAATATTTCACAAACAAACTAATGCTCGAATTATCTTTGCTTGTTTCATCAGCAACAAGTCTTTGAGCAACTTCTTTTTGAACCATAATAGTAATAGATTCTAAAGTCTAAATTACTTTCAAGAAGCTTTGTTATAATAGGTGTAGTTACATAATAAGGTAAATTCCTACAACTACAATTTTTCTTTTGGGTAAATTTTTTTCTTCGATAAGTTTTTTTAAGATCAATTTTTTTAGAGCATCTGATTGAACAAATTCAAAATTATCATAACCACTAAGTGTATAATCTAAAACTTCTTTTAATCTTGTATCAATTTCAATTGATACAACTTTTCCAACTTTTTCAAGTAAAAACTTAGTAAGAACACCAAATCCAGGTCCAATTTCTATTACACCATAGTCCTTATCAATAGCTGAAACTTCTACAATCTTTTCCAAGATATTTCTATCTGTCAAAAAGTTCTGTCCAAAAATTTTTTTAGAAAAAGAAAATCCAAATTTATCACAAAATTTCTTTTTATTACTGATAATTTATATAAAATCCATATTAAACTTCCTTTCCTAAAATATTTTTCAACAGCTAAAATTAACTCCTCTTCAGTAATTCCAAAACTATTCAATCTATTTACAAATTGTTTTTGAGTTACAATATCCTATTTTAAAATACTCACAAAGTTGTTCTCTAAGTTCTTTGCTATTACCCATACCGCTAATTCCTAAGGATGTTAAAAGACTTAAATCTATTTCATCTTTTTCTATCTAAAACTGTTACTTTAGCATTCTCAATAGCTTCTATAATATCTTCAACTTTTAGCATTTTCTACTCAATATTATCTCCCTTTAAAGCAAGGCTTCTACTCAAAAACGCATTTTTACAATTAGGAACAACCTTGTTTATATTTTTCTAATCTTTTTCTCCTGCGTAGTCAGGGTCAGTAAAAACTATTACTCCACATTTTTCATTTGCCTCTTTAATTTTTAGCAAAATTTTTTTGAAAAATGCGTTCCATCTGTTGCAATAACATCACAATCAAATGCAGCTTTTTACTTTTGAAATATCATCTTTTCCCTCAACTACTATTATTTCTTTAATTTTTCATACTAATCCTCTATTGAAAAAGATTTCTAACATTACTATTGGTATTGTAAATTAAATCATTTAATTCCATTTCTTTTAGTTCAGCAACTTTTTCAGCTGTAAACTTTTACATATTTAGGTTCATTTCTTTTTCCACGATGTGGTTCTGGAGTCAGATATGGACTATCTGTTTCTACAAAGCAAATTATCTAAAGGAATAGTTTTTACCATTTCTCTAACATTAACTGCATTTTTAAATGTTTACAGCTCCAGAAATTGATATATAATATCCCAATTCCATAAATCTTTTAGCCATCTCACTAGAACCAGTATAGCAGTGCATTACTCCTATTACTTTACCTTTAAATTCAGATAAAAATATCATAAGTATCTCCCATCGCATCTCTTGTATGAATTATAACTGGAAGTTTTTCTCTTTTTCAGCAATTTCAAGTTGTTTTCTAAAAACTTCTTTTTGTTTTTTCTCTAGGAGAATTATCATAATAATAATCTAGTCCAATTTCTCCAATAGCAACTATTTTATCACTAAAAGACAACTGATAAACTTTTTCTAAATCTTCATCAGTAATTCCTTCAACTTCATGTGGATGAATACCAACTGCACCATAAACTTTATCATATTTCTTTTACTATTTCAATAATTTTTCGCTTGATGCAATATCTGAAGCTGGATCAACTATAAAATCAATTCCATCATTTTCAAAGTTAGAAATAACCTCTTCTCTATCATAGTCGAATTTTTCATCATCAATATGACAGTGACTATCTACTATTCTCATTGTGATACCTTTGATCCTTCTTTAACATCATTTTAAAACTGTTAATACGCTTAAGTTTTTCTTCATCAGAAGCAGCAAGTATCATACCATTACTTTCAACACCTCTTAGATTAACTGGTTTTTAAATTTGTAACTAACAATAACTTTTTACCTATAAGATCTTTTTCATTATAGAATTTTTCTAATTCCTGAAACGATAGTTCTTACTTCATCCCCGATATCTATTTTAGAAACTAAAAGTCTATCAGCTTTAGGATGTGGTTGGCAATCTATAATCTTTTCCAACTTTAAGTTCTACTTTTTGCAAAGTCATCTATTGTAATTAATTCTCTTTCTTCATCAACTACTTCTTTTTTCTTCATTAGATCCTGAATTTTTCTTCTTTCTTAGTTCAATTAATTCAGAATTCTTTTTCTACAATAATTTCTAATTCCTTATCTACATCAAGTCTATCAAATAAATTTTTACCCTTACATACTTTTTGTTCCAACTTTAAGTAGTCCAAATTTGAGTTAAGTCTTCATAAGAATAATCTGAATATCCTATTTGTTCATTAATCTTAGATGAAGTTTCTTTCATGAAAAGGCTTAATTAATCCAGAAATAATTCTTATGCTTTCAAGTAAATTATAAATAACTGTTTTTAAGTCTATCTTCTTGTCCTTCTTTAATCAAAGTCCAAGGAGTTGTTTCGTCAATATACTTATTTGTTCTTCTTACTAACTTCCAAATTTCTTCAAAGTGCCATTGAGAAGTTAAGTTTATCCATTAATTCAGCGACTCTATCTCTAGTTGTAACAGCTGTTTCAATTAAATCATTATCAATATCTGTTAATTCAGTTTGTGCAGGTACTATTCCACCAAAATACTTTTCGCACATTGCAACAGTTCTTGAAACTAAATTTCCTAAGTCATTTACAAGATCTGAGTTTATTCTATTTAACATTTTTGTATAAAGTAAAATTACCATCTTGTCCAAAAGTAAATTCTCTAAAGCATGAAATATCTTAATGCATCCATTCCATATCTTTCTATAATTGGTTCTGCATAAACAATATTTCCTTTACTTTTACTCATCTTATCATCGTCAAATAAAAATCAACCATGACCAAAAATTTTCTTTGGAAGTGGTAAATCTAAAACCATTAGAATTGAAGGCCAAATAATTGCATGGAAACGCATAATTTCTTTTCCTATTAAATGAACATCACATGGCCAGTATTTATTGAATTTTTCTTCATCTGTACCATATCCAACTCCAGTTAAATAACAACTTAAAGCATCTATCCAAACATAAACAATATGTTTTCATCAAATGGTACTCTAATACCCCCAGTCAAAACTTGAACGTGTAACTGATAAGTCAGTTAAACCCTCATTAATGAAACTAATCATTTCATTTTTCTTGATTCTGGTTGAATAAAATCAGGATTTTCTTCATATAATTTTAAAAAGTTTATCTTGATATTTTGAAAGTCTAAAAGAAATATGTTTCTTCTTCACTCTGAGAAACTTCCTACCACAGTCTGGACATTTATTTCCTTCTACTAATTGACTCTCAGTCCAAAAAGCTTCGCAAGGAACACAATACATCCCTTTATAACTTCCTTTGTATATTTCTCCCTTTTCATATAATTTTGTAAAAATATCACTTACATTTTTTTCGTGAATTTTATCTGTACTTCTAACAAAAAGCATCAAAATCAATATCTAAAGTCTTCCACAACTCTTTTGCACTATCAACAATTGGATCAATATACTCTAAAGGAGCTTTTCCAGCTTTAATTGCTGATTCTTGTAATTTTTGACCATGTTCATCAGTTCCAGTTGTAAAAAATACATCATAACCTTGAGCTTGCTTGTATTTTTTTAATACATCTGCAACTATTGTAGTGTAAGTATGACCCAAATGTAAATTACTATTTGGATAATAAATAGGTGTTGTTAAATAAAAAGTTTTTCTTTTCAAAATAATCCTCCTAAAATTTATATCTTTATTTTACTTGCTAATCCAAAAATTTCTTCACTTCAACAGAAACCCCATTACAATGAGACAACTTTATTTTTCATGTTTTTCATTATGAGGGGCTGAAAATCTTATATAATTTCTTGTATATCCTACAAGTCTATTTCCATTAACATTTTCTTCAAATAAAACCTCATGTTTTTTTCTGAAAGTTGTTTTTCAAAAAATTCCGTTGTCATTTCTTTAGCTAATAATATTAATTCATTACTTCTTAACTTCTTAATATTTCCATCAACTTGTTCTTTAAAATCATAAGCAGGTGTCCCTTTTCTCTTAGAATATTTAAAAACATGAATTTTTAGAAAAAAACCAATTTCTTTTACAAAATTTACTGTTTCCCTAAAAATCTTCATCATTTTTCTCACTGGAAATCCTACGATTATATCAGTTGTAAGAGCAACATTTGGAAAAAAATCTCCTTAATCATAGTAACTTTTTCTATACAAATCAGTTGTATATCTTCTATTCATAAGTTTTAAAATTTTATCGCATCCACTTTGTAAAGACAAATGGAAATGTTCATAAACTTTTTGCAATTTTTTTAATCTAACTAAAAATCTTTAGAAATTATTCCAGCTTCAATTGAGCTAAGTCTAATTCTATCAAGTTTTCTATTGTAGATAATTTTTCTATAACATCAATAAGTCTAGTATTATTATCTAAATCCAATCCATACGAACCAACATGAATACCTGTAATAATTACTTCTTTATATCCATTATTCACTAAGTTTAACAGCTTCATCATAAATATCATCAATTGGTCTTGATTTAATAGGACCTCTTGCATAAGGTATAATACAATATGTACAAAACATATTACAACCTTCTTGTATTTTTAAATATGCTCTAGTTTTACTTTCCTGATTTTCAATTGATAATACATCGAACCCACAATCCTTTGTAAGTTCTGAAACTATATTAAACTTTAAATTAGATTTCTTTGATTCTTCGCACAATTCAACTATTCTAGCTCTATTTTTTGTTCCAATAATAACATCAACATCTTCAATTGCTGATATTTCATCTGGAGCAACTTGCGAATAACAACCTACAACCGCTAAAATAGCTTCTTCATTTAATGCTCTAGAAATAAATTGTCTTGACTTTCTATCGCTTAAATTCGTAACAGTACAAGTATTTATAACATATACATCACATATATCTTCTTCATTACAAATCTCATACCCTCGTTTCTTAAATAACTCTTGCATAGCCTCAGTTTCATACTGATTTACTTTACATCCCAGAGTTAAAAAACTAACTTTGTTCATAAACCTCCTACATAAATTCATATTGTAGAATTGAAAGTAAATTTATGCCAGCAGTTTCCGTTCTTAATATTCTTGCACCAAGTCCAATACTATATGCACCATTATTCTTTTAAGAAATCTACTTCTTCTCTTTCAAATCCACCTTCTGAACCTATTAATATATAAATATCTTTGAAGGAATTATCTTTTTATTTTTACTAATTACATCTCTTAATGAAATATTTTTATCTTCTTCATAAGCTACAAGTAAATAGTTATCTCCTACAATATTTATAATATCCTTAAATTGTATTACTTCATTTATCTTTGGAACAATTAATCTCTTAGATTGCTTTGACGCTTCATAAGCAATTTTTGCAATCTTTTCAATTTTTATTCTCCTTTTTTTCATCAATCTTTACGATACATCTTTTTGAATTAACTAAAAGTTATATCGTATACTCCTAGTTCAACAGCTTTTTGAACTATTAAATCCATTTTTCACCTTTTTCATAAACATTGCAATAGATGAATTCTAATATTTGATTCAGTATTTTCAGAAATTTTTCTAAATTAATAACAGAAATATATTTGTCACAAATCTCTATATTCCCAATATAAAGCTCTCCTAAAACAACGACTTCAATTTTTCGTCTTCTGTAATTCTAAGAACTTTTTATATGATTATAATCATCTCCGTATATTTTAACTTTTTCCTTCTATGATTGACTCATCAGTAAAAATCTATGCATTCTTTCTCCTTGCAATCACACAAACCCAATCTTTATTTCTATTTACTTCTAAAATTTCAAAAATTATTTTTAATAAAGCATTTTTCTACATCTAAATACTTTTCTTCAATTATTCCAGAGCCAATAAAAATTCCATCAGTTTTTTATAAATTTACTTATATCATCTAGTAATTTTACTAAAATATGCGCAAGAATATTAGCAACAATTACATCGGCTTTTTGAAGTTAATTTTTCACATAAATCACCATGATGAACTATAATTCTATCTTCAACTTTATTTAATTTTGCATTATCTAATGTTGCTTCAACTCTAAAAATATCAATGTCAACTGCTTCAACTTGTTTTGCACCAAGCTTTCAATGCACCAACAGATAAAAATTCCACTACCTGAACCGATATCAAAAAACTGTTTTATCTTTTTAAATCAATTTTTCTAAAAGCTTCTAAACATAGAGCTGTGGTTTCATGAGTTCCAGTTCCAAAAAGCCATTCAGGATCTAATTCGATCCTATAACTTCATTTTTCACTTAAATTATACTCTTCCCAAGTTGGTTTTTATTATAAAATTTTACCAACTTTTGTGAGGCTATAATATTTTTCCACTCATTCGCTTCCCAATCTTCAGTTTTTATTTTTAGAGTCTATTTTTAAAATTACTTTTTCATTATATTCTTTTTCAAATTCTGAAATTCTATCTTGTAAAACTTTAAGATTATCTTCAAGCTCATCATCATTTTTCAAATAAGTTTTTACAGTAATATATTCACTTTTTCAAAATCATCCTCATCTAAAACTACCCAATAAGACTTATCTTTTTGCAAACTCTTCATAGTCTCTTGAATCCTTTATATTTATTCCGTCTATGTCAAATAAATAAAGTATACCAACTATATTATCTTCAAATTGATTTTTACTACAACCTCAATTTCAGTCCAATCCATTAGTCAAATAGCTCCTTTACTTTTTCAAAAAGTTCTTTTTATGTTCTGTCAAATGCTCTTCTCTTTCACTAGAAAATTCTCTTAGTAATTCTTTTTTGCTTATCAGTTAGATTTTTGGAGTTATAATCTTTACTTTAAATTTTTAAATTTCAGTTCCGTAACCATTAACATCTGAAATACCTTTGCCTTTTAAAACAAACTCAGTTCCTGTTTCTGTTCCTTCTGGAATTGTATATTTTTCTTTTTCCATCTAAAGTAGAATTTCAACTTCAGCTCCTAAAGTAGCCTCTGTGAAAGAAATTGGCAATTCATAAAATACATCATTTCCATTTCTAACAAATAACTCATGAGATTTTTACTTTGAAAATTACATAAACATCTCCATTAGGTCCACCATTTTTCACCACAATTTCCTTGACCTTTCAATGTCATAATATTATTTGTATTTACTCCTTTAGGAGCTTTTAATAGTAAATTTCTTTCTTACTAAAAACGTACTTTTTACCTTTACATTTTTCACATTTTTTCTTCTATCATTTCTCCAGAGCCATTACATTCATCACATAATTCTTCAGAAACAACAGTTCCAAAAAAGCTTTGTCTTTGAATTCTAATACTTCCTCTACCATTACATTTTGAACATGTAACTTTCTTTGTCCCTGGTTTTGCACCACTTCCAGAACAAGTATTACAAACTGTCTTTACATTAATAAAAATTTCTTTTTCTACACCATTAACAGCTTCAAAGAAATCTAAATCTAAATAAACTTCAGTATCTTCTCCTTTTTCTTGGACGATTATAATTTCTTGAGTTAGATCCAAATCCACCAAAGCCTCCAAAATTCCCGAAAATACTTTCAAAAAAATATCTTCCATATCAGAGAAGCCGCCAAATCCACTTCCTCCAGAAGCATTAGCATTAAAGCTAGCCTCTCCATAAGTATCATATTTTTGTCTTCTATCGTCATCACTTAGTATTTCATAAGCAAAATTTACCTCTTTAAAATTTTTCTTCCGCCTCTTTATTATCAGGATTAACATCAGGATGGTACTTTTTAGCTAATTTTCTATATGCAGACTTCAATTCTGCTTTATTACAATTTTATCCACCCTAAAAATTTCATATAAATCTCTCATACTCTCTCCTAAAAATATATAATTACTCAATATATTATTTTTACCACAAAAAGTAGTTTCTTTCCAGTATTTATAATTATTTTTAAACTCATAAATTCTATTTAAAAACAAGTAACAAAAGATTGGGATAATCCCAATCTAAAAAAATTTAATTACAGTATAATTTTTAAAAATTGTCTAAAAATCAATTTTTGCAAGTTTATCCTCATTATGTCTTGAATAGCCTGAAGATTTACTAATCAAGTTATCTTCTAAAATTCTTATATTTAACTTTTTCAAATTTTTCTCTTTCTTCGTCACTTAATAAGACTTGACTTGCACTTTTCTTTTTATATTTTAAGTCGACTTCTTCAGAATTATTTCATTATTTACTATAATTGTATCAATTTTTAATCCCTTCACAATGCTTATAAATTGCGTTTAAATGGTCAGTAACCTTATAATCAAAGGTTTCTGTTGATTGATTAACAACGTTTAAAATAAAGCATATTTTTGCTTTTGTATTAGCTAAAAGCCTCGCTTATTTCAGAAATTAATAGATTTGGATTACGAAGTATATAAACTTCCCGGACCTATTAAAATTACATCAAATTATAAATCTCATGTACAACTTCATTAAGCGGTTTTTGCATATTTTGGAGAAATAAAAAAACTCTATTTATTCTACTACTATTTTCATCTTCTAAATTCAAAGCAGTAATATTACTTTCTCCCTCAATTATTTCACCGTTCTCCAAGTTCTGCAAATAATTTTATATTATCCAAAGTAACAGGTAATACTTTTCCAGTTATTGCTAAGATATTAGAAGTTTCTTGTATTCCCAAAACAAAGTCTTTATAAATATCAGCCATTGCAACTAAAAATAAATTTCCAAAACTTTGACCTTTTAAATTTCCCTCTTTAAATCTATATTTCATCAATTTTTCCATTGACTTTTCTGTATTTGCAAGAGATATAAACAAGCTCTAATATCTCCAGGTGGTATAACTCCTAAATCATCTCTAAGCATTCCAGAACTTCCACCATCATCAGCAACAGTTACAATTGCGGTAATATCTTTAAAATATTTTTTAATCCTTTTTAGAAGAGTAGAACTACCTGTTCCTCCTCCAATCGTCACAACTTTTAAATCCTCTACCATAATCTATCGTCTCTATGAGCAATATTAACATTAGAATGTCTTTTTAAGTTCAGCAAATAATTCTTCAGCTAAGCAAACTGAACGGTGCTTTCCTCCGGTACATCCTACACCTATTGTCAACATAGTTTTCCCTTCAGTTTTTATATTTAGGAATTAAAAATTCAACAAATCTACAATTTTATTTAAAAATATTTTTGAGTCTTCAAAACTCATTACAAAAGTTCTTTATTTCTTCATTTGTTCCATTAAAATCTTTAAGATCTTCAAGGTAATATGGATTAGGTAAAAATCTTACATCAAAAACTAAATCAGCTTCAACAAGTATGCCATTTTGAATCCAAAAGATTCTATATTTATAAACTAAATCTTTTTGTTCCCATTAAAAATAGAGTATTTAATTTGTTTCTAAAAAGCTACTAGCGGTTAATCTTGTGGTATCAATAATTATATCTGACTTATCTTTTATATCACTTAACATTTCTCTTTCTAATTTTATAGACTCAGAAAGAGTTCCCTTTGGATTTACCGGATGTGGTCGTCTTAATTCTTTATATCTGTTAATAAGAGTTCTATCACTAGCATCTAAAAATAGAACTTTTAACTCACAATCCATTTTTCTTTAAGTTTTGAATTGTTTCTGATAAATCTTCAAAAATCTAGCTCTTACATCAACAACTATTGCTAAATTTTTCAATTCCTTTTTGTAGAATTATTTATAAGTTCTACAAAATCTACAAATAAATTTTGGAGGAAGATTTTTCCATACAATAATATCCCATGTCTTCAAAAATGGTTTTAATGCTAATGTCTTTCCTGCTCCACTCATTCCTGTAATAATAACTGCTTCCATAATCTAATCCTTTAATATTCTTACCTCAGTCTCCAATTTGACTTCAAATTTTTCAAAAACAACTTTTTTGAACATACTCAATAAGTTCCATAACTTCTTTATAACTTGCATTGCCTTTATTTACAATGAATCCAGAATGTTTTTCAGAAACCCATGCATCATTTATATGATATCCTTTAAGTCCTGCATCTTCAATCAATTTTGAAGCAAAATGTCCTTCAGGTCTTTTAAAAGTACTTCCTGCAGAACCAAAGTTTAAAAGGTTGTTTTGAATTTCTTCTTTCCTTAAATCTTCATAAACAGCTTTTTATTTCTTCTTTATTTCCTTTTTTTAATTTTAATTTTATAGTTAATACTATATAATTTTTCTTTGAATTATACTTTTTCTATAAGAGAAATCTAATTCTTCATTTTTAATTCTTTTACTTCATAATTATCAAGATCTAGCACTTCAACAGATTCTACTATATCTTTCATTTCTCCACCATAGGCTCCAGCATTCATAAAAATCGCTCCACCTATTGTTCCTGGAATCCCAGAAGCAAATTCAAATCCAGTTAAAGAGTTTTTCATATGCAACTGTGTAAACTTCTGATAATTTTGCTCCAGAATGAGCAATTAAACATTCCCCTTCAACTTGTATATTTGAAAAATTCACTTTTTTATTTTTATTATAACTCCGTTATAGCCATCATCTGGAACTAATAAATTAGATCCATTACCTATAACGAAAAATTTTAGATTATTTTTCTCTACAAATTTTTATTGCTTCAATTATATCTTCTACCTTTTTTGGTTCGATAAAGAACAATACATTTTACCACCAATTTGAAATGTTGTATGATTTTTAATGGCTCATCATATTTTTACAACACAATTCAATTTACTAAATAACATAATTACCACCTAATTCGATTTATTATTAATTTCTTCCATTATTCTTTTTAGTTAGTTCCTCAGCAGCATTATAACCATACATCTTTTGGCGTATATTTCTTTGCTGCAACCTCTACTAATAAGGCTATATTCCTACCTGGTTTAACTGGAATAACTATATGAGAATTTCTATTCCTAATATATTTTTTATATTTATCATCAAGACCTAATCTATCATATTCTTTATCCTCAACCCAGTTTTCGAGTTCAATAACAAAATCAATATCAGTAGATCTTTTTATCGCTCCTGAACCGTATAATCTTTCAATATCTAATATTCCTAGACCTCTAATTTCTAAAAAATGTCGAATGTTTTCAGGAGACTGTCCATATAGTTTATTGTCAATATATATCAACAGCATCATCTGCTACTAATCTATGACCACGAGCAATAAGTTCTAATGCAGTTTCACTCTTTCCAATACTACTTTTACCTATTATTAATATGCCCATACCAAAAACTTCTAGTAATCCCCATGAATTCTAATTTCTTCACTTAAAAGCATATTCTAGAAATCACTCATTTTAGAAATTAATTTTTGTTGTTCCATAGTCAACTCTTAAAATAGTTCTATTATGTTTTTTGCTAATGAATAAACTTCATAAGGCACATTAATATTATAACTATAAATTAAAAGCAGGTATTGGATAAGAAAAGTATTTATCAAAAACATTTCTTCTTTTTATCAAACGGTAAATGTTTATCATAGTATTCATGTTCTGGTTGTCCAATTATTTGAATTCTTTGATATGGAAATGTATCAAAAAGCCATTTAGTTGAAGACCAGGTCTATTAAATTCATTAAATTTTATTTCAATATTATCATAATCATCACTTTTATAAACAATTTCAAGCTCTAGTTTTTCAACTAAATCTTTTTAATAGAACACTTTTTCCATACTATCCCTCATTATTAAAAAATTCAAATATATTTTTGCCGTTCTTTTTATCCATTTTATCAACAGTCATAAGTTCATCTATACTTGCCTTTTTAATCGCAGAAACATTTCCCAAAATAGAGATAAAAGTTTTTATCTTCTTAATTTCTCCAACACCTTTAATTTCATCTAAAATTGAATTTTTGTAATTTTTATTCTGCAAACTTCTATGATAATTAATGGCAAATCTATGAACCTCTTCTTGAATGTCAAATAAAAATCTATATATATTTGTATTTATATCTAGCTCGATATAATTATCTTCAAAAAAATTATTCCTTTTTGTTCTATGCTTATCATTTTAACAAGTCCAATAACAGGAACATTTAAATTTTTCTCAAAAGAACTTCTTTTTGCTACATTAACATGCCCCTTACCACCATCCATTAAAATAAGATCTGGCATTTCAGAAAAACTACTTCCAATAGAATTTATTTTTCATCTAAAAACCTGTTAAATCTTCTTGTAAGCATCTCTTTATGACTAGAATAGTCATCTTGACCTCTAACAGTTTTTATTTTTAAACTTTCTATAATCTTTTGAACTCTTAAATCCATTTTTATAAACTACCATACTTCCAACATTAAAATCACCAGAAATATTTGAAATATCATAGCATTCTATTCTGTTAAGAGTTTCAATATCTAAAATATTCTTCAAATAGTTAATTGCTTCTAAATATTTTATATTAATATTTTTACTATCAAAAATATGTTTAGTTAAAATTTCTTTTTGCATTCTTTTTGTAAAAATCTTTATTTGTTCAAATTTTACACCTTTTTAGGATTTTTAACCGAAAATTGCATTTTTCATCAAAAATTTTTGATAAAAATAAAGATATCTCATTTAAAAATCTATCATCTGAATAATCAATATATATTTCTTTAACCTTATTATGATGACTTATGTAAAATTGTCTAATTACATTTGAAAATAATTCTTCAAACTCCAAGTCTAGATTGTTTTCAACAATAGTACTTTCTATCTATTACAAGACCAGTCATTTACAATAAAAATTGCAACTATCAATATATTTTTCAACATATGCATAAGAAATTAAATGATATTCTTTAAATTTCTTTATGTTAAATATTTGTTTTTGTAAATAAATAATCTAATTCACTCAAAAATCTCTGTATTTAATCGCAAGTTCATACTCTTCTTTTACAGAGCTTCTTTCATCTTATTAAAGCAAAAATTTCTTTAATTTCAGAAGTATCTCCAGAAAGAAATTTAATAACTTTTACATCATTATTGTAATTTTTCTCTATCTATATTTTGAGTACATGGTGCTGAACATCTTCCCAAATAATAGCTCATACAAGGTCTTTGTAAAAACTTTTCCCTATCAAAAATTTAATTTACAATCTCTAATATTATAAATTAATATAGATAATTCCATTAATTTTTCTAAGTCTGAAATTGAAGGAAAAAGGCCCAAAATATTGAGCCTTATCATCCTTTACATCTCTAACTTTTTAAAATTTTTGAAAATTTTTCATTTTGATAATCTTTATATAAGGATACTGCTTATCGTCCTTTAAGTTAATATTATATTTTGGTCTATAATCAAATTTGCTTCTAAAACTAAACTTTCAGTTTCATTATTAACAATTATATATTCAAATCTATGAATATGTTCTACCATAACTTGAACTTTCTTATACTTATGATTAGTAGTAAAATATGACCTAACTCTATTTTTAAAGAAACAGACTTGCCAACATATATAATATTGTCATCCTTATCATACATTATATAAACTCCAGGTAAATCTGGTAGTTTTTAATTCGTAATTAATATCAAATTCTCTTAAATTTCCTTGCATTGTTCTCTTAAGTATTCTAAATCATGTCCACTTAAATATGGAATAATTTTTCATAACACATTTTATTATAATCATTTAACCAAGCAATTTCATCATCACTTAATAATGATTTATCAACTGGTCTTTGTATCCAATTGGAACAACTGTTAAATTATCAAATTTTAAGAATTGTCCAAAATTCAGTCATTTTCATCTTCAACACAAACCATTATACTTTCAATTCTAATACCATGGCTTCCACTAATGTAGATACCTGGTTCATCTGAAGTAACCATTCCAACTTCCATTGGATACTCATTTCCAGCAGTTGCTATTCTTTGTGGTCCTTCATGAACATTTAATACGTGACCAACACCATGTCCAGTACCATGATTGAGAGTTAATTCTATTTTTTCCATAAGCAATATCTAGTAAATGCATCTAAATATCACCATTAGTTCCTTCTAGAATTTAGCTTCCATTAAATTAATATGAGCTTTTTAAAAACAAGAGTATAGTGGTAAAATTTCTTCTTCTTTTAATTTTACCAACAGCAATTGATTCTTGTAATATCAGTTGTTCCATCTAAATAATGTCCACCACTATCAATTAAATATAATCCTCTTGGTTCAACCTTTACAGGATTTTCATGACTTGGTTTATAATGTGGCATTGAAGCATTTGCACCATAAGCAGAAATTGATTCAAAGCTATCTTCTATAAATAAGTCTTGTTGTTTTCTAAATTCTAATAATTTTTCAGAAGCTATCATTTCTGTTATTGTTCCTGTTGGAATTCCTGTTTCTAACCAATTTAAAAAATCTTACTAAAAGCAACACCATCTTTAATGCTACGCATTTTTAGTATTCTTAATTTCTATTTCATTCTTATGACATTTCATTAATGAAGTAAGATTTGTTCCAGTAACAATATTAACACCTCTTCCAATTGATGAATAAACTGCTACATTTGTTTTTCTTGGTTCTAAGTATAATGTTTTCTTGCTTCAATATCGAAACATCTCTTCCTACTAACTTCATATGGTTTAATACAAACATTATTTTTCTTTTAAAGTAATTTGCAACTTCTTCAGATAATTTTGATTTATCAATATATAAATTACAAGCCTTATCAGAAACTAAAAAGGTATGAAATAACAACTGGGTTACATTGAACATCATTCGCTCTAATATTTAAAACATATGCGATATCATCTAATGATCCGATGAAATGATAGTCTATTCCTCTTTCTTTCATCATAGCTCTTAATCTAGCTAATCTATCGAAGTTGACTCTCCAGCATATTTTTCATCAAAGATATATACTTTACTATCTGGACTTGCTGGACGACCTTCTTCATTCCAAAATTTCTCCAACATAGTCAACATCAGTTATAAATTCAAAATTAGGTAATTTTTAATTAAATTTTCATATTCAGCAACAAGTATTATTACCATCAAATACAATTTTTCCTCTATTTGGAAATTCTTGTAATAAAAATTCTTCAATAGATATTGATTCTGGTAATCCTGTTTTATATAATTCAACTTCTCCAGCTGCTAATTCTTTTGCAGCTTGAATGAAAATATCTTCCGTCAGTCCATAATCCTGATTTCTTTGTTGTAATAACAGCAGTACCAGCTGAACCTGTAAAAGCCTGTTATAAATTCTCTTGTTTTTGTAATAATCAGCTAAATATTCTGATTGATGAGGATCTGAGCTAGGTACAATATAGGCATCTATGATTTCTTTTAGCCATCATTTTTCCTCAACTTACTAATTCTTTCATTAATCATAATAATACCCCTAAAAATTTTTAAATTTTTAACAATTATATTATATCATTGTAAACTTATTATTTCAATAATAAAAAAACTTTTTAAATAAAAGATACTATTTAAAAATAGTATCTTACTTTAATTTTCTTAATTATCCCTTTAAATCTTTTTGCAATTAAAGCATCAAGAACTAATTCATATCCTTCAGCGCCAAATTGTAAAGATCTATTTACTCTACTAATTGTAGCAGTTGATGCTCAGTTTCAAGTTCTATTTCATTGTAAGTTTTTCTAATTTTTAAAAAGTTTTGCAACTTCTAATCTTTGAAATAGAAATTTAATTCACGTAAAGTACAAACATCTTCAAAGAATGCATAACAATCATCTTTGCTTTTTAACATAAGAATAGCTTCAAAAATTCATCTAATTGTTTTGATTGTAATTTTTAAGTTTGACATAATAATACCTCCATTTATTTAATAATACCACGAGCTAATTATACTTCATTGTATTCAATAATAGTCAAGTGTTAAATCACATTTTATATTGGCGGGAATATGTGGGAATCGAACCCACCTAAGAAGCTACAAACTCCTTACGCTGGTTTTGAAGACCCAGAGAGCACACAGAACTCATCTACTCCCATAAAACAACATTAAGTATTATACATTATTTTTGTTTAAAAATCAACCATTTAAGAAAATTAATTCATAAAAAGTTGATTTTTATACAAAATATTAATATTACTTCTCGAAAAATTCTCAATTTTATCTGTAATCTCATTGATTTTTATTAACTCTATCAAATTTAACTCTTTTAATTGATTTAGAAAAACTGCAGATATTAAAACTCCAATTGCTATAGAGCATGCGTGAATAACAGTGCTTATGCCACTATTTAAAGCTAGTAGATACTCGCTTTTTGCAAAAATATTCCATAGTATGATACATTCTATATCCTGGAACTAACATAACAATTCCTATATATAAAAAATACTGTTGAAGGAAAGTCTTAGTTTTACAGAAAAATATTCAGCAAATGGTCCTACAACTATAGAAGCTATTAAATTGCTAACTGCATTTCCAAAATGTTTACTACAAAAATAGTAAACAATCCAACTAATTGTACCTGTTGTTGTACAATATACAATTGCTTTTTGGGAACAATAAAAAAATATTGAAAAATGCTATACTTGAAACAATAGCACACATAACATTTAAAAATAAATCCATAAAAACCCCTATCCAAAAATTCTAAGCACTAAAACTACTCCAATAGCAATAGAAACCGCAGTAAATATTGCAGACATTATACCAATTATTCCCGATAAAAATATCACCTGATAAGATATCTCTCATAGCATTTGTTATCTGAATTCCAGGAAATAATGGGACAATTGAAGCTATCATAATACTTGATAAATTTTGCTATACTTACAATTTTCGACATAGTCATAACAAAAAGTGATACTCCACTTGCAGATAAAAATGTTGTTAAAAATAAAGGCAATCCAGATTTTTCTATATATACTAAGATTAACATTTCAACAAACATTGCTAAACAAGCTGGAATAAAATCACCTATTGTACCTCAAAAATAAATGCCAAAAATGGAGCTGATAATGTTACTAATGAAATTTTAGTAAAATTACTATATGAACTCTTGTTTTTTTATATTTTTAATTCTTTAAATCCATCATCAAGATTTACTTTCCAGAAACTATACTTCTAGAAAGATCATTTAACAAGGATATCTTCTCTAAATTTTTAGCAGTATCATTTATTCTTCTCATACTAGTATAATTCGTTTCATTATACACAAAAGAAATCATAACCATATTACTCAATGCAAAAAGCATTAACTGCTTTAATGTTTTGAAAAAGATTTACAAATTCTATTAATACTATCTTCAACTCTATAAACTTCAGCGCCATTATAAAGTAAAGAATATGAGAATTTAATGCTAAAAATTCAATAGCTTTTTAGCTTCTATATCACTATTTATTGTATTATTCTGATTCTTCATCATCGTATTCATCAAAAATGATCTTCCATTTCTAAATTTTATTTCTTGAACGAACAACATATATTATTAATATGCAGTAAAACTCCTGGAACAATTAACATAATAGAGTTTTTTAAAAACTTGTAATTTTTCCATTCTTTGTTTATAATCATTTTCGGACTTTTCATTAACAGCTTTTTATTCTTTCCTTCTTTTCTTCTTCAGTTAATTCGTCATAATTCTTAGTAAAATCATCCTTAGGTTTTGTATACTTATTTGCTTCCAATCTTTTATTTTTCTCAATTTCATCAAGATTAAGGTACATACTCTCCCTTATTTATCATATTTTGAAATAATTTAACTTCAGCATTATTAGGATCTTTATCGTTTGCTAAATATAAAGTTTTATAATTAGCAGATGTAGCTTTAAAAATCCAAGTTAAATCTAATGTATTATCTTTCTTTTAAGATCCCAACAAAATAATCTCCCTTTGACTGGAACTAATCTACTATAGCTATATTCATTAAATTTAGGAACTTCAATTTCATCAATATTTTCTCCAAGAAAAATTGTTGTCGCTTTAACTTTTAAACTTCCCATCTGAGTCTTCTATAATATTTCCCTATAAAGAAGATTTATGGTCCATATCTATACAATTCTATTTGCTCTATCAAAATATCATCTATCTGCAAAAGAAATTTTTGAAATAAAATTTAAACTTAAAATAGATATTAATATATAACAACTATCCTCTCTACATAAGTCTTTATATTAATAAATTTATTTTTCATAAAATCACCTCTATTAATATTTTTACCATAAAACAATAAAAATAGAGAAGAATTAAATTCTTCTCTTACATTTTATAAATATTAAATTATTTTTACTAGCATGTTCTTTATTTAATAATTTCATTAAAAATAAACAACTGCTCCTATAGCAATCCACAAGACCAATTACAATTTTTGCATATCTGAGATTATATAATAACCAGAAGCATGACAACTACAGCTAAAATTGGAATTACTGGTCCAAATGGAACTCTAAATGATGGTTTTTAAATCTGGACGTTTCTTTCTTAAAACAATTACGGATAAAGCAAGTTGGTACATATTGTACAAATCTTGATACAACGCTTATAGCAGCTAATATTGCAAATGAACCTATTAATGAACCATATAAGCCTCAAAGCTAAAGTTAAAAACACCAGTAATAGTGATTGCAATATATGGAACATCCTTTGAGTTTTTCTTAGCAATAACTCTAGGAATTAAACCATCATCAGCAAGAGCTGAACCACTTCTTGGAGTCATTATAGATGCAGCTAAATTAATACCACCTATTGATACTAATGTACCAGCACCAACTAAGTATTTTTCCAGTATTACCAATAATTCTTTGGAAAGCTTCTTGAATAGGAGCTTTGCTGTAACTAAATCTGTTCCTAAAAATTCCTATTGCTATTTCAATAATTAAAACATAAAAATTGAACAAATAAATATAACCAATAGAATAGCTTTTGGTACATCTTTTTCTGGATTGTCCATATCTTCAGCAGCAACAGCTATACTTTCAAAGCCAGTAAATGCATAAAATATTGTTAATGCAGCTGCACCAATAGCAGCACCAGTTGACATAGCTTGTCCACTAGCATTTTTTCCAGGAACAAAGAAAGGAGTAAAGTTTGAGCCATTTATAAAGAACAAACCTACTGCAATAAAAATAATAAGTGGTAATAACTTTCCTGTTGTTACAATATTATTTAAAATCTTTGAAGTCTTAATACCTGATAAATTCACTAAAGTAAGTAAAACAACAATAATAGTAACTATAATAGCTTTTGCAATATTCTCATTAGCAAATGTTCCCTTAGGTAATAATCCCATTAAAGCTTCAGCAAAACCAACAGTCATTGTAGCCCAAGCAATAATAGCTATTGCCCATTTCATAAAACCTACTTCAAAACCAACAAACTCACCAAAGGCCTCCTTAGCATATACATAAGGGCCACCATTCTTTTTTAAAACATTCCACCAACTCGGCAAAACATACTGCAATACTAATAACTAATAATGCATCAAATAATGTTACTAAAACGGCTGCAGGCCCAACGTGCCATAACCTTATTAGGTAACAAAATACCTGAACCTATAATACCATTAAATCCTAAAAAGAATAATACTAAATAAGCCCATCTTATTTTTATTAGTCATAAAAAATATGCACCTCCTACTTCTTGTATTCTATGACTTTTTACAAATTCATCAAAAACTTTTTGAGAATCTTCATATTTTACTGACAACATTTCCGGATGCCATTGAACACCAACTACAAAACAATCTTCTGTAATTTTTTTGAATAGATTCCACAACCCCATCTGGACTCTTAGCTAACAACCTTAAATCCAGGTGCAACATCCTTTAATATTTGATGATGGAAACTATTAACTTTATTTTCTTCACCCAAAATTTCTCTTAAGAATGTTCCTTCTTCAAAATTAACAGAATGAGTTGCTTGACTTGGATTATCTTGTTGATCATGCTTTAATTTAACAAAATCAGCATAAGATAAATCTTGATATAAAAGATCCTCCATTAACAACGTTAATAATTTGGAAACCTCTACAAATACCAAACACAGGCTTATTAAATTTAACAGCTGTTTTTATAAATTTCCATATCAAAAACATCTCTTTCAGGGAAAACTTCCCTATTTTTTTAATAATGGATCTTCTCCATAATTATATGGATTAACATCATGTCCACCTGATAAAAATTACTCCATCTACATGTTCTACCATTTCTCTTATACTTTCTAAATCTTCATTAAATGGTATAATGAAAGGAATACCACCTGCTCTTAATACAGCCTCAACATAATCTTGATTGACATAAGATCTTCTATATCCAGAAAAAGTATTACCTTTATTAATTAAAATATTACCTGAAATTCCAATAACTGGTTTCATCTTTCTCGCCTCCTTAAATAGTATCTTAATAATTATATCAAAAAGTGTAATAATTACAATATAAATAGACTAAAATACATAAAATATTATACTAAAAACATAAAAATAATCTTATTTAAATATTATATAAATAATATTATCAATATAATATATATTATTATCTAATTAAAGTAATTGTTTCACTTTCTAGTAAATAAAATAGCAATATTAATATACCCAAAATTAAAGATAAAAGAGTCAACATAATATTTGACTCTTTTTTTATCTGGTAATTCATACTTGGCGTGCCATAGAGGATTCGAACCCCTGGCCTTTTGGTCCGTAGCCAAACGCTCTATCCAGCTGAGCTAATGGCACATATTAGAAAACTCAGAATAAATTCTGAGTTCTTGGAGCGGAAGACGAGATTCGAACTCGCGACCCTCGCCTTTGAGCAAGGCGATGCTCTACCACTGAGCCACTCCCGCAAATATGGAGCTGGTGGGAGGACTTGAACCCCTAACCTACTGATTACAAGTCAGTTGCTCTACCAATTGAGCTACACCAGCAAAAATTTATTGGCGACCTGGATGGGACTCGAACCCACGACCTCTAGCGTGACAGGCTAGCATTCTAACCAACTGAACTACCAGGCCTTATTTGGTGGGCACAATAGGGCTCGAACCTATGACCCCCTGCTTGTAAGGCAGATGCTCTCCCAACTGAGCTATGCGCCCAAATACAACCTAATAAAAAAATGGTAGCGGAGAAGGGATTTGAACCCCTGACACTGCGGGTATGAACCGCATGCTCTAGCCAACTGAGCTACTCCGCCACAAAAAAATATAATGGTGACCCCACCGGGATTCGAACCCGGGTTACCGCCGTGAAAGGGCGATGTCTTAACCGCTTGACCATGGGGCCTAAATAACTGGTGCCGAGGACCGGAATCGAACCGGTACGATGAGTTAACATCGCAGGATTTTAAGTCCTGTGCGTCTGCCAGTTCCGCCACCCCGGCACATTGGCTCCCAGGGTGGGGCTCGAACCCACAACCTACCGGTTAACAGCCGGGTGCTCCACCATTGAGCTACCTAGGAGTTTGGCTGTTTTCTATTCTCCCAGTACGAGATGTACTAGTACCTTCGACGTTTAGGAACTTAACTTCTGTGTTCGAGATGGGAACAGGTGTATCCTCCTAGCCATCACAGCCATACTTAAAATTTTAAGTCATAAATAATTATAACATAAAATAAATAACATTAAATAAACAAAAAACCATTCTTACGAGTGGTTTGTTTGGCTGTTTTCTATTCTCCCAGTACGAGATGTACTAGTACCTTCGACGTTTAGGAGCTTAACTTCTGTGTTCGAGATGGGTACAGGTGTATCCTCCTAGCCATCACAGCCATACTTGTTTACTTTTCTTTGCCGTTAAGCTCCGAGCTTTCACTGTCGAAACTTACCATTTGTTTCACAAATGGAGTTTCTTAGTATCTGACCTACGACGCAATCACAGATTGCTGTTAGGTCATAAACTTCTATATTCGAGATAAAACAGTGTATTCTCTTAAGCTTTACAGCTATACTTATTTGTTTTTTTCCTTTTTAATATATTTCTGTTTGAAATCCTCCAATTAAAGAGTATATATTTCTGGTCAAGCTTTCGATTTATTAGTATCAGTTAGCTTTGATGTTGCCACCTTTACACCTCTGACCTATCTACGACATTTTCTGTATCGAATCTCTCTTGCATTGCTGCAACAGGAAATCTCATCTTGAGGGGGGCTTCGTGCTTAGATGCCTTCAGCACTTATCCCTTCCAGACTTAGCTATTCAGCATTACCATTGGCATGATAACTGATACACCAGCGGTCTGTCCATCCCGGTCCTCTCGTACTAAGGACAGCTCCTCTCAAATTTCCTACGCCCACGATGGATAGGGACCGAACTGTCTCACGACGTTCTGAACCCAGCTCGCGTGCCTCTTTAATGGGCGAACAGCCCAACCCTTGGGACCTACTCCAGCCCCAGGATGAGACGAGCCGACATCGAGGTGCCAAACCTCCCCGTCGATGTGAACTCTTGGGGGAGATAAGCCTGTTATCCCCGGGGTAGCTTTTATCCGTTGAGCGATGGCCCTTCCACTCCAGTACCACCGGATCACTAAGTCCTAGTTTCTATCTGCTCCCACTTGTTGGTGTCGCAGTTAAGCTCCCTTTGCCTTTGCACTCTTAGAATGATTTCCATCCATTCTGAGGGGAACCTTTGAACGCCTCCGTTACTCTTTGGGAGGCGACCGCTCAGATCAAACTGCCCAACTGACGGTGTCCTTATACTCGCTTCAGAGTATCAAGTTAGAAATTTAGTATCAAAAGAGTGGTATCCCAACGTTGACTCCACGAAAACTGGCGCTCTCGCTTCATTGTCTCCCACCTATCCTTACATTTAATACGAAATTCCAATGCCAGCCTACAGTAAAGCTCCACGGGGTCTTTCCGTCCTATCGTGGGTAAGTCGCATCTTCACGACTACTACAATTTCACCGGATCCTTTGTTGAGACAGTGCCCAAATCATTACACCTTTCGTGCGGGTCGGAACTTACCCGACAAGGAATTTCGCTACCTTAGGACCGTTATAGTTACGGCCGCCGTTTACTGGGGCTTAAGTTCTATGCTTCGATTGCTCTAACATTTCCCCTTAACCTTCCAGCACCGGGCAGGTGTCAGCCCCTATACTTCATCTTTCGATTTAGCAGAGACTTGTGTTTTTGGTAAACAGTTGCTTGGGCCTATTCTCTGCGACCACTCTATGCTCCATACGTAAGTACTTCACATCTAATGGTACCCCTTCTCCCGAAGTTACGGGGTCATTTTGCCGAGTTCCTTAACAAAGGTTCTTCCGCGCGTCTTAGGATTCTCTCCTTGCCTACCTGTGTCGGTTTTGGTACGGGTATCTTCTCACTCAATAGTACCTTTTCTTGGCAGTTTGGAATCTGTTGCTTCACTACTTATTTTTCGCTCCCCATCGCATCTCGATATTAAAAATAGGGATTTGCCTCTATTCTCTACCTACTTGCTTAGACGTGCTCTACCATTCACACGCTCAACATATCCTCCTGCGTCAGTACATCTCTCAAACATTCAAAGATAGTACAGGGAATCTCAACCTGTTGTCCATCGCTTACGCTTTTCAGCCTGGGCTTAGGTCCCGACTTACCCTGAGAGGACGAGCCTTCCTCAGAGATCCTTAGGCTTTCGACAGGAGGATTCTCACCCTCCTTTTTCACTTCTCATGCCAGCATTCTCTCTTCTGTAAAGTCCACTTCGTCTTCCAACAGCTTCGCCCCTTACACAATGCTCCTCTCACCACTAATTAAGTGGTCCACAGCTTCCGGTATTAGATTTTTAGCCCCGTTCATTTTCGGCGCTCTACCACTTGACCAGTGAGCTGTACGCACTCTTTAAAAGTGTATGGCTGCTTCTAAGCCAACATCCTAGTTGTCTAAGTAGTAAAACATCCTTTACCACTTAATCTATATTTGGGACCTTAGCTGGTGGTCTGGGCTCTTTCCTTTGACTATGAAGCTTATCCCATAGTCTGACTCCCAATCATCATTTATCAGGTATTCGCAGTTTGATAACTTTCGGTAATGTCTAACACCCCTACGGTATTCAGTGCTCTACCCCCTGTAAACTAAATTGAGGCTAGCCCTAAAGCTATTTCGAGGAGAACCAGCTATCTCCAAGTTCGATTGGCTTTTTCACCCTATCCATGAAGTCATCCGATAGCTTTTAAACGCTACCCGGTTCGGTCCTCCATGAAATTTTACTTTCACTTCAACCTGCTCATGGATAGATCACCTGGTTTCCGGGTCTCTGCCATACGACTATCTCGCCCTATTCAGACTCGGTTTCCCTACGACCGTAACTTCATTACTTAACCTTGCCGCACACCATAACTCGCTGGCCCGTTCTACAAAAAGTACGATATCATCTCTCTTAAGACTCTATCTGCTTGTAGGCATAAGGTTTCAGGTTCTATTTCACTCCCCTCCCGGGGTTCTTTTCACCTTTCCCTCACGGTACTATTCTCTATCGGTCACTGAGTAGTATTTAGCCTTAGGGGGTGGTCCCCTATATTCACAGGAGTTTCTCGTGTCCCATGCTACTCTTTCTAAGTCAGAATCAGTTAGATTTCGTTTTACAGACTTTCACTTTCTTCGGTTGGTCTTCCCTCCGCATTCTACTATCCTTCTTCTCCCTTGACTTAATTTGGGCTCTTTCCATTTCGCTCGCCGCTACTTTGAAAATCGAATTTTTTCTTTCTTTTCGTCTGGCTACTTAGATGTTTCAGTTCACTCAACTATTCCCTCTTGTTGCTGTGTGATTCACAACAAGATACTTGAGGTTTGGCTCAAGTGGGTTTCCATTCGGATATTCACGGATCAATGGATATTTTGCTCCTCCCCGAGACTTTTCGCAGCTTATCACGTCCTTCTTCGGCTCTCAGTGCCAAGGCATTCACCTTATGCCTTGGTCGCTTGACCGGAAATATATTTCTCTTTAATTGTCAGGTTTCTTGGTGGAGATGAGGAGATTCAGACTCCTGACCCCTGCTTGCCAAGGCAGGTGCTCTCCCAACTGAGCTACACCCCAAAAATTTTCTATCATTTTTGTTTTTTCTTTTAGTTAGCCTTACAGCTTTTGGTTAAAAATTGAACCGAGAAAACAGTGATAAAACTAAGAATTAAATTTTGAGACTGTCGTTCTTAGTACTCCTAGAAAGGAGGTGATCCAGCCGCACCTTCCGATACGGCTACCTTGTTACGACTTCACCCCAGTCATTAACCCTACCTTCGACGCCTTCCTCCTTGCGGTTAGATCGGCGGCTTCGGGTATTGCCAACTCCCATGGTGTGACGGGCGGTGTGTACAAGACCAGAACGCATTCACCGCGACATTCTGATTCACGATTACTAGTACTCCGACTTCATGTGGGCGAGTTGCAGCCTCAATCCGAACTGAGATTGGCTTTTAGAGTTTTGCTTGACATCACTATCTCGCTTCTCGTTGTACCAACCATTGCTAGCACGTGTAGCCCAAGACATAAGGGCATGATGATTTGACGTCATCCCACCTTCCTCCGATTTATCATCGGCAGTCTCTCCAGAGTCCCCATCATTACATGCTGGTAACTGAAGATAAGGGTTGCGCTCGTTGCGGGACTTAACCCAACATCTCACGACACGAGCTGATCGACAACCATGCACCACCTGTATAGCTGTCCCGAGGACTTATCAATTTCTCAATAACTCAACTATGTCAAGCCTTGGTAAGGTTCTTCGCGTTGCTTCGAATTAAACCACATGCTCCGCTGCTTGTGCGGGTCCCCGTCAATTCCTTTGAGTTTCAGTGTTGCCACCGTACTCCCCAGGCGGAATGCTTAATGTGTTAACTTCGGCACCGAGTTTGACTCCCCAACACCTAGCATTCCATCGTTTTACGGCGTGGACTACCAGGGTATCTAATCCTGTTTGCTCCCCACGCTTTTCGTACCTGAGCGTCAGTAAAAGGTCCAGAAAGTCGCCTTGCCACCGGTATTCCTCCTAATATCTACGCATTTCACCGCTACACTAGGAATTCCACTTTCCTCTCCTTCACTCAAGCCTTCCAGTTTCAAGTGCTTAATGAGGTTAAGCCTCACGCTTTCACACCTGACTTAAAAGGCCGCCTACGTACCCTTTACGCCCAATAATTCCGGACAACGCTCGCCATACGTATGTACCGCGGCTGCTGGCACGTGTTCAGCCGGGGCTTCCTCTATGATACCGTCATTATCTTCTCATAGGACAGAGCTACGATTCGAAAACCTTCTTCGCTCACGCGGCGTCGCTGCATCAGGGGTTTCCCCATTGTGCAATATTCTACTGCTGCCTCCCGTAGGAGTCTGGACCGTGTCTCAGTTCCAGTGTGGCCGTTCATCCTCTCAGACCGGCTACTGATCGTTGCCTTGGTAGGCCTTTACCCTTCCAACTAGCTAATCAGACGCGAGCCCATCTTACACCGATAAATCTTTGACCCCTATACCATGCAGTATTGTGGTCTCATGCGGTATTAATCGTCGTTTCCAACGGCTATCCCCCTGTGTAAGGTAGGTTGCTCACGTGTTACTCACCCGTTCGCCACTTTCATTTTACTTCCGTCCCCGAAGGTTCTTCCATAAAAATCACGTTCGACTTGCATGTGTTAAGCACGCCGCCAGCGTTCGTCCTGAGCCAGGATCAAACTCTCTATTAAAAGTTCGTCTGCTCTCGCTGACTTTTTTGTTACACCAAATTATTGTTTTTCTTTGTACTCTCAAAGTTTTTATCACTGTTTACTTTTCTTGGTTCATTGTCGCAATACTCTTGCGACTTTGATATTATAGCACCTATTTTTTAATTTGTCAACACCTTTTTAAAATTTTTAAAAGTTTATATGTGTTTTATAATTATTAAATAGTTTTTTAATATCTTGCACATAAGTAGCTTTAATATTATATCAGTCATATTTATTATCGTCAATACCATTTTTGACATATTTTTACTTTTTAGTTTTTATTTTTCTACCTTTAGTAGAAATCTCATCTATGTTTATTTTTAGTATATAGATTTTTCAATGTTTTTCTATATATTTAATTCCTGATTCTATAGTCTGGAGAATATTTATATAATATTGATTGTATTCCTATGTTTTTCTACGTCATCAACTACTGAAATTTTTCCAAATACAATTACAGATATATATTTTGTCGAAAAACTGGTTTGGTAATCTCAACTTTATCTACCACCGTAAAAGAAATTTTAGAATTTTCTTTTATATTTTTAATTATGTCCACCTTGAGTTGTACAATGAATATATATTACATCATTATAGTATGCATAACTCACTGGTATTCCATAAGGTTGATTACAATTATCAGATGTTGAAAGCACTCCATACTCTCCGTTTTTAGTAGTTCTTTTCCCTCTTCTACACTTAGTTCTCTATCTTTTTCTTCTCATTTCCATAATTTTACCCCTTTACTATCTTCTTACATTTTTAAATAACAAAAAGATAAGCTAAAAGCTTATCTTTTTATTTTATATCGAACATTATGAAAAAGACAACTAAATAAACTCATTGTCATTTGTTTTATAATACAATCTTTTTATTTACCTTTATATCTAATTACATTATATCATATTTATTTATAATTTCAACAATTTACTATATAATTTTCTATAGATATACGTTTTAATTATAAGATTTTTCTTATAAGAACTTATCTTTCATATTTATCCAATACCAATTTTTCATTGAATACTAACTTATATAGTTTTAAATAGTGATTTTTAAATTCAAAAATATTCTACATCTGTATAGTCTTTTTCAATTCCATCTATAACAAAGCTTATTTTCTTATGTTGATTTTTCTAATGGAACAATTTTTAATGTTGATGTATCAGGAATTACTAATGAATTTGAAATTGTTCTATATACTTTTGAGAATATTGGTGCTAAAGGGTTAATTGAAACCCTCTTAGTGTTGGGTACGTTATACTTCCTCCGGCAGACATATTATAAGCTGTACTTCCTGAAGGAGTTGATATAATTAATCCATCTCCTGCAAATGTCTCAAGATGATTTTCATCGATAAATATATCTAAATGTATAACTTCCGAATTATTAGACTTTTATTACAAAATCATTTTAAGCATTTATTAGTAAATACTATATCATTAGTTTTAAATCACAATCTAGTAATCTAATCTTTTCTACAAAAGTATTTTTGTTCTAAATAATCATCTATAAATTTTCTCAATTTTATCAAAACTAATTTCTTAGAAAAACCAAGCGTTCCTGTATTTATTCCTACAAAAGGAATTTTTGGAAAATTTGAATTATGTACTCCTCTTATAAACGCTCCATCTCCACCTATACAGATATTTAATTCAGCTTCTTCTCTATATTTTTGAGATACTTCAAACCCTTTTTTCTCAAATAATTCTTTGGTTTTATAAAAAGCCTTTAATGATTTAATATTATCATTAAAGAATATATTAATCAATCTCTTTCATAATTTCACCTTTTATTTTTAATCTATAAAAGTATTTTATCATATACAAACTATTAGCAAGAAAAAGGACTTTTGAGCTCCTTTAAATTTTCTTCTTTTTCTTAATTTTTTTAATCTATAAAATCTTCTCTTTCTTTTTCCTCAAGAACTTCTGAAATATATTTTTCAGTTTTCTTCAAGATTTGGAATTTGAATTTTTATCTAAAGCATTTGCCCTTTTTGATTCTTTTTATTTCTATAGATAGTTTATAAACTGTGTTTTCAGTTTCTGAAAGTCTATATACTAGTCTTTTAATTTTTGAAATATTTTTATGGCTTTCATCAATTGCTGGGCTTGTCATATGCATTCCATAATGAGGTCTTAAAGTTCCATGCTCATATTTTACACTCAGAACATCAAGTCCCATAATAGATTTGATAAAGAAATTTCAAAATTTTCAGACTTATCTATTGATAGAGAAATGTCTTGAACATTCATAACTCCATAGTTATATTTGCCTCTTGTAAAATTGAATATGCTCTTTCAAATAGTACTTACATCTTCTTGAATTTCCTTTGCTTTTTCAATTTGTTTGCATCATTTCTTTTATAAGTACAGTTCTTTTTATCTATTAGATTATAGCCTACTTTAGATAATTTTTAAATCGTCCTAATTTTTAATAGATTTGATTTTTGTAGAACAATGTATCGAATCATATTACCACCTTCCGTATTTTTCTATATATTTACTTTCCAATCTATCTAATTCAATTTTAGGAATAGTTTGAATAAATCCCAAAGCAATATCAAGTGATTTTTCAATTGTTCTGGATTCATCAAAGTTTTCGTTTAAAAAGTTTTTGTTCAAACTCCCTACCGAATTCCATATAAATTTTATCTATCTCTGTTAAATCATCTTCCCCAATTATTTGTGATAGCGAACGAACTTCTATAACCTTTGAATAAGAGCGAACAACTGAGATTGTACTTGATCATGATCTTCTCTTGTATATCCATCTCCAATACCATCTTTCATAAGTCTTGATGGTGAAGGCAAAATATTAACAGGTGGATAAATATTCTTTTGGAATAATTCCCTTGATAAAACTATTTGTCCTTCAGTAATAAAACCTGTAAGGTCAGGAATTGGATGAGTTATATCATCATTTGGCATAGTTAAAATAGGAATTAATGTAATTGAACCTTTCTTTCCCTTTACCATTCCGGCTCTTTCATATAAGGTAGAAAGATCTGAATACAAATATCCCGGGTATCCCTTTCTACTAGGAACTTCTTCTCTTGCAGAAGAAATTTCTCTTAAAGCCTCTGCATAACTTGTAATATCAGTCATAACTACCAAAATATGCATTCCTTCTTCAAAGGCAAGATATTCTGCAGCAGTTAATGCAGTTCTAGGCGTTGAAATTCTTTCAACAATTGGTGCATCAGCAAGATTTATATATGAAACAACTCTGGAAGATGCTCCTGATTCTTCAAAAGCACTTTTAAAGAACTCATAATCATCATATTTAATTCCCATTCCTGCAAATACTATTGCAAATTTATCATCAGAATTTTTTAATTTAGATTGTCTAACAATTTGAGCTGCCAACGCATTATGTGTCAAACCATTTGATGAAAATATTGGAAGTTTTTGTCCCCTAATTAAAAGTAGTAAGAGTATCAATTGCAGAAATTCCAGTTTCCAAATAATCTCTTGGATATTCTCTTGCAACAGGATTCATAGGTCTTCCATTTACATTATATTTTTTCTCTGAAATAATATAATCTCCATTGTCAATTGGTTCTCCTACACCATTAAAAGTTCTTCCTAAAATATCTTTACTAAGACAAATTTCAAGCGGAGTTCCTGTAAAAGTAACAGCAGAATTTTGTGTTGAAATTCCGGTTGTACCTTCAAAAACTTGAGCAATTACCTTATCTCCTTGAATTCTAACAACCTTGGCTCTTCTTTTCTCTTTACCGTCTATTACAATATCCATCATTTCATCATAGCTGACATTATCTACACCTTTAAGTACAATCAAAGGTCCATCTATTTTTCCAGTTTTAAATATTGTCTTTGCATAATAATCACCTACTCTCCCTGATTTTCATCTATCAAAGCAGCATAATAGCTATTAATGAGTTAAGATTTCAAATGCTTCCTCATATTTTTCATTTGGAATATTATATTTCATCTTTATAACTCTCTTCAAACAAATCATCATTTTTTATACGAGTAAGGGCAACTTGTTGTTTTTACTGCTAAAGTACAATTCATATATAAATTATCATACTTTTAACATTTCAAATTGTTTTTAAAGGAACATAACTGTCTGTTTCATGCATTGCATTTTGTTGTAAAATCCCTTTTTCAAAACTTTTGCAATTTCTATAACTATTCTTTGATCATTTGGTAAAAACATCTTCTCAACCAATTGAACTATTTGATTTAATTTGTTATCTTCTGAGAGAAGTTCCATCATCTTTGCTCTTATTTTTCAATAGTTCTGGTGATACATTTTTCATCATAATATTCTTTTAATTAATGAGATATATCCACTATAACTTGTAAGATAGTTTACAGCAGGATAGTGTCTTATATATGCTAAATTCTTATCCAAACCTATAAAGGCTGAAACAAATCTTTTAGTATTTTCAGTTACCGGTTCAGAAAAATCTCCACCAGGAGGTGAAACTGCTCCGATTACAGTAATAGAACCTTCTTCTTTTGAGAGAGTCTTTACATAACCCGCTCTTTCATAAAATTGTGCAATTCTTGAAGGAAGATATGCAGGATAGCCTTCTTCTGCAGGCATTTCTTCAAGTCTTCCTGAAATTTCTCTCAACGCTTCTGCCCATCTTGAAGTAGAATCTGCCATAATAGCAACATGGTAACCCATATCTCTATAATACTCCGCAATAGTTATTCCGGTATATATTGATGCTTCACGAGCAGCAACTGGCATATTAGAAGTATTTGCTATTAAAATGGTTCTTTCCATAAGCGGTTTTGAAGTTCTTGGGTCAATTAACTTTGGAAATTCCTCAAGAACATCTGTCATTTCATTACCACGTTCTCCACAGCCGATATAAACTATAATATCAGCATCAGACCATTTTGCAAGTTGATGTTGAGTCATAGTTTTTCCTGTACCGAATCCACCCGGAAGAGCAGATGTACCACCTTTTGCTATTGGAAAGAAAACATCAAGTACTCTTTGTCCTGTAATTAAAGGTTTTGAAATTGGCATCCTTAAATTTGTAGGACGTGGAATTCTAACTGGCCATTTATGATACATTTTTAAATTGTGAATTTTTCCCATTTTCGTCTTTTTATTAATACTAAATTTGTTTCTAAATTATATTTTTCCTGAAGGTAAAACTTCAATTACTTCACCACTAACAGTTGGTGGAACTAAAATTTTATGTTTAATAAAACTTGTTTCTTGATGTTGTAGCTAAAAACTTCCCAGATGACAACTTATCTCCAACTTTAACAAGTATTTCAACATCCCACTCTTTATCCTTGTCTATTGAAATCAATCCAATTCCTTCAGCAATAAATTCTCCTGTCATAGAATATATTTTTCAAGAGGTCTTTGAATACTCATCAAATATATTTTCCAATACTCCTGGACCCAATGTTACTGAAAGAGGAACATTGGTACTTTTCAGTGTTTCTCCCACTTTTTAAACCCTGTGTTTCTTCATAAACTTGTATAGTCGTTACATCTTCGTCAATAGATATGATTTCTCCAATTAATTTTTATCTAACCAAAACCATATCTCTAACTTTGTAAATTTCCATACTATCCGCTTTAACAACAGGACCATTTATATCAATTATTTTAGGTATATTACATTACCTTTCTCCTCATTACAATTATTAATTAATTGTTTATTCCAATTCTTTTTAAATTTGCTAAAATTTTTGGTATTTTGTCGTTAATAGAAAATCGAGAGAATAATTTAATCTATAAGTTTTTCCACATTTTCTATTTCAAAAACCTCAACTTTTATATCAAGACTTTCAACCTTGATATCTCCTAAGACATTTTTATTATTTCCTTATCTCTTTTCAAAACTTTTTTTCATAAACATAAACAATATCATTAGAATTTATTTCTGATTTTACATTTTTTTAAAGTATTTTTAAATATGATACACCTTTTTCAGTCATATATGAATTATTCAATTCTTCTTTAAGAGCTTTTAAAAATTCATCATATATTTCTTTTATTCGTATTTAAAAATGATATCTTGTCCTTCTTTTAAAAGTTTTTTTGAACGAATTTTATCTGATTTACTTTCAAGTTTTGCCCCTATAGTCTCTCTTTAATTTTTCTATTTCTTCGTATTTTTTAGCTTTATATTCTGTAATTAATCTCTCAGTTTCAGAAGCAATTTTTAATTCTTCATTATACTTTTCATCAATTTCTTCATTTAGTATTCTTTTAAATGACTCTATCTTATCTTCAATTGTTATCATAAGATTTCTCCTTAAATATTAATTCCTATTGATTCGTTTCATATGGTTTGTAATGAAATTTGGATCTCTTTTTCAAACCTGTTCTATCTGGTATCTCAACTATAAGTGGAAAAGTATTTTTTAATTTAACTTCCATAACTTCTTCGCTAATAAGGTCAAAAAATATTTTTCAGTTAAAATTAAAATTCCAATCTTCCTTATTTAGACAATCATTAAATTCTTCCAAAGCCTCTTCTCTAGTCTTTAAAACAACTCCAGTTATACCAGCTAATCTCATTCCTAGAGTGTATCTGTATTATCAGATATAAGATAACTTATCATAAAATTCTCCTAAACTCTTTGTAAAATCATAATTGAAATTATAAGTCCGTAAATTGCAATACCTTCTGCAAGTCCAAGAATAATAAGTGTTTTACCTAAAATTGAAGAATCTTCTGAAACAGCACCGATTGCTGCTGAGCCTGCTTGACCAACACCAATTCCTGTACCAATTGCTGCAAGACCAGTTGATAGAGCAGCTGCTAAATATCCCATTCCACCTCGCTGAACTTGATGTACTTTTGTGTAGTTTCTGCTGCAAAAGCAATATCTGGAACAAGTCCCATTAAAATAAAGCTAAAATTGAAATGACATTAATTGCTATTGCCTTTTTCAATCCTGATTTTTGTTGTTTTTCTTTCCTTTTCTTAAATAAGAAATACCTGTTAAAAATAGTTGTTCCTATTCCTAATGTTATTAATAATAAAGTAATTTTCATAATTTTCCTCCTAATTTTCTTCTTTTAATTCTACTTTTAACGGTTCATAATTAATTCCTTCACCATTAAAATATTTACTAAATAATTCATAATATTCCAATCTTATCGCTTGAATGAAAACTATAAGTCCTTCAAGACAAACTATGAATATATTTCCTAAAACAATCATAAATATATTTCCAATACTTGAACCCAGCATTTGTCCTAAAGCATGAAATGCCATAAAAAGTCCAACATGGTTAATCGTAAAAGCTCCAACTCTTATAAAAAGAAAGTGTATTTGAAAAAGAATCCCATTACAGTTTCAAACATTTCAAATCCGCTTTCAACAGGAGAGAATTCTTCTTTTTCTTCTATTTTACTAATCATTGGAACAAGTTTAGGTTTCATAAACATCAATGTTGAAGTTACAACCAAAATTACAACACTTATTATTGTAATCATTGAAGATACATTTATACTTACATACTTTTTAACAAAACAGTATTTAAAACTATTACTATAAATGAGATATAGAATAAAAATCCCTGATAACCCATTTTTATCAAAAATAATTTTCCAAATTCTTTTCTCATCTTTAAGTTTCTAAAGTTGATAATATATGCAGTAATATCATTAAAATACCAAGTCAATTGTTGCGACAAGTATTGTGTTAATATCATTCATCGGCCTTATAATTAAAGCTGGAATTAATTCTTCAATTCCAAAAACACTTCCATATACAAAACCGAAAAACATTGATGAAAAACCAATTCTTTGGATAATCTTTGCTATTACACCAAGTTTTTCGACAATAACATTCAGCGATTACAAAAATCAAACCCCTGCCCTACATCTCCGAACATCATTCCAAACAAAAGCAAATATGTTATTGCAAAAAAACGACGTCGGATCTGTTTCCTTATAGTCAGGAATTGAATACATCTTTACCAAAGCTTCAAAAGGTCTTAAAATAAAAATTATTTTTAACTTTGTAGGTATCTTAAATTTTGAAGGAATTTCATTGTCATCTTCAAAATATATCAAAGCACTTTCTGAAACTTTCTCTACTGAATTCTTTATACTTTTAACTTTAGATTCAGGAACAAAAGCACTTAATAAAATAAAATTTTTACTTTCAACAATATGTCCCTCAAGTTCCTCAATCTTTTTCAATAATTTTTATATCTATAATAAAAACCTAAAATATCTTGCAAAATATTTATCCTTAAATTCAGCTTTTTCCTTTTAAAATTTCATCCTGTTCTCTTTCTAAACTTTCCAATTCAGCATTTTTTATTTTTTAATAAAATCCTTAAAAAGAAATATCTACATTAGGAAGTTCAATTCTATCAAAGGACAAAAGAACGAATAAAATATTTTTGTATCTTTTGCATAAACGGAAGGGGTGAAGATTATTACAGTTTCTCCATAACTACTAGTTCCTAAATGCACAACTATTCCATTAATATTTTCATAATTTTTCCTTTAATTTTTATCCAAGAATTTTTGAAATTTCTCCCATATCAAAATTAATATGTTTTTAAATTGTAAAACTCAGATATTTTCATATCACTATCAGAAAAATATTCAACAGCATTTAATAATATTTTAATTTCTGCTCTCCTTTTCCTGTTTTCGTCTTCTCTAGACTTTATTGAAGAAGATTTTACAGATATATCATCTAATAATTTAAGTTTTTCACTGTAATTTAATTCTTTTTAAATCATTTAAAGTAACATCATCTTCTTTAATGTTAAAAATCAAACATTTGATCTAAAAAGTTCTTTATACTTTCTCTTTTTAAAAACTTTTTCTCTATGATATGGCCTTATCTTATCAACAGCAACACCCATATCATTAAAAATCCCTATTTGAGAATCCATATACTTCATTGTGAAATTTTTCTGAATTTTCAGCATTTGTAATATGAATCGAGCCATTCAAAACAATTTCTCTAAGAATACTGTGAGCATCCTGTTTTAAAGCAACAAGATTCATCATTTTCATTTTTTTCAACAGCCAATTTAACACCCCTAACTAACTAAATTAATGAATATTAATTAGATATTCTTTTACTTCACTTTTTACTTAATTTATACTTATTCGCTTCTGCTATTCTAATTAAATTTTTCATTTTTGAATATTCAATTGAATAATAAATTTAAGTAAAGTAGAAATTGAATTATCATAGTCTTTAAGTTTCTTTTAAATGGCTAAGATAAAACATATTCTTTAATATTTCTATTTGAAACAATAGTATTTCCATTTGCATCTTCAAGAGTATGTCTTAATTTAGTTTTCTTTTATCTTCTCAACAATAGCCTCAACGCTATCACTATATATTAAGTCCTTTAAAAATCGCCTTTAATAAACTTTCCAAATCTTAAACTATAACTATAAATCTCTTCATTTGGTAAGTCATAATACTTTTTGCTCTAATTATCCATTGAAGATTGATTGTATCTATTAAAGTAGAAAAATAATCATTAAAGATAGCCTGACTTGATTTTGATAATTTATCTATAGCATTTTTCAAAGTTAAAAATACAAACTATCTAATTTCATTTCAACATGAAAAATGTAGTCTAAATATATCATCATCCGTTAAAGAGGCAACTGCTTTTTTGTAAATTGTGCTTTTTTAATACTTCAAGTGCCTGATTAAAAATTATCACAATTTATAAAGCTTCGCATAATCAATATGTTTATTTTTCCTATACATTATTGTATCTCTTTCCAAGTCAATCTTTTTCATTTTCAACAATACTTCTAAGAATTATTTTTAAATCTTTAAATTCATACTTCATAAGCATTGCTTCTATTATTTTTATCCTCACCAAAAAGGAAAAATTTTAATCTACCAAGCAACTCAGCTTCAATCTTATTGAGCATAAATTCTGTGTCATATCTATTTCTCATAGATCTTTCTTCATACATAGGAATTTCGTATTTATATAGTATATTATTCTTTAAATAATCCACAATCTCATGCCTTTGTTCAAAAGATAAAATTTTGTCATAATCAGATTGCTTTTAATATTCCTTTTCTTAAAACTCAATTTTAGCATTAATTGAATGAAAGTTATTCCCCATAAAACTCACCACTTTCCAAAAAGGGAACTAGCAATATTTTTAACCAAGTTTTCCTTTTTATCTTCAAAAACATTTTTATCTCTAAAGATTTTTGTTATATTCTTCAAGTTTATCCTTATCTTCATGCTCAATTTTAGAAAGATATAGCTTAAGATTTTTCTTGTTCTTCTTCTAAAACTTTATTGTACTCTTCATCAATAACATTAAGTCTTTCTTTTCTATCAAGAAGTAACTTTTGTTTTTCAGCTTCTAATTTCATTTGATAATCCTCAGCACCCTTATCAATATCAAAATATATTTTTATAAAACTTTCCATAAATGCCTCCTTTCTAAAATTATTAAATTTTTAAAAATTTCTCCAAAACAAAAAGCGCATTCGTAAAATGCACTTCCAAATTTTGCGATAATAAAAATAAACTTGTTTACGGAATGAGTGAACTCAACTATAAACAAATTTGATAATTTATTTTTATTAAAATATAATGTTTTAAGCTAATCTACAATAAAGCTTTATTTAAAATAAGTTTATCTTCATCATAAGTAAACTATATGATATTTTTAATATTACAATAAGTTAAAAATATTTTTAAACTATTTTAATAACCAATAACTATTTATCAGATAATTCAATCATTGGCATTATTCTATCAGAGTTTTTATCATCTACACTAATTCCCCATCCACAAACTGGGCAAGATAAAAATTTCTTTGATGAAAACGGAAAAATTGGTATAAAAATAATGTAAACCATTTTATCATTATAAAGTGTCCATATTGAAGTATTATCACAATGATCACAATGACACGCTTCTTTTGTTTGACCTATGCTTCTTACTTTAGATCCATAAAAATTATCATTTTACCTCCTAAATACCATAATTTATATATAGTATTATATACTCTTTAAAATTTCAAAAATATTTTTCAAGAACTATTTTCAGCTCTCTTGAAAACATATATATTATACACCTATGTTTTTATAAAATCAAGCATTTTAAATCACAAAAATATAAAAAGTTTGTGAAAAATTAATTTCTAGCTTTTAACTTAATATAATTACTGTCTTCTTTATAATTTTTACAGAATTTTCATCATAATTTAATTAAACTTTTTCAGAAATATCTTTTCTCTTGTAATTCAACAAATAATATTTACTTTTTAAGATTAAAATCAATCCTTGAAGTTTTTTGAATAAACAAAAATTTTTATTTCATTTCCATTAAATTCTGTTTCACAGAAGGTGAAGATTTTTCTGTGTCTTCCATTGTAATTTTAAATCTAAATTTACAATCAGAAATTAGATTAAAAACTCCTATCCTCATCAGACTCAATATTTGCTGTATATCCACTTCCTTCGAAATATACTTTAATTACTTCATTATTTACAATTTCATTTTTAAGAATGTAATTCATATTTATATCTTAAAAATACTGATAAAAATAGTATACATATTAGAACGAAAATTATTGATATGATTTTAAAAAGTTTCTTATTTTTCATAATCAAAATTCCTCTAAAATTCTTCTCGTACAACTTACTTATATTATATAGCTAAATTTTTATCAAAGTCAACTAATAATATTCTTTTAATATTAAAAACTATTGAATATATATATATGATATAATTGCTTTAAATATGTATATATCATGTATTGTGTATACTTAATAATTTTTAATGGAATATAGAACCATGGAGAAAATATATAGATGCGAGATGCAATTATTTTGCCATTATGAAAGGGAGAATAGTGTGAGAAAAGCCCTAGTTTTAAAATATATTGATAAAGAAAAATATTTCAATAATAACTTTGATTATATGTATTTTATCAAGAATCATTGGAGTGCGATTACTAATAAAGTATCTATCATATCTACCATATGTAATAATAAACATTCATATAGACTTACTGGAATCTTCCACTAATTTTGGCACAATAAGTATAATGAATTTAAAGCATCTTAACAACACATATGGAATTTTATTTACTATATTAAATATAGTTCTTCTTTTATCAATTCCTTCAATCTATTCAGATATTCTAAATTTAATAGATTAATAAAAATAAAAAGCGGGATTATATATACTATCTATATAATATTTGATAATCGACTTTTTGCATATAATTTAATATAATATATATATTCAAAAACCAAAGTCAAGTTGACTTTGGTTTTTAAAATTCTCAACAAATTCATTTATTCCAAATAGATATAACCCTTTTGTAACTCTTTTGCAGAAATATCTTCAATTGCAGATTTATATAAAATCAATTGTACTTATATCTTTCCTTTACTTCTTCAAGATTTTCTTTTGTTACATAATCTGTCTTAGTAATCCAACAGCACTATTTCCCGTTTTCATTTCTAAAGAAAAGGTCAATTATTCCAACTACCATAATTTTTCGATCTTCTGAAATATTTTCATCTTTAAATAGTTGCATGATTTTATATTATAGTCAATGGCTTTTTCTTTAAATAATTTTTCAATTTATTTGCAGTATAAATTTCTTTAAAAATATCGACGCTAGATAAATTTTACCAATTGTTCGTACCCCTGTTTCCTCATTCCAAACCCATAATATTTTTCAACAAATGAATTTATTTGCAACTTTACTTCTTCTCTTATTTTTGAAACATCTTCTGCTTATCAAATTTTGAAAAGTTAAAAGTTGGCATGGAAATGGAGATAGTTTTTTGAATTAAACTGACTTTTCTCACCTTGATGAATAAATGACGGAGTTGTTAAAACAATTTCTTTAATATTTTTGATGTTTTTCCCTCATCTTCTTCCTGAATCATCTTTTAATTTCAGGCGTGTACTTGATAACATTTATAAATATTTAAATCCATCTTCTAAAATTTGCAACAGTTCCTTGTTTTCTTGTTTTAACTTCAATGATATCATCTTCTTGAAATTGTTCATTGATTTATTTCTTCTTTAATTCTTGATATTCTATGATTCATCTTTTAGTATTTACATTTAATTGAAATTTTAAGTCTTCATTTATAATTTTCTTTCTTCCCAAACAATTCTGAACTCTTTCCGCCATTTGGATTATCAATAGAACTTAATAGTCAGATAATTATTTATTTTTTAATTTTATAATTACTTATGTGCCTCTTTCATCGTTCGGTGCTTATTTCTTCTTTTTCAAATTGTAATCTTACTCTTCAGGACATTATAGGTTTTTCTTCCTTGCCAATCATTGGGCATAAAGAGCCTCATTTCTTCAGCAATTTTGTTCCATTATTTAAATTTTTTCAATTTTTCTTCATAATGCTGTTGAAAAGTTTTCTTGTCATATCTGCCGTGGGACCTGACAAGTTTTGATGTAAAACCAAATTGCTGTCATCATCTAATTCATTTTATTCGTATTTTGCAAACCAATACAATAGAAATTCAAACTGCTCTTATGAATATATTATTTTAACATTCCGCATCTTCCAAAATTTTAGTTTCGCCTGCAGGCCTCACTTTTAAGCAGTTTTTTTGAATATAATTTACAAAATTGGACGTCCCTTATAAGAATTTTTTCTGTTTTACTTGCTGTTTTTATAAGATTTGTCTTTCTCTGATCCTCTATCTAAAGTCCAGACATAGTCCTTAGTATCCTGTATAATTTCATGAAATGTATTAACTCATCTACTGAAACTAGAGTTTTCTTTCTATAAATAGTTTTCAAATCAGGAAATAAATTTAAATCTTTTCTCTTATCTTGCTCCTAATTTCTGTAACCTCAGCTAGGTAATATCTTAAATTTAAGCTCTTGATTTTAATTCTCTATCTACAGTCTTATTTGACATTCCTGACGATGTAAAATTATAAATTGGAATATGACGAAAAGGAGATATCTTTTTGTCAAGGTTGTCGCAATCTTGGTAAATTGATTGTATCTATAAAATATCAAACTCTGCACTTTTCATAAATCGGAATATTATATTTCTAAAAATACTTCTTCTAAAATTTTTGTATTACTACTTGGAGAACACATCAAAAATAACAATGTCTTTTGTAATCAACTTATAATGTCAAATTTTTATCATAAACTTTAAAGGTTTTCTTTATTGTTCATCCTTATTGCCAGATTGTGTTTTGATTTTATATACATTCAAGCCTAAATTTCATCCATATAAAATCTTCCTGGTACTCATCAGTTAAAATTATCTCATCTTATTTTCAATGTTCTGATTTTTCTTCCTTGAAAATTTCTTCTAGACATTTTCATCACTTTCTTTAAAACTTACCTGGGATTTAATCTTTTAGTCAACAATTATAATCAAGTTCTTCCCATTTTGCGCATTGTTTTTGAGAAAAATTAAATTTGTTCCTCAAAATTTCTTTTCGACTTCTAAAATTCGCATAGGTATCTTTCTATTAAAACTGTCAATATCGTCCTCTACTCTATAATAGACCTCATACTTTCATAGTATATGGATCTGCCTGTCTAAATCTATAAATACTCTATTTAACATCTCAACCATAAATCATATTTTCTTTAACAACTTTTTGATAAAAATTTCTTGAACTAGGTTGCTGTCTGACAATGGTAAAGAAGCTTCACATATTTTGCTGATATTCTAATGCTGAACGGTTGTTACCGTCTTCATCAATATCTAAAGTATCTCTAATGCCGTGTTCCAATATAAAATCTACATAATTAAATTTTGTTTCTCTCCCCAAAACTTCCTTATATTTATTACAATATCAAATAACATTCCGGATGATTCACAATCACTTTCTATGTATATTTTCTATATTCAAATTTAAATGACTCAAGAGATTCTTTGATTCGTATTTTAGCTTCTCTATTTTCTTTTTTTACTTTATTATACTATTCTTACTTCTTCGTACATTTGAAATTCTAAAACTGAAATCTAGTATAAAATTCATAAGATAATTTTAGAATTCATCAAATTTATGTTATCCTTTAAAAATGTCTTTAAACTTTCCTTTACATGGATAGTACATCCAACAAAATGTATAATATTTAAATGTTTTCAGTTCGGATAATTTCAATTTTTTTCAAATTTTTGTCTGGTTCAAAAGACATTCATATCTACACTTTTGCAATATCAGTTAAATTTCTGATATAAAAATTATCATCCTTTGTGCTCGTGATGGTTACACCATTTAGCCAAAATATCTGGAAGGATGAAATTCAAGTGCTACATTGTAGGTGCAAAAATTCTTCTCCGTGTGCCTTTTCAACTAATCTGGGGTTTCATCTATTTTTCCTGAACTCTTCAAATAGTTTCTTACACGCTAAACTGTACTCTAGGATCTATTACTTGTTATCCAAATTTACTAAAATGAACTTCGTTCCAATAATAACACAAAAGTCAATAGATTTGTGATGTCAGCACTGCAGAACATTGTGCACACACGAGATGTTGGGCTTTCTGATTTTCTTCAAGACTCTTTCAATAGCCTTGCCGCTCTTTCTCTCATTTCAGATACCTTAATTTTGTAAAGTTACCAACTAGTAATTTATTATATCTGGGTTTTCATCCCAGGCAGCTCGTAGTTACTGTTGGTACGTACGTTTTCAGAGACCTGCGGATACAAATAAATTAGTATTCCTACTATCTATTACTTGTTTTTCTTCCATTCTTTGTCTGTTACTCTTTCTGTTTTTATTCCGTTTCTAATATTCAGATATATAGTCTTATTTAAAACAAATTCATTTACTATTTCAAATTCGTTGGTTCAATCCTAAAGTACCTGCTCAATTTCTTGACCTTTGATTTCAATTTGATAGGAAGTATCTCAGAGTAATCTAATATTTTCTTCTAAGTTTTATCTAAATTCTTTAAAAGTTCCATATCCTTGATAACAAAACCTGTAGCTTATTTTCTTAAGTTTTCACTTATAAAAGCTATCATCACTCATATCAAGCATTTTTGAATAAGTTTCAAAACCAACCAAATTTGTAGTAAATCCTATAAAATAATCCTGCTGGTTTATATCTATCTTTTTTGAAGATAAAATTGCATTCATATATACATAAAGTTGGCATTTGAAGCCAGCATAAACTTGATTCAAGTCAATATCTCTTTTTGAGGACTTGTAATCAATAATTCTTAAAAAGGTCTGAATTTTCACCTTTAAAACGTCAATTATAATCTTCCAACTAATTTAATGTCCTTTCCATCTTAATGTATATGATTGTCGATTTGGCTGTCTCAAATTCGTTTCAAAACCAGTAGGAATAAAATTACACGTCTTACTTGTTCAGCCATAATTTCTATCTTTCAACAATATTTTTATGGGTAATACTTGAAAAATATTTATATTTGGGCTCAAGAATAAATTGATTTTCAGCCATTTTTACCGTTAATTTTCTACTTCCTTGAATAAATTCTCTATCAATTGTATTCAATCAATGTTATTTTCGTAACACCCTTTAAAAGTCGTCAAAATCATCTTGTGCGGTTCAATATGTTTCATAATCAGCAGGAGAAAAGTCATATACTTCTCTTTCCTTTGCTCTAAGTCCATAATTTATAAATATGAAAAAGGACAACGAACAAGTTTTCTAATTTTTGAAATACTTACATTTCCACTTTCGCATAAAGTTGATGTATAATCTTTGATATTTTCTGTTTCTTTTTTTGTAGTTTAGTTTATCCTAATTTCAATCTTATATTTATAATCATCATCTTCCATCAAAATGTGATTTCTTTAAAATTATATTTATCATTTTCGCTCATTTTATTTGATTTTAAAGCATCTATATTGGATACTAAAATTTGGTATAATCTCTCTTTGGAGAAAGTTTCAAAAATATCCATAATAGTAAAATTTTTAAAAATCTCTATACTTTCAATTTCTAAATTTTTAAAAGAAATAGCATCTGCAAATCTTTGAAACTAAAAGACTCTTTCCTTCCAAATCAGAAATAGGATAAGTTATATACAACTTTTCTTTGGCAATACTAAAGTCTATAACTTGAAACTCATCAGTAGTTTTAATTAATTATTATTTGAAAAATTTAATCCTAAAGTTTTTAAATTTTCTTTTCATTTTTCACTAATTAAATCATTATCAACAATGTTTTTGGGAAATTCTATCGTTAACACCAATACAAAAGCTATTTTTGTGAGGCTTTTCATTCTGTCACTGTTGTAATAAAGGTTTCATCTTTTGAAGGTGGTACAATTCCAGTTCAATATTTTCAATTTCAGTTTTAATTAAATTTAAAAATTTAGGTAAATTTATCATCTCCCATAAATTCAACTAACTCATCTATATTCCAATAGAACTTCCCCACTTGAGAATACTCTTTGCCTTATACAAATTTCCTTCATTTTGAAAATCTGTTTACAATTCATTTATTCTATCAAAGACCAATTTCAAATGAATTGTATAAATATTTACAAATATCTTTTACTGTATTTCTACCTTTACTTTCATGTAAATTTTAATCGGTTTTACAACTAAATTTTAATCTCATTTATATTTTCAAGTTTTTCATCGTCACTTTCTTCAACACTATGGACATTGACTTGCTCCAGGATTCATCAAACCAACGATTACCTTTATATCATTACTTAATTACATAGTTTTCTAGAAGAAAATATCTTCATTTGAAATTCAGTTAGACCACTTTTTAAATATCTAAAACAGAATCATAGAATAATTTTTTATCCTTCATATCTAAAATAGATGGTATTAGAATAATAGTGGATTTTCCATAATTGAAATTTTTTCATCTAAATAATCAATTTATAGTCATCAAAACTCTTTCAATTATATGAAATATTCTTCAAACTTCATACAAAGAGTTATATCATTATCTATATTTTTTGTCTTAACTAATTTTGAAATTTCTTCAATAAAAAGAAACTTCATCATAAATATTTTAAACTTTATAATTCTAATATTTTCAGAATCTTTATATTATGGTTTATGAGAAAATCTCCTACACTTTTCTGGAAGGATAACATCAAATTATAATAGCTTTCATTTGAAAGTGAAACATTGCTAAGTATTGAATATTATGCTTCTCACATATATTTTTGTTTTTAAATTGTAGAATTACTTCTATGGAACATATTGTCATTTTGAATGTAAATTTTAAAATCAGTTAAAAGAAAATAAATATTTTGAAAAATAGATTAACTTTTCAATTACCAAGTATTGAGCAGGTAAAGTCCATATATTCGTCAACGAAAATAGTTGCTCTGATATAAATCCATCAAGTTTTGGTGAAAATATTCGTGTCTTCTGTATCAGAGTATTTTATCAATCAATTTCATAAGACTTATAAATATTATATAAATCTTGCATTTTAAATTTCAAAGGCTCGTTTTTGATATTTTCTGTAAGTGAAAAAACATCTGAACTGAAAATCATTTTGCTTAAACTCTATTATCATATCCATAATATTTCAAGCCCATTTAAAATCATCAGATTTAAAAGTAATCAAATCTTTGAAACCAAGTCCATTGCTTAAAAGTTAAAAGACTTCTACTTTTGTCGTAAGTCTTCCTTAAGTCCACCGACATTGGTAAGGACAATTTTATTAAAGTTGAAAAAACAACTCTAATTCTAATTAGGATCAATATTTCATTTTCAAGCTTTTCACTTAATCTTTTTCCATTTCATATGTAAATTTTCCGGACTTAAAATATAAATGGCTTTTATCTTCTCTTTTAGCCTCTTCAAAACAAAGTTCTAAAATCTTATCAGTCCTATCTGTCAAATCTTCCTGTTATAAATCCAACTGCCTAATAATTACCTCTTTCAATCTGATATGATTATTTATCATATTTTGATATAACAAAAGAGTTACCACTTAGTAACTCTTTGTAAACTATTCTTTCTATAAACTGGAAAAATTTTTGATTTTGATCCATCTTCATTTTCAATTTGCAAATCATATCTAGTATATACTTTTATTTGTATCCTTAACTTTCTTATGACAACTACTATTTTTTTGTTTTACATCTTTATTAGCATTATCATATTCTTTTTAATAGTCCTTTTTAATATTATGATTCTGTTTTTAAAATTTCTTCATCTACTTCAACAAAATGATTATAAAGCATGTACGTAAAAGTAAAATTAAGCTCTTAAAGGATTTTTGTTTTCTCCGCCTAAAGATTTTATATATAGTGGTAATCGTTTGTATATTTCCATCAAGTCAAATTACAGACTTTGATTTTTAACTTATTAATCAATTCGAATTTTCCTGTATATAATTAGTGACAATATCTTCTGTTTTCAATCAATTCATCATGGTCCATTTCTATTCTCAATATCCAGAACGATTATTCTATCAGGGTTTGAAATGTAGAAAGTCTATGAGCAATTATAAGTACAGTTCTACCCCATTAAAACTATAGCTTTTGAACGACATTTTCTGTTTTGTATCTATTGGAAAGTAGCCTCATCAAGAATAAGAACAGGTTTGTTTTCAAGTATGCTCTGAAATCCCAAGTAGCTATCTTTGTTGAGATAAATTTTCTCCTCCATCTTAAGACAGTATCATACTGTTCAGTTTTCAATAATTATGACACCTGTTTTTACAAGCTTCATACATTCTTCTCTTGTATCTAAATGCCCATATCTTAAATTTTAAACTGTTCCAGTAAATAGATTTGTTTCTTGTAAAACAACACCTACATTTTTCTAAGGTCCGATTTTTTATAGAATTAACATTTATTCCATCAAATAAAATTCTCCGCTATTTACATCATAAAATCTGTTTATAAGGTTGGCAATTTAGTTTTACCTTCTTGTGGCTCCTACAGTGCAATTTTTCTGTTTGCAGTAATACTTATATTCTTTAAACTGTTTTCCGTATTATATCAAAACAATATTTTTATATCAATATTTCTAGAACTTCTGTTTTTCTCCGTTTTCTTTTACAAATTCATATTTATCCTTTTCATTTGATATTGAACTGCCTTCATCTACTTCGGGTTCTTGGTCAATAAGAGCACTCTTTCAACACCCTTAAACCATTATGGTTAATTTAGTTGCATGAAACTTGGTTGATATTTCCTGAAACTGCTTTGTCATATTTAAAATGGAACTACTATACTTGTATTGCCATACCTGAAAGACTGATTATATACATTAAAGTAATTAGTCCTCCAACAATTGCAACAACCATAAAGATATTTCCTATATTATTTAAATGGTCCAAGTATATTAGCATATGAGTTAGCTTTGAGAATCGTCAAACAATTTATCATTTTACTTCATTAAATTTTCATTGACTCATCTTCATCATAATTAAAACTTTACAACTTTTTGCCATAAATCATTTCTTCTAAATAGCCTTAGTTTTACCGTTTTGTGCTTCGCTAGTATTTTCTTGAATGTTTACAACATATTTTGTTACAAGATACATGGCAATAACCTAATAAAACTGTTAAATCATCAAAACTAAATATAACATTATTGCAAAACTGTAACAACAACCACTAATGATGATAAAACATTTTGGTAAAACTTTGTGAAATCATCTGTCTTAAGCATCAACATCATTGTATAATAACTCATTATATCTCTGACCCTTCAGTATCGAATGCTAAAGGAAGAGTTTGCATTTTACAAACATCTTTTTTTCTCATTTGATATAAAGTTCCTTGTGTGATAGTAGCCATTGCAATACTATATATTGATTGTTAATATCAGTGAAAGGATATCAACTCCAACTAGTATTAAAATTAATCCCATCATTTGTTTGAAAACAGACCATGAAACTGAAGGATCTGCTTCAAGTAAACTTACGATTTTTGAATAATAAACTTGGAATTGAACTAATACCAGCGGTAACGACTATTCCTACTAAAACTAAAAGTAATACTGGAAAACTGTAAATACTTCTTTCATTACTCCTGAATAAAGTTGATTTTTTACTATTTTTCATACAACACCTCCTTGTGTTAAGTATAATCACGATACAATCCATCTTGTTTAACAAGAGTTTCATGATTTCCACTAGCAACTACTTCGCCCTTATCAGTTCTAAATTATATCGGTATTGGATAATATTCTTTGAGCAATAATAATTTTGTAGTTTCAGGCATATTAAGTTGTAAGCCTCTTCTAATCAGCTCATGTTTTTGTATCAACAGCTGTGTGGAATCGTCAAAAATTAAATTTTTGGTTTCTTTAGTAGTGCTCTTGCAATACAAAGTCTTTGTTTTGACCTCCGATAGATTTGCTCCACCTTGCTCAATATATTCATCATCAACCATTAGGCATTTTGTTTATAATTTCAGTTTCTTGGTAATATTAAACTAAATCGAGGTTCTTCATCAGTTTCGTTTTGTTTATTTTAAATTTTCTCTAATTGTTCCGGAGAATAAGTATTTTTGAAGAACCATCCTACTTCTTCTCTTAATAATTCAATGTCTATATTTTCTATTTTGTATTGTCAATTAAAATTTCTCCAGAATTATATCGTAAAGTCTTGGAATAGTTGTACCAATGTACTCATTCCTGAACCAGTAACTCCTATTATACCAACAGTACTGCCTGAAGGAATTTTAAATGAAACATCATTTATTACATTTTTCAATAGCATCTTCTGAATATTTAAACCTACATTTTAAATTCAATTTCTCCTCTATAATTCTTTGTGAAGTGACTTTTCTCTGTTATTGCTGATTCTGTGTTTAGCTTCAGAAATTCTCTTGAAGATTCCATCGCATTGTTATCTAACTAGAACCATTGAGAACATCATTAATACTCAAAATCATAAAACTATAAGTCATGGGCTTGGTATTTTTCATTAAAACTTGGATTAACCCTGCTACTACTTGCATAAGAACCTGGGTATAATCAAACAGTATCCCACAACCAGGCAAGTACATAAGTGGTGCATTCAATGATATTTTCTGCAAAAGTAAAATTATCTTTTACTTCTGTTGCAACTATCAAATTTATCAATTTAAAATCTTCACGAACTAATGATTTTACAAGTCTTATCGCTTTAATATTTCTTGGAATAGTGTATTCATATCGTCATATTTATAAATATTTGTTTGAAAATTTCATAGCTTTTATAATAATAAATGCAAAATGTTAAAGTATCGGAACAACTATGCAAAATAAATGCAAGTTTTCCCACACCGCCGTTGGAAGACGAGGAAAACGAAAACATAAAAGGACTTAGATACGTTACTAATTATCATCATAACATTTGAGCTTTGTAGCATCGTTGTAGTCTGTTTAAGTGATGAATTAGAAAAATCTTATTTTCAAATGAAAATCCTTGAGCTTTTTCAAAATATCCTTTCTTAAATTTCTAGCAAAACCGGAGAAAGCAACAGCATTTTTTACCTGCCAAGATTCAAAATAAAAGCATCATACAACAACTAAATCCTTGATTAAATAATTCACTTAATTGGAACATTATAATACCATTTTCAGATTTTGCAAGAATAAAAAGGAATTATACATTCCATTGTCTTTAAGACAATATAAATAATAGACGTTATCAGTCCTTTTTAAATTCATACTACTTAAAATTCTGTCATAGCTCCCTCATAAATATTCTTAAACACATTCTCGTACGAAATAAATTGGTAGATGCGTGTCCACCATGCCAAAATAAAAAGCTTAAATATAAAAATACTTGAGTTTTGCTTTTCTAAATTTGAGAATACAATAATATTTAATATTTGTTATATACCCTACTAAAGTGAATTAATCACTTTTTAAAAAATTTTTAAAAGTCCCTCTAATCTTCAAAGATAAAATCTGCTGATTGGTGTTATTCAAATATTTTCAATTCTTTTGTTTTATATTTCCTATTATTGAAGTCTAATTAAAAGTTGAAACTTTTTAAAACTACAAGCTTTTTAAAATAGCACTCGGTTGGTTACTTTTTTTACTTCATCTGAACTTGATGATCAATATTAAAATTTTCACAGGCTTTGGTACTAATTTGTGCTGGGACTTGAAATAGGCAATTTGGTTTCTTTAAACTTTCATGTAATTCTTATGTGCGATCTTTTTGTTTGCTGTGAAAACATTTCTGGTCAGACTCAAACAAAATAATATACTGATTTCTCTTTATATTCTGGTATTTCTCTATATAATTATTCTATATTCTGGTGGTCAGTCATGTGGGATGGTGAGTGTGGGGTATTTTATTAAGCTATTTAATGGTGGGGCTGTTTCAGTGCTCTGGGCTGCTCTGATGAATAATCATTCATTCGTGGAGAAATTGCAATGAACAAAATGGGGTGGTTAAGCAAGGAGATGTATGCGGGAAGAACAATTTGGTTATTGGGTTAATCAGATCATTTTTCAATCTCATGATGTGCAGTGGTGCAAGGAACAAACAATGAAAAAATAAACCTTTAGTTATTTTTATTTATATGTGGATGATTCAAAAGTCTTAGAAAAGACTATTAAGAATGTGTATATTAAAATTAACCATTGTTCTTCTCTTGAAAATTAAGGATACAAATGGAAAGTATATACTAGAGATAGTTCCTGGGCAAAATAAAGATGGTTAAGTCCAATTTTTTTTGGTTATAGAAAGAATAGTTTAAAAGTTTACTGAACAACTCTTTTTGTTATATCAAAACATAATCAAAGCCAGCTCTTATCAGATTGAAGAAATTATTTAACAGCGGTTGGGTTTGCACCTTGAGGAGATTTAGACAGATAGGACTGATAGTTTTGACTTTGTTTGAAGAAATACAAGAGAAGATAAAAGCTATTTATATTTTGGTTTGGAAATTTACTTCAAATGGAAAAAAGTTGAAACAGCAATAGTCTGTTTGGGTCAAGTTTAACATTAAGTCTTCCTGCTTCCATGCTAGACTTGAGAGACTTGTTTCTTCCAATCTTTTACTTTAAAGCCAATGGACTTGGTTTCAAAAGATTTGATTACTTTTAAATCTGATGATTTTTCAAAATGACATGAACATCACCTTGGATATGATAATAAATTGGCAAATGATTTTTCAGTTACAGATGTTTTTCACTTACAGAAAATATCAAAACGAGTCTTTAAAATTCTAAAATGTAAGTTATGTTAGATCTTGGTGATTGATAAATATTGATTGGATGCATTTCGTTGTCAAAGGCTATTTTCGTTGTCAGGAGCTGTGGACTTCCTCATATATTGCCATTGATTAATCTATTTTTTAAAAATATTTATTTTTCTCTTTGCTTGTTTGAGTTACATTCAAAAAATGAATATGTTCCTTCAAATGAGTTCTACAATTTTAAATATTAAAATATATGTGAGAAACATAATATTCCATTACTTGTGATATTTCACTTTCAAATGAAGCTAGTAATTCTGATGACTTGTCCTTCTTACAGAAAAAAATTAGAAATTTTCTGCTAAACCATATTATAAAGATTCTGAAAATAATGTAAATTATAAAGTTTTAAAAATATTTATGATGAAGTTTCTTTTATTGCAGAAGAAATTTTCAAAATTAAGACAAAAAATATAGATACAATGATACAACTCTTTGTATGAAGTTTAGAAGATATTCTTATGGTGAAAAGGTTTTTGATGACTATAATTGATTGTTCTTAGATGAAAAATTTCAATTATGGAAAATCCAATTATTCATTCTAAGCCTATCTATTTTAGATATAGAAGGATAAAATTATTCCTAGTTACTGTTTTTTAGATATTTAAAAAATTGGTCTAACTGGAATTTCAAATGAGATATTTTCTTCCTGAAAACTGTAATTACTAATGATATAAAAATTGATGAACAGTTTGATGAATCTGGGCGAGTCCGTATACGTGTGAAGAAAGTAGCGATGAAAAAACGAAAATATAAATAGGATTAAAAATTTGATTTGTAGTACCGATTAAAAGTTGCGAAAGTTAAAAGGTAGTACAGTGGAGAGTATTTGTAATATTACATAGTTCACTTTGAAATTGGTCTTTTGATCTGAATAATGATTTGCTATTAGTTTTCAAAATGGAGAAATTTGTATAAGGCAAAGAGTATTCTCAAGTGTGGGAAGTTTCATTGGAATATTAGATGAGTTGATTGGTTATAGGATGATAAAATTTCCTCTGATTTTCAATTGAAATTCAAAACTGAAATTGATATTGAACTTGGAATTGTACCACCTTCAAAGATGAAATCTTTATTACAACCAGTTGACAGAATAAGCCTTCTACTAAAAATAACTTTTGTTGAACCCAACGATGATTTTCCCAAAACATTGTTGATAATAGTTTAATTAGTGAAATGAAAAGAAAATTTAAAAACTTTAGGTTCAATTTTTCAAATAATAATTAATTAGACACTGATGAGCAATTTTTAAGTTGTCGACTTTTAGTGTTATAAAGTTATATATAACATCCTGCGGTTGAAGGAAAGGTCTTGGTTTCAGATTTGTGAAAAGGTCTGCTATTTTAAAATTTAAAATTAAAAGTATAGATTTCTTAAAATTTTACTATGGATATTTTGTGACTTTCTCCAAAGAGAGGTTATGCAAATTTTAGTATCAATATAGATCTTTAAATTCAAATAAAATGAGCAGTAGTAAATATAATTTTTGAAATCATGGATTTTTGATGGAAGATAGTGATTATAAATATAAGATTGGAATTTTAAAGGATAAACTAAACTACAAAAAAAACAGAAAAATATCAAGGGTGTACATCATTCCTTTGTAAGTGGAAATACCAGTATTTCAAAATTAGAAAACTTTGTTTGGTTGTCGCCATATTTTATAAATTATGGACTTACCGACAGGAAGAAGAAATGTGTATTTTCTCCTGCCGGTTATGGAACATGTCCTTAAGATTTTGACGACTTCTTTTAAAATTTGCAATAACATTAGTTGGAATACAATTATTAAATTTCAAGGGAGTAATTAACAGCAATAAGCAGAAAAATCATTTATTCTTAAATCTCAAAATATAAATATTTTCAAATATTACTCTAAAATATTGTTGAAAGTATAGAAATTGTAGTGAACAAGGTAAGGGCAATGGTAATTTTATTCCTACTGGTTTGAGCAGATTTGATGATGCTACATCAGAGGCACAATCTCATATATCATTAAGAATGGAAGGACATTAAATTAGTTGGGAAGATTGATGGGAATTGACGTTTTTAAGGTGAAAATTCAGACTTTTTAAGAATTATTGATTACAAGTCCTCAAAAGAGATATTGACTTGAATCAAGTTATGCTGAGCTAACTACAGCTTTGCATATATGGATGCAATTTTATCTTCAAATAAAGATGAATATAAACCAACCAAGTTATTATAAATTTTACTAAATTTGGTTGGTTTTGAAACTTATTCAAAAATGCTTGATATAATTGATGATAGCTTTTATAATTAACTTAAGAAAAATAAGCTACCGGTTTGTTATCAAGGATGGAACTTTGCAAGGAGAATTTAGATAAAACTTTAGAGAAAATAGATTAATTTCTGAGATACTTCCCTATCAAATTGAAATCAAAGGTCAAGAAATTGGAGCGGAGTACTGGGATTGACAACTGATGAATTTGAAATAGTAAATAGTTGTTTAAAATACAGACTAAGGATATCATCGAGAGTATGATGAAATGATGTCTA
>BNJS01002033.1_pt1 | contig 192049 bp, 242 predicted proteins | sample 8540461 | NCBI WGS metagenome assembly BNJS01 (sample SAMD00202454, study PRJDB9452) | human saliva metagenome | isolation source: human saliva | place: Japan
GAGGAGTTTGAGTATGAAATTTCATGAATTTGGTGATAAGAATTTTCCGCATATTATATTAATACATGGTGGAGGAAATTCTTGGTGGAATTATCTTCGGCAAGCACGTATCCTTTCAGAGGAATACCATGTAATTTTACCAACTCTTGATGGCCATGGTGAAGAAAATCAGATAGATTATATTTCTACTGAAAATTCCGCACTAGAAATTCTAGATTATATTAAAAAGAATTGTAACGGAAAGTTGTTTGCTATTGGAGGAGTTTCACTTGGTGGTCAAATTATTATGGAAATACTATCACAAGATAGTGGAATAGTTGAGAAAGCAATAATAGATGGAAGTATTTGTATCCCTCAACCAAAGTTAGCTAGAATAAGTATTTTACTTGTATCTTTATTTGGTAAACTGATGTTCAGTAAATTTGCTTGTAAAATTCAGCTAAGTTTAATGGACAAAATGTATCCTAAAATAGCATATCCTGATGACCTAAAAAGATATTATATGGAGGATATGCCAAGGACACCTGTTAAAACGCTAATAACCATATATAAAACATATATGGGACATTACAAGTTAAAAAGTACGATTTCTAAAAGTAAGGCAAAGGTTCTTTATATTTATGGTGAAAAAGAATTGAACTGTGTTAAAGAATCGGCAAGATTATTTCAAAAGGTTCATCCAAATACTATTTTGTATGAAGCAAAGGATTATAATCATGGATATTTATCAACATACTTACCTCAGGAGTGGGTAGAGTTAGTTTATCCATTTTTAAAGAACAATAACTAAAATCTACTTGTGGCATGAAATTAAAAAGGTATCGATAGAATTTTAGTAACTTACAGTTTTTAAAGAAAATATAAAAAGGTAAGTACTTTTTAAGATTAGTATTTAAGGAGGTTAGATAGTTGAAATATGTACTTTTATTACGTGGTATAAATGTAGGTGGTAAGAATAAGGTATCAATGAGTGAACTAAAAGAACAATTGTTAAGCATAGGTTTTGAAAATGTTAGTTCATATATTAACAGTGGAAATTTGTTCTTTAGTAGTTTAGAAAATCATGAAATATGTAGCTCAAAAATAAGAGATTTATTAGAAACTAATTATGATTTTACGATACCTTTTGCGCTAATCACAAAAGAAGAATATTTAGAAGAAAAAGCCGAATTACCAGATTGGTGGAAGGAAGACTTGGCAAGAAAAGATGTACTGTTCTTTTCATATAATTTTGATAAATCAAATATCTTTGACTTTATAGATAAATCTATATTTCATAATGAAGTAGTGTATGTAGGGAGACATGCAGTATTTTTGGGAGTAAATATGATGAGTCGGAATATTTAAAAACCACGTATCATAAAAATTAATAAAAGCAAGATTTCTATAAAAATAACAATTAGGAATTCAAATACATTTGAAAAAAATAGCAATGATTTTAGAAGAAAAACTAGAAGTATTTTAATTGAAAGAAGGTGAATGTTTGATGGAAGGAATGTTGAAGTTATATTCTCCTATTAATGAATTAAAAACAAATTGGTGAGGACATTTGGATTGTTGATGGAAATGAAATACATATGAGTTTTAAACTTTTTAAAGTTCCTTTTACAACAAGGATGACAGTAGTTAAACTAGATAACAATAAATTATGGATTCATTCACCAATAGCTTTTTAATAAGGAATTAAACGATAAAATAAAAAGAACTAGGAGATATCGAGCATATAATTGCTCTAATAAATACCATTATAGTTACGTATTAGATTGGTATAAATATTATCCAGATGCAAAAAGTTTGGTTAGCAAAAAGGAGTACGTACCAAACTTAAAAATTGATGAAAAGAGAAAATTTTATATCACTAGATAATATTTCAAAAACTTCTTGGTCAGAGGAGATACTTTTTACTCCATTTAAAGGAAGTATAGCCATGGAAGAGATGGTATTTTTTCATAAAAAGAATTCAACCTTAATATTAACGGACTTAATAGAGTATAGAAGTGAATAAATTACCGTTATTATATAAACTTGTATTTAAGTTTGGAGATAATAAGTATCCTAAGTTTCGAACATCAAGAGATTTTACGATCATCATTTATCTTTAAAAACAAGCTAAAGATAGCTATTCTAAGATTGAAAGTTGGAAACCTGATAAAAATTGTTTTTTCTCATGGAAAGATAATTCTAGAAAATGGTACGGAAAAAATTAAAAAGAAGCATTTTATTGGTTGAGAAAATAGTGTGCTTTTATGAGAAAATAATAATATAAAAGTTAGAGAATAATTGAAAGGGAGTGATTAGGTATGACAATAGTAATAAAAAGAGTACTGGCATCAACTTTGAAAGAAATGGCCGAAAAGAAATCATTATCAAAAATAACAATTAATGATTTAACTCAAGCTTGTGATGTTAGTCGTCAAACGTTTTATAATAATTTTAAAGACATCTATGATTTAGTAGAGTGGATATATCTTAAAGAGGTAGTGACTCCGATTGAAAGAGGGAAAATCTATGATAAATGGCAAGATGCTCTAACATCAATTTTCCAATATATCTCAGAGAATCATGTTTTTGTTTTAAATACCTATCGCTCTTTTGGAAAAGGATTTTTAGAAAAAGTACTAAGACAGGAGATTGAACTATTTCTAAGTAATCAGGTGTTCAAAAAAATCGAAGTAACAAAAGAAGAAGCTAAACAAGTAGAGTTTTCTTATTCTTTTTATACATATGCTTTGGTTGGAGTGGGGTTAGATTGGATAGAAAAGCAAATGCCAGAAAGTGTTGAAGAACTAGTTGAAAGAATTGAAGAGTTATGCTGGGTGAGATAATCTCTCTTCTTTAAATAAAGTTTAAGCTCTTTTACAATTAATTGAATTTGTAAAATAGTTAGGCAAAAGTAAAAAATTGTAAATTGTATTATGGATATGGAAGGTGTATATTAATAGTGATATTAGTATACACTTTTTTAGGAGGAGTTTTTATGTATTATTCAAACGGAAATTATGAAGCATTTGCTAAACCAAAAAAACCAGCAGGAGTAGATAAGAAATCAGCCTATTTAGTAGGTTCTGGACTAGCTTCTCTTGCAGCAGCAGCCTTTTTAGTTCGTGATGGACAAATGAAAGGGGAAAGAATCCATATTCTTGAAGAACTACCTATTGCAGGAGGTAGCTTAGATGGTATTATGAATCCAACTCGTGGATTTATTATTCGTGGTGGTCGTGAAATGGAAGATCACTTTGAATGTCTTTGGGATTTATTTAGATCTATACCATCATTAGAGGTAGAGGATGCATCTGTTTTAGATGAGTTCTACTGGCTAAATAAAGAAGACCCTAACTATTCAAAATGTCGTGTTATTGAAAACCGTGGACAACAAATTCCTAATGACGGACTTTTTGCATTATCTGATAAATCTAGTCAGGAATTAGTAAAACTATATTTAACTTCTGAATCAGAACTTCAAGGTATGAAAATAACAGATTTCTTTAGTAGTGAATTTTTCGAGTCTAATTTCTGGACTTATTGGGCAACAATGTTTGCTTTTGAAAAATGGCACTCAGTTGCCGAAATGCGTCGATATATGTTGAGATTTATTCATCATATTAAAGGACTTCCTGATTTATCAGCACTTAAATTCACTAAATATAATCAATATGAATCATTAGTTCTACCATTAGTTAAATATTTAGAAGATCATGGTGTAACTTTTGAGTATAATACTGTAGTTAAAGATATAAAAGTAGAAAAACAAGGAAAAGATTTAGTAGCTAAACATCTAATTTTAGAAGTAAACGGTGAACCTGTTGTTAGAGAATTAACTGAAGATGACCTAGTATTTGTTACAAATGGTAGTATCACAGCATCTACAACATATGGTAACAATGATACTTCAGCTCCAGTCAGCAAAGAACTTGGTGGAGCGTGGCAACTTTGGAAAAACTTGGCTAAACAAGATGAACGTTTTGGACGTCCAGAAGTATTTTGTGAAAATCTTCCTGATCAAAGCTGGTTTGTTTCAGCTACAACAACTGTAACAGATAAAAGAGTTGCAGAATATATAGAAAAAATTTGTAAACGTGATCCTTATGCAGGTAAAGTAGTAACTGGTGGTATAGTAACAGCACGAGACTCAAATTGGATGCTAAGCTTTACACTTAACCGTCAACCACACTTTAAATCTCAATCAAAAGATGAATTAGTAGTTTGGATTTACGGATTATATTCAAATATTTCAGGTAACTATATTAAAAAACCAATAGAAGCTTGTACAGGTATTGAAATAGCAGAAGAATGGCTTTACCATATTGGTGTTCCTGAACAATTTATTCACGAATTTGCAAGCAAAGGATGTAGCACAGTTCCATGTTATATGCCTTATATAACAAGTTACTTTATGCCTAGACATGATGGTGATAGACCATTAGTTATCCCAGAAGGCTCTAAAAACTTAGCATTTATAGGTAACTTCTCTGAAACACCACGTGACACTGTCTTCACTACAGAATATTCTGTTCGTACAGCTATGGAAGCAGTATACACATTACTAGATGTTGATAGAGGTGTACCAGAAGTATTTAATTCTGCATATGATTTACGTGTAATGACTAAATCAACTAATCGCTTAATGGATGGCAAAAAACTTGAAGAAGTTAAACTACCTTTATTTGCCAAAGCAATTAGTAAACGCGTATTGAAAAAAATCAAAGGAACATATATTGAAGAAATTCTAAAAGATGCAGGACTGATTTAGATATAATTCCTCTAGGTTATAGTTATAAAAAATACATAATAGATATAAAAGACGATAGTGAAGACTGTCGTCTTTTTAGTAAAAAACTTACTAGTTTTTGGATAGAAAAAAAGTAAAGGGTGTATGATATTATAAAAAGATATAATAGCTAATAAAAAGATTTGATATATTAATATAAAAAGTTAATTTTTTTAGTAGGGGTGAGTTTATATGGAAGACTATATTAAAAAGTCTAGAAAAAGAATTATCTTTGTTTGAACATGGTTTTAAAGAAGAGGAAAAAAGAGCTCTAGCTGATTATAAAACTAATGATAAAAATTATATTAAGAGATTAGCATTTTTAGCGTTTAAATCAGATGTATATCAAGTAAGAATGTATAGTGTATTTCTATTTGGATATTTATCAGAAGATAGTGATATACTAACATATATGAAAGATGAGGTTTCTAAGGACAGCAACTGGAGAGTACAAGAAGTATTAGCAAAGGCATTTGATGAATTTTGTAAAAAAATAGGGTATGATAAGTCACTTCGAGTTATCGATGAATGGTTGAATAGCGAAAATCCAAATACAAGAAGAGCAGTAGTAGAGGGACTAAGAATTTGGACAAGTAGACCATATTTTAAAAATAATCCAAACGAAGCTATTAGACGAATTGCTGACTTGAAAGATGATTCTAGTGAATATGTAAGGAAATCTGTAGGTAATGCTTTGAGGGATATAAGTAAAAAATTCCCAGATTTAATTAGAATTGAATTGGGAAATTGGAATCTGGAGAGTAAAGAAATCAATCAGGTGTATAAGTTAGCCAGTAAATTAGTAGGTAATAAAAAATAGATTGATATATAGTGATTTTTATTTATATTATGAATTTTATAATAGATAGAGCTTTAGAATAAAGATAAATAATTTAAATTGGAGAGTGAATAAAATGAGTTTTTATCAACGGTTTGGCCAATATTACTATTATTTGTAGTTTGTATATTGCTTATAATAGTTAAGATAGTAAGAATGATAAGAATATCGAGAGATAAAACTAAGCGTTATAAAGGTGATTATATACTCTTAGGTTTGGTTATTGGTATGTCTATAGGTACTTTAATAGGTACTTTATATGATAGTAAATCAGGTATGGGTGCATCAATAGGAATGTCTTTAGGAACGATGATTGGAATGACTATAGGAATGTTAATTCATAAGAAATAGGGAATATAAATACACAATAAAAAGCAGAGGAAATAGTATAATTCTCTGCTTTTTGTTTTTATAACTTAGCTTGATAACATTTTTCTAGAAATCCACTTCTTGATTTTTCTTCTGTATCTTCACTTTCATCAAAACCATCATATGGTGCTTTTGGATCATGTACTTTAGGTTTTCTTTTTAATGTATTACAAATTTCATCTATATGAGCAAAAGCAAAATTAAAGTCATCTGTCCAACCGGTATGCCCAGTAATAATTTTCAAGTTAAGATTTCTTTTTCTTAGTATTTCTTTTAATCTTTTTAGTGATGTACACTGTAGTTTTTTATCTTCGGCAAGTGTATTTAAAAATGCATAGCCACCATCTGCACCAAACCAAATGGTATCACCTGTAAATAAATATGTGTCATCAATCAAATAGACAAGATGCCCCCATGTATGACCTGGAACGAGAAAGGCTTCTACCTTAATATTTTTAATATAGAATACTTCTCCATCATCAATTAAAGTTTTTTCGTTTACTATATTTACTTGAGGTAGTTTATATAAACCCCAATAAACTTTACGTCGTTTTCTTCCTTCTAAATACTCGTTTTCAATTTTCCCGATATATATTTTTGACTCTTTAAATAAATTATCGCTATCTATTTCAATAGCACCAACATGATCGGTATCTTGATGTGTAATAACTATTTCATTTATACATTTTGGATTGATATCAAGCCATTTCATTTTTTCTGCTAATCTATCGTAGTTATATCCAGCATCAATCATGATTGTATAACCATCTTTTGTATAAAAGTATATATTTGCGACATATTCCCTAATACAACTTACTTTTTCATCTATATAACCTGTATTTAATGGTTTAAATATCTCTTTTCCCCTAAACATAAATGACATAAATTTTTGTTGATTTTTTTGAATCTTGTTTTGACATAATACGTCACCTTTAATTTCTTTCTCTACATTGTAGACTTTAAATCATCAACTATCTATAGAGATAATTGAACTCCCTTTTTAAAAAAATTTCCTAATTATTTAAATGTATATTAAATATCTCTATTTACTTTTATTATATCATGTTTATACTTCAATATAAATAACCCATTATATGATTTTATGTGTTATAATAGATTTAAATGTTTTTGAGAAAAGAAAAAGTTTCGGAAGATAAAATGTTAGTTAATAAGTATTTATAGGAGAAAGTTTATGAGCAAAAACAACTTACTGTAGAGGAAAAAGATTAGATTTAGATTTAACGATTATAGGAATTGTTACATTCTTAGTTTTTGGGTTATTTGCATTATATGCAAAACAAATTAACAGTTTTATTTCAAATGAAAATATAAATGTTGTTTCAAGACTATTGTTAAATTCTGGTATACAATTTGGAGTTGCTGGATTAGGAATAGTTATTGTTATGTTTTTTTAGAAAAGAAAGTTTTTTTCTAGTTATGGATTAAAAATGGATAATATTGTTAAATCAATACTAGGTACTATTGTTAGTTTTCTACCAGTAATTATTTATATTTTTTTGCTTCAGGAAGTTTTTAAAGGTTATCATCCATTACATATTTCAATTACTAAGGATGTGATTGCTAGTGGATTTCCAATAAATATACTAGGTATGTGTTTGATTTTAATAGTTTGGGGATTTTTTGAAGGTTTTAACTATGCTGTTATAGCCGATAAAATCAATAAGCGCTATCCAACAAAGAGTACTTGGTTAAACTATGGAGCGATTACTTGTGCGTTTATTTGTCTGTTATTTCATCCAATAAAAACAGACTTTTGGGGAATTATAGAATTAATTACAACATTTATTGCTATATATGGAATGTTGATAGTTAAAGCTAAAACTAATAATGCTTGGGGATGTATCTTTGCATTTGTATTTATTTGGAATGCATTGTAAACACTATGTTAAAAGAATAGGAGAGTGTAATGTATTTATTAAAGAAGAAACCTATATTAAACTGTTTTTATAATTTTTTTACTATTTGCTTAATTGCGAGAATAATAGAATACTTCGTAATTAGAACAGATGAATCAATTCTATCTGAAAATTTTTTACATAAAGTATTTGGAATAATTTTATTATGGACAATACTTTATTATGCCAAATTAAAATGGAGAGACATCGGCTTTAATACTAAAGATGTATTTTCTGGTATTGTAAAAGGTCTGTTATTTGGGGTTATATGCTGTGTTTTTGCATATGCAATAGAAGGTCTTATCTTATACAATATGAACTATAGTTTTAAATTATCGTTTTATGCAACTGGATTTTCTTTAAATAATGAGATGAATCAGCAAACAGGTATAATTTTTATTTTTCTATGTATTATTTTTTTAATATTATCAATGTTTGGATGGAAGAAGGAATCTTCCGTGGTCTATTTACAAAAAAATATTAGAAGATATTTCTTATAATACGTCATTATTTTTTTAATAGCATTTCTATTTGGAATTTGGCATTTAGTTATGCCTTTCTAGAGATTATTTAGAAGGAAAATCATCAATATCAAACCTTTTAGTAATGGGGATTGGTTATGTGATTTTAGCCAGCATGATGAGTATAAAGTGGTCATTACTGTATAGAATGACAGGATCATTATGGATTGGATTAGGAGATCATCTATTTAATAATGTTATTTCAAATTTACTTCATGTTGTTTCTAATAATGAAGTTGATAATATGCAAATAGTTAGAATACTAATATGGCAAATTTTATCATTTGTTATTGTTTTAATTATTTATAAAAAGTGGAAAAGAGAGAAATTAATTAGTAATTAAACTATATGTTGGTAAGTAATAATATAAAGTTAGGAGGTAAGGATGAATTCATTAAGAAGTAGCGCGCTTAAGTTATATTTGCTAGGTACTTTAGGTCAAATAACACTCGTGTGTCTTGTGGTTTTCTTTACGTCAAAGTGGAACTACCGTTGACTACACAACAACTATTGGTATTGTAGCGATTATAGTTGGAGGGATATCATCAGCTCAATGGGGAGCTATCGTAGCTATAAAATATAAGAAGATAGACTTTAAAACAGTTATATCAGATTTTTTTAGAGTGAAGCAAAGTTATAAAAATTATCTTTTAGTTATATTCTTCCTTTCACTAAATTTTTTATATGTTATCTTTGGAGGGAATGTAACTATAACACTCTGGTATATTCCAATAATAATGTTTGTTAAGCATATAGCTTTTGGAGGCTTAGAAGAAATAGGTTGGAGATATTTATTTCAACCATTATTACAAGAACGACTAAGTTATATTACCTCTACAGTATTTACTTTCATAGCGTGGGGAACTTGGCATTTTCTATTCTTTTATATAGATGGTTCCTTATCAAAGGTAAGTGTAATTCCATTTTTAGTAGGGTTACTAACTAATAGCTTTTTATTATCAGCAATTTATAATATGACAAATAGCCTTTGGATATGTGCAATGACTCATTCTCTAATTAATGTTTGTTCACAGATATTCGAAGGAGGAAATACATATGTATCATATCTTTGTAAAGTTATAGTTATTGCATTAGCGATAATACTATCTAATAAAAGCAATACAAAGAAATAATTGTATAAAATAATAAATTCCATGAATTAATATAATCTGATTCATGGAATTTTTAGTTAGAATATAATAAACTCTCTATGATAACTATATTTTCTTATTGTTCATATAAAGTAAATAGTTTATAATAATATATATTATTAGAATTTAATAATTTATAGTAATTATTTATATTTGAATAACTTAAAAAGTAAGGAGAATAGTGTGGTTAATTTATATTATGTATTAATAGCGATTAGCGTATTGGTATTATTATTTTGTATAAGAACGATTGTGAGAATTATTATAAATAAAGCGATTTGTGAATTACCTAGTAAAGAAAAAGAAACTACTTTTACAATAAGCGAATACGGAAAATATTCAATATGGTTAAAGGTAAATTACTCTATTAGGTTAATAAGTACGATTTTTGGTAAAACAAAAACTAGAGATTTAGGAATAAGTGTAACGAATCGATATACTGGAGAAAAATTACCTCTAAATGAAAGTAATCTTCAAACAACAGTATCAGGCTTAAGAAGTCACAGAGAAGAACGATATTCATTTGAAGCTCCGACAGGAGAGTATATTATCTCTTATGGCTGTGATGAAAGAGTCCGAGAACCATTAGATATATCTATTCAAGTACGTAAATATAACTCACCGTTTAAAATGGTTTTTGCGATATTTGGGAGTATACTTTGTTTATTTATAATAGTCACTATGTTTATAATGCTGCTTAGATATTTTGGTTAAAAATTAAAGGCCTATAATATATAAGTTTAAATTAGTGTATAAAAAATATTGAGTTTATATTTATCTTAATATTTTAAGGAGATGAAGGTAGTAATGAATCAAAGAACAAAAACATTTTTTATAGGTGGATTAGGTAGTAACTTTTATCATGCTAAAGATTTCATTGAAGAGCTTGATGAAAAAGTATCATTTCTAAATCCGTATATAGTAAATTTTAAAAATAAACAAGATTTAATAAGTTGGTTTAAAAATAAAATAAAAGATTTAGAAGAGGTTTATTTAATCGGTCATTCATTAGGTGGAGATTTAGGCCGTTATTTAGCGTCACAGTTTTCACAAGTAACTAAACTTGTTTTATTAGATGGAGGTTATTTAAATCTAGACGAAATTATGACTTTAGATGATGAATTAACGGATACCAAGGATTATTTTAGAAAACAAGTTTTTACTGACATAGAAGAAGTCATATCTAGCGAAAAATCTCAGTCTAGCTATTGGTCAAAAAATCTAGAAGAAGCGGTAAGAAATTCATATTGTTATAATAGTAAAACAAAAGAGTTTGAGTTGGATTTAGATCTGGATAAGATAATTAATTTACTTAGATTAAGGCGAAGTATAAAACCTTTTGAGATAAACCTTGATTCAACAGATGTATTATTTATTGCGCCGGTTTATCAAGAAGAACCGGAGTGGAGAAAAGAAGCGCTTAGTCAATTACCATCAAACTTTGATATTACGATGTTAGAGAACTCTGGACATGAACTTTATACACAGAAACCTAGAGAAATAGCTAAAATAATTAATGATTGGATTAATAAGAAGTAAGATAGAAAATAACATTAAAATCAATAGTAATAAATTTGGGTAATAAATCATTAGGGTGAGAGAGTCTTTCAAATTATTTGAAAGGCTTTTTTTATTTATATTAATAATAAAAAAAGAAAGATTATTTTTAAGGTGATAGAAGTAATGATTGATATCTTTTATAGTTCAATAATTTGACTTTAAAACTTAAATTATATATGCTATGTATTAGCAATTCATGGACACAAATATAAATAATAAAATTTTAGGAGGAAAAATGTTTTTAGCTATTAATGAAATAAAAGACGCAAAGCTTAGGTATAGTCTTATTGTTGGCTTACTTACACTAGTTTCTTATTTGATGTTTTTCTTATCTGGATTGGCTTTTGGATTGATTGATCAAAATAGATCTTCTATTGATCATTGGAAGGCAGATACAGTATTACTTTCTTCAGAGGCTAATAGAACTTTAGCTTTATCAAATCTTAAATTATCGGATAAATCATTGTTATCTGCGGATAATGTTGAGCCATTTAGTCAAATGGTTACAGTTGCTAAGACTGAAAAGAATTCAAATGATGATGTTAAACAAAAGATTAGTATTTTTGGAGTTAATGATGGGAGTTTCTTGATTCCACCGATAATAGAGGGAAGAAGTTTTGAAGCAGAAAATGAAGTAGTGATTGAAAAGAGTTTATCTGAAAAAGAAGGTTTTGCTATTGGAGATACTATTAAAACTGCAAACTCTGATACTGAATTAAAAATAGTAGGTTATACAGAAAAATCTAGATTTAATGTTGCTCCAGTTATATATATAAATATTAATGATTTTCAAACTTTAAAATATGGAGCTAATAAAGCTACTGATAATCCTATGATTAATGCTTTTGTGGTAAAAGGTGAATTAAAAGATTATGATAGTTCAGTATTTCAAAAAGTAGGTGTAGATGACTTTATTAATGAACTACCTGGATATAGTGCTCAAATCTTAACTTTTGGTTTAATGATAGGATTCTTAATAGTTATTTCAGCTATTATTATAGGTATCTTCATGTATGTACTTACTATTCAGAAAACACCTATTTTTGGAATTATGAAAGCTCAAGGTATTTCAAACAAAACTATAGGTACAGCTGTCTTATTTCAAACATTCATACTCTCGCTTATAGGAAGTATTTTTGGGCTGTTAGGTACATGGTTAACGTCACTTGTTTTACCACCAGCAGTACCGTTTTTAGGTAATGGACTATATTACAGTATAATCTTCGTTAGTTTAATCGTTTTTTCTTTAGTAGGAACACTATTTTCTGTTTTAGCTATTAGAAAAATTGATCCATTAAAAGCAATAGGGTAGGTGTTATATGAATGTATTAGAATTTAAAAATGTTACTAAGTCATACCAAGATGGAAATAATGAAATAGAAGCAATAAAAGAAACAAATTTTAAAATAGAAGAAGGGCAATTTATTGCGATAATTGGTCCGTCAGGTTCAGGTAAATCAACTTTCTTAACTTTAGCTGGAGGATTACAAACTCCGTCTAAAGGTCAAATAATTATTAATGGAAAAGATTATACAAATTTATCAGAAAAAGAAAGAGCTAAGTTACGCTTTAATGATATTGGTTTTGTTTTGCAAGCATCTAATTTAGTACCATTTTTAACTGCCAAACAACAGTTAGAATTAGTTGATAGAATAAATAAGAATAATAAACAAACAATTCAAGATAAACATTCATTGTTTAAAGAACTGGGAATTGAACATTTAGAAAATAAATTACCAAAAGATTTATCAGGTGGAGAGAGACAACGTCTAGCTATAGCTAGAGCTCTTTACAATGATCCTGCAATTATCTTAGCCGATGAACCTACAGCAAGTCTTGATTCAGACAGAGCGTTTGAAGTAGTCGATTTACTGTCAAAAGAGTGTAGAGAAAAAAATAAATCTATTATTATGGTTACTCATGATAATAGAATGATTGAAAAATGTGATCATGTTTATCGAATGAAAGATGGTATTTTGACAAAAGAAAGATAAAATTAAAAATGTCTAAGTGAAATAGCTTAGGCATTTTTTTATTGCTTATAAGTATTAGTTAGAATATAATTAAACTAATAATAAAATACATTATGAGTACCAGGAGATGAATATTATGCTTTTACTAGGTGTAAAAAAAGAAAATGGATGGCTATTTGCAGAATATAGATTAACTTATAGAGTAGGTTGGGAGCATATTTGTAAAGGAGTTAAATTAGCTTACGATTATTATGATAATGTAGAAGTTCTTGTTGACGATAAAATAGTAAATATAAACTCAAAAGAACAAGTTATGGAATTAGAAGAAGCTGGAAATATGACTATACGTGGTATTTCTAAAATAATTGGAGTACCATTGATGATAACTTTCTATAATCAACTCCAAGTAGTTAGATGTTCAGTAGGATGTGTGACTGAGGAATTTCAAGTAGCTGACTATGAAAAATTTAATAAGTCATTAGCACAATATATGGATAGTCTAGAGATAGCTATGTTCCGATAAGAAAGACTTTTTATTTTTTTGAATTATATATATTGTTTAGATAAATAATTGTATATTGTATATAAATATGATAACATTGTTATATGCTAGAGTAGTATAAAAGTACTCTCATTATCCCTAATTAAGGGACTATATTATATAATTTATATCTTAAATAATATTGAAAGGAAGAAAATGAAAAATTTAAAATTTGATGGAACGCAGTTAAAATATATAGCTATAATTGCTATGACGATAGATCATTTAGCATGGCTGTTATATCCAGGTTTAGTTAAAGAACCAATACCAGTGCTTATGCATATAGTTGGCCGTTTAACAGCACCAATCATGTGGTATTTTATTGCAGAAGGATGTTATTATACAAAAGATATTAAAAAATATTTCTTAAGACTTATGAGTTTTGCTGTAATCAGTCACTTTGCTTTTTGTTTTGGTTTAGGTATACCGTTTAATATTATGACAGGAAGTATATTTAATAAAACGAGTGTCTTATTCCCATTAGCGATGGCGGTATTATTAATTGCTATCTTTAGAAGTGAAAAGATAAGCAACACATTAAAGATTTTAGCAATTGTTGTTTTCTGTTTATTAACATTTGTAGCCGATTGGTCTTCAATCGCTCTTATGATGCCATTCTTTTTATATAATCATAGAGGTAATAAAAAACAACAAATGCTTGACTATGCTATCTGGATAAGTGTTTATGCAGCTGTTTATATTATCTTTATAGATGTATTCTATGGAGTATTGCAGTTTGCAACTTTATTCTCATTACCACTATTAATGAGATATGATGGTACTAGAGGTAAGCATATTGGTTCTAAATGGTTCTTCTACTATTATTATCCAATACATTTAGCAATTATAGGTATTTTTAGAATTATCTTATATGGAAATATTCCATTGGTATTTTAAAATTTATAATATTTGAGAAAGGAGTACTTTTTAAAAGGTGCTTCTTTTTTTAATAATAAAATATTATACATTATATTAAATAATAATTTTTAGATTATAGAGATATATGTTATAATTATATTAAAAACATAATATAATAGTTAATTCTGGAGGTAACTGTATGAAGAAAAATTTTTTGAAGATATCAGCAGCAATTCTGTTATCGATTAGTTTAGTTGGATGTGGGGCTAAACAGTCAACAGAAAATAAACAGACTGAACAACAGGCTGCAACCCTAGAAGGACCAGGAAAAGATTTTGACTGGAATGCTAAAGTTGCACCAGTTGGGAAAAAGCGTACTTATACTGAGGAAAATTCTGGAAAAAGTTTTACTGCAGATCTTACTAAATTAGAAACAGCACAGAGTAAATTAGAAGAAAAGCGTAAGTCTATTACAGATAAAAAAGTTCAAGAAGCACTTAAAGTGGTTGATGCTTTTTATGTTAATCAACAAAATATAGATGTTGTTGTTAAAGCTGCAGGTTTTAATGATCAAAAAGAAATGTATAAAAAACTTTATGACGATTATAGTAAGCAATTAGGAGTACCTGATAATGAAACTAATTTCAAATTTCAGAATGTTAATTATAATATGAAAGAGTACGGCCCTATGAGTTTTAAAATTAATAGTAATGCTTATGGGAAAGCTGGAGCATATGATTTAGAAGACTATAAAGTTGAAGGTAATACTGTCTATTTATCTTTAAAAGTACCAACAGTTGATACATATCAATATATTGCACAAGCTTCTTATAAATCAAACTACAGCTCATATTTCGAACCATTAGCTGAGATAACTAATACAAGTAATAATAAGTTTGAGCGCATGTATGCAAAAACGATTTTCTATTTAGGAGCTGTCGATTTTAGAGGTGATGGCTATGTAGATTTACAAGGTATGGATTATCTTGCAAAAGCTAAAACAATATCTTGCTATTCAAGTAGACGATTCAGGCAAAAGTAACAATAGATAATGATAATTTAGTTAATTTATTACGTATTAATATGTCTGCATCAAAATGAAAAAAATGCTGCAAAAATTTGGAGCTGTTGATAAGTATAGAGAAACACTGTGTTAAGATATTTCTTAATACAGTGTTTTTTTATCAATAATTAGAATAGTATAAATAAAAATATAAAAAAATATCTTTTTTTGTTTATTAATATATATGCTATAATTATCTTGATAGTAGTCTGGTTGATTTTGGAGGTAACTGTGTGAAAAATGTATTTAAGATTTTAGCATCAATTTTGTTATGTATTAGTTTAGCAGGATGTGGTGTTAAACAGTCATTAGAAAATAAAGAACCTGAACAGAAATATGATGCTATAGAAGGACCAGGTAAAGATTTTGATTGGAATGCTAAAGTCTCACCTTTCGATACAAAACAAACTTATGAAAAAGAATCTGAACAGGAGAACACTAGTAAATCTGCTGCGGTACCTTCAACCCAGAATATATTAGAATCTAGAGGGAAAAAGATAACTGATAAAAAGGTTCAAGAAGCACTTAAAGTAGTTGATTCTTTTTATGTGAATCAAGAAAACATAGATATTCTTGTTAAAGCAGCTGGGTATAATAATCAACATGATATGTACAAAAAAGCTTGGGAGGAGCTAAAAAAAACATATACAGTGTTAAATAAAGATGTTAATTTTACATATCAAGATATTAACTATAATATGAACGAATATGGACCAATGGCACTAAAAGTTAATAACAATGCTTATGGTAAAACTAGATGGTATACTTTAAATGATTACGTAGTTAATACTAATACAGTTTATTTATCAATTTCAGTACCAAATATTGATTCGTATCAGTATTATTTAAAGGCTTCTAAGAAATCAAATTATAAATCTTTTATTGAGCCATTAATAGAAATAAATAAAACAAGTGATAGTGCGGCAAATCGAATATATGCAAAATTAATTTTTTTATTTAGCAACAGTAGATTTTTAAAGGAGATGGTTATGTTGATTTAATTGGAAATAATACGGATCTAAATCTTCGAAATAATACTGACCTATATCTTGTAATAAGAGTAGATGATTCTGGAAATGCAAAAAAATAGACACTGAGAATTTATTAAATTTACTACGTATAGATATAGGTGTTGTGAACGAAAAATAACAGAGAAAAAAACTAAGAGATTTAAAATTTAAAAATAGAAAGTTCTGAACAAAAATTCACAACAATAAGAAGTTTTTGTAAATCAATTAGTGATTATAATAGTTAGTAAAACTTTGAAAAATATAATACAATATTAATAAGTTAAATAATGTTTAAGAAAGGTAAATATGGATATAAAAAAAGAAAAAGTTCTTTGTCAAAAAGCAATGGGCAAAAAAATAAATATTTAGTTTTTAAGTTATTCAAGTAAAAATATATTTGGAAATTAGAACATACTTAAAAACAAGAAGAGGTATCTTTAGAAAAAAAGTAAATAAGCTTTATAAAACAAGCAATTAATTTACCAGAGGATAAAGGTCAAGTAACTAACGCATTACATCATGTCTGGGGATACTTTTAAAAAAAGTCTGCAACAAAAGAAGAGAAAGATAATTTTTTTGAAATGATTGAAGATTATCATATAAATAAAACTACAAAAGAAGATTTGATAGAAGAAGTAGAAAAACTACTGGAAAAATATCCAAACACGTATTTAGAACAGTCTACTTTTATCAATGGAGGAAAAGATGAGACTTTGGCATGAAGAACTGATATCAAAATTACCTAGACAACAGCTTTTAGGACAACACAGAGAATGTTGTGCCCTTCGAGGAAATGGCTGGGGAAAGAAACATGCAACGGTTAATTATGTATTTGAGTATGAGCCATATTTATTGTTTAAATATCATGAATTAATTATGGAAGAGATGGAAAATAGAGGATATAATGTCAGTAAAGAATGGTTTGATAAAAACTATCGAGGGAAAGTTTGTAGTCCCCATAAACAAATTTAAAAAGAAGTAAAGATAAAATCACCTATATATAATGAACATAATAAGGAATATTATCAAGAGTGTATTGAAAATTTAGCAAAAAAAGGATATTTTTTTCTTTAGACTTATAAGTATGATAGAAATAATTTTTTAAAAAGAATTATTTCTATTTTTTTGTGAAGATAAAAAAATATTGACAGAAAGAAGAAATAGGAGTAATATGTAAATAGTTAAAAAGTACTTGCTTGCGCAAGCAATAAAGGTGGTGCGATATGAATAAAGATGAATTAGTAAGTAAATGGCTATCTTTTCATAATGCAATGAAAAATATTAGTAATGAGCTGGAGGAAGCTTTAAGTAAAGGGGAGCAGCCTATTACTTTAAATGAATATTATAGTTTGCATTATTTAAATGAAACGGAAGGAAATATTCTTAGAATGACAGATTTAAGTGAGAAGATTTCCCTTAGTTTGAGTGCGACATCTAGAATGTTAGCAAAATTCGAGAATACTTGTGGAGTTATTGAAAGATTTTCTTCAGCTGAAGATAAAAGAGGCGTTTGTATTAGGCTAACTCCATCAGGAAAAAAATATTTAGAACATGCTACTAGTATTGTAGCTGAAATTTTAGAAAAAAACTGTGATAGAATTTAAAATCAAAGTTAATAGTTTTGATTTTTAAATTTGAGAATATGCTTGTTTGCACAAGCAAATAAACAATGAAGCTATCAGTGGACAGGTTCATATTGATAGAAATCTAATTACAGGAGATGAGTCCACTTGCGGTAAATAATTTAGGAATAGTTGTTGCAGATGAACTACTAAAACAAGTGAAATAATTATAAAAAGGTAGGTTGAATAATATGAAATTATCAGTATTAAATTTAGCACCACTTAGAAGTGGGGAGAACTTTAAAGATGCGATTGATGCGATGGTAAGATTAGCTCAAAAACAGAACAATTAGGATATGAGAGATATTGGGTTGCTGAGCATCATAATACAAAAAGTGTTGCTAGTAGTGCGACACAACTATTAATACAACATACGTTAGCTAATACAAAAAATATAAGAGTTGGTTCAGGTGGAGTTATGCTTCCAAATCATAGTCCATATTTAGTTGCTGAACAATATGGTACGTTAGAAACATTATATCCAGGTCGTGTAGATTTAGGATTAGGTCGTGCACCTGGCACAGATTATAATACTGCTAGAGCTATAAGAAGAGATACAAATAGAGAACTAGATTTTAAAAAAGAAATACTTGAACTTTCAGGTTACTTTAAAGATACTAGACCAGTTCATGCATATCCAGCAGCAGGTTTAGATTTGCCATTTTATATTCTTGGATCTAGTACAGATAGTGCATATTTAGCCGCAGAATTAGGATTACCATATTCATTTGCTTCACACTTTTCCCCGGCTATGATGGAAAATGCGGTAGCTATTTATAGACATTATTTTAAACCATCTGATGTCTTAAAAGAGCCTTATGTAATCTTAGGAGCTAATGCAGTAGTTGCTGATACAGATGAAGAGGCTAAAATGCTTTCAACTACACAAATTCAATCATTTTTAAATATAATAACTAGCAATCCACAAGGAATGGTTCCACCAGTACAATCGGAGGAAGCTGTTTGGAAAAACTATATTGCGACTACAAAGGTTCCACATTTTGGACCAATAGCTTTTGAACACGATGAAATAGTTAGATCATGAGAAATCTGTAGTTAAACAAATGACTAAAATTTCGTTTATTGGTAGTAAAGAAACAGTAAAAAAACAAATTGCTGATTTAAAACGTAGAGTAGGATTTGATGAGCTTATGATTAATTCATATATTTATGATGAAGAAGCTCAACATCACTCATATGAATTATTAAAAGAAGCTGTAGATGAATTAGAAAACGAATAGGGAGTGTACAATGTTTATTTATAAAACAAAGAAGTTTATTTTAAACAATGGTAGTGAATGTAAACTAGTATTACCTGATTTAAAAATATGCTGAAGATATTTATAAAAGTAATAGTAGATAGAAAGATTTAAGACTAGCTAAAGTACTTACCTTTGGGTAATGGATATGAAATCAGTTCAGGATGAGGAACAATTCCTTGAGTATAGTATAGATAAAGATTCATAAAGAAGAAATGATGATGTTTATTATCCTAGTAGATGAAAAATGTGGCAGGAATGATTGATCTTCATAATATAAATAGAAGTTCTAAAAAGGGCTGAAGTCGGTTATTGGCTAAGTGAAAAAAATTTGAAGGTTATGGCATAATGACACAAGCTGTTGATATAATAGAAAGAGTATTCTTTTAAACGAATTAAAACTACATAAATTACAAATTAGGGTACATCCTGAAAAATTATAAGAGTGCAAGTGTTCCTCAACGTTTAGGTTATTTTTAAAGAAGCTACACTGAGTAGAACACGAAAGTATTGAAATGGTGAATATATAGACTTTAGATATATTCGCAAAAACTAAATAAATAGTATTAAAAAGTAAAGAATTGAATGTGATCAATTCTTTACTTTTTTTACATATAACTGATAATAATTATTATTTACAATTATGAGATAAGAGTGATAAAAATTAATGTAAGAGTTTTTAAAATTATTGTTAAAGTATTAATTTTAAATGGGAGTTTATAAAAAAAAATAAGGAGGAAATTATGTTAACAGTATATAAAAAAAATTTTTATCTTATGTTCCTAAAGAACGATATTTGGCATATATAGGGATTTTTATTATCTATGTTGTCAGTAGTATTCAAAGTATGGGGATACTATTATTTAAGTAAGTTTTTTTAATTGAAATAATTGTTTATAACAATATAGAAAATGCTAAGTATTATGGATTTTTGTATAGTTGGTTTACTAATTATTGGTATTACATTATATGGAATTGCTGGATTAGTAACACATGTATTAGGATTTAGATTGGAAACAAATCTTAGAAAAATATGGAATCGAGGGATTATCAAAAGCGAGCTTTTAGTTTTTTTGACACTCATCCTTCAGGAAAAAAACAAGAAAAAAATAATAGATGATAATGCGACGGATACACATATGATTGTAGCTCATTTAATACCTGATAATGCTGGAGCTATATTAATGCCAATTCTATTATTAGTACTTGGATTTTTTTGTCAGTTTGAAAGTAGGTATTATATTAATAATACTTAGCATTGTTGGAGGAATATCACTTTCAATGATGACTGGTGAAAAAGAATTTATGAAGATTTATCAGGAGTCTTTAGAAACTTTAAGTAGTGAAACAGTAGAGTATGTTAGAGGGAATTCAAGTTATTAAAAATTTTTTTGGTATTAGTGTTGAATCATTTAAAGCCCTTAAATACAGCTATAAAAAAATTATTCTAAATATTCTTTAGAATATGCTATGTCGTGTAAACGAGGTTTTTGTTGGATTTCAATGGTTCTTTTTAGCTTTATAGCTATGGTAATTCCAATTCTTTTTACTATTTTTTTAATATTGAAGATCCAAAAAAATGTTGGCTGTTGAATTGATTATGGTACTATTTTTTTAAGCGGGGCACTGTTTGTTTCATTAATGGCAATAATGTACGTATCGATGTATGCATTTATGGGACAGTCTGTTGTTGAAAAAAACTAGAGAGTATTTTTTTGAAGAAATGAATAGTAATAAATTAACATTTGGTTCAAATGAGGAGTTTGAAAAATTATAATATTACATTTGAAAATGTTAGCTTTGGTTATACTGATAAAAAAATTATAAATGATTTGAGTTTCAGTCTAGAAGAAAAACAAGAGTTATGCTTTAGTGGGGTCTTCTGGTAGTGGTAAATCTACTATTGCAAAACTAATCTCTGGTTTTTATAAGGTAGATAGTGGAGTTATTAAAATTGGAAATAGAAGTATAAGTTCATACAGTGAAGAGGCTCTGATTAATAATATTGCGTTTGTTTTTCAAAATGTGAAACTATTTAAAACCTCAATCTATGATAATGTTAAAATCGGTAAAGCTGATGCATCGTATGAAGAGGTTATGACTGCTATGAATTTAGCAGGATGTAGTAGTATTCTTGATAAATTTAGTGAAAGGGAACAAACTCAAATAGGAACTAAAGGAGTATATCTATCTGGTGGTGAAAAACAACGTATTGCAATTGCTCGTGCGATATTAAAAGATGCAAAAATTATTATTATGGACGAAGCTAGTGCAGCAGTTGATCCAGAAAATGAATATGAATTGCAACGTGCATTTTCAAATTTAATAAAAGATAAAACAGTTATTATGATTGCTCATAGATTACCTAGTATTAGAAATGTAGATGAGATATTAGTAATGGACAATGGGGAAATTATAGAACGTGGAACTGATAGGGAGTTGATGGCTTTGGATGGTGAGTATAAAAAACTCCAAAGTTTATACAATAAAGCAAATGAGTGGAGGGTTAATTATGAAAAATAAAATTAAAAGTTGGTTTGCCTTAACAAATCAAGGAGCGAGTGATTTAATAAGAGCCAGTATTTTATCATTTCTAGTATATTTTTCAAATATGTTTCCTGCTATGTTACTTATGATATTAGTAGATGAACTTTTATTAGGTAATGTTAAAAGTAAATATCTATATATAGTAATATCAATAGTGGTACTGATTGTTATATATGTACTTTTGGCTAAAGAATATGATGCATTGTATAGTGCAACCTATAAAGAAAGTGCTAATTTAAGAATAGATATAGCTACAACATTAAGTAAACTACCTCTTGCATATTTTTCAAAACACAACTTATCAGATATAAGTCAAAACCGTTATGAAAGATGTTGAAGCAATAGAACATGCAATGAGTCATGCAATGGCAAAAATTATAGGATTCATACTTTTCTTCCCTATTATGTCTATACTTATGTTAGTTGGGAATATATATTTAGGTTTATCAATAATGATACCTGTAGTCCCTAAGTTATTCTCTAATACTAGTTTCTAAAAAGAATTCAATTAAAAAAACAATATGAAAAATTTTTGAGCAACTTCGTCATAATTCTGAAAGTTTCCAAGAAGCGATTGAACTTCAACAAGATATTAAAAGTTTTTGGATTTAAGTAATAAGATAAGAGAAAAAAATTGAATAAAGATATGGATAAAAAGTGAAAAAAATTAAAACTTAAAGTGGAAATGGTACTATTTATACCTTTATTTTTATCATGGGTTGTTGCTCAAGGAACTTTAGTAGTCGTAATAATAGTTGGAACAACACTTTATGCAAGTGGAAAGTATTAATCTGTTGTACTTAATCGGTTATATATTTGTTGCGATGAAAATGAAAGATATAGTTGATGGATTAGCTGCAAATACTTCAGAATTATTTACCTAGATGCTCGTATCAAACGAATCAAAGAATTGAGGGAAACTCAAATTCAAAAAGGTAAAGAAATTAAATTAGATAATTTTGGTATTGAATTAAAAAATGTAAAATTTGGTTATGATAAAGATAGTCCAGTATTGAAAGATGTCAGCTTTGCAGCTAACCAAAATGAAGTTACAGCACTAGTGGGTGTATCAGGATGTGGTAAAACTAGTATTTTAAAATTAATATCTAGATTATATGATTATGATGATGGACAGATAAATATAGATGGACATGATATAAAAGAAATTTCTACAGATACACTATATAAATATGTTTCAATTGTCTTCCAAGATGTAGTATTATTCAATACATCTATTATGGAAAATATAAGAATTGGACGTAGTAGTGCTACTGATGAAGAAGTTATGGCAGCTGCTAAGATGGCTTGTTGTGACTTTATAGATGATTTAGAGAATGGGTACAATACAATAGTTGGTGAAAATGGAGCAACATTATCTGGTGGAGAAAGACAAAGATTATCAATAGCCAGAGCATTTTTGAAAGATTCTCCTATAGTTATTTTAGATGAAATTTCAGCAGCTCTAGATGTAGAAAATGAGAAAAAAATTCAAGATAGTTTAAATAATCTTATAAAAAATAAAACAGTAATTGTTATTTCTCATAGACTTAAGTCAATTGAAAATGTGGATAAAATTATTGTCTTAGATAATGGAATAGTTGAGTGCCAAGGAACACATAGTTACTTGTTAGAACATTCTAAGGTGTATGGAAAACTAATTGAGAGATCAAAAGCAGTAGAGAGCTTTAAGTATTAAATAAAATAAAATATAATTTACTGAAAATATTGATATGGTATTTCTTTTAACAATGGTTATTAATTATATTTTATGATAAACTATATTTAGTAAACTTAGGAGGTTTGTAGAATGTTAAAAACTAATTTTTTAGATGTAGAATTATCTAATCCACTAATGAATGCATCTGGTGTACACTGCATGACAACTGAGGAGTTAGATGAATTAGCAAACAGTAATGCAGGAGCTTTTGTAACAAAAACAGCAACTCGTGATCATAGAGAAGGGAATCCTGAACCTAGATATTATGATACAGCCTTAGGAAGTATTAATTCTATGGGATTACCTAATAATGGTTTAGATTACTACTTAGATTATGTAATTAAACGACAAAAAGAAGGAGCTAAATTGCAATTTTTATCAGTAACTGGTATGAGTTATGAGGAAAATATTTCTTTACTGAAAAAAATTCAAGAAAGCGAGTATGAGGGAGTTACAGAATTTAATTTATCATGTCCAAATGTACCAGGTAAACCACAAATCGCTTATGATTTTGAATTAACAGAAAAATTATTAAGTGAGGTATTTACATTCTTTACAAAACCTATTGGTGTCAAATTACCTCCATATTTTGATATTGCCCACTTTGATGAAATGGCAAAAATACTAAATAAGTTTCCTTTAACTTATGTTAATAGTGTAAATAGTGTAGGAAATGGATTATACATTGATATTGATAAAGAACAAGTGGTAATAAAACCTAAAGGTGGTTTTGGAGGGCTTGGAGGAGAGTACATTAAACCTACAGCCTTAGCTAATGTTCGAGCATTTAGAGAACGCCTAAATCCTAGCATAAAAATTATAGGGACTGGTGGAGTTATAAATGGTAGAGATGTATTTGAGCATATTTTATGTGGAGCAGATTTAGTTCAAGTAGGAACAACATTACACAAAGAAGGTGTAGCGGCATTTTCTAGATTAGCTGAAGAACTTCAAGAAGTAATGAAAGAAAAAGGTTATACAAATTTAGCTGATTTTAAAGGGAAATTAAAAGTAATAGAATAAATACTAAAAGACTAGTGATTTTTAATTACTAGTCTTTTAATCTAAAAATATAATTATACGTTTTCAATTATATATAAATACTAAAAATAGTGACAAATATATGGGAATTGATAAAAAAACCTTGCAAAAATGTAAAAAAGTTGCTATGATATATAGAAAATACGCACATATAATAGCAAGAATATGGCTTGCAAGTTTCTACCATCTAACCGTAAATTTGATGACTATGGGCATTCTTTTTAATAATGTTATTATTTATATTTAAAAAATATAGAATGACTATATATAAAGAAAGCTGCCTATAATATTTTTTATAGTCAGTTTTTTTATTTTTTAGAGACTTAACCTTATTATTGAAATTAGTGCTACAATAAAAAAGGAGACATTATTTTGAAAACATTTATTTTAAGCTTACAGCACGTACTGGCGATGTATGCAGGTGCAGTTATCGTACCTATACTTGTTGCCCAAGGGTTAGGGCTTACAGGAGAGCAAACTACGTATTTAGTATCAGTTGATATTTTTATGTGTGGGATTGCGACATTTTTACAAGTTTATAGAGGTAAATTTACAGGTATTGGATTGCCTGTTGTATTAGGATGTACATTTACAGCAGTTGCCCCTATGATAACAATTGGAAAAACAGCGGGTCTTGCTACAATGTATGGATCTATTTTTATTTCAGGATTAGTTGTTGTATTAATAGCACCTATTTTTGCAAAAGTAGCTAAATTATTCCCTCCTGTAGTTACAGGTAGTGTTGTTACAATTATTGGGTATAACATTAGTTCCAGTTGCAATGAAATATATTGCAGGTGGAGAAGGTGCTTCTGATTTTGGGAATCCAAAATATGTACTATTAGCTTGTATAACATTAGCAATAATCTTAGTAATTTATAGATTTACTACTGGATTTATTCAATCTATCGCAATATTAATAGGTATAGTAGTTGGTACAATTATTGCTAGCTTTATGGGGATGGTAAGTTTTGATGAAGTTATAAAAGCAGGTTGGTTCCAACATCCAACACCATTTAAATTTTCAGGATTTGAGTTTCATGGAAGTTCGATATTAACATTTGTAATTGTTGGTATTGTTAGTATGATTGAATCAACTGGTGTATATTATGCCCTAGGAAATATTTGTGATAAACCAATTAAAGAAAATGATTTAAGAAGAGGATATTTAGCAGAAGGTTTAGCAGTCATGATTGGTTCTACAGTTAATGCTTTCCCATATACTACATATTCACAAAATGTAGGCTTAGTTCAGATTTCAGGTGTTAAAAGTAAGAGAGTTATGTATGTGATGGTTTTATTACTATTAGTATTCGGATCTATTCCTAAGGTTGGAGCTTTAGCGACTATCGTTCCTCAACCAGTATTAGGTGGAGCAATGATAAGTATGTTTGGTATGGTTCTTGCTTACGGTGTTAAAATGTTAGGGAACACAGACTTTGCTAAACAAGAAAACCTAATGATTATTGCTTGTTCAGTAGGATTAGGATTAGGAGTTACAACAGTACCTTCGGCATTCGCTCAACTTCCATCATTTATTCGTACATTTACTGACAGTGGTATTGTATTAGGAACTGTAGTAGCGATTGTTATGAACCTAATTTTCAACAGAAGATCTAAACAAAAACAGAAATAATTTTTATTAAAAAACCACAGACTTAATGTTTGTGGTTTTTTATTTACATAGATTCTTTAAGTGATATTGTTATAGTTAAATATATAGTATTTTAGTGTACAAAATAAATAATATATAGTATAATTTATTTAAAGGTCAATTTTAGTCAATAAAGGAGGGTGACCTTATGAATAATAATATGACGGATATACTTGAACAGTATATAAAGGAATTATTTGATGAAGCATCAGAAAATCAAATAGTAATAAAAAGAAGTAATGTTGCACAGAAATTTGATTGTGTACCTTCTCAATTAAACTATGTTATAAAAACTCGTTTTACACCGGAACATGGATTTATAATTGAAAGTAAACGAGGAGGTGGAGGGTTTATTAGAATAACTAAAATAACTCTTCACAATGATACTGACTATATAGATTATTTAATAGATAATATCGATGGAGATACAATAGAAGTTGAAGAAGCAGTAAGAATAGTAAAAATACTTTTAGATAAAGAGTATATTGACAAGTTTGATTATAATCATTTTGCTGATAGTGTTGATACTGTAGTTGCTACGTACAATCAATTTTTAGAATATGTTAAAGATGATGTTGCTGAAAAAATGCAAACTAATACTAAGGCACATCTAAAAGATATGACTGTTAAGTTTTTAGAAAATATAAAATATAATAAGAGAGGATAAAGTTATGTACATAAGATTTAATGAAACGGCACTTATGGTTTTAACTACAGCAAAAGAAGAAGCAAATGACTTTGGTGTAAAAGCTGTTGGGACAGAACATTTATTATTAGCTATGCTAAGTATGAAAAATACTCTTTCTTGTAGAACATTAAATAAACACGGAATTTATTATGATGATTTTAGAAAGAGTGTTGCGGAATTTTATGAAGATGAACTTGAAGGAACAGAATTCCATAAAAATGTTCTAATGAAGATAGATTACACTAATGGAGCAGTTAGAACTATAGAGAAAAGTCAACAATTCGCTGATGATACTTCTAGTTTTGTAGTAACTAGTGAACATTTACTATTATCTTTATTAAATGAACAAAATAGTACAGTACATAGATTATTAACAGAGAAATTTAATATAAATACAAGTGTAATAATTACTGAACTTTTTGAGTTATTAAAACAAAGTCAAGGATTGTTCTCAAAACTATTTGATGGATTTAAAAAATTAGAGGCTTCTGATGATAGTTCAGAAAAAACAAAAACATTAAATTCATTAGCAAAAGATTTAACAAGAGATGCTTTAAATAATAAACTAGATCCAGTTTTAGCACGTGATAAAGAAATTACACGTATGATTGAAATTTTAAATAGACGTACTAAAAACAACCCAGTTCTTATTGGGGAACCTGGTGTTGGTAAAACTGCTATCGTAGAAGGATTAGCAGAAAGAATAGTTTCTCAAAATGTTCCGAGTAACCTACTAGGTAAAAGAGTAATGGTACTTGATATGGGGACATTACTTGCGGGTACTAAATACCGTGGTGAGTTTGAAGAGAGATTGAAAAATATTATCTCAGAAATTGAAGAAGCTGGGAGATATTATTCTATTTATCGATGAAATTCATACTATTATAGGAGCAGGTGGTACAGAAGGAAGTGCTGATGCATCTAATATCTTAAAACCTGCATTATCTCGTGGTTTAATCCAATGTATAGGGGCAACAACTACAGAAGAATATAGAAAATATTTCGAAAAAGATGCTGCCTTAGAGCGTCGTTTCCAACCGATTAAAGTTGAAGAGCCGGATACAGATAACTCTATAGAAATCTTAAAAAGGATTACGTCACAAATATGAAGATCATCATAATGTAGAAATCTTAGATGAAGCTATTGATGCAGCTGTAAAACTAAGTACTACATATATTACAGATAGATGCTTACCAGATAAAGCTATAGACTTAATAGATGAGGCATGTTCAAAAAGTAAAACTTAGATTCTATAAATCTCCGGATAAATTAAAAGAGTATGAAGAAGAACTAAGTCGCTTAAATAAAGAAAAAAAGATAGAGCTGTAATGAACCAAGAATTTGAAGTTGCGGCACAAAAAAACGTGATGAAGTTAATCAAATTTTAAATAAAATAGAACAATTTAAAAATTTCTTGGCAAGATAGTTTAAGTAAAGATAAAATTAAGATTACAGCTGATAATGTTGCAGAAGTATTAGCTGCTTGGACAGGAGTTCCAGTAACTAAATTAACTGAAACAGAAAGTGAAAGATTACTTAAATTAGAAGAAATCTTACATGAGCGTGTAATTGGTCAAGATGATGCTGTAGTGAGCCTTGCTAAAGCTGTAAGACGTGCAAGAAGCGGATTTAAAAGCTCAAAAATAGACCTATCGGAAGTTTTATCTTCTTAGGACCTACAGGGGTAGGTAAAACTGAGTTAGCTAAGAGCTTATCAGAAGCGTTATTCAGTTCTGAAGATAATATGATAAGAATAGATATGAGTGAATATATGGAGCCACATTCTATTAGTAGATTAGTAGGAGCGCCTCCAGGTTATGTTGGATATGAAGAAGCTGGTCAGCTTTCTGAACAAGTTCGTCAAAAACCATATTCAGTAGTACTATTTGATGAAATTGAAAAAGCTCATCCATCTATATTTAATATTCTATTACAAGTATTAGATGATGGACGCCTGACAGATGCTTCAGGTCGTACAGTAGACTTCAAAAATACTATCATTATCATGACTTCAAATGTTGGAGTTAGTGAATTAAAAGAACAAAAATTTGTTGGATTTGGTGGTAGTGAATCTATTAAAAATGACTACAAAAATGTTCAAAATACTATGATGGAAGCACTGAAAAAACAATATAGACCAGAGTTTTTAAACAGAATTGATGATATAATTGTCTTCAAAACTCTAGAGAAAGAAGAACTAGAGAAAATTGCTCAATTATTAATTAATGGGCTATCTAAACGTTTAGAAGATAGAGATATCAATATTAAATTAAGTAAAAAAGCTATGGCTAAAATCGTTGAAGATGGAAGTATTAGAGAATATGGTGCTCGTCCATTAAAACGTAGTATTCAAAAGAATATTGAAGATTTACTTAGTGAAGAATTATTAAGAAACCCAGATTTAACTGGTACTATAAATATTGATTATAAAAATGATAAATTTGTAGTGAAAAAAACTAAGAGGTAATCATGGCGAAAGTTAATGTGAAATATGAATGTAATGCATGTGGTTATCAAAGTTTAAAATACATGGGAAGATGTCCAAATTGTAAAAAATGGGCATCGATGGAAGAAGTTTTAGAAGCAAAAAAAGCAACAAAACATACTAGTTTTGAGGCGACAACAAATGATGCAGAACGTGTAGAGGCAGGCAAATTAAAAGCTGTCTCTACACAAGATGTACCTAGAACACTTACAGATAGCAGTGAACTAAATAGGGTTTTAGGTGGAGGAGTAGTAGGAGGATCATTAGTGCTCCTTGGTGGTGACCCTGGGATAGGGAAATCTACACTTCTATTACAAATTTCAGCATATTTAGCAAAAGAACATGATGTTTCTATATGTTACAGGGGAAGAGTCTGTAAGACAAAGTTAAAATAAGAGCAGATAGATTAAAAAATAATACTGATGAGCTTTATGTTTATGCTCAAACTGATTTGAACTTGATCTATCAAGTAGTAAAAAAAATAAAACCAAAGTTTTTAGTTATTGACTCTATACAGACCATCTATAATCCTAATTTAGAAAATTCTCCTGGCAGTATTACTCAAGTAAGAGAATGTACTCAACAACTTATGAAAATAGCAAAAAGCTTAAATATTGCTATTTTTATAGTAGGACATGTTACAAAAGAAGGTACAATAGCAGGACCTCGTATGCTAGAGCATATGGTTGACACCGTGTTATACTTTGAAGGAGAAAATCAACATAGCTATAGAATATTAAGAGCGGTAAAAAACCGTTTTGGTTCTACTAATGAAATAGGTATTTTTTTCGAGATGAAAACAAGTGGATTTAGAAGACTTTAGCTAATCCATCACAAATGTTTTTAGAAGAGCGAAGTAAAAATCTTGCAGGTGCTACTATTATAAGTACAATGGAAGGAAGTCGTCCATTACTAGTAGAGATTCAATCATTAACTACACCTACAGCTTTTAATAATCCTCGTAGAATATCTACAGGGTTAGAGTATAACAAATTAATTTTACTTATGGCTGTTTTAGTAAAAAAAGCAGGATATTTATTACAACAACAAGATGTATACGTTAAAGTATCTGGTGGGGTGAAAATAGATGACCCAGCAGTAGATTTAGGTGTAGTAGTTGCGGTAGCATCTAGCTTTAAAGATGTAGCGGTTGATATGAATGATTGCTTTATCGGAGAAGTAGGTCTAACTGGTGAAGTAAGAAGAGTTAGTCGTATAGAACAAAGAATAAATGAAGCGAAAAAACATGGATTTAAAAGGGTTATTGTTCCAGTTGGGAATATGAAAAATTCAGAATTTCCCATCAGGCATAGAAATAATACCTGTAAAAGATATAAGAGAGTGTCTAGATATAGCATTTGGCAATGTATTTTAAATTAAATATAGAACTAGTGTAGAACACTCTATACTAGTTCTATTCTGTTTTATTAAATAAAATGTAACATTTGTAATAAAAATATAATAATTATTTTTAAAAAAATTATATTAATTTTTAAGCTAATGTAGTAGAATAAGAGATAGAATATGTTAGATTTATTAGAAATTTAGAATATTATCTAATTTTTCTAGCAAATTTAAAAATATTTTACAAAAATAATATAAAAAGGAGTGATTATATGTTGAAAAAAGCATTAATGATAATTTCATTATTTCTTGGTATAACAGCAGGATCATTGACAACTAGTGCACTAGTTAATAACAATGTTTTTCCTTCTATGAATCCAACGGTCTTAAGAATAACTGTTACTGTTGCAATGGCAATACTATTTGTATTAATGTCTTTATTATTTTCTGATAAATTTGTAACAAGATTAAAAAGCATAGAAGATCGTTTAACCAAGATGCCAATTCAAAAAATAGTTTTTACAACTATTGGTTTAATACTAGGTCTTCTACTAGCATCACTATTATCATCAGGAGTTGATATAGTAGTAGGAGCTGGAATTATGGGAAGAGTTATTTCTGCTGTAATTTATTTTATCTTTGGTTATTTGGGACTAGTTTTAGGATATAGAAGAGAAGGAGAGTTCCTTAACTCCTTAGCTACCGTTAAATTTGGAACTAAAAATAAAGAAAAGGATACTAAATCTAAAAATAAAAAAACAACTGAGGTAATTGCTAAAATCATAGACACAAGCGCACTTATAGATTCACGTATTCATGATGTTGCTCAAACAGGCTTTTTAGAAGGGAAAATTATTGTTCCAGAGTTTGTGTTAAAAGAATTGCAGCTTATCGCAGATTCAGATGATCCTTTAAAACGTGCCAAAGGTAGATTGGGACTTGACTGTGTTGAAGACTTACAAAAGATGAAAGAAATTAATCTTGAGATTGACAATAAATATAATTATAATGAACACAAAGGTGTTGATAATTTACTTATTGACTATGCTTTACAATATAAATGTGCGATTATTACAACAGACTATAATCTAAATAAACTTGCAACACTTCAATCGATTAAAGTTCTTAATGTAAATGATTTAAGTAACGCTGTTAAACCAATTTTAACAACTGGTGAGAGATTAAAAGTTCAAGTATTAAGAGAAGGTAAAGAAAATAATCAAGGTGTTGCTTACACTGAAGACGGAACTATGATAGTTGTTGAAAATGGAAAACGATATGTAGGTAAAACTATTGAAGTCGAAGTACAAAGTGTTCTTCAAACTTCATCTGGTAGAATTATCTTTACAAAAATAGTTTAATAAGGTTTGCTTTTTCTAAAAAAATATGATATTATAAGTTGTATTGTATTAATGAATTAGTATTTTAGGAGGAGAGTATGCACACTTTTTTAATGGCAACAGCAATAATGAGCAGTATTTTGTTAATAATCGTAGTATTATTACAAGACAGTAAATCTGGTGGTCTATCTGGTTTAACTGGTGGAGCAGAAGAATTGTTCGGTAAACAAAAAGTAAGAGGTGCTGAATTAGTTTTACAAAGAATTACTATAGTTTTAGGACTAATATTTTTTTATATCACTAGTGTGTCTTACTTGGTTAAAATTATAGATTAAAGTAATAAACCTAAAATGTACTTTCATTTTAGGTTTATTTTTTTAGTAAAAAAATATTGTATTAATAAATACTAAATCCATAGAATTTTTTTGAACTGAGATTATAAATTCTAGTATTAGTAATTATAAGAAAATTTAATTAGAAATAAAGGAGGGTTAAATGTTAGAAAAAATCATAAATTTATTTAAACAGTATAAAGTATTAAGTATAGAAGATTTAAAAGAAAAACTAGAAGTAGAATCTGCAAAAGATTTTGTTGAACTAGTTAAATTTGTTGGAAAATTAGAGCAAAAATCAACAATAATTCAACTACCGAATGAAAAATTTCTTTATGTAAAAGAAGAATTAGAAATAGAAGGAATAATTAGAATACATCAAAAAGGGTTTGCTTTTGTCTATTCTGAAAACTTAGGAATAGAAGTTTATGTGCCAAAAGGATTTACTCAAAGCGCAATGAGTGGAGATAAGGTGTTGGTTAAAGTAGATAGTGTTTATAGTGATAATAGAAATATAGAGGGAATCGTTCAAAAAGTTATTGAAAGAAACACTAAGTATACGGTAGGAACACTAACTAACGCTAAGTATTTTTCTTTTGTCAAAAGTGATGATAAAAATATTAGTAAATATATTAAAATTACTAATGCTAAGAACTTTAATTTAGTTGATGGTAGTAAGGTATTAGTAGAAATTACTGATTATTCTAAAGTTAGTTTCGAAGACCATAAAGGGATTATTTTAAAATCTCTAGGTCATAAAGATGATCCAGGAGTAGACATATTATCTGTTATTTATAAGCATGGAAATTCCTAGTGAATTTCCAGAGGAAGTAGAAGAACAAACTAAAAATATAAGTGATAAAATAGAAATAGAAGATAAATATCGTGATTGTACAAAAGAGATGATTGTAACAATAGATGGAGATGATGCTAAGGACTTAGATGATGCGATATCAGTTGTTAAAACAAAAAAAGGATATCGATTAAAAGTGTTTATTGCTGATGTTAGCCGCTATGTCGTTGAGGATAGCCCATTAGACATAGAAGCTTCTAAACGAGGATGTAGTGTTTATTTAGCTGATAGAGTAGTCCCTATGTTACCTAGAAAGCTTTCAAACAATATTTGTTCATTAAATCCACATGTATTAAGATATACAATCTGTTGTGACATTGATTTTACGGATAAAGGAATACCTGAGAGTTATGATATTTATCCAGCAATAATTGAATCAAAAGGTAGACTAACATATAAAAAAGTTAATGAAGTTTACGAAGATAATAAAGAAACAATTGAAAGAATATAAACCATATGTTCCAATGTTAAGAACAGCCTTGGAATTATCTAAAAAAATTAGGTTAAATCGTGAAAAACGTGGAGCGATTGATTTTGATAAACCTGAATCAAAAATTGTTGTAGATGAAAAAGGTGAAGTACTAGATGTTGTATTACGTGAACGTGGTGTAGCAGAGAGATTAATAGAAGACTTTATGCTTAGTGCAAATGAAGTAATTGGGGAACATTTCTATTGGATGCAAGTACCATTTGTCTACAGGATTCACGAAGAACCTAAAGTTCAAAAGTTAAAACAATTCTTTGATATTTCTGCAAGCTTTGGTTACAGAGTAAAAGGCAGTATAGAAGAAGTAGAACCATACATGTTATCAAATATGTTAAGGAAGTTTAAAGGTGAAGTTATAGAGCCTATGTTATCGACAATACTACTTAGAACGATGAATCAGGCAAGATATTCAACAACAAATATTGGACACTTTGCCTTAGCTACTAAGTATTACACTCACTTTACATCGCCGATAAGACGTTATCCTGACTTATTAGTTCATAGATTGATTAGAAAGTATCTGTTTGAAGGGGATGTTAAAGAATCTACATTAGAATATTATGCTACTAAACTTCCTGAATTAGCTGAAAGTTCATCAGAATATGAAAAGCGCGCAGTTGATTGTGAGCGTGAAGTAGATAAGATGAAAAAATGTGAATACATGATGAAGTACCAAGAACAAACATTTAGAGGTGTTGTTTCTAGTGTTACAAACTTTGGTGTATTCATTACGCTAGAAAATAATATAGAAGGTTTAGTGCACATTAAAGCAATGAATGATGACTATTATACATATGATGAGAAGAATATGTTATTAGTAGGTAGACGAAATAAAAAAATATATCGTCTTGGAGATGAAGCAATAGTTAAAGTTGCTAAATGTAGATTTAGAAAATTATGAAATAGACTTTAAAATTTTAAAACATAAATCTTTAATAAAAAATAGAAAATAGAGGAAGATATATATGAATAAAGAGAGTAGAGTTATAGCACAAAATAAAAAAGCTAGTCATGATTATTTCATTGAAGAAACTTATGAAGCTGGATTAGTGTTAACAGGTACTGAGATAAAATCAATTCGTCGAGGTAGAATAAATCTTAAAGACTCATATTGTCAAACTAGACGAGGAGAAATGTTTGTTTATAATATGCATATTTCTCACTTTGAAGAAGGTAATAGATTTAATCATGAACCACTACGTGTTAGAAAGCTATTACTGAAGAAAAAACAAATTGCAATACTAACTAATGCTCAAAATGAGGCTGGAATTAGTATAATACCTTTAAAACTATATATAAAAAATGGTTATGCAAAACTATTAATAGGTGTTGCAAAAGGTAAGAAAAATTATGATAAACGTCACGTACTAAAACAAAAAGAAGCTAATAAGGAAATTAATAGAGCATTAAAAGATAAGCAGAGATATTAAATAACAATTTTTTATTGTATAGACTTAATGAGAAGTATATTACCAATTGTCCATGGTAATGTACTTTCTCATTTTTGATAATAGAAAAAAATAATTTTAGACAAAAAAATAGGAGAAATGTCCACATTAAAAATATAACAACTTATAACTGTTTCATAAATAAACTGTAATACATTTCAAAAAAATAATAGGTATTAAATATTGATTTAATAATATTTACAAATATCGAATAAAAAAACTTTGTAAAAACGCTTTACTTTTTTTATGAAAGCGTGCTACAATATTAAATGTCATTAAGAAAATCAATACTAAAATTATTGTAAATTACATTATTTTTGTTTGAAATTTTCAAAAAAATAATACAGTTATTTTTTTCTGTATTATAACTGATAAGGGAATTTTTGAGAAATTTTTATACAGAATATTAGGTTATTTTATAATAATATTTGGTATGGAATATAAGTTTTTTTATTTCACGTATATATATTAATGATTTTCTTACAAAAACAAAATATATTTTTAAAAGGAGTAGTGTATTTATGGAAAAATTCACTCAATTATTACAGCCAGTGGCTGATAATCTTTATATTTCTGCACTTGTTGCATTAATTCCTATAGTTTTCTATCTTGTAACACTAGCAGGTTTTAAAGTAAGAGGTTGGCTAACAGGGATGCTTACACTAATAGTTGCTATCGTAGTAGCTGTTGTATTCTTCAAAATGCCATTCCAATTCGCAGCAATGTCTACAGTTCACGGTATGGTTTACGGATTACTTCCAATTTCTTGGATTATCTTAACATCTGTATTCTTATATAAAATGACAGTTAAAAGTGGTCACTTTGCAATTATTCGTGATAGTATTACATCATTAACAGATGACAGACGTATCCAAGCGTTAATCATTGCTTTCTCATTCGGAGCATTCTTAGAAGGAGCTGCAGGATTTGGGAGCACCAGTTGCTATCACAGCAGCACTTTTAGTAGGTTTAGGATTTAAACCTCTGTATGCAGCAGGTATCTGTATGGTTGCTAACACTGCACCAGTTGCTTTCGGAGCAGTTGGAGCACCGGTAACAGCTTTAGATGGATTAACTACGTATGCTAACGGAACACCAATCGCAGCAACTGAAATTGCGGCTATGATTGGACGTCAATTACCATTAGTTTCTATCTTTATTCCATTCTACTTAGTATTAATTATGGCTGGATTCAAGAAAACTATGGAAGTTTGGCCAGCATTATTAGTATCTGGTGGTTCATTCGCAATTGCACAATTCTTAAGTTCTAACTACATGGGAGAACAATTACCTGACATTCTTTCTTCATTAGTATCATTAATCTCTATCGTTGTTTTTTTCAGATTCTGGAAACCAAAAACAACTTGGAGATTTGAAGGTGAAGAAGATAATCAAGAAAATAAACAAAGATGTACCAGCTCATTCATTAAAAGATATCTTTGTTGCATGGTCTCCATTCGTAGTATTAACAGTAATTATCTTTGTATGGACATTAAAACCAGTTAAAGCATTCTTTAAAACAATTGCTCTTAACCCTAAAGTTCCACTTATTCACAACAACATAATCAACTCTATTTCACATAAAGAAATTGCAGCTGTATTTAAGTTAGACCTTATTGGTTCAATCGGAACTGGTATTCTAGTTGCAGCATTGATTTCTAAGTTTATTATCAAACTTAGCTGGAAAGATACATTTCAAAACTTTTGTTGAAACATTCTCAGAAGTTAAACTAGCATTTATTAACAATCTGTTTCGTAGTTGGATTTGCATACATCATGAACGCTTCAGGTATGTCAAATACTTTAGGATACGCTTTAGCAGCAACAGGAGAAGCATTCTAGATCTTATCACCAGCACTTGGTTGGATCGGAGTATTCATTACAGGATCAGATACATCAGCTAACTTACTATTCGGTAAACTTCAACAAGTTACAGCTAACGGAGTTGGTATGGATCCATTAGTTGCAGTATCAGCTAACGCATCTGGTGGTGTAGTTGGTAAGATGATTTCTCCACAATCTATCGCAGTTGCAGCAGCAGCGGTTGGATTAGTAGGTAAAGAATCTGATTTACTTAAATTCACAGTTAAACACAGCTTTTCTTCTTACTAATTGTAGTGTGTATTATCGTATACCTACAAGCTAGTGGAATACTAGGATGGATGATTCCTCATCACCCATAGAATAGAAAGCTTTAAAATAAAGAAGATTGAGATTTTCTCAATCTTCTTTTTCTTTTTTAAACTTATAATAAGCTAGTACTAAAAAAATATGAGAATTTACTTGTATTTTTATTTACAAGATGTCAAAAAAATAGTGGTATTATTGAAAAGTTAGATTAATTATTTAGATGTATAATTATTATAATGAAAAATACATTATATAATTTGTTTTATAAGTGAATTACACAAGGAGAAAAAAATGTCAGTACAATTAAGAGATGATATTAGAAATATAGCTATTATTGCTCACGTTGACCACGGTAAAACTACTTTGGTTGATGAATTATTAAAACAATCAGGAATTTTCCGTTCAAACGAACATGTTGAAGAAAGAGCGATGGATTCTAATGATTTAGAGAGAGAACGTGGTATTACTATTTTAGCAAAAAATACTGCAATTGATTATAAAGGAAAAAGAATAAATATACTTGATACACCAGGACATGCTGACTTTGGTGGAGAAGTTGAACGTATTATGAAAATGGTTGATGGAGTTCTTTTAGTAGTAGATGCTTATGAAGGAACAATGCCTCAAACTAGATTCGTACTTAAAAAAGCTTTAGAACAAAACCTAAAACCAATAGTTGTTGTTAACAAAATTGATAAAGATTCTGCTCGTCCAGAAGAAGTAGTAGATGAAGTAATCGATCTATTTATCGAATTAGGTGCTAATGATGACCAACTGGAATTCCCTGTAGTTTATGCATCAGCTATTAACGGAACTGCTTCATTAGAAAGTGATCCAAGCTTACAAGATGAAACATGCAATGTTTATACGATACTATTATCGATTACGTGCCTGCACCAGTTGATAATAGAGAAGAACCATTACAATTCCAAGTAGCATTATTAGACTATAATGACTATGTTGGACGTATTGGGATTGGACGTGTATTCCGTGGAAGTATGAAAGTTGGAGAATCTGTTTCTCTAATGAAACTTGATGGAAGTGTTAAAAACTTCCGTGTAACAAAAATCTTTGGTTACTTTGGATTAAAACGTGAAGAAATTAATGAAGCACATGCTGGTGATATCGTAGCAGTAAGTGGAATGGATGATATCAACGTTGGTGAAACAGTATGTCCTTCAGAACACCAAGAAGCTCTACCAGTATTACACATTGATGAGCCAACACTTCAAATGACTTTCTTAGTTAATAATTCGCCATTTGCAGGTAAAGAAGGTAAATTTGTAACTGCGCGTAAACTTGAAGATAGATTAATGCAACAATTGGAAACAGACGTATCTTTACGTGTAGAACCAAATACTAGTGATTCATGGGTTGTTAGTGGACGTGGAGAACTTCACCTTTCAATCTTAATTGAGAACCTAAGACGTGAAGGATTTGAACTTCAAGTATCTAAACCTGAAGTAATTATCCGTAATATTAATGGAGTTGATTGTGAACCTGTAGAACGTGTACAAGTAGACGTTCCAGATGAAAGCGTAGGAGCAGTTATCGAATCATTAGGACAACGTAAAGGTGATATGGTAGATATGCAAGCTGACGGTAATGGACAGACTCGTCTTATTTTTAATGTACCAGCTCGTGGATTAATCGGATATAGTACTGAATTTATGTCTATGACTAAAGGTTATGGAATTATTAACCATACATTCGACTCATATCAACCAATGCAAAAAGGTAAAGTTGGTGGAAGACGTAATGGAGTATTAGTCGCATTAGAAAATGGACAATCAACTGCATACTCAATCTCAAGTTTAGAAGATCGTGGAACAGTATTTATTGAACCAGGAACTGATGTTTACGGTGGTATGATTGTTGGGGAAAATAACCGTGAAAATGATTTAACAGTAAATATTACAAAAGCTAAAGCACAAACAAACGTACGTTCTTCAACAAAAGATCAAACTGTAACACTTAAAAAAGCTCGTATTATGACGTTAGAAGAAAGTTTAGAGTACTTAAACGATGATGAGTACTTAGAAGTAACTCCAGAATCTATTCGTCTACGTAAAAAAGAATTAGATAAAGCAGCACGTGAAAAAGCAGCACGTAAAGCTAAATATTCAGAAGAATAAAATTTAAAGCTCAGTTAAAGAAAATATTAACTGGGCTTTTTTTGTATGAAAAATAAAATATTTTTTTAAAAACTGAAGGTAAATTCTAATAATATAACAAATTTAATTTAAATATTTTAAATTAAACTCTATATTTTAAAAATATAAAAAAATATATGTATTTTTATAATCTATAGACTTTATATTATAGTGATGTTATAATTATTATATAAAATTATTTCAAAAAGGGAGGCTTTAAAATGGCTAAAACATATGATGTTGTTATTAAATCAACAGGAATGGGAAGTGGAGAACAAGTTCTAATTGATAACCTTATGAAAGGATTTATTCATACTCTTACTCAAAAAGAACACGTACCTCAACATATAATTTTCTATGGAGAAGGGGTAAAATTAACAACTAAAGGTTCAGAGTCGCTAGAAGATTTAGCAGAACTAGAATCACGTGGTGTTAAAGTACTTTCTTGCGGTATCTGTGTAGATTATTATGATTTAACTGATTACCTAAAAGTAGGTGGAATTACAACAATGTCAGAAGTTGTTGATATACTATCAAATAGTGAGTTAGTAGTAGAACCATAATAATTTCTAGGGGTTAGTAAATAAGAATTATTAACCCCTTAATACTATATTAGGAGGTAGAGTTATGAAAGGAAAATTTAAACCTTTTTCTACCACGTTAATTGGAAGTTTACCAAGGTCTAAAGAATTATTATCACTAAAGGAAAGCAGTGATAATTATGATAAATTCAAATCACTTTATAGTGAAAAGTTGTTAGAAGAGACGAAAAAAGTGGTAGAATTACAAAAAGAATGTGGAATTGATGTATTAGTTAGTGGAGAATTAAATAGGGATAACTATATGAGTTATGTTGCTGAAATGGTTGATGGAATCAAGTTATTAAGTATGAATGACTTAAAAGAAATTACTACTAATCTTGAAAGCTTTAATAAAAGTTTAGAAGAAATGGATGCAGCAGATAATACAATGAATAGTCCAATTTGTTATTCTAAAATAGATACTACACGTAGACTAAATGAATTAGAAGTACATAATTTTCAAAAGTTTATTGATAGAGATTATAAAGTCACTTTACCAAGTCCATATTTGTTAACTAGGTCAATGTGGCTAAGAGAAATTACAGGTAAAGTCTATGAAGGAAGAAAAGAGCTAGGACAAGATGTAATAGAGTTTATTGAAAAATGAAATAAGACATCTTGTTGAAGAAGGTGTAAAGATAATTCAAATAGATGAACCTATATTGTCAGAAGTTGTTTTTACAAATGAAAAAGCTGATAATTCTTTCTACTGAGGTGCTTTATCAGAGAAAGTCAAGGTTGACAAAGAATTAAAATTTGCTAGAGAGTTACTGGAGCCAGTGTTAGAAGAAATAAGAAAACATGATGGGGTATTAAGCATCATGCATGTATGTAGAGGAAACTGGACTACTGATGAGAGTGTTTTATTACAAGGAGCATATGATAAATTAGGTAAGTTTTTTGATGCACTTGATTTAGATATGTTAGCTCTCGAATTTTCTACACCTAGGGCAGGAGAAGTAGAAAAACTATTCTCTAATAATTTTTTAGATACAAGAGTGATGTTGGGATTTGGTTGTATTAATCCTAGAAGTGAAGTAATTGAAACTCCAGAAGAAATAGTATCTAGAGTTGAAGAACTACTTCAATTTTTACCACCAGAAAGAATTTGGTTAAATCCAGACTGTGGATTTGCGACATTTGCTAAGAGACCACTTAATCCTTATCCCATAATTCAAAAAAAATTAGAGAATATGGTTGCAGCATCAAAAATACTTAGAGAAAAGTATTGTAAATAAAAAAATAGTGGATTAATACTAAATAATATTAATCCACTATTTTTTATTGTTTAGAAGATTTAATTTCTAAATTTCCATTTTTTAGAGAAATTTCATCGCCTTCTTTAATTTTATCATACTGTTCTTTTGTAACAGTAGCATATTTAGTCTCACCATTTTTAGTCTTAACTTCTATCATATAAACAGGAACTTTACTAGCTTTAATATTTTCTGCTAGTTCTTTTTGTTCGTTAGTGGCATTAGCAAAGCTATGAGTAGATAAACTATTGAACAATAATCCCCATAGAATACCATTTACAATACTACTTCTAGTGAAGAATCCACTTGTACGGTAGTTATTATTTAGATAATTCATATATTTTTTTTTGTAATCTTCGTTGTTATAGCTGTTATAGTTTGAGTTATAGCGTGATCCGCTGCTAAAGTGTCTTGTACGAGTCGTGCTAGAACTAGATGAACTAGAAGAGCTAGAATCTGATGATTTGCTACTTGAAGAATTTGGTTTTGAGCTAGATTTACTGCTGCTAGGTTTCGAACTTCTAGATGATGAACGAGATGAAGAACGTGATTTTGCTTCTGCAAAATCAAGATTTGCTGCACCAACAGTAGTAAATATTAATGAAGTTGATAAAAATATACCTATTATTTTTTTCAATGTTTTCTTTTTCATACAATATCCTCCTAGTACTTTATAAACTAATTTTTATTATTTTCATTAGTACTATTTTCACTGTTAGTGTTGTTATCACCATTTGTGTTCTTATTCTCGTTATTAGTATTTTTGTTATCCTTATTAGTACTATTATTGTTATTATTAGAGTTATTTTCAGTACTACGTTTAGCTACAACAGTACCTTCAATATCTTCTTGTGAATTATTTTCATTTTTCACTATATTCTCTATATTAGTTTTGTCTTCATCACCTTGATTATTGTTATTTTTATTTTGGTAATAATTATATCCAAAGTAAAGAACATAACTAATTGCAGTAAGTGATAAAAAGATTTTTAAGAATCTACCCATATTAGAAACCACCGCCTAATACATATCCTTTAAGGTTTAAGACATTTTTTAATCTATCATATTCAGAAGCAGGTATTTCAAGTTCATCACCATTTACCTGTAAGATTGTTGCATAGTCAGCATTAAGATCTTTCCAAACATCAATTACATTATTTAAATTTATTAAACCACGGTTACCATCTATTAAGATAATTTCAAACCAATTCATAAAAGTACCTCCTTATATAAATATTTATATAATTATAACATATTTTTGAAAAAAATCATTTTTGCAATAAAAGTTTATTAATATGTGAATACATATAGTGTAAATTTTGATATAATATATAGGCGAACAACAAAATTATTGGAGGTGATAAGAGTGAAATTTATTCATACAGCGGACTGGCATATTGGAAGAAAGTTACAAGGGGTTGATCTCCTTTTGGATCAACAGTTTGTATTAGAAAATTTAATAGCTGATATAAAAAAAGATAATATAGATTTCATTATTATTGCTGGGGATTTATATGATAGAAGTGTACCTAGTAAAGAAGCTACTATTTTATTACAAGAATTGTTAGTAGAGCTAAATATAGAAAATAATATACCTATTTTTGCGATTAGTGGAAATCATGATAGTAGGGAAAGATTAGCAGTAGGTGAAGCATGGTTTAGTAAACATGATTTTTATCTACATACTGAATTAAAACAAGCGTTTAATAAAATTGAATATAAAGATGCAGATATATATTTATTACCATATTTTGAACCATATGAAGCAAGAGCGTATTTTGATGATGATAGTTTAACAACACATAATAGTGCTACTAAAAGAGTTATTGATGAAATATATAAAAATTTAGATGAAACAAGGATAAATATCCTTGTGGCTCATACATTTGTTGCTGGAGGATTAGAGACTGATTCTGAAAGAGAAATATCGGTAGGAACAGTAGAAAATGTCGCAGTAGAGATTTTTGAAAAATTTGATTATGTTGCACTTGGTCACTTACATAATCCAAATGCTTTAAATAATGAGAAAATTAAGTACAGTGGTAGCCCGTTAGCATATTCATTTTCAGAAGCAAAGAATACTAAAGGTTATAGATTAGTTGATATTTCAAAAGATAATCTAAATGAAGAATTTATAGAGCTAAAACAAAAAAGAAAAATGCATAATGTAGTAGCTGATTATAATGATATATTTTCAAAAGAATTTCAGGAAAAATTCAATTATAAAGAAGATTTCTTTAGCATGGAGTTAAGTGGACTTGAAGGCGTGACTGATCCAATGCCTAGAATAAAAGAATATTATCCTAATACTTTGCAGCTAAAATCGAAAACAAAAAAAGAAAATAGTGATAAAAATTATGATAAAAAAGAAATTCTTACAAAATCTCCTTTAGAACTTATTGAAGGTTTTTATAGAGATGAAATTGGAGAAGAACTTTCAAAAAAACAACGAGATACTTTAGTTAGTATAGTTAAGGAGGTGGAAGCAGATGAAACCAATTAGGTTGGAATTAAAAGAGTTTGGCCCATATAAACATGAGATAGTTGAATGGGATAAAATTATTAATGAACCTATATTTTTAATAACAGGGAAAACAGGATCTGGGAAATCAACCTTATTTGATGCATTTGTTTATGCCTTATATAACAAAACTACTAGTGGAAAAGATATAGCTAGTTTAAGAACAAAAACAGCTGATGATAAAACAAGAACAACAGTTATATTTGATTTTGAATTAAAAAACAAACTATATAGGGTAGAAAGAACACTAGCTTACACTAAAAAAAGGTAAATAAAAATCAAACTTCAGGGAAAGTAGCCCTAATAGAAATAGTAGATAATAACGAGAATGTACTTGCAACAAAAGAACAAGATGTAAAAGAGAAGATAGAACAAATAATAGGGTTAGATGATAAACAGTTTTGCCAATTAATAATTTTACCACAAGGTAAGTTTAAGGATTTTCTATTATCTAAATCAAGTGAAAAAAAGGAAACACTTCGTTCATTATTTAATACATTCTTTTATCAAAAATTTATCGATAAACTTTCCTCTTATGCAAAAGAACAGGATAATGACTATAAACTTAAAGAACGTGAATTGATTACGAAGTTTGATCAATTTATATTCGATGAAAAAGTTGGATAAGTTTGAATTTTTTTAAAAGAAGAAAATTTTGAAAATGTAATTATTCAAATTGATAACCAAGGAAATATAGTTTCTGAAAAAGAAAATGTTCTTGCTAATTTAAATAAAGAGCTAGAAAAAAATAAGAGAAGAACATACAAAAAAATAATTAAATTATATGACAAGTTTGTTGAGTTTGATGAATTAAAGGAAAAAAACATGAAGAACTAACTAAAGAAGAAAAATAATATAATAGAAATTCAAAAATATTATTAAGAAACTAGAAGAGCTAGAAAAAAATATAGATAGAATTTCTGAATATAATAAACTGATAACGAAAGAAAATGAATTAGTTAAGAGGAAAGAAAAATCTGGAAAAAGATTTTTAAAGACTATAGTAATAAACGAGATAGTAACTTGAAACTAGGAGAGCAAATAGAAGTAGAACAGAAAGAAATAGAAGTAATTAAAAAAATAAAGTTAGCAGAAGTTAAATATTTCTATGATAATATTTCTGCGTTTGAACTTGCATTTAAAGAAAAAAAAAGAATGTGAAACTAAGCTTAAAAGAGTTTGACAAAAAAATAAATTAGAGTTATCTGAGTATAAAGAAAACATACTTAAATTGGAACAAAGTAATAAAAAAAGAACTTGAGAAGAGCGAAAGTTTAAAAACCAATATAAGTAAATTTGATTTATCTATTGTAAAAAAAGAAGTAGAAGTTGAAAAATTTTAAAAAAATATAAAAAAATGAGAAGTCATCGCTTGAAAAAAATAAAGTAGAGTTAGAAGCTAAAAATAGATAAGCTAAAACTACTACGACAAAAAAACAAAGTGACCTAAAAAAATAAAGTTGAAGAGTTAGAGAAAAAAATAAAGAAAAAGAAATCTTAAATACTTTTTTTAGAAAAAAATTGCATGATGGTGATAATTGTCCATTATGTCAGCAAAAAAATTATTCATGTACCGGAAGTAATAGATGTAAAACATGAAGAAGATACTTTAATCAATAAAGAGTATGAAGATACAAATAAAGAAATTATTAGATTAGAAACTATTATTTCCAATGAACAAGATGATTATAAAAAAATTACAACTTCAATTGAATGAACAAGAAAAAAAGTAATAAATTTTGATTCGGAATCAGAATTAGAAAGCATTAAAGAAGAAAAAGAGGAAAATGAAAAAAATCTTTTAAAAGCCAGTCTAATAACTATTGAAGAAAACCAAATTCAGCTGGAAACACTTAATAGTAAAGTTATAGAACTTGAGAAGATTATTGAGAGTGAAGGTGACTTAAAAGAAAAAAACTTGCATTAGCGAATTCCAAAATAGAGGAATATAACAAAAAAAGTTCAATTAAATATAATAGACTTTTAAAGAATATTATAAGGGGCAAGAACAACAAGTAACTGAATTTAATAATAATTTCAAGAAGTATACTGAAGAAAAAAATCACAACTTCAATTAAAAAGAAAAAGAGTTGGAAATTGCTATAAAAAAATAATAAAGAACAGATAATTTCTATAAATTCTGATTTAGAAGAGTTACTAGATAAATTTAATAATTCTAAACTTAAAGAATACTATTGTGATTTTTAAAGAAGCGCATGAAGCTATAGAAGATCTAAAAAGATTTAAAAGATTATAAGGAAAAAGTTGATACATATAATCTCGCTAAAAAAATCTTTAGCTAATAATATAAAAAAATTAGAAAAAGAATTATCAAAAAGAAGTTAAGCCGAATTTAGAAGAAATTAAAGAGAGAGTACAATTACAAGAAGAAAAAGTAAGCGACTTTGGTAAACAACTAGCTGTTCAAAAAAATACATATAATACAAATAAAGAACTTTATTCTGAATTATATGATGAGTTCAAAGTTTGGGAAAGTAATATTAAAGAAGTAAGAGAAATTATTACATTAAGCAATGTGTTATCTGGAAAAACTGAAAGTAAAAAATCTTTAGAGACTTATGTTCAAGGGTATTACCTAGATTTAATATTAGAAGCGGGCTCTAAGAGATTGTTACAGATGTCAAATGATAGATATAGATTTGAGCGTAGAATAGAAAAAGCCAAAGGTGGAGGATTACAAGGTTTAGATATAGAAATATATGATGTATATTTAAATAGTAATAGAATTGTTAATTCACTATCAGGAGGAGAATTATTTTTAGCTTCACTTTCACTTGCTTTAGGATTAGCGGAAGTTATCCAAAATGAAAGTGGTGGAATATCATTAGAAACTATATTTATTGATGAAGGATTTGGTTCTTTAGATAGTGAAACATTAGATACGGCAATAACTACGTTGATAGATTTACAATCTTATGGTAGAAATATAGGGATTATCTCTCATGTAAGTGAATTAAAAGATAGAATAAGATCGAAAGTTGAAGTTTATTCAGAAAATAACTATGCAAAAGTTAGAATAACTGGTGTATAATAAAGTAGAATAGAAGTCTTTTTAAGTTTGTGATATTTTTTTATTATCACAAACTTAAAAAAACTAAATAGATATGTTATAAGAAGGAGGAAATAATGAAGTTAGAATTAATAATATCTCCTAGCGGTTTTGGGAAAACTCACTTTATAGTTAATGATATCGAAAAAGAATAGATTTAATAGCAAAATTATCGTTTTAACACCAGAACAAAAATAGTTTCAATTTTGAAAAAAATACTTTGTGAAAAAAATTTGGTGGTACATTTGACATAGATGTTATGAACTTTCTCAAGTTTATCTAGAAAAATTTAGCAGTATGCTAGGTGTAGATTACTTTAAAAAGTATAGGAGAAGATATTAAACCTTTTTTTATTTTTTTATAAAGCGGCTAAAAAAATTTAGAAAATAGAAATAATTTTCCTTGTGAAGAGAATTTTTACAAGATAGTTCTTTTATAGAAGTAGTATCAGATATTTCTAAGAGAATTAAAGGAATATCAAGTTAGTGTAAATGTTCTAGAAGAGTTTTTTTAGAAAAAAACGTTTCTTTAGATAACGCAAGAAGAGAGAAGCTAACGGCTATACTAGAAATATATACAGAATATACAAGATTATCTAAAGAAGACAGTATTTTTGATAAGCAAGACTATATAAATGAGTTGCTACTGTATAGTGAATATCTGGATTTAAGTGAGTATATATTTTATATAGATGCATATTATAATTTCACAGCACAAGAATACAACTATATAGAAAAAGTTAATTTTTAAAAATCAAAAGAAAGTTGTTCTAAGTGTTGTTAGTGACGCAAATAGATATTTTAATTTTTGAATTAACACAAATTGCAGCTGGTTATGATTTAGATAAATTAGAATATAATAGGTTTTTACTTAGCTGACCTATATAAATATGAAAAGTATAAATTAGATGTATTTAGAAAAATCTCATGAAATGGTAGCTAGTATTAATGAAGTTCTAAGAAGAAATAATAAAATTGACTTCTCAGTAATAGCTTTAATAAATAATGGAGAAACTTATACTATTAATTTAGAAATCTTGGAAAAATAAAGTAGTAAATTATAATATACTAGATCAACATAGTAATAGGTTCAATGGTGAGTCAATATTAACTTTAGCGGATAAGTATTATAAAGCTTTCAAATCAGCAAATGAAGTAGATAATAGTGTTGAAATTATTCGTTCTAAAAATAAAGAATTAGAAGTTAAAACTATTTCATGAGAAATCTTGAGATTAAAAATATCAAGAAGTAAATAATGAAGATATCGCAATTTTATATAGAGATAGTATTTATGAAAAACTACGAATATATATTTAGAGATTATGGATTAGAAATACATCTTGATAGAGATATTGACGTGAGTAATCATAGACTAATTAAATTTTTTTGGATCAAGTGTTAAATGTCGAAAGATTTAATTTTAGAGACGGAATTTTTAAATATTATTAAAAACAAATTTAACTAATTTTTGAGTATTTATATAAACTAAGTGTTCTGTCATATGTATTGTTTGGTGATAATAAAATTACCGAAAAAGACTTTCTATAAAAAAATTATAAGAGCCTAGAAAAAGGAAGAACTAATTGGTAAATTAGCACTTGAAGAAAAATTTATTTAACCACCATATTTAAAGAATATACTTTTTAATGAAATCTTAAATAGTGTAAGGACAATTACTATAGCTGATTTAGAAAAATATCTTGAAAGAAAGACTAGTAGTTAATAAAGAAGATTTAAATAAAGAGTACTTTACAAAAGGGGGCTCTTTATATTCACCAAAAGCAGCTAGAAATATTAAGAGATTTATTAATTAATCTCTATGAAAAAAATAGAGGCCATTTCTAAAAAGTAAAAATCTTCAAATAAAAAGATATATAAAGAGAATTGAAGATCTCTTTGATTATTGTAATATCAGAATGTATTTAGATAAAGAAGACGGGGAATATGATGATATTGAAGAGCTAAAAAGTTGATAGTATTGATCGACAAGTATATAAGAAAAACATTAGAACTTTTTGAATAATATTCTAGAAAGATTTGGCTCAGAAAATATTACATACAACAAGTTTGTAGAGTTATTAATAATAGGATTGAAATCAATTAAATACCGTTCAATTCCTGAAATAAGCGACTCCATAATAATGTCGACTATGGATTTAGCCAAGGTAGAAAATAAAAAATATGTTTTTGTAATTGGATTTAATAAAGATGTTTTACCAGCTACGAAGAAAGATGGATTATTAGATGATAATGATAAAGAACAATTTATTGATAATAGTATATTTTTATCGCCAACAACTGGAAGTGCGCTTATAGACGAAGAATTTGTAGCTTATATTGCTTTAACTAGAGCAACAACAAAGACCTATATTTCATATAGTTTATTAGATAAAAGCTTTAAGGAGAGTTTTCCTTCACCATATTTAGCAGTTGTGAAAAATCTTCTTAATGGAATAGAAGAAAAGAATACAGATAAAAATTTTTAGAGTTTAATTTATTATATTATGATTATTATTTAGATAATATAGGTGAAATACTAACAATTAAAGAATTTAACTACTTATTTTCTAAATTATATCGACGATTTCATGGATATTAAAGATAGTGGAACAGAAGAGGTAGAAAAACTATCGAAAAGTATTAGCTAAGTTTTTTTAGAAAATTATGTTTCTATAAGAAAAAGTTAATGCTAATTTAGATTATGTGGTTCATGGTGAATTAACTGATAAAAATTTATATAGATAAAGATGATATAGTTATAAATTATTTAGAGAAAGTAATTAAGGATTATAAATTTGAATTATCGGAAAATAATATTCAAAGACTTCTTATCTATTAAAAAAATAATAATTTTTTTCTAAGTTTAGTATTTCGAAAGTTTCAGATTATGAGAAAAATCCATATTTATTCTTCGTAAAAAGAATATTAGGCGTTAAGGAAGAGACAAAGGTGGAACTAGATAGCTTATTAATGGGTAGATTTTTCCACGCTGTTATGTCAGATGACAGAGTTGTAAACTTCATTGTAAGAAGTGGTAGTAAGACTGATATAGATATTATCAGTGATGAAGATATTGTATCTAGATTTAATATAAGACAAGTTGTAAATGAAGTAATATATAATAATACTAGTAGTGACATAGTAGATGTCTTAAATATAATTAGTATGCTTAATACTCACGACTATATATTACAAAATATGATAAATCGATTAACTATAGCTATTGCTGTTGAAATAAAGTATTATGCAATAACTAAATTTACTCCGACATTTTTAGAAAAAGAGTTTTCGTTAGAAATACATAATGATGTTATTAGATGTCGTGAATTAGAAAGTAATAAAGTAGTAGAGAAGAGTTTAAGTAAAAAAATATGATATTCCATCTATTAACTTTGTTGGTTTTTATTGATAGAGTAGATGTCTTAGAGAAAAATATATCGGTTATTGATTATAAGAGTAGTAAAACTGATTTCTCTTTAGAAAGTTTGGAATTAGGTTTTATTTCTCAAATTTTAACTTATTCTTTAGCATGTGAAATGTTATTTAATAAAAAAAGTGAAGATATATTAGGAATATTTTTATCGAGAAATCGCAAAATTAGGAAAAAAACTATAAAAGATTATCGTCTTCGTGGATTAGGTAATAGTGATTTAATATTACAAAGTGAGTTTTCTGAAGCAACTAGTGAAGTTATGTTTTTAAGAACTACTAAAAAAGGGACAGCTATTCATGGTGCTGATGTAACTAAAGCATATACTATCAATGAATTAGATACTTTAGTAGAAAAAAACTTACATAATGTATTAACTTTACTTGAAGAAATATATAACTTTGATTTTTTTCATTAGAAAAAAATATGAAATAGAAAATAACGAATATTATGCAGAAAAAAACAAACTCTATTTAATTATGCGTCAGGAACAGATACACGACTTACACCAAAGGTTAAAGTTGAATATAAAGGTAAAGAGTTGAGACAAAAAAATATTAGGTAAATAGTTCTAAATAAAAAGCTACTAGAGTTTTTCAGTATAGTAGCTTTTTATTTTTTTGTTTAAATAGTATAAAAGTAAAGAAAATATTTAACTGAAAAATTTTCAGAAAATTAATTAAAAAAATAACATACTATTACTTGCTTTTTTTAAAAAAATATTATTGTAGAATTGATATTAATAAATTATAAAATAAAAAAAGGACATTATTAATGAAAAAACATTCGTATTTTTATTTAGAAATGAAGGAACATCATCTAAAAGTTCCTTATACTGGGAAAAATAGAAGAATTAGAGTTTTATTACCTAAAGGATATGCAGAAGATTTAGATAGAAGTTACCCAGTTGTCTATATGAACGATGGACAAAATGTTTTTTATAGTGGTGAATCTTTTAGTGGACATTCATGGAAGGTTATACCGGCTATTAAGAGAAATCCTGATATGCCGCGTATGATTATTGTCGGAATAGATAACGATAATGATGGTCGAATGAATGAATATGCACCGTGGAAGTTTTCAAATGCTCCATTACTGTCATTTGGGGCTAACATTAGGTGGTTTGGGTAGTGAATATGCAGATTTCTTTATTAAGGTAGTTAAGCCTTTTATTGATAAAACATATCGTACTAAACCTGAAAGAGAGTACACTGCTATGATAGGAAGTTCATTAGGAGCCAATATAGCACAGTATATTGGACTGGAACATAAAGATAAAGTGGGAGCTTTAGGAATTTTTTCATCAGCTAACTGGCTTAATAAGGTAGAATTTGATAGATATATCGCAAAACATAAGTTAGAAAATCAAAAAGTATATATAGAAGTTGGTACTAATGAAGGTGATGATACTGATAGAGAATTGACTTACGGAAATATTAAGCAGTCATATATTAGTACAACATTAGATTATTACCGTCAACTTATAGAAGCGGGGATTATCTACAAAAGATATCAAATTAAATGTAGTAGCTGATGGTGAACATAGTGAAGAATGTTGGGCAAAATATTTACCGGAATGCCTAAGATTTATTAGTGAAGATTGGTAAAAATATAATTAAGAATAGGAGAATAGAATTTGAATATAGAACATTTAAGCCACTATAGTGGTAATTTAGGAAGAGAAATGGCATTAAATAGATATGGGCATGCAGGTTTACCGATAGTAGTATTTCCTTCATCAGGAGGAACTCATAATGAGTACTATGATTTTGGTATGATAGATGCTTGTGCAGAATTTATTAATCAAGGTAAGGTTCAGTTTTTTACATTATCTAGTGTAGATAATGAATCATGGTTATGTGATTGGAAAGCTGGTCACGATAGAGCTTTAGCACACACACAATATGAAAAATATGTTATTGAGGAAGCTATCCCATTTATTAAGCATAAAACAGGATGGTTTGGACCTATGATGGCTACAGGATGTAGTATGGGAGGTTATCATTCATTTAATATCTTCTTACAACATCCAGATGTATTTGGGAAAGTAATAGCACTTAGTGGTGTTTATGATGCAAGATTCTTTGTCGGTGAATATGGAAATGATGAATTAATTTTCCGTAACTCACCAAGCGATAATATTTGGATGCAAAATGACGGTTGGTTTATTGATCACTATCGTGCTGCAGACATTATTGTATGTACTGGACTAGGACCTTGGGAACAAGATGGATTACCATCATTCTATAGTCTGAAAAAAGCGTTTGAAGAAAAAAATATTCCTGCATGGTTTGATGTATGGGGTGAAGATGTTGCCCACGATTGGCCATGGTGGAGAATTCAAATGCCATACTTTTTAGAAAAGTTGAAATCTATAATCTATAATTTGTAATACTAAGAAAGAAAAGAGGACACAATTATGAACTACATAGTTATATCACCATATTATCCACATAATTTTCAAAAATTTTCAATTGAGTTGAAAAATCAAGGTTTCAATGTACTTAGGTATAGGAGAAGAACCATATGATCAACTTGATGATAGATTAAAAGATGCTTTAACAGAGTACTTTAGAGTTAACAGTTTAGATGATGTTGAGGAAGTGAAAAGAGCGGTAGCATTTTTATTCCACAAACATGGACCGATTGATAGAATCGAATCACAAAATGAGCACTGGATGGAATTAGATGCTGCTTTACGTACGCAGTTTAATGTTTATGGATTAAAAGAACGTGATTTGAAGAAAACTAAACACAAATCTGAGATGAAAAAATACTTTGAAAAAGCAGGGGTGCCTGTTGTACCTGGCTTCTTAGTGAAAAAAGAAAAAGATATAGACAAAGGTGTTAAAAAATTAAAATTACCTTTAATTGCTAAACCTGATAATGGAGTAGGAGCTGCAGCTACATTTAAACTACAAGATAAAAAAGATGTAGAAAACTTCAAAAAAGAATGGGATGGAAAAACAGCTTATTTCTTAGAACCATTTGTTAGTGCTTTCTGATATTGTAACATTTGATGGTATCGTTGATGCTAAAGGAAATATTGTTTTTGCAAACTAGTATTGTATATTACTATACTCCACTTGAATTATTAAATAATAATTCAATTGATTGGGTTTATTATATTGATAAAGAGTTAGATCCTAAATTAGTAGAGTACGGTGAAAAAGCAGTAAAAGCATTCGGTATGAAAGAAAGATTCTTCCATATTGAATTCTTTAAAACAGAAGATGATTATATTGCAATAGAATATAACAACCGTCCAGCAGGAGCTTTTGCTATTGACGTTTATAATTATGCTCATTCTTATGACTTCTTTAAATTATATGCAGAAGTAGTAAAAGGAACTAATGGTGAATTAAACCTTGATTCTAAATATGGATTAGCTTCTACAAGACGTGATTACAAAGATTATCTATATTCAGAAGATGATATTAGAAATAAATATCAAGATAAATTAAAAGCTGTTCTTAGAATGCCAGAAGCGTTTCGCTGAATTACAAGGTAATACAATGTTTGTTCTAGTTGCAGATACTCTAGAAGAAATGAACGAAATGAAAGAATACGTTGGAAAATTACGATAATATAATATAGATATGATACACTTTTATTCTGATTTTTACAGAATAAAAGTGTATTTTCTATTTGAATAAAAAAAGAAAAAAAAGTGGTAGAATTAAAAAAATATAAAACGATTTCAAGGAGAACATTATGAATATATCTAGGGAACATCTAGAACTTTTATCAGAAAATTTTTAGAAATATAGATGAAACAACGAAAAGAAATAATTAATTTAGAAGCAATTCTATCATTACCAAAGGGAACAGAACATTTTTTAAGTGATATTCATGGTGAATATGAAGCTTTTGATCACATACTACGAAATGGATCTGGTGTAATAAAAGAAAAGTTGAAGGAGGTATTTGGGAATAGACTTCCTAAAAAAGAGCTTAACTTGCTGGCTACTATAATATATTATCCAGAAGAAAAAAATTAAATCTTTTTAAAAAAAGAATTTTCAACTGCAGAATATAAAGAATACCAAAAAGATTTCTCTTATTGAGACTTTTAGAGGTAACGCAAGTAGCAGCAAGAAAATATACGCGTTCTAAAGTAAGAAAGTTATTACCAAAAGACTTTGATTATATTATTGAAGAGTTATTGTACAAAATGCAAACTCGTGATAAAGAAGATTATTATGAAAAAATCTTAGAAAATATTATTGAATTAGGTGCAGGAGATAAGTTTATTATAGAACTATCTTTAAGCATTCATAAACTTATTATAGATCATCTACATATTGTGGGAGATGTGTATGATAGAGGACCTTTACCTGATAAAATAATGGATAGATTGCTTAATTATCACTCATTAGATATTCAATGGGGAAATCATGATATGTTATGGATAGGAGCATATCTAGGTGATAGAATATCTATGGCAAATGTTATTCGTATTTGTGCGAGATATGATAATTTAGATATCGTTGAAGATAGATATGGTATTTCTTTAAGAGGATTACTGAATTTAAGTGAGAAATACTATAAAGAGGATCCTTGTAAGGAATTTTTACCAAAGCTTTCTAAAGACGATGAATTAAAATATAGTGAACATGAGATTTTACAAATTGCTAGAATGCATAAAGCTATGGCTATAATTCAATTCAAATTAGAAAAACAAGTAATTGATAAAAATCCAGAGTTTAATTTACAAACTAGAGCTTTATTAGATAAAATCGATTTTGATAAAAAAACGGTTGTTATACGTGGTAAAGTACATCCAATGAAATCATGTGATTTTTCCAACAATTGATAGAAAAAAATCCATTTAAATTAACAAAAGATGAAGAAAAAAAGTAGTAAATAAATTAAGAGAATCATTTGTAACAAGTGAAAAATTAAAAAAACATATTGAGCTATTTATTAACAAAGGTGCAATGTATAGTTGTTATAATGGTAATCTTCTAATTCACGGCTGTATGCCAGTAGATAGTGAAGGCAATTTCCAAAAATTCACATATGAAAATAAACAATATGAGGGTAAAGCTCTACTAGACTTTTTTGATAGAAAAATTCGTAGTATTTTTTATAGTGAAGAAAGAGAAGATAATGGATTATTCTTCTACCTATGGCAAGGTGAATTTTCACCGTTATTTGGGAAACGTGATATGACTACTTTTGAAAGATACTTTATTGAAGATAAAGCAACTCATGAAGAAGTAAAAAATGCATATTATAAATTACGTGAAAATGAAGAATTTTGTGTAAAATTACTTAAAGAATTTGGTTTAACTAAAGATGGTCATATTATCAACGGACATACTCCAGTTAAAAGAAACAAAAGGAGAAGATCCAATTAAAGCTAATGGTCGTACGATTGTTATAGATGGAGGAATGTCAAGAGCGTACCATAAAACAACTGGTCATGGAGGATATACATTAACATATAACTCTTATGGATTACAAATAATGAGCCATGATATTTTCCAGAGTAAGAAAAAAGCACTTAAAGACGAAACTGATATTGTATCAACACGTAGAGTTGTAGATAAATTAACAAGAAAAAAAGTAGCTGATACAGATAATGGTGCAAAAATTAAAAAACAAATAGATTTACTTAAATTATTGTTAGATGAGTACAGAAAAGGTACTATAGTAGAGCGATATTAGTATTCCATGAAAAGGGTTAAGAGTTTATTCTTAACCCTTTTTAATGCTTTCTAGCATAAAATATAATAGATGTATTTATGAGGAAGTAGTTTTAATCTAACCTTTAGAATATAATAAAAAAATAAATTAATTATAATTAAAATTATTGACATTCTAAAAAAACTATATTATACTTAGTACAAGTTAATTGAATAAATACCTCACAAAAAAAATAAGTGAGGTAGAGGTTGCGATTTTTAATAGTAGGGTAATGGAGAGTATAGGGCTTAATGATATTATCTGAAAGGAAATGTCGCCGAAACAGTATTAATCCTATGTTAATATTGTTGGGACTATATTGAATAAGTATAGGACTGTCATAGTCGTAAGGCTATGTTGCGCTACTAATATCTTGTTTTGGATGAGTATGTCAGAGTATGACTCACTGTACAAAATATGGTAGATGTTATGCTTTTTTTATTTTTTTCAAGGAGGTTTTTATTATGACAAATAATAGCAATAACAATGCAAACGAAGTAAAAAGAAATTTAAGATCGCGTCATATTAGTATGATAGCGATTGGTGGATGTATCGGTAGTGGATTATTCATGACTAGTGGTCAAGCAATTCATAGTGCAGGACCAGGAGGAGCAATTGTTGCTTATCTATGTATAGGACTTATGGTATATTTCTTAATGACATCACTTGGGGAGATGGCAACATATCTTCCAACGTCAGGTTCATTTAGTACATATGCATCTAGATATGTGGATCCATCACTTGGATTTGCTCTTGGATGGAACTATTGGTTTAACTGGGTAATTACAGTAGCTGCGGACGTAGAATTATCTGCACTAGCTATTAGTTATTGGGAGCCAATGCGTGTTTACCACACTGGGCTTGGAGTTTATTATTCTTAGTTATTATTATCGGATTAAACTCACTTAGTGTTAAAGTTTATGGTGAGAGTGAATATTGGTTTGCTCTTATCAAAGTGGTAGTTGTTATAATTTTCCTAATTGTTGGATGCTTAACTATCTTTGGTATCCTAGGTGGAGAATATATTGGATTTAAAAACTTAACAGTTGGAGATGCACCATTCATCGGTGAAGATACTTCATTATCAAGTCAAATACTTGCGACTTTAGGGGTATTCTTAATCGCTGGATATTCATTCCAAGGTACTGAATTAATTGGTATTACTGCCGGGGAAAGTGAAGAACCAGAAAAAAGTATCCCAAAAGCTGTTAAACAAGTTTTCTGGAGAATTTTAATTTTCTACGTACTTGCTATCTTAGTAATTGGGTTATTAATTCCTTACACTTCTCCAGATTTATTAGGAGCTGAAAGTGCTGAAGAAATTGCAAAATCACCATTTACAATAGTATTTAAAAATGCTGGATTTGCTTTAGCAGCTAGTGTTATGAATGCAGTAATCTTAACTTCAATATTATCAGCTGGTAACTCTGGTTTATATGCTTCAACAAGAATGCTATACGCTATGAGTAAAGAGAAATTAGCATATCCAATCTTTGGACGTGTAACAAAATATGGAACACCTGTTGTTTCATTAATAGCGACTTCAGTAGTAGTATTTTTAATCTTCTTAATTCAGCTAACAAGTGCTAATGCATATACTTATATAGTTGCAGCAAGTGGATTAACTGGATTTATCGCATGGTTAGGTATCGCACTAAGTCACTACAGATTTAGAAGAGCTTATGTAGCACAAGGTAAAGATTTAAACGATCTTAAATATCGTGCTAAATGGTTCCCACTTGGTCCGATTATCGCTTTAGCATTATGTATTATCGTAATTATTGGTCAAGATACAGAACTTATAACTAAAGGTATAGTAAATTGGAGTGGAGTATTAACTACTTACATGGGAGTACCAATATTCTTATTCTTCTACCTATATCACAAAATTAGATATAAAACAAAATTAATCCCATTAGATAAAGTTGATTTATCTCAAGATGTGGATGTAAAATAATATGAAAAATCCTAGTTCATTATTGAGCTAGGATTTTTTTGTGAATTGATATTTCGTATTAATAAATTATATAAAATACAAGAAATTTTCTGTACTTTGTGGTATTATAAAGGGTAGAGTAAAATTTATAAAAAGGAGGAATTTCTGTGAATCTTGAATATCCATATAATTATCAAAATGTAGAAGATATGGCTAGTAAATATTTACCAGAAGAACAGATTAAGATTATAAAAGAATCTTATGAGTTGGCAAAAGATGCACATGAGGGACAATTTAGAAAATCTGGGGAACCATACATATTACATCCAATTCAAGTTGCAGGAATTTTAACTGAGCTTAAATTAGATTATGCCACTATTTGTGCAGGTTTTCTACATGATGTAGTAGAAGATACAAAATATACACTTGAAGATATAAGAGAGAGATTTGGCGATGACATAGCTGTGATTGTAGATGGTGTTACAAAGTTAGATAAAGTAAAATTCCGTTCTAAAAAACAATCACAAGCAGAAAATCATAGAAAATTATTTGTCTCAATAGCGAAAGACCTACGTGTTATATTCGTAAAATTAGCCGATAGACTTCATAATATGAGAACTATGAAGTATATGAGAGAAGAAAAACAAAGAGAAATAGCTAGTGAAACTTTAGAAATATATGCACCGCTAGCTCACAGACTTGGGATTAGTTCTGTAAAATGGGAGTTAGAGGATACTTCACTTAGATATTTACATCCAGCACAATATTTTTCTATTGTTGGTATGATGAAACAAAAACGAAGTGCTCGTGAAGAAAGTATAAAAGAAGCTTGTGAAAGTATTACATCATTATTAGGTGAACATAATATTAAAGCACAGGTTAATGGTAGACCAAAACATATTTATAGTATCTATAAAAAAATGGTTAAACAAAATAAAACTTTTGACCAAATATATGATTTACTAGCTGTACGTGTTCTTGTAGACTCTGTTGCTGATTGTTACGCAACATTAGGGCTTGTAAATAATTTATGGGTTCCTATTCCAGGACGTATAAAAGACTATATTGCGATGCCAAAACCTAATATGTATCAATCATTGCATACAACAGTTATTGCACCAGATGGGCAAACTTTAGAAGTTCAAATAAGAACATATGAAATGCATGAAATTGCAGAAAAAGGTATCGCAGCACACTGGGCATATAAAGAAGGTAAAAAGTAAATAAAGATAATAATTTTTATGAAAAACTTAATTGGTTCCAAAAAATAGCAGAAAATGATGAAACTGAAGCAACCGCAGAAAGTTTCATGGAATCTCTAAAAGTAGATTTATTAAGTGATAAAATCTATGTATTCACACCAAATAGTGATATTATAGAATTACCTAAAGGTTCATGTATAGTCGATTTCGCTTATGCTATTCACTCAGAAGTTGGTAATAAAATGATAGGAGCTACTGTAAATGATAAGATAGAAGCTTTTGACTATAAATTATCAACTGGTGAAATATGTGACATAAGAACTAGTAAAAATTCTACAGGACCAAAACGTTCATGGTTAGATATAGCACGCTCATCACAAACTAAATCGAAAATCAAAGCATTTTTTAAAAAAGCAGCTAGAGAAGAAAACTTAATTAAAGGTGAAATTCTCTTAAAAGATGAGATTAAAGCTAATAATTTTGATATTGATGAAGTTTTAACTCAGGAAAATATTGAAATAGCATTAAATAGATATAAATTTTCTACTCTAGAGGAGTTGTATGTTTCAATTGGTTATGGTGGAATTTCAGCAAATAAAGTATTTGCTCGTCTTACAGAGAAAATAAGAAAAGAAAAACAAACACAAGAAAAACTTGAAAAACTAGTTAATGCTGAAGAAGAGAAAAAAATAGTCACAGAAACTGGTGTCTATGTTAAAGGTGTCGATAATATTCTTGTAAGATTATCAAAATGTTGTCAACCAATTCCTGGTGATGATATTGTAGGATTTATTACAAAAGGTAGAGGAGTTACAGTCCACAGAAGTAATTGTCCTAACTTAAGCGAGGAAGATAAAGCAAGACTGTTAGATGTTGAATGGGTTCAAAGCTTGAATGCTAGACGATATAGCGTTACATTGCAATTACATGCATTTGACAGAGAATTACTTCTTCAAAATATACTGTTAACACTTAGTGAAAGTAGAGTAGAAATCAAAAAATTACACTCAGAAGCTAAGTCAGATAAAACTAGTGTGACTACGATAGGTATATATGTTAAAAATGTCAGCGAATGTGACTTTATGATTAAGAAATTACGTCAAATTCCTGATGTATATAGTGTAGAAAGAATAGTGAAATAGGTGAAGTATGAAAGTAGTATTACAAAAAGTAAAAAAAGCAAGTGTTAGTGTAGATAACAAAATAGTTGGTGAAATAGATAAAGGGTATTGCCTTCTTGTCGGAGTTCATAAAGATTCTGCAAGAGAAGATGCTAAATACTTGGCAAAGAAAATTGCTGAAGCAAGACTGTTTGAAGATGAAAATGATAAATTAAACCTAGGATTAAAAGATGTAGGTGGTAGTATATTATCAGTTTCTCAATTTACATTATATGCTGATACTAAAAAAGGTAAAAGACCTAGCTTTACTAGTGCAGCTCGACCAGAAGATGCAAACAGGTTATACGAAGAATTTAATGAACACCTTAGAGAAGAAGGTATTAAAGTAGAAACTGGAATATTCCAAACTATGATGGAAGTAAATATAGTTAACGATGGACCAGTTACAATAATTTATGAAAAAATATCAGTGAGAAAATAGAAATGAATATGAGAATAAAGAGAAAAAGAAGTGATAATACGATATTATGGCTTATCTCAACTATGTTAGTATTATTCGTTTTAGCGGGTGGTATGTATTATATTAACTCGAAGATAAATCCATCTGCAAATGCTGACGACCAAATGACGATCTCTAAAGAAGTAGAGGTTAGGACAGGACCGGACGATTCATATCCAGTTTTGAAAAAAGTTCCTGCAGGGGATGTAATAGAAGTATTAAGTAAAACTGATTCATGGTATGAAATTGAAACGAGTGATAACTATATTGGTTGGGTTCCAGGATGGAGTATTTTAGGTAGTGGTCAAAAAAATCCAGAAGATCCAAAATAAAGAAAAACTATCATCATATGCAGTAGTTCTAAATCCTGTAATGAAGCAAAATGAAACACCGGATTATAAAGGTGTCTATCCTAAAACTTACAATCTTAGAATTGCTAAAGAGTTGAAACAAAAACTAGAAGCGGATGGGATAAAGGTATTTTTAACACGAGATAATGATGAAAATATCCCTTCACAAGATTCTATAAAAAAACTTGTTGCTGATAATAAAGCAGAAATGTTAGTTGATCTTGATGTTGTCAATACAGATACTAAGGGTACTTTTGGTGCTAAAGTATACTATAGTACTACAGAGTCAGCGATTATAGCTAAAAGTATCGAAAAACATCTTTCTAATAATTATATATCAAAAGTATCTGCTTCAGAAAAACAAGGAAACTTTAGTCAATTGAGTGATAAGCTTCCACAAGTTAGAATAGTATCAGGTAATATACATGATAAAGTAGATGTTGATATACTAAATGATAGTGTGGCTCAAAAACAATATATTTCAGCATTAAAAGAAGGAATAGAAGGTTACCTATATTATCAAATTAATATTGATAACTATAATGCAAAACGTAAAGAACAGTTATTAAACTTACCTCAAAAAGGATTAACAATTCCTATGTATTATATGAAGCAAGATGCTTATAAAAATATAAGTTATGGTACAGATGGTAAGAAAACAATAGAAGAAAATGGTGATGCAATAGTATCATTAGCTATGATATCTAACTATCTTGGACTAGAAGGGGCAAGTGTTGAGGATATTGCATCTTGGGCAGGAAGTAAGTACTATATTAAAAACCAAGGTACTCAACCAACAATTGTTTCTGCTTTTGCTCAAAAAATATAATGTAAAAGCTGATGAGATAGATACAGATAATACTGTTCAAAATATTGAAAAAGCCTTAAAAGAAAATAAACCAGTACTAATAAGACTAAAATCTGGATTGTTTGGAGATAAAGTAACTTATAAAGTAATACGTGGTTACGAAGATGAGAAATTCTATATTAATGATCCAAATGACGATGATGTTAAGTTAACTAGTTATAATGGTTTTACAGAAAATGATGTTAAAAATAATATTGCACAAGCTTGGGCAATAAGTAAATAATATAAAGAACTTTAAAGTGGTAATTGTACGGCTTTAAAGTTCTTTTATTTAAAAAAATAGTGAAAAAATATAAAAATATTATTGACATTCACTAATATTTGGAATATAATAGTTCACATGGTTAACTAAAAAGTTAATGTTGTGAACTATTTTTTGTTGGAGGTGAGAAAATGAATGCTGAAGGTATAACGTATTTAGATGCGATTGATAAGTTAGAAGAACTTAGATTAATAATGAAGAGGGTACATAAAAAAAGTGATGTTCCTTATAGAAAAGCAGGTTTTCAGGCTATGATGCTGATTTCAGAAAAAAATAAAGTAACTATGCAAGAACTAGGTGAAGAACTATGTGTAACCAAACCTAGAGTCACTGCTTTAGTTACAGAGTTAGTAAATAATGATTTTATTAAACAAACTGTAGATAAGAAAGATAAGCGTAAAAAATTTCTAACATTAGCTCCAAAAGGTGTTGAGTATGTAGAGAAACATCATAGAAACTATGAAGAATGGATAAAGAAACTTTGGAGTAAGTTTGATAATAAGGAAAAAGAAGCATTTAATATAACTCTAACTAAAATGAGTCAAGTATTAAAAGAAGAAGTAGAGGAAAAGGAGGAAGAATAGAGTGAAATTACTAAAGTACTTTAAAAGGCTTTAAAATAGCGATACTAAGTCTAGTATTAGTTTTAGGAGTTCGTGTCGTAGCAGAATTAGCACTACCGACTTATACTAGTAATATAGTAGATACAGGTATTCAACAAAGTGGTATTGAAGATGCTGTACCTAGCAAAATTAGTGAAAAATCACTAAATACTCTGGAACTGTTTATGTCAGATGATGAAATAAAACAAGTTACAGAAAATTATACAAAAGATGGGAATACCTATATTTTAAATAATGTTTCTGATGAAACTCGTATGAAATTAAATAATATCTTTAAAGAAACAATGACTGTTGTTCTTGGAGCAAAATCAAATAATACAGATTTAAATCAAGTAGCACAAGGTGTACAGGCTGGGGTAGTTTCAAAAGATACATTAACTGATCAAAGGAAAAAAGCTATTAGTGAATTAGGAAATTCAGCTGATATGATGACAAAACAAGGTGGAATAAGCTTTTGTAAAAGAAGAATATAAACAAGTAGGAATAGATACTAATGAAATTAGAACTAATTATCTAAAAGAAGTAGGATTCATGATGATAATTGTTACATTAATTTCTGGTATTGCTAGTGTTATTTCAAACTTTATTGCAAGTAGAGTATCAGCGAAGTTGCGTATAACTTACGTGAAAAACTTTATAATAAAGTACTATCATTTTCTAAGGAAGACGTTGATAAATTTTCAACAGCTTCATTAATAACTCGTAGTACAAATGATATTCAACAAATACAAAATGCCTTAAATATGTTTTTATTTATCGCATTCTTTGCGCCAATGATGGCGATGTGGGGTATTTATAAAGTTACCCAAACTGATACAGGTATGACTTGGATTATCGCATTAGGTGTTGGTGTTTTAGCACTGGTACTTGGTGTTATTACATTCTTAGTAATGCCTAAGTTTAAAATAATGCAAAAATTAATCGATAAAGTTAACTTAGTTACTCGTGAACTACTTACTGGTATTTCAGTTATTCGAGTTTTTGGTCGTGAAAAACATGAAGAAAAAAGATTTGATAAAGAAAATGTAATATTAAGAGATAATCAACTGTTTGTTAATAGAACAATGTCTGCCTTAATGCCAATGATTATGCTTATAATGAATGGTATATCATTATTAATTATTTGGATTGGTGGAAAAAATATTGATGCTGGTAGCATTCAAGTAGGGGATATGATGGCATTTATTACTTATACTATGCAAATAGTTATGTCATTCTTATTCTTTACATTCTTAATGATGCAACTACCACGTGCAGAGGTTGCTGCAGGTCGTATTAACGAAGTGCTTAGAAGCGCCTGTTACAGTTGTAGATGGAAAATGATTTACAAGATGACAAAATAAAAGATGTTAAAGGAACATTAAAATTTGAAAATGTTAGCTTTTACATTTGATGGAGCTGATAGTCCAGTATTAAGTAATATTAGCTTTGAAGCTGAAGCAGGAAACTACTGCGATTATCGGAAGTACAGGTAGTGGTAAATCAACATTACTTCATTTAATTCCAAGGTACTTTGATGCAACTGAGGGGCAAATAACAGTAGATGGAACTAATATTAAAGATATTAGCTTAAGTAAATTAAGAGATATGCTAGGTTTTGTACCGCAAAAAGGTGTGTTATTTAGTGGGACTATCGCATCAAATATTAAATTTGGTGATGAAAATATAAGTGATGAAGATATGTATAAAGCTGCAGAAATAGCTCAAGCTTTAGAGTTCATAGAAGGAAAAGAAGATAAGTTTGATAGTGAGATATCACAAGGTGGATCTAATGTATCTGGTGGACAAAAACAACGTCTATCAATAGCAAGAGCTTTAGCTAAAAATCCTAAGATTCTTCTTTTTGATGATAGTTTCTCAGCGCTTGACTATAAAACTGACGTTAAATTAAGAAAAACATTAAGAGAAAAAATGCAAGATACTACAACTATTATTGTAGCACAACGTATAGCAACTATTCTTAATGCAGATAAGATTATAGTAATGAATGAAGGAAAAGTAGTTGGTATTGGTAAGCACCAAGAATTACTAAAAACTTGTCCAACATATTTAGAAATTGCAGAAAGCCAATTAAGTGAAGAAGAATTAGCAAAAGGAGGTAAGCACAATGAGTAGACAAAAAGCGATAAAAAAATCAGATAATTTTGGAAAAACTCTTAGAAGAATAATTAAACTATTATTTAAAAAATATACAGTTTCAACAATTCTTGTTGTAGTGTTTGCCTTAGTAAGTACAATTTTTGGTATTGTTGGTCCTAAAATAATGGGACGTGCTACAACTGAACTATTTGAAGGTTTAGTAGCAAAAATTAATAATACAGGTAGTATAAACTTTGAGAAAATAGCTGGAATTCTATTAACAGTATTGGGTCTGTATTTATTATCAGCCTTGTTTATGTTTATTGAAGGTTGGTTAATGAGTAATATTTCTCAAAACTTAACATATGATATAAGAAAAGATATTAGTAAAAAGATAAATACTTTACCAATGGGATATTTTGAACAACGTACAGTTGGTGAAACTTTATCAAGAGTAACTAACGACGTAGATACACTAGGTCAATCACTAAACCAAAGTTTTACTCAAATAATAGCTAATACTACAATGGTATTAGGTGTACTTGTAATGATGTTTACTATAAGTCCATTAATGACATTAATAGCTATAGTAATCTTGCCGGTATCAGGTGTATTATTAGGGGTTGTTAACAAAAGCTAGTCAAAAGTATTTTACTGGTCAACAAAAAAATCTTTATCTGATGTTAATGGTCAGGTTGAAGAAAGTTATGCTGGTCAAAAATATTATTACTGCTTTCAACCATAAAGATAAAAGTATTAAAGAATTTAACGCTAAAAATGGTGAGTTATATGCGACATCTTGGAAAGCAAACTTTTTCTCTGGATTAATGTTCCCAGTAATTAACTTTGTAGGTAACTTAGGTTATGTTGGCATAGTATTTTCAGGTGGATTATTGGTTGCTAAAGGAACTATTGGAGTAGGGGATATCCAAGCATTTATCCAATATATCCGTAACTTTACTCAACCTATTGGTCAAATTGCTCAATCTATGACTGAAATTCAAAAAATGGCAGCAGCTGGAGAAAGAATATTCGAATTCTTAGATGCAAAAGATGAAGAAGTAGTAGAAACTACTGAAGTCATTAAAAATAAAGAAGGAAATGTAATATTTGATCACGTAAGATTTGGATATGTAGAAGATCAAATTATTATCAAAAACTTTACTAGTGACGTTAAAAAAGGGGAGATGGTTGCTATTGTTGGTCCAACTGGGGCAGGTAAAACTACAATGGTAAAACTACTTATGAGATTCTACGAGCTTAATGGTGGTAGTATTTCAATAGATGGTAAAGATATTTCTAAATTAAGTAAAGAAGAATTACGTTCATACTTTACAATGGTTCTTCAAGATACTTGGTTATTTAAAGGAACTATAATGGAAAATCTAAGATACGGTAGATTAGATGCGACAGACGAAGAGGTAATCGAAGCTGCTAAAGCTGCACATATTCACCACTTTATTAAAACATTACCTGGTGGTTATGATATGGAGCTTAATGAAGATGCTTCAAATATTTCTCAAGGTCAAAAACAATTATTAACAATTGCTCGTGCTATATTAGCGGATAAACCAATTTTAATCTTGGATGAAGCAACTTCAAGTGTTGATACACGTACTGAAGTTTTAATTCAAAAAGCTATGAATAAGTTAATGGAAGGTCGTACAACATTCGTAATAGCGCATCGTTTATCAACAATTAGAAATGCAGATAAAATTCTTGTTCTAAAAGATGGTGATATTATAGAACAAGGTAACCATGATGAATTACTAGAACAAAAAGGTTTCTATTCAGAACTGTATCAAAGTCAATTTGCAGAATAATTAAAGAAAACTATGGATATAAATTTTATCCATAGTTTTTTTATTTTAATGGGATAAGTGAGTTGATAAGTGAAGTCTTCGAAAAAAATAACCTAGTATGTAGAAAAATGATGGAAGAAATACAAAAACTTTTTATTAAATAGTAATAATTTAGTGGTATAATAAGAGAATAATTTTTATTATAGATTGTTGGAGGTATTTATGGCTTTTTTAAATTATAATAAAGATGAAAAGTTAGAATTTAATTATAAGAGAGCATGTGGGCTATGGCTAATTGTAGTAGCATTGATTATCTCAGTAGCTACCTTAATAGGAGGGAAACAAATAATAAATATGCAAGTGTTTAGTATTGGATATGTTATTAGTTTTTTCTCAATCAATATGAATAAAAAAGTATTGAATAGATTATCAAATGGTTCTTCAAATGAATTTCAAAATAAAGTAGCATCATATGCTATTATTCTATTATTTATTTTAATGTTTTTACTAGGTGGACCTTTTTTTGCAACTGAAAATTGGAGATTAATTTGGTTAGGGGCATTAATGGCAACTGCACTCCACTTCTTTCCATATTATTTTGTACATGGAAAATCAATGATATATTTAGGTCTTATTTGGTGCCATTAATATTTTTTTGTAGGATATTTTTTTACTAATATTCCATTAGAGGTGATAGCATACACTGACTCAGCAATTAAGTTTGTATTTGGGATATATTTACTATTTTTTTGTCAAAAACCATCGAAACAAAAAAATAATATACATTGTATAGTGAACTGCTGCATGATTACTAGAGATATATGAAGGATTAACAAACATAATAGAGGTATGGCATCTATTTAGAATTATTAAAAGGTCAATTTGCAGAATAATTAAACGAAAACTATGGATATAAAAATTTATCCATAGTTTTTCTTTGACAGAAATATCTCGAATCCGATATAATAATATCTAGAAATTGAGATATTTGATTAATAATAGGAGAATTATTATGAGTAATGAACTAAAAGCTGTAATAGGAATAATGAGAACAAGTAATATACTTGTAGATGATTTAAAAAGAACTTTAAAACAATATCCAATTAATTCAACGGAGTTTTCAGTCTTAGAATTTCTTTATAGTAAAGGTGAAAAGAATATTCAAGAAATTAGGGATAGAATACTACTTGCTAGTGGAAGTGCAACATATGTTGTTGACAATCTTGAACAAAAAAAGGTTATGTAGTACGAAAAGTATGTGATACTGATAAGAGAGTAACATTTATTAAGTTAACAAAAAAAGGAAAGGACTTAATGACTGAAATCTTTCCAATTCATAAAGAAAATACAAAAGAAATATTCTCAGAACTTACGGATGAAGAAATCAAGACTCTAAAGAACATATTATTGAAAAATAAAAAAAGGTAAATTAATAAGAGAGATATAACTCTCTTCAAGAATCATAACATATCTCAAATTCGAGATTAGGTTAAAATTATTTAGGAGGAAAAATAATGATAGAGTTAGGAATTAGTACATTTGGAGAAACAACAGAAATTGAAGGAACTGGAGTAGCTCCAAAACATGATCAACGTATACGTGATATGATAGAAGAAATGAAACTAGCTGATGAAGTAGGATTAGATGTATATGCTATTGGGGAACATCATAGAGAAGACTTTTGCAGTTTCAGCACCAGAGATATTGCTTGCTGCAGGTGCATCAGTAACTAAAAATATAAGATTAAGTTCAGCAGTTACTGTACTATCATCTGCAGATCCAGTAAGAGTATATCAACAATATGCAACAATCGATGCAATATCAAATGGTCGTAGTGAAGTTATGGTAGGGCGTGGCTCATTTACAGAGTCATTTTCCATTTATTTGGATATGACTTAGCTGATTATGAAGAATTATTTGATGAAAAATTAGAAATGCTTGATAAAATCAAGAATAATGAGAAAGTTAACATGGGAAGGAAAACATACTCAATCTGTTTTAGATAAAGGAGTATATCCTCGTGCTATTCAAGAGGATTTTCCAATTTGGGTTGCGACTGGTGGCAATGTGGAGTCTACAGTAAAAATTGCTCAAAAAGGTTTTCCTATAGCTTATGCCATTATAGGTGGTGAGTATAGAAGATTTAAAGTGTTAGTAGATTACTATAAAGCTGTTGGACGTAATGCAGGTTATAGTGATGATAAATTAAAAGGTTGCTTCTCACTCTTGGGGATTTCATTGCTGATACTGATGAAGAAGCTATAAAAAAATACTTTCATCCAACAAAACAAGTAGTAGATGCAATATCAAAAGACCGTCCATTTTGGCGTCCTCTAACATTTGAACAATATTTAAATAGTGTAGGCCCAGAAGGTAGTATGTTAGTAGGTAGTCCTGAAACTGTAGCAAATAAACTTATCGATATGATTGAAACGTTAGACCTAGATAGATTTTTATTACATCTTCCATTAGGATCAATGCCACACGAAGATATTATGAAAGCTATAAAACTATTTGGTGAAGAAGTAGCACCAAGAGTTAGAGCATATTTTAATAAAAGTAAATAATTTTTATTGATAATAATACAAAATAGAATCAAGAGTTTTTTTGTAAGAGAAAATAACATAATTACTTTACTAATAAAATACATAAATAGTATAATTTACTTAAAAGGATATATCTTTATTATTAAGTTTTAATATTAAGGAGGTAAGATATTATGATGTTTTTAAATATACTAGCTGATATAGATAGTACATCAGGGTATTGTAGTAGCTTCTTTAGTAGTAGGTGTTTCTTATTATTTACTTAGTAAGAAAAAGTATTTTTTTCAGTAATTTTAGTAAATTAGGATTAATTATTTCACTATCTGATAATTATACTGTTGTGCATATTATATCCAGAATTAATAAAGATAGTTCTTATCTTTTTAATAGTTGATGTTATACTTTTTTATAAAAAGAGAAAAATAATAATAAAAAGTGAAGATTAAATGTAAATATGTTTATTAAAGTTAAAAATAAGTATGAAATATTTAGAAATCTATTTCATGCTTATTTTTTTATGTTAGAATAAGGGTGTATAGTAATCAAGGAGAAAAACAATGATTTTAGATAAGTATAAATATATATTATTTGATTTAGATGATACGTTATTAGATTTTGAAAAAGCAGAACATATGGCATTTAATAAACTTTTAGAAGATTCTGATATTCAATTTAACGAAGAATTGTTTAATAAATATAAAGAAATAAATAGAGGTTTATGGAGAAGGTTTGAACTAGGAGAAATGTCTAATAAGGAAGTTACAAAGCTACGTTTTGAACAATTTTTTAATCTATTAGGAAAAAAAGTTGATGGAAGAGAGTATGATGTTAGTTTTCGTAGCTATTTAGCAATGGGAAATCAATTATTTGATGGGGTAGTTGAATTGTTAGATAAAGTTATCTAAAACTCGTGTAATGTGTATTGCATCTAACGGTGTTGGAGTAACGCAACATACACGTTTAAAAAATAATGATTTAAATAAATATTTTGAACATATATTTATCTCAGAAGAAGTGGGCTATCAAAAACCAGATGTTGAATTCTTTAATTTTATTTTCCAGAAGTTGGGAGATATTGATAAAAAAGAAGTAATTATAGTTGGAGACAATTTAATGTCTGATATACTAGGCGGTATAAATAGTGGAATAGATACTTGTTGGATAAATCCAAAAAATACACCTATTGATAATGAAGTAAAACCTACATATATTGTAAAAAAAGTAACAGATTTATTAAAATAATTATAAAAGAGAATGCTTGATAATATAGTTATTAAGCATTCTCTTTATGTAATTAATGGTTATTGTATTCAATATTTTCAAATGCTACAAAACAATGTTCAATACCATATTTTTTTCTTTTAATAGAATTTTTTTACATTTTCTACTATCGTATAATCTTTTGCAACGTGATACTCATCTAATAGTATGTGCATTGCTGCATTTGTTTCATTAGTATCTGTGTGCCAAAGATGAAATTCATGTATATTTTTAATTCCTTCAATCTCTTCTATTTCTTTATAGATTTCTTCAGTATTAAGTGTTGTAGCCTCCATTAAGATGATGAATGAAGATTTAGTAATTTTTATATCCACCCCTAAATAGGATAATACTTATAAATAAATACTCATAATAACGTCTACTATTTGATAATTTGTAAAATATATAATAGTTGATGATATTATAATACCAATTGAACTAATTAAATCTCCCAGAAAGTGCCATAAGGCGCTTTGAATATTTAGATTATCTTCTTCTTTTAAGCTTTTAGTTAAAATAATAGTAATAATTATATTGAAAATAAGTCCTATAGTTGCTATTAATAGCATTGATTTAAAATCTATATCTCGTGGATTTAAAAATCTCATAATTCCTTCGAATATTAAGTAAATTGAAATACCTAATAACATTAACCCGTTAATAAAAGCAGCAATGATTTCTAGTCTTACATAGCCAAAAGGTATATATTTTTGATTAGGTTTTTTTGAACTAAAAATAAGAGCTATCAAACTAAATCCAAGAGCAATTACATCAGAAAACATATGAAATGCATCTCCTAATAGTGCTAATGAATTGGAAAGTATACCTCCAATATACTCTATTAAGGCAAAACTTAATGTTAAAAATAGAGTGATATAAAGTATTTTTTTTGAATAAGCTTGAATTTTATAGTGTTGTTTATGATGAAAATCTGCTTTAATCAATTTTATTAAATACCTCCTTTATATTGACTTACTAATTATATGTTACAGAAAATATATTTACAAAACATATGCACTGATAGTAATTCTTATTATTTTTATTAGGTTTTTACTATAGGCTTATTATTGATTTTTAACTAGCTATTTGATAAAATTAATATAAAAATATATAAGAAAACTTAAAGGTGGAGATAATAATGAGAATTTTGTGTATAGGAGATAGCAATACATGGGGGGCAACTCCAGGTGAAGACAGTTTAAGATTGGAGAGACGTTGGACAAAAGTTCTTCAAGAATTACGTCCAAATGATGAAATAATCGAAGAAGGGTTGAGCGGAAGAACAATTACTGCAAAAGATACTATTGTACCTGTTCGTTGTGGAGTAGATACACTTCCATTATTAATGTTAAGTCATGTTCCAGTGGATTTAGTAATAATTATGCTAGGAACAAATGATTTGAAAAAACAATTTAATCCAAGTGCAAAACATTTGGCAAGAGGAATTGAAGAGTTTATAAAATATATTAGAAACCCTCACTTAGTAGAGAACTATAAAACTCCTAAAATTCTTGTAGTATCACCAGTTCACCTTCGTGATGAAATTTTAGAAAGACAAAATTCATTTGGTGAATATGATGAAAACAGCTTAAGACAATCTAGATTCTTAGCTCAAACTTATAAAGAAGTAACAGATAAATATGGAGTTGATTTCTTAAATGCTTCTAGAGTAGCAGAAACTTCAGTGGTCGATTGCATCCATATAGATGAAAAAAATCATGAATTACTAGGGACGTTATATTTCTAGTAAAATTTCTGAAATACTAGATTATCAAGAAGCAAGATAATAAAAAAATAGAAGGCTAGTTTTAAACTAGTCTTCTATTTTGTATATATCATATTTTCTACGTCCAACAACTAATGAAATAATTGTAATGATTACATATAGTATTAAATGACTATATCCAAGTGAAAAGTTCACTAGATATATACCAAATATAATACAATAAGAACCTAAAATAAAATCATTACCTGATTGTTTATTGATTCCTATATCAACAGTAAGAATTTTTTTGTTGAAGATGTAAAGTAAAGCTATCACCATTATATCTAAAAGTAATGTTTTAATTGCGAAACCAAAGTATAAAAAGTTTCCAATAATGATAGCTATTACAGATATAATAATCATTACATGAGTGTTAGCAACTAAATGTGAGAAGTTGATATCTTTCACATGTAAACTTCTAGAAATAAAGCTTGGAAGCAATTGACTTACAATAAGAGCTAGGAAAATAAACCAAAAAGCCCATTTTGTAAATACAAAACCTAATGCCAACGCAGCTGCTCTACCTAGAAGAATATAACAGAAAGGTTCTGTTAATTTTTTAATCATAAGATCTTCATTTTTTGTAGCAAAGTATTCAACAATATGTTGAATAGCTAATAGTACCGCTAAAATTGTTAAAAGTCCTAATAAGAACTTTAATTTAAGTGGTCTATATACAAAAAAGCCAGCTAGTGGAATTATCTGTAACCAAACAAATATAAGATTGACTAAACTATCTCGACCGTATCTATTTATATGCATTAATTGTATATTCCAACTATTGAATAAAATCATAAAGACTAGAGCAGTGTGAATGAAATTCACAAAAGAAAATTTACTGCTGAAATAAAAGAACATTGTCTTACAAATAACCATTGCAAATATACAGCTATAAATAACGATAGAAATATTTAATCTATTATTTTTTTAAATTAATCATAAATTATCTCCTATCTTTTTAACTATAAATACATATTATCATAAATTAAAAAAATAAAATAAATAAATATGTATATGTAAATAGATAAAATATGAGATGCATATAAATGCATCTCTATATTTAATTATATTTTGTTATTTTTTAAATTTTTTGTGTGTTTCTGTGTAGAAAAGTAATCCTACTAATGTAAGTGCTACACCACTTATTGCTAATACAAACTGAGTAATAATAGCAGCGAATACTATATAAGCACCACCAATAATAGCGATTAATGGAACTACTGGATATAAAGGTACTTTATATGGTCTTTGTAAGTTTGGCTCTTTCTTTCTAAGAACAAATATTGCAAAGAATGTTAAGATGAAGAAGATCCAGATAGTGAATAATAAGAAGTCAGTTAATGTATCGAATTCTCCTGTAAACATCATTGCAATTGAAAGAACTAGTGTAGCTATAGCAGATACGTAAGGAACGTGGAAGCTATTTAATTTCATCCAAGCATTTTTAAATGGTATTTGATCTTTTGCTGCCATTGCATAAGGAACACGTATAGCAGTCATTGTAAATCCGTTCATTGTACCATAAACACTTATCATGATACCTATAGTAATAATTTTTCCACCATTAGGTCCAAATAATTTTCTAGCAACATCATTTGGAACATTTCCGTTACCAGCTATTTGTTCCATAGGCATTGTCATAAGGTAAGCTACGTTTATTAGTAAGTAAACAGCTGTGATGAATAAAAGACCGTATAAGATTGCTCTTGGTAAGTCACGTTTAGGATCTTTCATTTCTCCAGCAATTGTACCAACATTAATCCATCCATCGTAACCATACATTGCAGCTAACATAGCAGTACCTAAGGCTGCTAAAGCAGAACCACTAGCAGTAGAAGTACTTCCAGATGAAGGGAATAGTTCAATTGTAGTTGGATTTGGTTGAATTAACCCGAAAAGAATAATTGCTATAATAGGGATTAATTTACAAATTGTAGCAAATGTTTGAATACGACCACTTGCCTTACTACCAAGTAAGTTTAAACCAGTTACTGTTGCTGCACCACAAGCACCAACTAAAATAGAATATTTTTTATCTATTTGGAAAAGGTTAGTAAATTGTGTTGCGAAGATTGCAGCAGCAGCGGCAATACTAGCTGGATAATAAATAACAGCTTGTGCCCATCCAAGTAAGAATGAGGCTGTTTTTCCATATGCTCTTTCTACCCAAACTATCATACCACCAGTTTCTGGGATTGCAGCTGCTAATTCAGCAGTCGTCAAACCTGCGCAAATACTAATAACACCTGCTAATACCCATGCTAATAGACCTAGGCTTACATTACCAGTTGTTTTATAAATTACTGCAGCTTTAAAAAATACACCCGAACCAATTACTACCCCTACTACAGTAGAGAAGGCTCCAAAAAAGCCGATTTCTTTTTTTAAACCATGCATAATAATAACTCCTTTAATATAATAATGCGTATATAAAAACTTTTTTGAGAATATAATAGTGTAAAGTATATTACCCTTTACACTATTATATTCTACTTTGAAAATGTTTTCTTGCATTCTTATTATATATTATTTTAATTGAATTAACAATAGTTTTCAGTAAAAAAATGTTAAATTTTTCTAACGTAAATTTGACAAAAAAATATTAAAAAAATTCAAATGTAATTATTTTTCTAATTTTTATAGAATCATAAAAAAATAGTATAAATCTACTGAAGATATACTATTTTCAAATTTAAGCTAAAAAGAAAAAAATTTTTTTAAAAAAACTAAATAAAGATTTAACAAAAAAACTGATAAATATGATATAATATTGTGTATGTGAAAAATACTAGATAAAACTAGAGAGGAAAACAACATGACAGAAGAAATTAAAGTTAATGATGTACAAGAACTTAACGATCAGATGCTTGTTCGTCGTGAAAAAATGGAATCTATGCGTGAGCATGGACTAGATCCATTTGGTACAAAATTTGAAAGAACACATCTTTCTAATGAATTAGTAGAAGAATTCGATAAATTTAGTAAAGAAGAATTAGAAGAAAAATCTGTAACTGTTACAATTGCAGGACGTATAATGACAAAACGTGGAAAAGGAAAAGCAGGTTTTGCTCATGTTCAAGATTTAGGTGGACAAATTCAAATTTATGTTCGTCAAGATAGAGTAGGAGATTCATATGAATATTTCAAAACTCTTGACTTAGGAGATATAGTAGGTGTTACTGGAGTTCTGTTTAAAACAAATGTAGGAGAATTATCAGTAAAAGCAGATAAATTTGAAATTTTAACAAAAGCATTAAGACCACTTCCAGATAAGTTCCATGGTCTTAAAGATGTAGAAGAAAGATACAGAAGAAGATATGTTGATTTAATAATGAATGAAGATAGTAAAGAAACATTTATCCTTCGTTCAAAAATTATTCAAATAATGCGTAGTTACCTAAATGAGCGTGGATATTTAGAAGTAGAAACTCCAATGATGCATACTATTGCAGGTGGAGCTGCTGCTCGTCCATTCGTAACTCACCATAATGCGTTAGATATGGAATTATTTATGCGTATCGCTCTTGAATTACCATTAAAACGTCTAATAGTTGGTGGTTTAGAAAAAGTTTATGAAATTGGTCGTGCTTTCCGAAATGAAGGTGTATCAACACGACACAATCCAGAATTCACAATGATTGAGCTATATGAAGCATATGCTGATTATAATGATATTATGGACTTAACAGAATCTATGATTGCTTATATTTGTAATGAGATTCATGGAACAACAAAAATCATGTACGGTGAAGATGAAATTGATTTAACACCAAAATGGGCTCGTATCCATATGGTAGACGCAATTAAAGATGTAACTGGTGTTGATTTTTGGCAAGAAATGACAGATGAACAAGCTCATGCTTTAGCGAAAGAACACAATGTTCCTGTAAGAAAAGATATGAAAGTTGGTCATATTATTAATGAATTCTTCGAAGTGTTTGTAGAAGAAACATTAGTACAACCAACATTTATATATGGTCATCCAGTAGAAGTATCTCCATTAGCTAAAACTAATGCTGAAGATAAGAGATTTACTGATCGCTTTGAATTATTTATCGTAAGACGTGAACATGCTAATGCATTCAGTGAGTTAAATGACCCAATCGATCAAAAAGAACGTTTCTTAGCTCAAATGGATGAGAAAGATGCAGGAAATGAAGAAGTTTACGAAATGGATGAAGATTTTGTAGAAGCTCTTGAATATGGTATGCCACCTACAGGTGGATTAGGAATAGGAATTGATAGATTAGTAATGTTACTTACTAATTCAGCTTCAATTCGTGACGTTCTACTATTCCCATACATGAAGCATAAATAAAATATTAGAAAAAACTCCCTAATTATTAGGAAGCTTTGATAATTTAATTAAAAGGGAGAAGTTTCTCCCTTTTTCTATGGAAAAATAAAGTGATGTAAGGAGTACATAATGGCAAGTTTTTTTGATAAATTAAAAGAAAAATTTTCGGCTAAAGAAGAGTTAAACACTGAATTAATTTCCCTTGATGAATATGAGGAGTTTGTCGAAAGTCAGTTTGTAACAGAGAAATTTAAAAAAAGGTCTTAAAAAATCACGTGATAATTTTTCAAATGCACTTAATAACTTAATTAGTTCATATAGAGAAATTAATGAAGAATTTTTTGAGGATTTAGAAGAACTACTTATTCAGTCAGATGTAAGTTATAATACGGTATTGGAGTTAGTTGATTATTTAAAAGAAGAATCTCAACGTCAAAACTTAAAAGAACCGAGTGAACTTCAAGATATGATTATTGATAAATTAGTAGAAGTGTATATGGAGGGAACTGTTAAATCTGAATTAAATTATGCACCTGATAAAGAGTTATCAATATTCTTATTTGTTGGAGTAAATGGGTGTAGGTAAGACAACTTCAATAGGTAAGTTAGCTCATAACTTAAAGAAAGAAGGTAAAAAAAGTCCTTATAGCTGCTGGTGATACATTTAGAGCTGGTGCTATTGATCAATTAGATGTTTGGGCAAAAAGAAGTGGTGCTGATATTGTAAAATCACATGAAGGTGCAGATTCTGCCGCAATTATTTTTGATGCAATACAATCTGCAAAAGCTAAAGGATATGATGTACTATTATGTGATACAGCAGGGCGATTGCAAAATAAAGATCATTTAATGAAAGAGCTTGAAAAAATAGTTCGAGTAATAAAAAGAGAAGTTCCAGAAGGTCCACATGAAGTATTATTAACGATTGATGCTACAACAGGACAGAATGGTATTCTTCAGGCAAAAACATTTAAAGAAGTTAGTGATGTTACAGGAGTTATATTAACTAAGCTTGATGGTACTGCAAAAGGTGGTATAGTTATAGCAATTAAGAAGGAATTAGATATCCCAGTAAAACTAGTAGGATTAGGTGAAAATATTGATGATTTAGAAGTGTTTGATCCTGAACAATATATCTATGGATTATTCTATAAAGAAAAATCTGAAGAAGAAAAAAATAATGAAGAAGTAAATAATGAAGAATAATATAAAAGTCGTAGATTTATCTGCGACTTTTTTTGTAAAGATATTTTCATATTAATATGTAATAATTTGAGAAAAATAATTGAAAAAAGCGTAATAAAAGTATATAATAGTAATATCAAGAAGGTATATATAAATGGAGGATTAAAATGGGATTTTTATCAAAATTATTTGGAAATAAAGAAGAAAAAGTAGAAGAGTTAGTACTTAAAGCTTATATGAAAGGGAAAGTAGTTGATATTACTGAAGTACCAGACCCAGTATTTGCTCAAAAAATGATGGGAGATGGATTTGCTATTATTCCTGAAGAAGGAACACTAGTATCACCTGTAGCTGGAGAAATCATTCAAGTATTCCCAACTAAACACGCATTTGGTATTAAATCAGGAGATATTGAATTACTTATTCACGTTGGATTAGAAACTGTAGCAATGAAAGGTGAAGGTTTCGATGTAAAAGTATCTGCTGGGGATAAAATTGAAGTAGGTCAAACATTACTAACTTATGATTTAGAATTAGTAAAAGAAAAAGCTAAGGATATTATTACTCCTTGTGTTGTTACAAATATGGATGCAATAGAAAGTATCAATGTTTTAAAACTTAATGAAAATGTAGACTTTTCACAAGAAGTAGCTAATTTAAAACTTAAATAGACTTTCGTCTATTTAAGTTTTAAATATTAGTATGAAATTATGAATGACAAGAAATTTTGGAAGATAATTTATCTTTATATTACAAAGTATAGGTACAGTATTTTTATACTATAGACCTGAAAAAAAGATGTTTGGCTTATTAATGAAGATAATGAAATAATAAGATTTATTTATAGCGAATACTTTAGATCAACAGAAATAGATAGTGTTATATCAAATATAATTAGAAATGATGAACGCTTGAAAAAAATGTTTAAACTAAATAGTTTGAAGATAAAAAGTTCTATGTGTTTCCCCAGAATTTGACGATATAGTTCTTGACTATAAAAAAATATAGAATATCTAGTAAATTGTTTATTGAAAGATTTTTTTATAATGATAAAAAAACAAGAAAATTTTTTTGTTCAAGAAAAAGATTTACAATTTATTGATGAAACTCCTGATACTGAAAGATATAAAACTAGAGTTATAGAGTTATATAAAAAGAAATACAGTAAATAGGAGTGTATTTAATTTAAAAATACAATATTTTTAACTGGAATATATTTACTATTCTTTATATTACATTATTTTTTTACTTTATGTAACTCATGGTGAAAAAAATCAATTTATAAATATTTAGAATATAGATATCAAAAATATCATAAGTGGACAGTTTTATAGAGTTTTTACAAGTGCATTTGTAATAGATGATATAAAAAGCCTTGGATTGATTGTCCTTATAACTGCGGTATGTTCAGTATTGTTGAACAAATCATTAAATTTATTAAATTCGGTAATTACGATTTTAGTAGTATCACTAATACTTAATTTATTCCTAATAATAGGATTCTCTGTTGATGTTAATATAGCAGTAGTTTCTTATTTTGGGGCATTAGGTTCTTTATTTATTAGTCAACTAAGTGAGAAATGACAATAAGAAGTTTATGTATGTAAGTGCTATATCAATAGTATACATAGCCTGTATGGTTGCGCTGTTTAGAATATCAATAGTTTTAAGTCTTTTAGCATTTATAATAGGGGTATTTATACAGCTAGCACTAATGAAAAAACGTAATCTCTATATAATATTAGCAAGTGCTTTAGGTATTTGCATTTTAGGGCTTGGCTTAAATTTAGCAGGCGTAAATACAAAGAATGCAATAAATAATTATAGATTAGGAAGAATAGAAAAGAGATTGCAAAATACTTATACAGATGAGCAAATTTTTAGTCTAGAAAAAGAACTTGATTCAAAAAACAGGTCAGCATTGACTTACTATGAATTAGGTATGATAAAAATGTCTCAATCATCTGTTCAAGATGCCAAGAAAGTTTTTAATGAAGGAAAAGATTTCGATAATACTTTTGCACCATTTTATTACAATCTAAGTCTTATAGAGCGTCAAGGTGGTAATTATAATAGTGCTAAAGAGTATGCTCAAAAAGCTTATGAACTAAATAAAATTGATAAATATAAAAATCTAGTAGATGAGTTAAGTAAATATTAAGGGTGAAGATTATGCAAACTTTTTATGATTTACAACAATTTTTAAAACCTTTTGGTATATTAATATACATGAAAGATAGAAAACATACGTTAAGTATGGTAGAATATGAAGTAAGAGAATTAAGACGACTAGAATTAATTTCTAAAGAAGAATTTCTAAGAGCTATGGCAATAATTAAACATGAAATTAATCTGGAACTAGTAGAAGGGTAGGAGATAAGAATGGACAACAGTCTTATATTTTTGAAAGTTCGAAAAAGAATAGAAGAAGATGTTATGAAAATTGAAGAAATGATATTAGCATGTTTATCAGTAAAAGGTGATAAAAAATGCCCGTTATACCAAGACGTAATTGATACGCAAATATATGGTTTATCTAAGGAGATAAATTTGGCGGTAGAAATCGGATGTATGACTAATGAAGCAGGAAAAGAAATCCTTGCAGAGTTAGAAGAAAAAGTAAGCTTAATCTATTCTACTGACTTACAGAGTAAAGTGAACTAATAATGGTATATAGAAAAGCATTAAAATCAGTAAAACATGAAAAAAGACATACTAAGTTAGATATTACCAATACACTAGTGTTGTTAGTTTTACTAACATTAAGTTGTATAATGGTTTATAGTGCTAGTATGATAGGAAATAAGTATGGAATTTACATCTTCAGTTCCAGTTGAAACTACTTATTTTTTAAAACGACAAGCAATATGGGCTGTATTATCGTTTGTAACATTTATATTTATCTCTGTTGCAATTCCATTTGAAGTTTTTAGAGATAAAAACATTCTACAATATGGATTTTTTGCAATGGTGATATTATTAGTTATTCCATTTGCATCTTCATCAATTAACGGTGCTAGATCATGGATAAGGTTAGGAGCTCTTAGTTTCCAGCCATCTACATTGGCACAATTATTTATTATAATATACATGGCGTTCATATTAGAAACCAGAAAAGATAAACTTAGAAAAGTTTGTACAAGTAATGAATTAATAAATATTTTCTGGATTCCGTTATTTTTAATAGCGATAATTTTCTTCCAGAATGATACAGGTATGATGTTAATCACGTTATCAGTAGTAGGAATTATGACACTATGTTCTAATATGCATTTTAAAAATATAAAAAGATTGCTAACTTTAGCAGTTATGGCAATAGTTATTGTTGTTGCTTTACTTTTAGTAAAAAGTGCGTTTTCTAGTGGTTCTTCATATAGAACAAATCGTATAAAAGTATTCTTAAATCCATTCTCAGAAGATTTAAGTGCAGCAGCTGATCAAGTTATAAACTCTTATATTGCTTTTGGTAATGGTGGATTATTTGGTAGAGGGTTAGGAAACTCGATACAAAAACTAGGATACTTGCCAGAGGCGCATACAGACTTTATCTTAGCTATTATAGCTGAGGAGTTAGGTCTTGTAGGAGTATTATTCGTAATAGGACTTTTAACAGCGCTTATATGTCGTGTTATTATTGCAGGAACGAAATCGCGCAATACGTTTGCTGCTATGTATTGTATAGGATTTGCTAGCTTATTAGTTGTTCAATCAGTAGTAAATATTGGTGGGATTACAGCTTCTATACCAATGACGGGGGTTCCTTTACCATTTGTAAGTAATGGAGGAAGTTCGATGTTTATATTGAGTATAGGATTAGGGATAGCAACTAATGTATTAGCTCATGTGAAATATATAAGAGGAAATAAATAAAAGATTTTAGAGAGGTATTCTTCATTTATTGAAGGTATCTCTTTTTTATTATAATAAAGCATAGAAAATATTAATAAAATTCAACTGTTAACTTGCTAAGTTTTGATATTCAAGCTATAATATTAAAGGTAACTTTTAAAGGAGATTATAAATGAAATTAGAAGAATTTGACTTTTATTTACCTGAGGAACTTATAGCTCAAACACCTTTGTTAAAAAGAGATACTAGTAAGTTACTTACGATAAATAGAAAAGAAAATACATATGAGCATAAAGTATTCTCTGATATTATTGATTATTTTAATCCAGGAGATACTTTAGTTTTAAATAATACTAGAGTTATGCCAGCACGTTTATATGGGCAAAAAAAAGATACAGGAGCTGCTATAGAGGTACTGCTCTTAAAAAATAAAGAACATAATATGTGGGAATGCTTAGTAAAACCTGCTAAAAGAATAAAAGTAGGAAGTATTGTATCATTTGGTGACGGTATTATGGAGGCTGAATGTGTTAAAGTTCTTGACGATGGCTTTAGATATTTTGAATTCAAGTATGAAGGAATTTTCCAAGAGCGCTTAGATGAATTAGGAACAATGCCCTTACCACCATATATTAAAGAAAGACTAACTGATAAAGAACGTTATCAAACAGTTTATTCAAAAGAAGTAGGAAGCTCTGCTGCTCCAACAGCCGGATTACATTTTACAAATGAATTATTAGATAAAATAAAACAAAAAGGTGTTAATATAGTATATCTTACTCTTCATGTTGGATTAGGTACATTTAGACCAGTTTCTGTTGAAAATATAGAAGATCATGATATGCATTCTGAATATTATACGCTTGATGAAGAAACTGCTAATGTTATAAATGAAACTAAGAAGAATGGTGGAAGAGTATTTTCTGTAGGTACGACTTCTACAAGAACATTAGAGACAATTGCAAGAGATAATGATGGGGAAATAGTTCCTGCATCGGGTTGGACAAATATTTTTATTTATCCAGGTTTTGAATTTAAATGTGTAGATGGTTTAATAACAAACTTCCATCTACCAAAATCATCGCTAATAATGTTAGTGAGTGCTTTTTATAATAGAGAAAAAGTACTAGAACTATATAAAATTGCAGTAGAAAATAAATATAGATTCTTCAGTTTTGGAGACGCAATGATAATAATTTAGTAAAAGAAAGGAAAAATTTTATATGAGAGATGTAAAAGAAAATGCAGTATGGTATGAACATATAAAAACTTGTAAGCAATCTGGTGCAAGATTAGGAATTGTTCATACGCCGCATGGTAGTTTTGAGACACCAGTATTTATGCCTGTTGGAACTCAAGCCACTGTTAAGACAATGTCACCAGAAGAAGTAAAAGCTATGGGGGCAGATATAATCTTATCAAACACTTACCATTTATGGTTACGTCCAGGGAGAAAAAATAGTAGAAAAAGCTGGTGGATTGCACAAATTTATGAATTGGAATGGAAGCATCCTAACTGATTCGGGAGGATTCCAAGTATTCTCTTTAAGTGATTTTAGAAAAATTGAAGAAGAGGGTGTGCATTTTAAAAACCATCTTTCAGGAGAAAAATTATTTTTATCACCAGAAAAAGCAATGCACATTCAAAATTCATTAGGTTCAGATATTATGATGGCATTCGATGAGTGTCCTGATTTTAACCATGATTATAAATATATTCGTCAATCTGTAGAAAGAACTAGTCGTTGGGCTGAAAGATGTTTAGAGGCTCATAAAAATCCAAAAACACAAAGTATTTTTGGGATAGTTCAAGGAGCAGGATACAATGATTTACGTGAACAAAGTGCTAAAGATTTAGTAAGTATGGACTTTCCAGGTTACGCTATAGGTGGGTTATCCGTTGGAGAACCGAAACATGAGATGTACAGAGTTTTAGAGCATGTAACGCCATTACTACCAGCAAACAAAGCTAGATATTTAATGGGAGTAGGTTCACCGGATGCCTTATTCGAAGGGGTATTAAGAGGTATTGATATGTTTGACTGTGTATTACCTACTCGTATAGCACGTAACGGAACATGTATGACATCAGAAGGACGTGTTGTAATTAAAAATGCTAAATACGCAGAAGATTTTGGACCATTAGACCCAGAATGTTCTTGCTATTGCTGTAAAAACTATACAAGAGCATATCTTCGTCATCTATTTAAAGCTGATGAAGTCTTTGGAGCTCGTTTAGCAACTACTCATAATATTCATTTCTTAATTGATATGATGAAAAATATTCGACAAGCAATAATGGAAGATAGACTATTAGACTATAAAGAAGAATTTTTTGAAAAATATGGACTAAACAAAGAAAATCCTAAAAATTTCTAATAAATTATTTAAAAAGGTTTATTTTTTAGCTAGTATATAGTAGAATTAATATTATAGAATTATAGGAGGTAGAAATATGCAAGCACAATACATTAATATATTAATGATAGTATTTCTTTTTGGATTCATGTACTTCATGATTATTAGACCACAATCTAAAAAGAAATAAAGAATTAAAACTTCTTCAAGACTCTTTGAAAGAAGGAGATAGAATAGTAACTTTTGCAGGGATTTATGGTGATATCGTAGAAGTAGGAACTGTAACTGTAAAAGTAAGAATAGCACCAAAAGTAGAAATCGAATTAGATAGAAACGCAATTCGTAGCTTAGCGACTAAATAATAAAAGGCAGATTGAAAATTTCAATCTGCTTTTTTTAAATTTTTTTCAAAAAAATTAGAGAGTTTTTTTATAAATCCATTAGGAGAGAATTATTTTAGAATTTTTAATATACTATAAAATTAAATTAAAATTAAGTTTTAATTTAATTTATAGTTTATTAGAGATAAGTAAAGTAGTTTATATATATTGAATAAAAAGTTTTTTTGGAAAAAAATATATCATCTTCTTCTTTATAATACAAATATATTTTTAAAAACTTAGTTTGTAAAAATATTGTGTATTTATGTATAATAAGAAAAGTTATTTATAAATATGTAAAAATATAATATTTGAAAAATAACTATTTGTTGAAATTGAATAAAAATATAGAAGGTAAAAATCAAGGAGAAATATATGTTCAAAAAAGATAGAATTATGAAATACTCAATTAAAAAATTTACAGTAGGAATTGCCTCTGTAGCAATCGGTTCTATACTTTTCTTAGGATCTAATGCACAAGCTAGCGATAAAGTAGAAGAAAACAAAACAGAAGTAGCTACTACAGTAAACAATGCTCAGCCAGCGACTGCTGAAGTTCCTACAAATAAAGTAGAAGCAAATAAACAACAAAATACTAACGGGAATAATTTAACTACAAATTCTAATAATACAGTAGAGAAAAAAGTAGAAGCAGTACAACCAGCTAGCACAAATAATAAAGCAGAAGCAATTCAAAAAGAGACTCCATCAAACAAAGAAGTGGAATCTAATAAAAAAGAAAGTACAACAGCATCTGGACTAAATGTACTAGATAAACGTACTACTGATAGTAGTAATATTAAAGACTTACTAACTAATATCATTAAGAAAAATGAAGAAGAAAATGCAAAACAAGCTACAAATAAAGTAGAAGTAGAAGCTGAAAATGTTGAAAAAGGTGTTCAAATTATTTCTAAATTAACACCTGAATATGCCGAAGCGATTTCTAAAGGATATATTGGTTTAGAAGGTGGAAAGTATGATAATTTACTTTATAAAAATGCTGTATTAAATCCAGATGCAGATGATGATGGAGATGGTATTTTAAATAAAGATGAATTATATATTTATAAAAAAGATGGTAAAACTTATTTAGGATATAATGTTCACCCAAAACTTGCTGATACTGATGGAGATGGTATCGCAGATAATGAAGATAAAGATAAACTACTTTGGAATGTATCAGCACGTGATATGGCAATGTTTATGAGCTTAGTTTATGAAAAAGATAATAATATAGAAATATACTAACAAAAGATCTTCCGGAAGGAGCATTAAAATCTAATCTTCATAAAATGATGAATAATGAATTAGCTCCATTCTGGTCTCTTAAGAAAACATATCACCAAGATAATGGATTAGATGCTGCATTATTCGAAACAAAAAATAATCTTCCATTTTTAAATGGAGAAAAAATTCAAGTTTTAGCTATTGCCGGGACAAATGTAGCACAAGCGGGTGACTTAAAAGCTGATGCCGCATTAGTATTAGGAAATGAATCAAACGAAAGTATTGCAACATTAGACTTATTAAATTCATTAAGAAACGATAAAAGTATAACTAATCTATATATTACTGGACATTCACTAGGTGGATATCTGACTTTACGTGCAACTGCTGAAGCAAGACAAAAGAATTTTGAAGCATATAGAGGAAGCTACACGTTTAATGCACCAAGAATCTACACAGGATTATTTAATTTCTTCGGTGGAGGTAAGCTGGGGAAAGCTAGTGATTTAACTGATAAAATGACATTAAATCATGAAATAACAAACTACGTAACTAATAACGATAATGTAGTTCCTAAATTTTTACAAACTAAACATAATATAAATATTGGAAATAGCTTTGGAGCACATGCAAATAGTTCTTACTTTGAGAAACGAATGGATAATCACAAAGACTTTAACTTCGGGAAACGTCAAGGGATGAGTGGAGTTGGTTATATAGATCAATTACAGAAAAAACTAAAACTAGTATCAGCAGAGAAGGGTACTCTAAGTGCTACATTCTTACCTACATTGATTGATAATAAACCACTATCAGTAATGTATGGAAATAGTCTTGCTGATAGCGAAATTTTAAAACGTGTTGATACTTCAAAACTTCCAGTTAACGTTAAATTATCAATTTTATCAAAAGATGACTTATTATCTGGATTAGGTTCAAAACAAGCAGTAGTTAAAGTTTATATTTAGATGATAATACTACAAATAATATAACTGTACCTATTTTAGTAAATGAAGCAAATAAATTACAGTTAACATCTGTAGTTAACGCAGCAACAAAATTAGTTAATGCATCAGTAGATTTAAATGGAAAAAATGAGGCTTCAGTTAAATCTTATACACAAAATAAAGAAGAAATCTTAAAAGTTCTAAATGAAGCAAATAGCTTGTTAGAAAATAAATTAGCGTTCCAAAATACAGTAAATGAAGTTACTAATAAATTAGCTAATCTTGGAGTTAATTTAATTGATAGTAGATTAGTTTTAGTAGATAAAGTAGCTACAGTTCCAGCTGATAACGAAACAAGCTCTACTGTAAAAGAAGAAACAACTAAACCAGTAGAAGGAAACAAGCAAGATCAACAAAATTCACAAGAAGGAACAACAAAACCTGTGGACGATAAGAAAACAGAACAAGCAAATGTTCAAGATGAAAAAGCGAAACAAGCTGAAGAAAGAAGAAAAAAAAGATATAAAAAACGTGTTAAAAGATCTGAATTAGCTGAAACAAAAGTTAGTGATAGTAATAAATTATCAGATGTTTTAGCAACAATATTAATTAGAAGAGGATATGGAGATTTACTATAAGATATAGTAAGTTTTATGAAGAAAATATAACTATTGAAGAGGGTCGTATTGTAAGGGAGTTAAGAGATTACCTTACATAAAGAAATTATAAAATTTCTATTTTCAAAAAAAGAAATAATTTATGTAAATATGAAAATAAAACCTCAGATAGTACGGAGAAGTTTATAAAGTTAAAAATAACACCTAGTATATATGAACTAGGTGTCATATTTTTATATTATTTACTAAATACATTCTTCCATTCACTGCGTTTATCAAGGAATTTTTTAGCTTCTTTTTGTGCTCCTTCTAATGAGTGAGAAGCTGCCCATCCACATTGAACTTCATTACATGCTGGAACTTCTTTTGCAACTAAAACATCTTCTAGAGTTTTTGCAAGAGCTTCTTCAACACTTTCATAGCTATCATTGTTAATTACAGATAAATAGAATCCTGTTTGACATCCCATTGGACCAAAGTCAAGAACATTATCAAGGTGATTTCTGATAAGTTCAGCAATTAGGTGTTCTAGTGAGTGGAGACTAGGCATTTCTAAAGTGCTCTTTATTAGGTTGACAAAATCTAATATCATATTTATAAATTTTATCCCCATTTTCTCCTGAATATACACCAACTAATCTAATATATGGTGCAACAACTTTTGTATGATCTAAGTTAAAGCTTTCTACATTCATTTTTTTCTCAGTCATTGATATACCTCAATTCTTTAAATTAAAATTATTTATTCATATTATACTATATTTAATTGAAATATAAAAGAAGAAGAAAATATTTCTATAGAACTATTACACTGTGACGATAAAGCGGAAAAGTAAATTAAATTTTTAGAGATTTTCTGTAATAGCGAAAAAGCAATAAAGAAAACAAAATTAACTTTATTGCTTTTTAAAAAAATATTATCTAAACTCTTTTCTATTTTTAGAAACTAATGTATTAACACGTGATTTTGCAGTAGGCAAGTATTCTTCACCTTGTTTTAATAAATCACAAATAATATTTGTAATTTCTACAAAATCTTCTTCAATATATCCTTTAGTAGTCATGGCAGCAGCACCAAGTCGAAGACCACTAGTTTTCATTGGAGGTAAAGTGTCAAAAGGAATTCCGTTTTTATTACATGTAATTTGCGCTTTACTTAGTATGTTACTGGCATCATGTCCAGTAACATTATATGTAGTATAAGTATCAATAAGGCATAGATGATTATCCGTTCCATTACTTATTACAGGAATATTATTTTCTTTAAATGTTTTTACCATAGCTTGCATATTTTTTAATACTTGTTCTTGGTAAATTTTAAATTCAGGTTTTAGAGCTTCACTAAAACAAATAGCTTTTGCAGCCACAATATGTTCTAGTGGGCCACCTTGAGCACCGGGGAAAAATCATTTTATTTGATCTTTAGTAGCGATTATCTCATTGTTAGTTAGGATAATACCTCCACGCGGACCTCTTAGAGTTTTATGAGTTGTTGATGTCACCACATCAGCATAAGGTAGGGGATTTGGATGATATCCTGCAGCAACTAATCCAGCAATATGCGCCATATCAACCATTAGATATGCATCAACTTCATCTGCAATTTCTCTAAATTTAGCAGAATCGATAATTCTAGAATAAGCACTAGCTCCAGCTATAATCATTTTAGGTTTATATTCTCTAGCAAGTCGTAAAACTTCATTGTAGTCTATAGTGTGCGTATCTTTTGTTACACCGTATGAAACAGCGTTAAAAAGCTTTCCAGAGAAGTTAACTTTACTTCCATGTGTCAAGTGCCCGCCGGCATCCATACTCATACCTAATACAGTATCACCAGGCGTAAGTAAAGCCATATACACAGCAATATTTGCACTAGAACCAGAGTGAGCTTGAACGTTGGCAAATTTTGCATCAAATAGTTCTTTTAACCTATCGATAGCAATACTTTCTATTTCATCAACTACTTCACAACCATCATAATATCTTTTTCCAGGATATCCTTCAGCGTATTTATTTGTTAAAATACTTCCAGAAGCTTTTAATATATCTTCTGAAACGAAGTTTTCACTGGCAATAAGTTCTATATTTGTGTCTTGTCTATGCTTTTCTTTTTTAATAAGTTCAAAAATTTTGTCCATAATATCCACTCCTTAAATTTCTATTTAGAGAATAAGTAAAGTTTGATTTAATAATTCTCATTTTGTCTATATTATCATAGATATAAAAATAAAACAAAATAAAAGATAAATTTTTAATATAGTTAGATTGTATAAAAAATAAAAAAAAAATTTTTATATATTTATTGACACTTTAGTATACATAGTAGATATTTACAACGTTTTATGCTATAATAATTAACAGAATACACATGTATTACTATCGAACCAAATTTTAAGGAGAAAATTTAATATGCTTGTAGATAAACCATTAAAGCTGTTTTCATTAAATGCTAATATCCCGTTAGCTCAAGAAGTAGCAAAATCATTAGGTGTAGAACTTAGCAAATGTAGTGTTAAAAAGTTCAGTGATGGCGAAGTTTCTATCAATATAGAGGAAAGTGTTCGTGGATGCGAAGTTTTCATAATTCAATCAACTAGTGATCCAGTTAATGATAATTTAATGACTTTATTAATTATGATTGATGCATTAAGACGTGCATCTGTAGATACAATTAACGTAGTTATCCCTTACTATGGATATGCTCGTCAAGATAGAAAAGCAAGAAGCCGTGAGCCAATTACTGCTAAATTAATTGCTAACTTATTACAAGTTGCAGGTGCAGATAGAATAATTGCACTTGATCTTCACGCACTTCAAATTCAAGGATTCTTTGATATACCAGTAGACCATTTAATGGCAGCACCTATTATTGCCAACTACTTTAAAAAGAAAATTCCTGATATGGAAGATGTAGTTGTTGTTTCGCCAGACCATGGTGGTGTTACACGTGCAAGAAAATTAGCAGATGCGTTAAATACGCCAATCGCCATTATCGATAAGAGAAGACCAAAACCAAATGTAGCTGAAGTAATGAATATTGTTGGTAACATTGAAGGTAAAACTTGTATTCTTATCGACGACATAATCGATACAGCAGGAACAATAACTCTTGGAGCAAAAGCTCTTAAAGATAGAGGAGCAAAAGAAGTTTACGCTAGTTGCTCACATGCTGTATTAAGTGGACAAGCATTAGAAAGAATTGAAAATTCTCCAATTAAAGAATTAGTTTACGCTAATACTATTTTATATCCCAGAGGAGAAAAAATTAGACAAAATGGTTCCGTTATGTGTAGGAGATCTAATAGCTAAAGCTATCTATAGAATTCACCACAATGAGCCAGTAAGTGTTCTATTTGAGTAATACTTTAAAATTAATATATTATATAAGAAGGCAGCGAGGTCGTTGCCTTCTGTTTATATTCGATAGTAAAGGAAAAGAGGAATTAAATGAAACTAATAGTAGGGTTAGGTAATCCCGGTAAGCAATATGAGAATACTAGACACAACATAGGTTTTATGATTCTTGATGAATTAGCAAAATCATGGGGTGTAAGTTTTGATAAAAATAAGTTTAATGCTGAGTATGCTATGACACACTATAATGGAGAAAAATATATATTAGTTAAACCAACTACATATATGAACCTATCTGGTGAAGCATTAAGAAAGTTTTACGATTATTTTGAAATTGATATTGAAGATATTTTAGTTATATATGATGATTTAGATACAAAAACTGCCAACTTCAAATTAAAAGCAAAAGGAAGCAGTGGAGGCCATAATGGTATTAAGAGTATAATTAGTCATCTTGGAACAGAAAAATTCAATCGTTTAAAAATTGGAATAGATAGACCAACACCACCGATGAAAGTGGTTGACTATGTACTTGGTCGCTTTTCGAAAGATGAAATGGTTGAAATCGAAAAAATATATTCAAAGAGTATTAATTGTATCGAAGACTTCTCAAAAATGAACTTCGTGGAATTAATGAATAAATATAATTAATAAAAACAATGCAGCGAGTAAACTAATACTATCTTAGTAGAGGTTTGTTCCTGCTATTTGTCGTTGGAAAGAGGAGGTATCATGTTAAAAGAAACTCTATTAAATATAGTTGATTTAAATTTTTGATAAAAAAATTAAATAATATAGGAGTTTTTTTGGGCAAAAATATTACTACACGTGCTTTTAGAAATCTATAATGAATTTAAAAAAAATAATAAAATCACTACAGTATTCACACAAAAATAAGGCTGAAGCAGAAGAATTATTTTCTATTATATGCGAATTTGAGGAAGAGACATATATATATCCTGAAATAGATATATTAAAAACGATATACTACAAAAAGTAATGATTTAATGCAAAAATTCAATAAAAAGTTTTAGAGAAATATTGTAACTAAAAACACCTAGTATTATAATTATTCCAATTGAAGCTATTTATAGAACTGTAAAAAAATCCTAAAGACTTTAAAGATAATAGTTTTTGAGATTAATTTAGATACGGAAATTAGTTTTAATGACTTTACAAAAAGAAACTTGTAAATATGGGATATAAAAAGGTTGAAAGTGTTGATGTAGTAGGTGAGTTTTCTAAACGAGGAAGTATTGTTGATATTTTCAGCCCTGTTAAGTGAAAAACCTGTAAGGTTAGATTTTTTTGATGATGAGCTTGACAGTATAAGACTATTTGATGAGAGTACACAGAAGTCATTAAAAAAAGTAGATAAGATAGAAATATATCCTATAAGTGACTTTTTTTCTTAACAAGTGAAGAAAAAAAGATGTAGTTGTAGGAAAATTACAAGAAAAAGCTTAATGATAAAAAACTGAAAGAATTAGAAAATTATCAAGATATTAATCAGTATCTAAAGGAAAAGATTGAACTATATCATGCTACAGGTGACTTTAGTAGTCTAGAGAGTTTTTTTCTAATTTAATATATAAAAACACCATTTAGTATAATTGATTATCTTGATGAGAATACAATTATTTTCTTTGATAATTATCATAAAAATATTGGAAAAAAATAGAAGGGCTTCGAGAATATTTCTTAACTAATTTGCAGGAAATTAATAGAAATTATATATTCCAAGAAGTAATTGATAGCCATGCTTTTGAAAAAAACTTCAAAAATATAAATACAGTTAAGTATCTATTTATCAACGTTAAAAATTAAATGAGAAGATAATTGAGAAAAAAACTATAATCTTGATATTAGAGATTTAGCATATTATTCTAGTGAAGAGTTTTTTTAGCAAAAAGAAATAAGAGAAAAAAATTAAATGAAAAATTATAAGGTGCTTATTTCTTTAAATACTCAAAAAAACAAAAAGATTATGTAGAGAAAATACTGTTTGATAATTATTTTTTTATGATGATATTTACTATGGTATTAAAGAAGGAAAAAAATATTTATTGATATCAACAAGTTCCGCTTAAAAGGTTTTGAAGATAAAAAAATAAAATATTTTTTTATTAACTCCTAGAGAACTATTTACAAAAGAAGAGAAAAAAACGTCGTTTAAATTTTTAAATATACTAACTCTGAAAAAAAATAAGAAATTATCAGGAATTAAATGTAGGTGACTATATTGTTCACGTTAGTCATGGTATTGGTTTATATGAAGGTATTGAAAATGTAGAAGTAGGCGGAGTATATAAAGACTTTTTAAAAATAATTTATGACGGTGGAGATATTATTTATGTGGATATAAATAATATGAACTATATACAGAAATATACAGCCTCTACAGATAACAGAAAACCTGCTTTAAATAAGCTAGGTACTAAAAAATGGCAACAGGTTAAAAATAAAGTTCGACGAGAAATTGAAGATATTTCAGAAGATTTAATTAAGTTATATATAAAAAGAGAACTGAGTTCAGGATATGCATATAGCCTAGATGGAAGTATGCAGTATGAATTTGAAGCGGACTTTCCATTTGTCCCAACAGATGATCAATTGAAAGCTACAGAAGAGATTAAAAGAGATATGGAAAAAGAGCGTCCGATGGATCGTTTATTGTGTGGTGATGTAGGTTTTGGTAAGACAGAAGTGGCTATGCGTGTTGCCTTTAAAGCAGTTATGGATGGTAAGCAAGTAGCTGTGCTTGTACCAACTACTCTTTTAGCTGAACAACATTATGATAATTTTGTTAATCGTTTTGAAAATTTCCCTATTAACATAGAGGTTGTTAGTAGATTTAATACAGCTAAGGATATTACCAATATATGCAAACGACTAAAAGAAGGTAAAATCGATATTATGATTGGAACTCATAAACTTTTAAATGATAAGTTTCGTGTACAATGATTTAGGTTTACTAATAATTGATGAGGAACAGCGTTTTGGTGTTAAACATAAGGAAAAAATTAAACATCTAAAAAATACAGTAGATGTCTTAACACTGAGTGCAACACCAATTCCAAGAACATTGCATATGAGTTTAATAGGAATTAGAGATTTATCGGTAATAGAAACACCACCAAAAGAGCGTCAGCCTATTCAAACATTTGTGACTTCACAAAATAATATGGTAATAAAAGAAGCGGTTATGAATGAAGTATCACGTGGTGGACAAGTATTCTATGTGTATAATAAAGTTGAAAGTATAGATGAAAAGTATTTAGAACTAAAAAAACTTTTACCGGATGTAAATATTGCCTACGCACATGGGAGAATGACACAACGTGAACTTGAAAATATCATGACTGATGTTATTGATAGAAAATATGATATGTTGATTACAACAACAATTATAGAAACAGGAATAGATATATCTAATGTTAATACACTTATTGTTGAAGATGCTGATAAATTTGGGCTTAGTCAGCTTTATCAACTAAGAGGTCGTGTAGGTCGTAGTAGTCGAGAAGCATATGCTTATTTAATGTATAAACCATTTAAATCGCTAACTGAGAATTCAGAAAAAAGACTCTCAGCTATAAAAAACTTCACTACTTTGGGAAGTGGATTTAAGATTGCTATGCAAGATTTATCAATTCGTGGTGCTGGCGATGTATTAGGAGGAAGACAGCATGGATTTATTGATTCAGTTGGATATACTCTGTACTCACAGATGTTGGAACAAGAAATTCAAGCTAAAAAAGGTGTTTTAGAACCTATACTAGAAAAAGATAAAACTCAAGATATATCATACTACGAAAATATTATTAAAGAAGTGGCTCCAAAACTAACTAAAGACGTTTTTGAAGTAGAAGAAGAAACTTTAGAAATTAAGTTAAATGTTGATGCATTTATTCCAAAAGACTATATCAGCAGTGATGCGGATAAAATTGATTTTTATAAGAGATTCAATAACGCTACAACTGATGAGGAAATAGATATTATTGTAGAAGATTTAATTGATAGATTTTCTGATTTTGGCCAAGAAGTTAATAATTTAGTAGATATTTGTTATTTAAAAGTTATGGCTAAAAGTACTTCTGTAGAGAGTATTAAAGAATTAGCTAATAAGGTAATAGTTAGTTTTGACAAAAATATACTGTCTAGATTAAAAGGTAAAGAACTATTTTCTGCATTAACACCGCATAAAGATGTTAGAATAGTTGCGAAAGATGGATTCTACTTAGAAATAGATAAAAAAGAAAAATATAGTATTAGAAGAATCCGTGATATGATTGCTATTGTAAATGAAAATATGGAGGAAGTTGATGAATAAAGTGAGATGTTCATGGGCAAAAGGTGAATTAGATATAGCATATCACGATACAGAGTGGGGAAGAAAAACTCATGATGAAAGAGAATTGTTTGAGTATCTAATTTTAGAAGGGATGCAAGCTGGTTTAAGCTGGTCATTAATTTTAAAGAAAAGAGAAAACTTTAAAAGAGCCTTTGATAATTTTGATTATAATATTTGTGCTAATTATAGTGATGAATACTTAGAATCATTACGTAGTGATGAAGGTATTATAAGAAATAAATTAAAAATATATGGTGTAAGAAAAAACGCTATAGCTTTTATAAAAATACAAGAAGAATTTGGATCGTTCGATAAATATATATGGAATTTTACAAATTATAAAACTATAAATTCAAATCATAAAACTTCTTCAGATGTCCCAAGTCAAAACTGAGTTGTCAGATGCTATTAGTAAAGATATGAAAAAGCGAGGATTTACCTTTGTAGGTAGCACAATTATTTATAGCTATATGCAAGCAATTGGTATGATAAATGATCATACTGTAGATTGTTTTTGTCATAAAGAATGTTGTGAGTAATTAGAATACTATAAATACTTTACTTTATAACGAATAACGTCTATAATATAAAGGATATTTAATTTAATGATTGGATTTTTTTCAAATGAATAAGAGAACTATTAAAAATTGAAAAGATTATTAATATAAATGAGTATGTTAATACTTTTTAAGAATGAAATAAAGAAAAATACAAGAAATACCTAAAATGCCTGATTGTGAATTTACGCATATTGGTGCTACAAGCAAAGAAGGCTTATATGGTGAAAAAAATATTAGATATTCTTGTCGTTGTAGAGAATTTACATGAAATAACAACGTTTGATGAAAAAAGACTTAACAATATTAAGTATCATAGAATTGCTCATAATGGAATTAAAGGTATAATAAAGTATGCAAGATTAACAGATTATTTTTTTCTATGAGTTATGATGTGGTATTGTATATTGTTCAAAGAGGGACAGATATTCATCAAAGATTTCTTGAGATTCAAGGAAGTATTTAATAACGAAAAATTAGTAGAAGAATATAATAAGTTTAAAAGTGAAAACTGTGTGAGTTCATACAAGGAGTATTCACTTAATAAATTAGAATTTATAAACAAAAATGATAAAGAGGATTGAGAAAGATGTCTAGAGTAGAAGCTATAAAAAAATATTTTTAAAAAAATAGTGATGTTTTTAGAGAATGAAGCTCTAAAAACAATATAGTTTTACAAAAACAGGAGGAAATGCTGATATACTAGTAAGAGTAAAATCAGAAGAAGATTTCCAAAACATTATTAAGTATAGTAATGATAATGATATAGATTTAACTATATTAGGTAATGGTTCTAATGTTTTAATTTCAGATACTGGTATTAGAGGAATTGTAGTAATTACTAGCGAATTAAATACTATTACTTTATCTGAAGATAATATACTAACTTGTTATGCAGGAACAACTTTGAGAAGAGTTAGCTAATTTTTGTATAGAAAATAGTTTAACAAATCTTGAATTTTCATGCGGTATACCTGGAAGTGTAGGTGGAGCAATATTTATGAATGCTGGTGCCTATGGTGGGGAAATGAAAGAAGTTGTTCAAAAAGTGGAAGTATTTACAAGAAATGGTGAAAAGAAAACTTATACTAATGAAGAAATGAAAGTTTTCATATCGTCATTCAGTAATACAAGAAACAAAAGAAATTATCTCAAAAGTTTATTTTAAAATGGATAAAGGTAACAAAGAAGAGATAGTTGCTAAAGTAGAAGACTTAAATAAACAACGTTCAGATAAACAACCTTTAGAGTATCCTTCATGTGGTTCAGTGTTCAAAAGACCAGAAGGTTACTTTGCTGGTAAATTAATTCAAGATGCTGGATTACAAGGTTTAACTGTAGGTGGAGCACAAGTTTCTAAAAAACATGCTGGATTTATGGTTAATGTTAACAATGCAACTTGTGAAGATTATAAGAATCTAATTAAAAAAGTTCAAGAAAAAGTACTAGAAAACTCAGGTGTTGAGCTTGAATGTGAAGTTAAAATTCTAGGAGAATAATAAAAAAGTTAGTTACGCTTTTGTAACTAACTTTTTTTGTTACTTAGAATTGTCTACAAATTTTTTATATTGAGCAAGGTTTTGTTCATTCTTATTATTTGTTTTTGGAGTATAGAAAGAACGACCTACTAAATTGTCTGGTAAATATTGTTGTTTAATATAACCGCTTGGATGACTGTGAGGGTATTTATACCCAACACCTCTATTAAGTTTATCAGCACCATAGTAGTGACTATCACGAAGGTGATCAGGGATAACAAATTTAGGATTTGTTTTTATTTTCACTAAGCGCAGAATCTATAGCCGTGATTGCAGTATTAGATTTTACTGAAAGAGCTAATTGGATTACTGCATTAGCCAATGGGATACGTGCTTCAGGTAGCCCAAGCATCTTTGCAGTTTCTATAGCTGCATGTACAAAAGGGCCAATATTAGGATTAGCTAGACCAATATCTTCATAAGCAATTACGCTCATGCGTCGATATATAGTATCTAAATCTCCACTATCAATAAGAAGTGCTAAGTAATAAAGGGATGCATCAACATCACTTCCTCGAATTGATTTTTGGAAGGCACTGATAATATCGTAAAATGCATCGCCATCTTTATCATAGTTTTTAAAGTTTCCTAAAGATAGGCTTAATAGTTTTTCTTTAGTTATATGCTCATTTTCATTTGAAAGATTGTATAATATTTCAAAAGTATTAAGTGAAAATCTTAGATCTCCAGATGAATTTAATGCTATAGTTTTAAGTACATCGTCATCTATAGTTAGATTTTTAGGGAATATTTCATTATTTTTTGATATGTTTTTAAGATATTCGTAAATATCATTTTCTGATACTTGTTTTAATTCAAAAATTATTAATCTGGATCTAATCGCAGGATTAACAGTATGATAGGGATTATTTGTTGTACACCCTATAACATATATATTATCGTATTCTATTTCAGGTAGTAGAATATCTTGCATAGGTTTTGTAAGTCTATGAAATTCATCTAGTAGTAAAATAACTTTTTTGAATCTTTTAGATTCCTCGATTACAGTAGTAAGATCTTTTTTTAGTACAATTTACTGCATTTAATATTTTAAACTTATAATCTAGTTCATTCGCAAGTGCATTTGCAATTGATGTTTTTCCAGTACCAGGAGGTCCGTATAAAATAAAAGAAAACATTTTTTTGCTCGTTACTATTTTCGTTAATACTTTATTTTCTCCTATAAGATGATGTTGACCTATAATATCATCTATTTTTTTAGGACGTAGTCTATTAATAAGAGTTTCCATATAACCTCCAACGTAAAATTTATTCAGTACATAGATTATAACATATTTATGTTATACTTGGGAATTAAGATTATATATTCAAGTAAATATGTAAAATACTGTGAAATTAAGCATAATAGTAACTCTTAGAATTAATTGTAAAATTTTACATAATGATGAAAATGTGATAAACTAAATAAATAATAAATTAAGGGGATGTTTAGGATTCGACAGGGATACTAGTCTTCTTGGTGGCATGTAGGAGGGTTGGCTCCTTTAACAACACATCAGTTAAATATAACTGGCGAAAATACAAATTACGCTTTAGCAGCTTAATAAGCTAAAGGCTGATTACTTTGTTTGACTGTGACAAAGCTAATCGGTTCATTAATTAGCAGTCTACGATTTTTCTCTTCCGTTTGTAGAGAAAAATAAGAGATTAATCAAACTCGTTTTTCATTGCCTGTTTATCGGCTTAAGTGGAAAATTAAATTTAATAGGTAAACTAAACATGTAGAAGCTAAGGAGAGGTATTTTTGGACGCGGGTTCAAATCCCGCCATCTCCATATCAATGCTAGAGTATTAATACTCTAGTATTTTTTTATAAAAAGTATTAGAAAAAAAGTGTATTGTAATTGTTTGCATATATATATATAGTATAATAAGGGTGTAAAAGAATAATTATTTTGGGAGGAGATAATTATGATGAAATTAATGTCAATATTTAAATTCGGGGATTTAGATAATCAAGATGAAGTCTATAAAGGTGGTGTTCCTTCAATTCTTGTAGCGATAGGAAGACACTTATGGTTAAGTGTAACTAATATCGTTAAAGCAATAGGTTATACTTTATATTTAGCAACTTGGTTAATCTATGCAATGTTTGTATTAGTAGGAATAGGACTTTTAGGTTACTATATTTATCAAGTAGCATTAGCACTATTTTGGTAATACATAATATAATAAAAACAGCTGTAATAGAGTCTACAAATACTCTTTTACAGCTGTTTTTTATAAAGAAGGCCAGTTTGTAAATAATTATTAATTATGCTATAATATACCTATAATCAAAAGGAAGTAAAAAAAATGCTAATTAAATTTTCAGAAAATCTATATTATACAAAACAGCGTTATATGTATCTAGAACCTGCAATAGGTTATGTAAAAGGTAAATATTTTTCTGTTATGCTTGATGCAGGAAATGGACCTGAACAAGTTAAACAATTTCTTGATGAATTAAAAGAAAATGAATTACCATTACCTAGCTATATAATACTTACTCATCATCACTGGGACCACAGTTTTGGAGCAGGATATTTGGATATTCCAATTATATCAACGCAACGAGCAAGAGATGCCCTTGTTGAATTTTCTAATTTAAAATGGGATGATGAAAGTTTATACAAAAGAGTTGAAGATGGTTCTGAAATTAAATATAGTGCGGATGTTCTAAAAAAGGTTTATGAAAATCATGATATCAAAATAAGAATTCCTGATATGCCTAAAGTAGGTGATATTACTTTGAATTTAGGTGGGATAAAGTTGAATTGTATAGCTAGTGACAATTCACATTCTGATGATGCATTTTTAATTTATATTGCTGAGGAGAAAGTATTATTTTTAGGAGATAGCCATGCTAAAAATTATTATACTAAACCTATGAGCTATGATAAAGTTAAGCTTCGTGATTATATCGATAAGATAACGCAAATTGATTTTGAGTATGCTATCCCAGGTCATGGGAATATTTTTACAAGAGATGAATTGCTAACTTATTTAGAAAAAGAATATGCAAAAATGAGGTGATAAAATGACTGATTTATATTTATATCTCGATTGGATTCTTTATTAATATTGTCGCTGGCATTTTGTCAACAGTTATTTTCTAAGAAATTTGGTTTCTTTGGAATAACGTCAATAATCAGTTTAGCGATATATATTGCCTTACATTCTTACAAAACAGGGATAAGTATTTTTGTATTCTTGCTATTTGTTGGTGGAGTATCTCTTATAGCACTAGAGATGTTTATACCTGGAGGTATAGTAGGAACTGTAGGGGTGATTACCTTAGTCTATGCAATCATATATGTAAATGAATCAACATATAATATTGCATTCATAATTATAATTTCATTTATGCTTTCAGTGGCTTTATTTTTATTCAATAGAAAAGTGCTAAATAAAAAACTAAACTTTTTAAATCAATTAGTTTTAAATGATGCAATTTCTACTGAAGATGGCTATGTCGCTAGTGAAAGTAGAAGTGATCTGGTAGGCAGTATTATGATGTCTTATACTGACCTAAGACCAGCCGGTGTAGCTGTATTAAATGAAGAAAAGTTTGATGTTGTTACTGACGGAGATTTTATAGAAAAAGGTAATAAAATTGAGGTTGTACGTGTCGAAGGTATGCGTATAGTAGTTAGAAAAATATAATTAAGGAGGAAATGATATGCCAGAATTAGTATTCTCAGGTATTACATTGGTTGTAGTATTAATACTTATTTCAGTATTCTTTACATTCTTCCCACTTGGATTATGGATTAGTGCTATCGCTGCTGGTGTAAAAGTTAGTATTTTTACATTAGTGGGTATGCGTTTAAGACGTGTTATTCCAAGTAGAGTTATTAATCCAATGATTAAAGCTCATAAAGCTGGATTAGATGTAAGTATCAACCAATTAGAAAGTCACTATTTAGCAGGAGGGAACGTAGACAGAGTTATTAACGCTCTTATTGCAGCTCATCGTGCTAATATAGTAAGTTTAACTTTTGAACGTTGTGCAGCTATCGACCTTGCAGGTCGTGATGTTCTTCAAGCAGTTCAAATGAGTGTAAATCCAAAGTTATTGAAACTCCATACATTGCTGGGGTTGCAATCAACGGTATCGAAGTTAAAGCTAAAGCAAGAATCACAGTTCGTGCTAATATTGAACGTTTAGTTGGGGGAGCTGGAGAAGAGACAGTTATTGCCCGTGTAGGTGAAGGGATTGTTTCTACAATCGGTTCTTCTGAATCACATACAGTAGTTTTAGAAAACCCAGATAGAATTTCTAAAACAATTTTAGATAAAGGATTAGATGCAGGTACTGCATTTGAAATCTTATCGATTGATATTCTTGATGTAGATATCGGCCAAAACATTGGTGCAAATCTACAAACTGAACAAGCAATTGCCGATAAAAATATTGCACAAGCTAAAGCTGAGCAACGTCGTGCAATGGCTGTAGCTGCTGAACAAGAGATGAAAGCAAGAATCCAAGAAATGCGTGCTAAAGTAGTAGAAGCAGAGGCTGAATTACCACTTGCTATGGCAAAAGCATTCCAAGACGGAAATCTTGGTGTTATGGATTATATGAACTATAAAAACTTAGAAGCAGATACAGGAATGAGAGATTCAATTAAACGTATGTCTCAACCAGAAGCAGGAGAAAACAAATAATTAGATAAAAGGAGGATGTGAAATGTCATTTCTTATTTTCGCAGCACCAATAATATTTATCATAATTTTTGTTATCTTCATAGCAGTATTTTCTTCTGATAGCAAAAAATATAGAAGAAATCTAGATAATAATAAACAGATGCAACTAGATGAAGCCCGAGAAAATGCTTTGAAGGCAGTTGAAAAAATTAGAAGAAATAAAAATGAATCTAATTATTCTAATGGAACTTCTTCTACAGCAAGTTCTACGGTTAGAACATCAGTTCAAACTGTTTCTGAACAAAATAATCAATCTACTTTAAATACATACCAAGAATATTATAATAAACATTATAATAGAGGTACTAGTAAGTTTAGACAACAACGTAATTTTCAAAATATAAATAATAGTGCAGCAGGAGATACTCCAACTTTAGTTTTCTCAAAAGAAAATTTAGTGAGAGGGTTAATTGCTAAAGAATATTTAAATAAAAAATATGGTGGTAGAAAATAATGAGTACTTCAGCCATAATATTTATAATAATAACTGTAGCATCTTTTTTATTAGATAATAAGAAAAAAAGAAAAACAGAAAAAAAGATCCAGCTAAAACTATTACAAAAACACCAAAGGTTAAGTTAGGGCCGATTAAAAAGCAAAATCAAAAGCAAGTTACTGAAACTGTGCATACTTATCAAAGACCTCAGGTGAAAAAACAAAATTATGTAAGACAGACAACTAGAAAAATAGTAGATAGAGAACAAGAGATATACTCAAACTCGAAAAATAGTAGATAAAGATAAAATTGTTAATGATATAATTTTTTTCAGAAATATTATCGAAACCAAAAAGTAAGAGATAAATAATAGGAGGTATAAGATGAAAAAGACTTTTAACTATATAAGTTATTGCATTTATTCATTTATACCTCTTTATTTTTGCTTTTACTAGGTTATACTTTGGTAAGGCAAGATAATGAGGATGTAATTTTAGTTCTTATATTAATACTAAGTTCTATTTTTTTCTTTGATAGCTTTTAAGCAATACACGTCCAACTAATATTTTTTTGTATGTTCAAAAGAAGAAGTAGTAAAAACAAAAAGGTATAGATTATATTTATTTAGTTTTAATGATAATATTAACTTTTTCTAATTATTAATGAAAAGATAATATTTATATACAAAGTAGCGTTCTTATTAATAATATTTTTTTAATTTTTATATAAAACTTCATTTAAATATAAAAGTTATACTTTAATAATATTAGGCTATCAAATGTATACAATTCGTGATAAAATAGTATATAGCAAAAAAACTGAAAGCGAATTATATAAGATATTAAAAAAAGTAAAAAAATATCTTCAAATTATTGAAATAAATGATAATATTTATATTGAAAACGAAAAAAATATACAATTACTAACTTTTTATTGTAAAAGATTTTTTTAAACTAAGTATATTTATAATAAAGAAGGGAATTAATATCATAATTTTTAAGGAGAATATAGCATGAGAGCTGTCGATATAATTGAAAAGAAGAAGAAAAATCAGGAATTGTCTAAAGAAGAAATAGACTTTTCCTTTTAGAAGGATACTTAAAAGAAGAAATTCCTGATTATCAAATGAGTTCATTTTTAATGGCTGTATATTTTAATAATATGACTAAAGAAGAGTTGACGTATTTCACCTTGAAAATGAGAGATTCTGGAGATACAATTTTCTTCAATAATTTAGATTATTATCTTGTTGATAAACACTCAACAGGGGGAGTAGGAGATAAAGTTACTGTAGTTCTTGGACCAATTTTATCAGCAGTAGGTATGGCAACAACTAAATTATCAGGGAAAGGTTTAGGACATACAGGAGGAACGATAGATAAATTTGAATCTATAGAGAACTTTAAGTTTAGTGTAACAAAGAAGAATTAGTAGAGATTGCTAACAAAACAGGTGTTGGTTTAATGGGATATAGTGATAATATAGTACCATTAGATAAAAAAATATATGCACTTCGTGATGTTACTGCAACAGTAGATAGTATTCCTTTAATAGCAAGCAGTATTATGAGTAAAAAACTAGCTATTCAATCAAATCTTATTATTTTAGATGTTAAAGTTGGAGACGGCGCTTTTATGAAAACTATCGAAGATGCTAGAGAATTATCTAGAAGGATGGTTGAGATTGGTAATAGCGTAGGTAGAAAAACTATAGCAGTTCTAACTAATATGGAAGAACCATTAGGTTATAGTATTGGAAATGCCAATGAAATAATCGAAGGTATAGAAGCCTTAAAAGGGAACTGGTCGAACGACTTAAAAGAAGTAGTTTATGAAATTGTCTACCTAGCTTTAAAACATAAAGGTGAAGTAGAAACATTTGAACAAGCTAGTAAAATAATTGATAATGTAATAGCCAATGGAAAAGCTTTAGAATTACTTAAAGAGTTTATTGAGTTGAGTGGAGGTAACGGTGAAGTTGTAAATGATTATAGCCTATTACCAACACCAAATCAGTTTTAGAAGTTTATTCAAATGAGGAAGGTTATATTACAAAGATAAAGGCTGAAGAGATTGGTAAAGCAGCTATGGTTATAGGGGCAGGTCGAGCTACAAAAGAAGATGAAGTGGATCACGCAGTTGGTTTATTACTCAAGAAAAAAGTAGGGGATAAAGTGCAAGTAGGTGATTTAATAGCTGAAATATATTATAATGATTCTAAAAATATAGAATCTAGTAAAAACATGATTTTAGATGCGTTTGTAGTTGGTAAAAATAAAGTAGAAAACATTAAAAATATTTTAGAAATAATAGAATAGAGGTATAAAATGGAATTAAATAAATATATTGATCACACTGTATTAAAAGCAACAGCTAATAAAGAAGATATTAGAAAATTATGCGAAGAAGCAAGAGAATATAATTTTTATAGCGTATGTGTTAATGGATGTTATGTAAATGATGCTAAAAACTACTTAGAAGGAACAGATGTGAAAGTAGCTGCTGTAGTTGGTTTTCCGCTAGGTGCTATGACTACTACATCAAAAGTATTCGAAGCTAAAGAAGCAATAGAAAATGGAGCTAGTGAAATTGATATGGTAATCAATGTTGCTAAATTAAAAGATCAAGAATATGATTATGTAAGAGAAGAAATCCGTCAAATTAAAGAGGTAATTGGTGAAAATGTTCTTAAAGTAATTATTGAAACTTGTTATCTGACTGATGAAGAAAAAGTTAAAGCTTGTGAATTAGCTTTAGCTGCAAAGGCTGATTTTGTAAAAACTTCAACTGGTTTTGGAACAGGTGGTGCAACGTTTGAAGATGTTAAGCTGATGAAAGAAACTGTTGGTAATAATGCAAAAGTAAAAGCAAGTGGTGGAGTAAAGGATAAAGAAACTGCTGAAAAATATATAGAACTTGGTGCTGACAGACTAGGTACAAGCTCAGGTATTGCAATAATGGAATAGATAAATTTAAATGGAGGTATAAATTTTATACCTCTTTTTTATTTTGTCTAAATAAAAACAGAAATTATTTTTAAATTATTATTTAGAAACTTATTTAATTATTAATAAAAAAATAAGATTTAAAAATATAAGTGTTATAAAAAGAATATTAAAAATAATATGTTTACAAATATTAGTATAATAATATAAATTCAAAAATAAAAAAATGTGAAAAAAAGTTAAAAATATATTTATTTTTAAAAAAATAGAAATATATTATCTAGATATTTATAGTAGATATAGTAAGAACATTATTGATTATCGCAAGAAAGTATCCTAAAATTGTACTTGAAAAAAGAAAAATATTCTGATATAGTGAAATATAAAGTTAACTAATATATAGTTATAAAATCGGATTAAAGGAGGATTCTGGTATGAAAAAAGGAATGACAATATTTGCATTAACGACAATATTATGTGGTGCAGCAGCTATTACAGAAAATCATAATCAAGCTTTTGCTAGAAGTGGATCGCACTCAAGTGGACATAGTGCAAGTTCAGGAAGAAGCTCACATTCAAGTGGACATAGTGCAAGTTCAGGAAGAAGCTCACATTCAAGTGGACATAGTGCAAGTTCAGGAAGAAGCTCACATTCAAGTGGACATAGTGCAAGTTCGGGAAGAAGCTCACATTCAAGTGGACATAGTGCAAGCTCGGGAAGAAGCTCACATTCAAGTGGACATAGTGCAAGTTCAGGAAGAAGCTCACATTCAAGTGGACACAGTGCAAGTTCAGGAAGAAGTACAAATTCAAAAGGTAATAATGCAACAGTAGGAAGAAGTACAAATTCAAAAGGACATAGGGTAACTGCAGGAAATGATCATAAAGCATAGTAGGAAGAAATTCAAATTTAAAAACTACTAATGCAGCTACAAAGGGGAAAAATGTTAACACAAAAAACGTAGCTAATTCTAAAAATAGTGCCACTTCTCTAGTTGCTAATCATAATAAAGCTTATAATAAAAAATCTAACGAGACAACTAACTATAAAAATATAGCAAATTCTCATTTAGATACTTTAGTTGTAGGGCATAACAAAGCTTTTATAAAAAAATCAACAAAGCCAACTAATTCTAAAAATATAGCAATTTCACATTTAGATGCTATAGTTGCTGAACATGACAAAGCTTTTATAAAAAAATCAACAAAGCCAACTAGCTCTAAAAATATAAATTCACATTTAGATGCTATAGTTGCAGGGCATAACAAAGCTTTACAAAAAAATCAACAAAGCCAACTAACTCTAAAAATATAGCAATTTCACATTTAGATACTATAGTTGCAGAACATGACAAAGCTTTTATATCAAAAACATTAAATTCTAAAAATGTAGCTACTAAAAAATATAAAACAAAAGAAGAAATTAGTAAACTATCTACGGTACAGTTATTAAAGGATATAATTAAAAATAGAGATGGTAAAGGTATTACTCAATTACATGGGAATTATTGTGGCCCAGGGCACGGGGATATAAAAAATGGTCCTCCTCCTGTAGATTTATTAGATTTAGGCTGCAAAATACATGACGAGGGTTATGATAAAAAGGGATATTTTAACAGAGATGTAAACAATAGATTTATAGAATTTGTTAATAAAAATGCATCTAAAATGAAACCGGCAGAAAGAGAAAAAGCCTATTATTACGCTGAAGGATTTGAACGTATGAATAAAACTCCTTTACAAGAAGTAGCAAAAGTAGCTAGTATTATTAGCGCTCCAGTAAGAATGGCGTATAATTTAATTTCTGATGGAGTTAAGGGAACTGTAAATTTAATTTCGAAAGGAGTTAAGGCGATAGGAAGTCTTTTTAATTCAAATAGAATTATTTCATTTGGAACTGTTCCGCATAGAAATATAGAACGTGCAGGAGACAGAGGAAGTGGGAATAATCCATTTCTATTACAAAATCAACCAAGAAGAGCTCGTTAGTTTATAAGGTATTATTTTATAACTATAATAAAAGAAGTGTACTCTATGTTTAAAACTTAATATTTATTAATTTAAAAAGCTTTGATTCTAAGTAAAAAAATAGAAACAAAGCTTTTTAAAATTTATGATAATAAGGGTACTTTTGGCTAATGGATAAGAATAATTTTATTAGAAGGATCTGATTTTAAAGTAGCTGCTGTAGAAGGCTTTCCGTTAAGAGCTATGACAACAACATCTAAAGTTTTTGAAGCTAGAGAAGCAATAGAAAAATAGTGCTAGTGAGATTGATATGTCTAAGCTAAAAGATCAAGAATATGATATACCTTGATTAATTTTTGTATCTTAAATATAATTTATATTAATATTTTGGTAAGTTGGGTAATTAAAAAAATTATATAAATTTTTAAAAAAATTTTTTTATTTTATTTGTTTTAGATAATTATTATTATGTAAATTAAGAAGTCTGAGTTAAAAACATAAGTGTTATAAAAAAATATTAAATAATATTTGCCTATAAATAGCTTTTAGAATTAGTATAGAATAGAATTAAAGATTAAAAATATATATTTATTTAAAAAAATATAAATATATTATGTAGATATCAATAGTATATTTAATAAAAATATTGTTATTAATAATAAAGAAACCCTTTAAATTTATACTTGAAAAAAGAATATTGTTTTGATATAGTGTAATATAAAATTAACTAATTTGGTTGATTTTTAATTTATCTTAAAGGAGATTTCTGATATGAAAAAAGGAATGACAATATTTGCATTAACAACAATATTATGTGGTGCAGCAGCTATTACAGAAAATCATAATCAAGCATTTGCTAGAAGTAGTTCGCATTCAAGTGGACATAGTGCAAGTTCGGGAAGAAGTTCGCATTCAAGTGGACATAGTGCAAGTTCGGGAAGAAGTTCACATTCAAGTGGACATAGTGCAAGCTCAGGAAGAAGTTCACATTCAAGTGGACATAGTGCAAGCTCAGGAAGAAGTTCACATTCAAGCGGACATAGTGCAAGCTCAGGAAGAAGTTCACATTCAAGCGGACACAGTGCAAACTCAGGAAGAAGCTCAAGTTCAAAAGGACACAGCGCAATCGCAGGAAGAAGTTCAAGTTCAAAAGGACACAGCGCAACTGCAGGAAGAAATTCAAGTTCAAAAGGACACAGTGCAACTGTTGGAAGAAATTCAAATACTAAAGGGTATGGTGCAGTTGTAAACAGTAAATCTAATTCAAAAGGAAAAAATACAAAAAATAATAGAAATTCAAAACCTAGTAATTTAGCAACAAAAGGAAAAAGTACAAATGTAAACAAAGGTTCTCATTCTAATAAACGTACTACTTCAAATTTAAATGCTACATCTTCAAAAAATAATAAATTAAATACTGCTAAAAAAATAATAATAAAAAAAGGTAAATGCTGTAAGTAATAAGGCAAATGTTAAGGGAAAGCAACAAATCATAAAAAAATCAGTCATTAACTTCTAAAAAAAGGAAATAATAGTAAAACTAGTAAAGTGACTAAAAATAATAAAAAGAACTCAAATAAAACTAATTTGGTATCGAAACGAAATCAAAATAAGAAAAGGTGCAGCTGCAAATTCTAAAAAGAATAATAAGAATTTAAAAAAATAATAAACTAGCAACAAAAGGAAAAAGTTTTTAGATCCCAAAAAGAAAAACAAACTTATCACCAAAAGTAGCTACTAAAAAAATATAAAACAAAACAAGAAATCAGTAAGTTGTCAACTTGGTCTATTTTAAAATATGTATACCAACATAGAAATGGTAGTAAGATTAATGAATTGCATGGATGTTACTGCGGACCATTTTTTGGGGATACTAAAAAAGGTCCAAAACCAGTAGATATACTAGATAGATTATGTAGACAACATGATATTGGCTATGAGAAAAAAGGATATTTTAATAGACAAGTTAATAATGAATTCATAGCAGGAGTAAACAAATATGCATCTAAAATGAAACCAGCAGAAAGAGAAAAAGCTTATTATTTTGCTGAAGGTTTTAAACGTATGAATAACACTCCTTTACAGGAAGTAGCAAAAGCATTTAACTCTAGCAAGCAAACCATTTAGTGCTGTTGCAAATTTTATCTCAAATGGAGCTAAATCTATTGGTAACTTATTTAATGGTAATAGAACTTCTACAATAAATAAAAATAGTAATAATTTTGATAGAGGAGGAAGCAATGGTAAAAATTCATATCCATGGCTTAAAAAAACTAGAGTAGCTCGTTAATTTCTTTGTTAAATTTATAAATAAAAAAAGTCTTTGATTCAAAATAATAGAATCAAAGACTTTTTGTATATTCAATTAATTATATATAATCTAAGTATTTATAATATTTTTATACAGCATATACAAGAATAATTTTAATAGATAAATAACAGTATTTATAGTATAATAGAGAATGGTTTATTATGACATGAAATAAGAAAAATTTGACTATGTCATTGATTTGTAGATAATAGAAATTTTTTTAATAGAAAGTTATTAAAAAAAAGTGTAAAAAAATAATTTAAAGGAGATTATTAATGTTACCAAAGTCATTTGAACAATATAAATTTAATGAATTTGTAAATAATGCAATAGTAGACTTAGGATTCTCTAATCCTACAAAAATTCAAGAGAGAGTATTTTCTCCTGTTTTAAAAGGTAAAAATATTGTAGCTAAATCACAGACAGGAAGTGGGAAAAGTCATTCTTTCTTATTACCAATATTTAGTAAATTAGATTTAAGTAAAAAGAAAACTCAAAGCATTATATTGGCGCCGACTAGAGAATTATCTCGTCAACTTTATGATATGGCTCTACAAATAGCTGAATTTAGCGAAGAAGATATAAATAACGCTATGTATTGGTGGACAAGACTTAAATCGTGATATTGAAAGAGTATCTAATGCACCACATTTAATTATTGGAACACCAACACGTGTTCTTGAATTAGATAGAGCTAGTGCCTTATCAATAAAAGAAGTAGAATCTTTAGTAATTGATGAATGTGATATGATGATTGATCTTGGATTTATGGAAGATGTAGATAAGATTTCAAAAAGAGCTGCAGAGAATTGTCAGTTCTTAGTATTCTCGGCAACAATCCCTACTCAAATGAGTCATTTCTTAAAAAAATATTTAAAAAATGCACAATATATAGAAATTGACAATGCAAAATTTGGGAAAATAGAATATATATTAATTCCAGAAAAAAGTTCAACTAGATTAGAAAAATTATATGAGATAACTACAGTTATTAATCCATTTTTAGCACTTATATTTGCTAACAAAAAAACAGAAGTTGAGGAAATTAGTAGATATTTAATTTCTCAAGGACTAAATGTAGGAGTGCTTCATGGTGATTTAACTCCACGTGAAAGAAAACAAATGCAACGTAGAATTAATAATTTAGATTTTACTTATGTTGTTGCTAGTGATCTAATGAGTCGAGGTATTGATATTGAAGGTGTTAGTCATGTTATTAACTTCAATATACCTAATGATCTAGATTTCTTTGTTCACCGTGCTGGAAGAACTGGTCGTGCCGGGTTAAGTGGGGACTGTATTACTATATACAATAATAAAGATGAAGAAAGCTACAAGCACTTGAAAGTCGCGGTATAGAATTTAATCACCAAGATATTCGTAACGGAGAGTTTATTGAAGTAAAAGATAGAAATAAACGTCAAAGTAGAAAGAAAGTTGTAGCTGATCACAACTTAACTGAAAAATTAAAATCTAAAGTTAGAGTGTCTAAAAAAGTTAAACCAGGATATAAGAAAAAATATAAATATAAAATGGATAAACTTAAACAAAAAGAAAGAAGAAAATTTGCTAAGCGAACTAATAGAGCAAATAGAGGTAAGTAATGAAAAATTTAAAAATTGGTTCTCATGTATCAATGTCAGGAAAAGAGATGATGCTAGGATCTGTAAAAGAAGCGGCTAGCTATAATAGTGATACATTTATGATTTATACTGGAGCACCTCAAAATACTCGTAGAAAGCCAATCGAAGAATTGAGAATAGATGAGGCTCATAAGCTTATGGCTGAAAACAACATAAGTGATATAGTGGTTCATGCACCATATATTATTAATTTAGCTAATACTATTAAACCAGAGATTTATCAACTAGCTGTAGATTTCTTACGTTTAGAAATAGAAAGAACAGAAAAAATTGGAGCAAAAAATATAGTGCTTCACCCAGGTTCACACGTTAAAGCGGGAGCAGATGTTGGTATAGCTAGTATAGTTAAAGGTTTAAATGAAGTACTAACAAAAGATATGAAACCTAATATAGCTCTTGAAGTTATGGCAGGAAAAGGTAGTGAATGTGGTAGAACTTTTGATGAAATAGCAAAAATTATAGATGGTGTAAATCTAAATGAAAAATTAACAGTTACATTTGATACTTGTCACGTATTTGAAGGTGGATATGACATCGTAAATGATTTAGACGGAGTATTAACAGAATTTGACAAAATAGTTGGTTTAGATAGAATTCAAGTTTTACATATTAACGATAGTAAAAATACTCTAGGTGCTCATAAAGATCGCCATGAAAATATTGGTTATGGTGGAATTGGATTTGATGCGATTAACCGTATAGTACATCTTAAAGAATTTGCTGATTTACCTAAAATTTTAGAAACACCTTGGTATGGTGAGAAAAAAGATATAGCTCCATACAAAGATGAAATAGCTATGCTAAGAAAAGAGGAATTTGTAGATTTTAAAAACTAATAATCTAGGAGGCTGCTTATGAAATTAGTTGAAGAAAAAGTTGATAAAATAATGAAACTTTTAAAAGAAAAAGGTTATAAATATACCGATAAAAGAAAATCGATGGTAGAACTACTAGTGACTGAAGATAGATATATAAATGCTAGATATGTATCAGAAACACTTAATAAAGTTTATCCAGGGTTAAGTTTTGATACAATCTATAGAAATCTAAGTACCTATGAAGAGTTAGGTATTTTAGAGACAACAGAGATTAAGGGAGAAAAATATTTCAAAATAGGGTGTTTGGAAACTAATCATCACCACCATCATCATATTTGTTTAAAGTGTGGAAAAGCAAAAATTATCCATGTTAATGTATGTGGTAATTTAGAAATAGAAGAGCTTAAAGGGTATAGAATAGATGGACATAAGTTTGAAGTATATGGACTATGTCCTGATTGCTTAAGAAAAGAGGAAACTAAATAATGTTTGATGGGATTTTGCCAATATATAAAGAACGAGGTATGACTAGTCATGATGTTGTTTTTAAGCAAGAAAGATACTTAAAATGAAAAAAATTGGTCATTCGGGAACACTTGATCCCGAGGTCGATGGAGTATTGTTACTTCTTTTAGGTGGAGCAACTAAGGTAAGTGATTATGCCATGGATTTAGGCAAAAGTTATCGAGCAGAAGTGTGTTTAGGAATAAAGACAACAACAGAAGATTTAACAGGAGAAATCCTTGAAGAAAGAACAGTAGAAAGTATTGATATATCTGAGATAAAAGGTATTTTAAAAACTATGGTCGGTGAAATAGAGCAAACCCCACCAATTTATTCAGCTGTTAAAGTAAATGGTAGAAAACTATATGAATATGCACGACGCGGACAGTTTGATGTAGAAATACCTTCGAGGAAAGTTAATATTTATAATATAGAGTTTATAGATAATAGTGAGTATTACAAGGATGGTAAATTCTATTTTACAATAGATATAAACTGTGGTAAAGGTACTTATGTTAGAACGATAGCAACTAGTATAGGAGAAAAGCTAAATATTCCAAGTACTATGGGTAAGCTAACACGAACAAGTAGTGGTAAAATAACAATAGATCATTGCTTGAAGCTAGCTGATGTAGAAAAATGCCTTGAAGAAAATACTTTAGAAAATAAAATACTAAAGAAAGAATATGCATTAGAAGAATATCAATTTGTGGAGATTCCATTATTTAGAGCAAAGCAGGTCATGAATGGATTAAGGTTTAGAAGAAATCAATTTCCAGATTATGATTTTTCGAATGGAATAGTTTTTACATATAATAATGAAGCAATAGCAATTTATTATTTAAAAGATAAGGATGATGAATTATTGTCAGTAAAAACAACATTTCCTAAAATATTAGAGTAGTAGGTAAGAGAAAACGATGAGAATTTTTAATATTTCTAAAATAAATGAAATAGAAAAAGATAGCAAGAGAAGAATAGCTGCCTTAGGCTTTTTTGATGGTTTACATACAGCGCATCAAGAAATAATTAAAGGTGCAATAGATAAATCGCAGAATGATGCTTTATCGATAGTTATTACATTCGATAAAAGTCCAAAAGAGTACTTTGGAAAAACAACAGAAGAAGCAATAACACCAATAAATAAAAAATCTGAGTTATTAGAAGAGTTAGGTGTAGATGAAGTTTATTATTTAGAGTTTAATGAAAAAAATTACAAACTTTATCTGCAGAAGATTTTATTAATGAGATCTTAAAAAAATTAAATGTAGAAAAGGTATTCTGTGGCTATGACTACAGATTTGGTAATAAAGGAATAGGGACACCACAATTGATAAAAGATAGTGGAATAGAAGTTGATATTCTTGAAAAAAAAGAGTTAAATGATGGTAAAATTTCAACAACTGCTTTAAAAAAAGCAGTTCAAGAAGGGAACTTCACAGAATATTATAATCTTTCAAACAGACATTATTCAATCACTGGTATAGTAGTAAAAGGAAGACAATTAGGAAGAACTATTAATTTTCCAACTGCTAATTTAAAATTGGAAGAAAAATATTTATTACCTAGTACAAATGGAGTTTATATAACTAAAACAAAAGTGAAAGGGAAATATATAAATCAATCACTAATATTGGGTATAATCCTACAGTATCAGATGGGAAAGATAAGAAGTTTATAGAAACACATATTCTAGACTTCGATGAAGATATTTATGATGAAAAGATAGAAGTGTTTTTCTATGAGTTTTTACGAAAAGAGCAAAAATTTGAGAGCTTTAATCACTTAAAAGAACAATTACAAAAAGATAAAAAGAAATGTGAAGAGAAAGATATATAATTTTTAGAAAAAAATATAATATTAGCTCTGTTTTCCTTGAATTATTCTTAAAAATAGTGTAAAATAACTAATGTTCCTTATTCGTGGTATAGAAACACTCCAGATTCTTCACTAGGATTAAGGTCACAAAATAAAATTATATGGAGGAAATTACAATGGCAGCAATTAGTCAAGAAAGAAAACAAGAAATTATCGCTAAATTCCGTACTCATGAATCAGATACTGGTTCTCCAGAAGTACAAATCGCAGTATTAACTGCAGAAATCGATGCTTTAACTGAGCACTTAAACACTCACAAAAAAGATCACGCAGGTCGTCGTGGATTACTTAAAAAAGTTTTCCGTCGTCGTCACTTACTAGACTATTTAATTAAAAAAGATATCCAAAGATACCGTGAATTAATTAAAGCTCTAGGATTAAGAAGATAATTTAGCTTTATAGGAGTGGAAATAAAACCATTCGTGTGGTTTAGTATCCACTCCTAATTTTTTTTAGAAAAGGTATTGACATACTAATAAAATATTGTTATACTAGTAAAGTACTTTGCAAGTAGCATTTATATAATGTCTCAGTAGCTCAGCAGGATAGAGCAACGGCCTTCTAAGCCGTCGGTCAGGGGTTCGAATCCCTTCTGGGACGTCATAAGGAGTAGAAATTTATTTCTACTCTTTTTTTGTTTTTAAATAATTTTATATTATCTAAATAATAAGAGATATTTTTTTATCTGAAATATTAGTTTATATATATTTTTTTATAAAAGTAAAAATGAAATTTAACTTTATAAAAAAAGATGAGTGTAAACTAAATTACACTCATCTTAACTTCAGTTACTTTTTTTACTTCAGGAATTTTTTTCTAATATATTTTTTTCAATAGCGAACTTCATAGTAATATGCGATAATTCACAATGCGCACATTCCCTTTAAATCTTAATTTTAAAATTCCATCTTTGAAATTTACAAATTCTATATCCCCGCCATCCATAATTAACTTAGGTCTAATTTTTTTCTAGTTCTATCTTAATTTTTCGAAATTGTCTCATAATATTCTTTACTCAAAATTTCCACACTCGCTATAGATATTATACCTGTAAATTTCTTTAAAAATCAACTTTCACAAAAAGTTTATAAATAATTTATTAAAATGTAAGCATTCTACTATTAATTTAAAAGAAAAAAACAGTTATAATAAAATAAGAAAATAAATATATAAACGAGGGAAATATTTTATGGCAAATACAAATGAACAACTAATCTTAATTACAGATGTAGCTGTTGGAAAATTCCAAGAAATGCTTTTTGATGCTGATAAAAAGGATAGTTATTTAAAAATATCTATTGCATTAGAGGGAACAGAAATGCATTATGCTATTGATATTAAAGATGAATTAGAAGAAGGTGACAAAGTATATAACTTTGGTGACCTTAAAGTTCTTGTAAACGAAGAAGATGAACTTTTATTAAAAGGTCTTGAAATAGACTATGTACAAGATGAATTTGGTAGTGAATTTACGCTACATAATCCAAATATGATAGAAATGTATGATGAAGAAGATGGTGGCTGCTGTGGTGGCGGTTGCTGTTGTAGATAATTTCATTAATTTAAAAATAACAAATAAAGGAGAATGATTACGATGAAAAATGTAGTAATTTTAGGTGCAGGTTATGCTGGGCTAACAACATTAAAAGGTCTTAAAAAGGCAGTAAAAGCAGGAGAGGTTAAAGTAACTTTAGTTAATAAAAATTCTTATCACTATGATACAGTAAACTTACATGAAGTATCAGCAGGTAATATTCCAGCAAAGATATCTGTATTGATATTAAAGATGTAGTAGTACCTGGTGTAGAATTTGTTCAAGATGAAGTAATTAAAATTGATACTGAGAAAAAATTAGTATTAACTAAAAAACATGAACTTGATTATGATATATTGGTAATTGGTTTAGGATTCCAACCTGAAACATTTGGAATTGAAGGAATGGCTGAAAATGCATTACCAATCGCTGACGTATTAGCAGCTGAAAAAATTGCTACTACTTTAGAAGATAACTTCAGAAAATACGCAACTAGCGAAGAAAAAGATGTTAAAGATATTTCTGTTATCGTAGGTGGAACAGGATTAGCTGGTATAGAATTCCTTGGTGAATTAGTACACCGTAAAAAAGAATTATGTAATAAATATGGAATTGATGAAAGATTAGTTAAAATCTATGGATTAGATGCAGCTCCAACATTATTACCAATGTTTGATAAAGAGTACAGTGACTATGCAAGAAAATACTTAGAAGATAATGGAATTGAAATTATCTTAGGTGCTGGTATTAAAGGTGCAACTAAAGATAGCTTCACTATCGAAGTAGATGGAGAAAGAAAAGAATTAAGAGCTAGTACTTTAGTATGGACTGCAGGGGTACGTGGTAACAAACTTATGGATGAAACTTTCCCAGAATTATCAAAACGTGGTCGCCTAGTTACAACACAACAATTAACTGTACCAGGTCACGATGATATTTATATCGTTGGAGACTGTGCAGCATTTATCGAAACAGGACAAGAAAGACCATACCCAACAACAGCTCAAATTGCAAACCAAATGGGTGCTTATGTAGGAGCTAGAATTAGTGGAAAAGAAAGTGGAGACTTCAAATATGTTAACCGTGGTGTAGTTTGTTCACTAGGATCAAAAGATGGTATCGCTAATGTAATGGGTGGTAAGAAAGCTAAAGGATTCAAAGCTGCTAAACTTAAAAAAATAATTGAAGCTAAAGCAATTTATGAATTAACAGACTTCTTAACTGCATTAAAAAATCAACGAGTGCTTTAATATTTACATAACTTATAAGAGACTTAGGATAACTAAGTCTCTTATTTTTATATAATCTATATAAAAAAATATTATTCGATACTTTGGTTAAATGTAACTAGTGATATTATATTTCTAGGTACTTGAAACTAGAAAAATAAAAAGAAAAAAATTAGTTACTTTTTTTATTTCATAAGATTTCTAGCGCGTGTAATTGAAAAAAAATATGTAATTATGGTAAGATATAGGGTAGAGAAAAATATAATTAAAAATTAGTTATGAGGAAATATTATGATTTATAAAATAGCAAATACAGCAGAAGAATATGAACAAATTTTTCAAATTGAATTATGAAACATTTGTTGACGAAATTCCTCAGCACGAAAAAAATGAAACTAAAAAAATTAAAAAGACAAATTTCACGATAAAAAAATATTTATATAATAGCTAAAAAAAGAAGGTGAAGTGGTCGGAATGATGGCTTTTATCAGATGAACGACCATTTTTCATTAGATTTAAAAACTTAATGATATTGACAAATACTATAAAGGTAGTTATAAAAAGCCGATTGAGATTAGATTATTGTCTATTAAACATAAATATAGACAAACTAAAGTTTTTACGGAATTAATTCAAAGAACATTTAACTATATTATTCAAAATGCATATGATATAGCCTTTATTTCAGGAACTACTCGTCAAGAAAAATTATATAAACATATTGGTTTTACTAGATTCCATGAAAATGTAGGCACAAAAGATGCTGAATACATTCCGATGTATCTTGACTTGAATTCTGATAATAAGGTTCTTAATAGATTAGCGCGTGCAAAAAGAATTAACTTCTTACCTGGACCGGTAGATTTAGCAGATGATGTTAAAGAAAAATTAACTAAACAGCTTTACTCACATAGAAGTAATGAATTTGTTAGTTTAACTAAAAATACATTATCAAAATTAGAAAGAATCCTTGATGTTAAAACTGCTACAATATTACATGGTTCAGCTACATTAGCAAATGAGGCAATAATGGCTCAACTAAAAGGAAGAGGGCTTAACAATGGGTTAGTTCTTTCAAATGGTGAGTTTGGAAATAGGTTGGTAAGAGAAACAAAAAGACACAACTTGAATGTTGATAATTATCAAGTTGGCTTTGGGGAAAGTTTTGATTTAGAGCTATTAGATAAAAAATTATCTGAAGGAAATTATGATTTTGTTTATTTAGTTCATAATGAAACAAGTGTTGGGATTTTAAACGATTTAGATTCAATTACTAAAATTGTTAAAAGTAAAGGTTTAGTATTAGCTGTTGATGCCGTATCATCAGTTGGTGCAGTTAAATATAGTTATAGAAATGTTGACTATGTTGCTTGTTCATCAGGCTAAAGCATTTTGCTCTGTAGCAGGATTAGCTATAGTCGGTTCTAATTGTGAACTAGTTTCATTAGAACATACACCTCTATATCTTGATTTACATTATGCTAACAAAATGACATCAATACCTTTTACTCAACCATCTATTTTAATGGAAGCTCTAAACACTGCGTTAGATGCTTTTAAAACAGATGAAAGATACGAAAATATTTATGGTAAATATACATATATGAAAGAGGGGCTAAAAGCTCTTAATTTACCTATAATGAAAATTAAGGAAAAAGAAGTTTCTCCTGTAATAATAACAGTTGAACTTCCAGAGAATATTTCCTCACTTAATGTAGGAGCATCTTTAGCTATAAATAATATTTTATTCACTATAAGAGTTCATACTTAGTAGAAAGAAATATTATTCAATTTTCTTTCATTAACATTAATACAACAAAAGAAGAAATTGATTACACATTAAATATATTAAAAAAAAAAATGATAGGAGACAACTAATGCCAGTATTTAAAGTATTTTATCAAGAAAATGCAAAAGAAATTCCAGTAAGGGAGAATACACAAGTAGTGTATGTTGAAGCAGATGGAGTTCCAGCAGTTAGAAAATATCTAGAAGATAGAAACTACAATGTTGAACTTGTTCAAGAGTTAAGTGAAGCGTACTTAGAATTTGAAAAACAATCTGAGGACTTTAAAGTGGAGAAAGTTAATGGATAAGATCATTAAAAAAAATGAAGTAGGTGTTGCTGCTATCGGTGGACTTGGTGAAATCGGTAAAAATACCTATGCAATTCAATATAGGGATGAAATAGTTATTATCGATGCAGGGGTTAAATTCCCAGGTGATAATATATTAGGAATCGACTACGTTATTCCTGATTATTCATATATTGAGAAAAATATAGATAAGATAAAAGCGTTGATAATAACACACGGTCACGAAGATCACATTGGAGGGTTACCATTCTTATTAAGAAAAGTTAGTCTTCCAATTTATGGTGGTCCTTTGGCTATTGGTTTGATTAGATCAAAATTAGAAGAGCATAACTTATTAGGAAGAGCAGAATTAAACGTTATTGATGAAGATACTGTTTTAGAATATAAATATCTTAAAGTATCATTCCATAATACAACGCACTCTATACCAGATTCATATGGTGTAATAGTTAGTACTCCACAAGGTAATATTGTTCATACAGGAGATTTTAAATTTGACTTTACTCCAGTTGGACAAGGTACAAACTTACATAAGATGGCGGCTATAGGAGATAAAGGAGTATTATGTCTTCTTTCTGACTCAACAAACTCTGAAAGATCAGAGTTTACTCAAAGTGAAAAAGAAGTAGGTAAAACTATTTCAAATATTCTTCGTAAAGAGAAACACAGAGTAATATTTGCTACATTCGCATCTAACGTTTATCGTGTTAAACAAGTTGTTGAAGCTTGTATCGAACATGGAAGAAAAATAGTTGTATTTGGTCGTTCAATGGAAAAAGCTATTAAAATAGGAACTGAGCTTGGATATATTAAAGCTCCAAAAGATACTTTTGTTAATAGTAAATACTTGAATCAAGTAGATCCAAATAAATTACTTATTTTATGTACAGGAACACAAGGTGAAGAACTAGCTGCTCTTAGTAGAATAGCAAATGGTACACACAAAAAAATAACTATAATGCCAACTGATACAGTAATCTTCGCAAGTTCTGCAATACCAGGTAATACATTATCTATTAATAAAAATATAGATTTATTATCAAAACTTGGTGCAAATGTTATTACATCAAGTGTAAATAATGTACATACTTCAGGTCACGGTTCTAAAGAAGAACAAAAATTAATGTTTAGATTAATAAAACCTAAATACTTTATGCCAATTCACGGTGAGTATAGAATGCAAGTTATTCATGCACAAACTGCGGCAGAGTGTGATATTCCATTAGAAAATTCATTTATTATGGAAAATGGTGATGTTCTAGCTTTAACTAGTGATAGTGCAAGAATAGCAGGTAAATTCGATGCTTCAGACGTCTATGTAGATGGTTTAGGTATCGGTGATATCGGAAGTGTAGTAATTAAAGATAGAAAAGAACTTTCTGAAGAAGGTGTTGTAGTAGTTTCTGTAGCTATTGATTTTGCTAATAGAAAGTTGTTAAATAATCCTGATGTTATTAGCCGTGGATTCGTAAATATAAACGAATCAATGGAACTATTTGCTGAATGTAAAGCAATTATAAAAACAGCAGTTTCTAGATGCTCTAAAAGAGGAAAACACTGGAGTTTATCACATGAGACAATGTATTGTGGAATCTTTAGGTGAATTTCTGGAAAATGAAATAGGCAGAAAACCTGTGATATTACCAACAATATTGGAGGTATAATTATGAAATATAGAAGTGTTTTTGATATTATAGGACCAGTAATGGTTGGTCCTTCTAGTTCTCATACGGCTGGAGCTGTTAGAATAGGGTTATTTACAAGACATATCTTTGGTATGGAACCCGAAAAGATAAAGATTACCTTATATGGATCATTTAAAGAAACGTATAAGGGACACGGAACAGATATTGCACTTATTGGGGGATTATTAGGTTATGATACTTCTGATAAGAGAATTAGAACTAGTATGGAAGATGCTAAAGAAAAAGGCATAGATTTTGAATTTATTGAAAGTGAAATAGAACATATTCATCCTAATACTGCAATGATTGAGGTGGAAACTGGTCGCCATAGTCTTGATTTAGTAGGAAAATCAATAGGTGGTGGGAAAATGGTAATATTTGAATTATTAGGATTCGATGTAAATATTTCCGGAGATTTCCCTAGTTATTTTATTTTTTATAATTTCAATGAAAAAAATAAAGAAGATTTATCAAAAAATATTGATGAAATTTTCGGTGAGAAAAAAGTAAGTGTTAATAATTCAAGTTCTATTTTAGAAGGAGTAAACTTAGCAGTTGTTGAAGCTTTAGACGAACTTGATAAAGAAACGTTAAATAAATTTGATAAACTAGAATATATTAATGAAATAAAATTTGCAAATAGATTGTAGATAGGGAGGAACTAGGATATGTTTACTAGTTTAGAGGATATTGTAGAAAAATCTGAAAAGAGAAAAAAACCAGTTTCTGAATTAATGATTGAACAAGAAATAGAACTTAATGGAGTTAGCCGTTCTGCAGTAGAAAAGTTAATGAAAAGAAACTTAACTGTAATGATGCAAGCTGTAGAAGAAGGATTAGCAGGAGTTAGTTCTAAAACAGGATTAACAGGCGGAGATGCTAAAAAGTTAAAGGAGTATATTGATAGTGGTAACTCTATAACAGGAGCCGACTTCTTAACAGGTGTTGCTGCAGCAATAGCTACAAATGAAGTAAATGCTTCACTTGGATTAATTTGTGCAACTCCTACTGCTGGATCAGCAGGGGTATTACCAGGATGTGTTCATGCATTAAAACAAAAATTTGATATTGATGAAGAAACTCAACTACGAATGCTATTTACTGCAGGTGCATTTGGATTTGTAGTTGCTAATAATGCCTCGTGTGCAGGGGCAGAAGGTGGTTGCCAAGCTGAAATAGGTTCAGCAAGTGCAATGGCGGCAGCCGCAATTGTCGAAGCTCGTGGAGGAGATGCAGAAATGTCTGCTCATGCTTTCTCAATTGCTATGAAAAATATGTTAGGTCTAGTATGTGACCCAGTAGCAGGATTAGTAGAAGTACCATGTGTTAAGAGGAATGCAGCAGGTGCATCAATAGCGTTAATGGCTGCGGACATGGCTTTAGCAGGAATTAAGAGTCGTATTCCTGCGGATGAAGTACTAGAATCAATGTATAGAATAGGTTTAGAAATGTCAACTACTCTTAAAGAAACAGCTAAAGGTGGTCTGGCAATTACAAAAACTGGAGAGAAATATAGGAGTTTATTATTCGGTAATGATTAATATATTAGAAAAATCAGTAGGAACTATAAAAGGCGTGGGAGCTAAATATTTGAAGACATTAAACGAATTAGATATTTATACTGTTCGTGATGTTCTATATAATATTCCTTATAGAGTGTCTAGTTCTACTGATTTTTCTTCATCTGTTAAAGACAATGAGAAAGTAGTAACAACTGGTAAAGTAGAAACTAGAGTAAGCACTCAGTTTTATGGGAAATAGGAGAAGTAGATCTTTTTTCTCATTAGCAACACCATCAGGAAGTGTTAAAATTGTATATTTTAATCAAATGTATTTAAAGAAAAATATTATTGAAGGAAGAGAAATAGTAGTTAAAGGTACATATAATTCAGCTAATAATACTATAACAGCTTCTAGTATATCCTTTAACACTGATGAAAAAAAACAGATTTCAGGTGATAAAATAGAAGTTTTTTATCATTTAAAACAAGGGATAACTCAAAAAAGATTTGCTAAGTTAGTAGATGAAGCTTTTAATATGCTTGATCATGAAAATGTGATATTAGATTTAGTTCCTGAAAATTTTAAAGGGATTTGGAAATTAGATAGAATTCTTCATACATTACATTTTCCTAAAAACGCTGAGGAGTTTGATAAAGCAAGAAAGATGTTTGCTTTTCATGAATTATTTGATTATCAGTTAAAACTTCAGTTACAAAATATAAATAGCAGAGTAGAAGATAATAGGTATGCTATTTCAATATCTAACCAGGATATCAAAGAGTTTAAAGAAAGCTTACCATTTAGTCTAACTTCAGCACAAAATAGAGTTATAGATGAGATAGTTGATGATTTAGAGCAACCATATAAGATGGATCGTCTTTTACAAGGTGATGTCGGTAGTGGTAAGACTGCTGTTGCAGCAGCAACCTTATATGGTGCAATAAAATCAGGTTATCAGACAGCAATAATGGCCCCTACAGAAATATTAGCTAACCAACACTTTGAGACATTTTTTGAGTTCTTTAAAGATTTAAATATTTCTGTTGCACTACTGACTAGTAGTACACCTAAGAAAGAAAGAAATATTATCTTAAGTCTGCTTGAATCAGGAGAGATAGAATTAATTGTTGGAACTCATTCACTTATTCAAGAAGATGTTAAATTCAGTAATTTAAAATATGTAATAACTGATGAACAACATCGTTTTGGGGTAAAGCAAAGACAGATTCTTAGTAATAAAGGAGAAGCAGTTAACTCATTAATGATGACGGCAACTCCTATACCTAGAAGTCTGGCAATTACACTAATAACGGATATTAAAGTTTCTACAATAGATGAATTACCTGCAGGGCGCAAGAAGGTAAAAACATACAAAGCAAATAATAAAAGTTTTTATAAAGTATTAGATAATATTAGAATGGAACTAGATAATGGCCGTCAAGGCTATGTAGTTTGTCCTTTGATAGAAGAATCTGAAAAAATGGATCTTCAAAATGTTGAAGAAACTTATGAAAATATTAGAGAATATTTACCGGATGAGTACAAAATTTCAGTACTTCATGGTAAAATGTCTAATAAGGAGAAGGATGAAATTGTTGAGAAGTTTTTAAAAAAAGAAATACATATATTAATATCAACTACAGTCATTGAAGTGGGTGTTAATGTAGCTAATGCAACATTTATGATTATCGTGGATGCTCATAGATTTGGATTAGCAACTTTACATCAACTTAGAGGGAGAGTAGGTAGAAGTAATTACCAGTCATATTGTATATTAGTAACTGATTCTAAGAGTGAAAGAATTGATATAATGTGTTTAGAAAATGACGGCTTTTAAAATAGCGGAGTTTGATTTAAAACAGCGAGGTCCTGGTGATTTCTTTGGTACAAAACAAAGTGGAGTACCAAGTTTTAAAGTAGCAGACCTAATTAATGATGTTGATCTTATGTATTTAGCTAAAAAATTAGCTTTAAAAATTATTGAAGTTACAGATAATAAACAGCGTTTATTACAATACGTTGGGTTAAATGAAACTATAATTTAAGGAGGATATAGATGAATAAAAAGCTAAAAAATTGGCTAATAAATATTTTGATAGTAGTATTATTAGCAACATCAGTTGTATTAATATTTAAAAATCAAATTAGAGAATATTTTACAAATGATGTAAATGATAAAATTATAACAGCTTATCGTAATAATCAAGGTGAAGTAGATGTACCTTGGTGGAAAAAAATGTTTACAGATAATGATTCAAAAATTAAACTAACAGATTCTATGTTAGGAGTTCTAAAAATCGATGATATCGATATACAAGAACCAATATTCCAAGATGTTACGGAAATTAATTTAATTAATGGTGTAGCAACAGCACAAGAACCATCAACATTAGACGCTCAAATGTTGTAATAGCAGGACATAGTGTTCAAGGGGTAGGAATAAGGTTTAATAATTTAAATAAAATAAAAATGGGTACAAAAGTGCAAATTATATCAAAAGATAAACTACGAACTTATGAAGTCAGTAGAATATATGATGTAATGCCAACACAAGTAGAAATTTTAGATCAACATGAAGGTAAAGATAAAATACTAACAATGTTTACTTGTGATAACTATAATCCTCAAACAGGAGAGTGGGATAGCCGCTTTGTAGTGGAAGCAAAACTAATAGGAGAGGAAAGTGCATAGAATTATGAAAATAGGAATAGATATACTAGGAGTAGACGCTCCTGAAAAAATAATAAATTTCATTAATACATACAAAGATGATGAAGTAGAATTATATGTATATGGTATGGAAAAAGAACTATCAAAGGTTACTAAGACAGAAAATGTTGTAAAAAATCTTTGTACAGAACAAGTTTTTATGGAAGACGATTCAGCTCGTGTGCATAGAAAGAAAAAAGATGCTTCAATGATTAGATTATTAGAAGATCTTAAAAATGATGTAATTGATGTAGCCATTTCTGGTGGTAGTACTGGAGCATTTATGGCGAGCTCAATATTTATGCTAGGGCGTATAGAAGGTGTATCAAAACCTGGATTAGCATCATTACTTCCAACTCGTTCAGATCATAAATTCTTACTAACTGATTTAGGTGCTAATGTTGAAGCTAGACCGGAAGATATACTAAACTATGCTAAACTTGGTCAATTATATATGAAATATATATATAATATAGAAACTCCAAGTGTAGCATTATTAAATGTTGGTGTAGAAGAAACAAAAGGTAATAAAGTATATAAAGAAGCACATCAACTTTTAAAATCGAATATATTTAATTTCAACGGTAATATTGAATCAAGAAATATACTCGAACACACTAATGATATAGTTGTATCAGAAGGATTTGCAGGTAATATAATGCTTAAAACTATAGAAGGTGTAGCTGGTTCACTAGGGAAAATGATTAAAGGTATTTTTATGCAAAACCTTAAAACAAAAATTGGTGGCTTATTAGTGAAGTCAGGAATTAATGCTTTTAGGAAAAAATTTGATTATAGCGAATATGGCGGAGCATTTTTACTAGGGATTAAAAAACCAAGTATAAAAGTACATGGTTCTTCAGATGAAAATGCACTTTATTATGCAGTTCAACAAGCAAAACAAATACACAAAACTAAACTTTATGATATAATGATAGAAACAATGGAAAAAGGAGAACAAAAATAATGGCTATTTTAGAAGAAGTAAAAGAAATTATAACAAAATATATTAAAATCGATCCAGAAAGAATAACTTTAGAATCAAGATTAAATGAAGATTTAGATGCGGATTCTATTGATATTGCTGATGTAGTAATGGATATCGAAGAAAAATACGGATTTGAATTTTCAGATGAAGATGCTGAGAGCATCGTAGCAATCAAAGACTTAGTAAAAGTTATTGAAGATAGAAAATAATAAATAAGAATCTCGAGGAAAAGTTCTCCTTGAGATTTTTTAATATAAGAAATACTAAGCTAAATAATTTTAACTTAGTATTTCTTTAATTTGTAATTAATTAGCATAACCTATACTAACAAGTTTCGCCACCTCAAGAAGAACCAGCTCCTGCAGTACATCCGTAACAATGAATACCAGTAACTATTCTCCTTACTCCAGTATGTTCATTTGCAAGCTCACTAACATGTTTTACTTTACCAGAAACTGGAAGTTTTTCTATCATATTAAAGTCGCAATCATAAAGAGTTCCATCTGGGACCAACAGATATCATGTTTCTGCACATTAAACCAGGCAGAGTAGCTGGATTATATGCTTTATATAGCTTATTCATATAGCCTTCATAAAGATCCTCTCTATGAAGAAACTCAGAAAAACGACCAATTGGATTATTAGTAATTGCAAATAAGTTATTAAAGACAACTTCAAATTATCATAAAGTTTCTTTTTATATGTTTTTTCTAATGCTTCTTGTTTTGGTGGTAAATAAGCTCCATTTGGATTATAAACTAAGTTAAGAACAAGATCATCTTCTTTACCATAACCAAGCTCATTTAGTCTTTTAAGTACTTCTATAGACTTTGGAAAAACACCTTTTCCTCGTTGTTTAGCAACAACTTTTTCATTGTAGTATGGTAATGATGCTACCACTTGAACTTTTAAATCACGGTAAAGCTCAGGTATATCACGATACGCAGGAACAGCCAGAATAATTAAGTTAGTTCTAACAATGATAGTTTCAGCATATTGAGAAATTTCTTTTAAAAACCATCTAAAGTTAGGATTCATTTCCGGTGCTCCACCGGTAATATCTATAGTCTTATACTTGCCAACTTTGAAAGCTTTAATAATTTGCTCAAATGTTTCTTTAACCATATTATTTTTTCTATGTGGTCCACCATCGACGTGACAGTGACTACAAGTAATATTACATAAGCTTCCTACGTTGATTTGCATAACTTCTGGATATTCTTCAGTAAGTAGATATTGTTTTTCTTCTACTTGATCAAAAAATTTAGGAATATTAAGTTCTGTCATAATACATCCTAGTTAGAAAGTTTATCAGATAATTCTTTACTTTGAAGACCGTGTACTAAAGTAATACCTGCTTTCATTGCAGCTGCAACATGGATTGCTTCTGCTATTTGATCTTGGTCGCATCCTTCTTCTAAACATGTACTTGTATATGCATCTATGCAGTAAGGACAAGCTTCAGAGTGAGCTACAGCTAAAGCAATTAGAGCTTTTTCACGAGTAGTAAGCTCTCCTTCTGCCATTACATTACCATAATAATTCATAAAGTTTTTCCAATATTCAGGAGCATCTTCACCAAATTTTCCTTCACCAAATTCTACTAAATGTTTCTTTTTAAAATAATCAGCCATAATATTTCTCTCCTTTATTAAACTGTATTAAAACTATTATAAATTAGTTTTTGTAAATAATCAATAAAAGAGTGTTTAGAAAAAAATAACATTTTACTAAAAAATAGTAAATTGTTATTTTTTAGCGTATGTCTTTATATAACTTAGCTAATTCTTCAACAGGAACTCCTTGACGATACATTCTTTGGAATTTCTGCATTTGCCACATTGTTGATAATGGTTTTCCTTTATAACGTCTAGTAGATGCGGTAATAGGTGAATCAATTACAGTAATTTTATATGATTTTGCACTTAAATCTTCAGATATTCTATAGTCCTCCATTAAAGGCATATCCTTGTATCCACCAATTTCTTCGAAGACCTCTCTTTTTATAAAAATAGCTTGATCTCCAAATGCAAGATTCGTAATACTAGCACGCATATTTGAGACTAAGGCATTCATTCTCATCTTTATACTATTTGGATAAAATCTAATCTTTAAACAACCAACAGGAGTAGGGCAGTTCAGTATTTTTTTGAATAACATCCTTTTGCAGGACGCTATCGGCATGAACAAACCATAATATATCTCCTTTAGAAATTTTGGCTCCATAGTTCATTTGATTAGCTCGACCTTTTTTATCAGAAATATGATAAGAGTAGCCAAAATATGAAAGCTCATCTAAAATTTCATGAGTTTTATCACTAGAACCACCATCAATAAATAAGACTTCGTGCTTATCTATATCATGAAGACAGTATAAATTGTATATAAAATCACGAATTGTTTTTTCTTCATTATAAATAGGTACAATAATAGAAATCATAAAATTACTCCTAAAAAATAAGTTATCTCTATTATAGCATTTTGATTTATAATTATAAAATAAAACATAGGAAAAGATATTTAATATATTATTATAAAATTACTTGACTGCACACTGTGTCTATTGTATAATAACAGTAGATACAAAAAGAGGTGAAGTTAATGGAAATTAAAATTTCTAATATATCATCAATACCTATCTATCAGCAAATAGCAAATAGTATAAAAAAATAAAATTTTATCAAAAGAATATATTTCTAATACACAGTTGCCATCTATTAGATCTTTGGCTAAAGAATTAGAAGTAGGCATAATTACAGTAAAAAAAGCTTATGAAGTACTATTACAGGAGAATCTTGTTTATTCAAAAGGGGCTGTAGGATACTTTGTAAATGAAGTAAATACTGAAGAAATTTTATTAATAAAAAAAAGAGAATATATTGTTGAATTTAAACAAATGATAGAAAAAAAGCGACTGATGATGGTTTAACAAAAAGGGGATATAAATGAGATATTAAAAAAATAGTATTGGGGGAGAAAGACTATGAGAATCAAAAGTAAATAAATTACTGGTAGATAAAGATAATTTTTAAACTAGGACCAATAAATTATACATTTGATGAAGGTTATGTATATGCCATAACAGGGAATAGCGCTTGTGGTAAAACATTATTTTTACAAAAGTATTTTAGGAAGTATAGATATTGAAAAAAACAAATGGTACTATATGATGAATTTAAATTTTTATGATAAATGAAGTAGAGATAAAAATCTAGTTTCTCATATATAGCAGATAAAACCATTATTTTCTGATAAACTAAGTGTAGAAACTATATTAAATAAAGATTTCGAAAGTTAGATTCTAGATTTGATATAAGTTCTTGCTATGAATATATAAAGAAATACAATATATATAAACATAAAAAAATATATGAGCTATCACAAGGTGAAAGAAAAAAATTTTTACTATTTGGTATTGGTATTTACTACACACTCTAATATTTTTAGTTTTAGATAATCCATTAGCTGGAGTAGGGCTTAATAGCTAAAAGAGAGATGCTATCAATGATAAGAGAATATATGGATGAGAAATAAAGATTACGATAATAGTAACTGAAGAACCAAATGTAATTAAAAAAATTTAGCAGATTACGTAATTGTACTAAATAATGGTCAAGTTGAAATAAAGTGAAGATGTAGTAAACTTACAAAACTAGATATGAAAAATAAAAAAATGTCGAAGAAATATTGGTTTCTATATTAAAAAGGGAGAGGAAGAAACATGAATAATGGACAATATAAAAACTAAAATGTGGGAGCTTTATTAAATATTATTTCAAATAGAAATTATTCAACACCACAAATTTATAAAGATATTCTATTTTTGGATACTATTTTTTTACAATATTAATAGCTCTTTGCAGTACTTTTTCGATAAAAAAATTATGTAGTAGCATCAGTATTATCAGCTATAGTATTTGTTTTTAAATGGAAGGAAAATATGAAGATAAGGAATGGCTTATAACAGAATACTTACCTGATTTCATTTAAAGAAAGAGTTAGACAAAGTATATTTGACAACATATATATTTTTTTACTTTCCAGCTGTAATGTTAGATTTTGCTGTTTAGATATATTTATTATCAAGCAAATATAATTGAATATATATATGTATTACTTACAGTAATAATAATCTCAAATTTAGCAATTATTCAAATGATTTTTAACTAGACGTTCATTTTGGAATTTTTATAGCATTAGATGTACTAATATATGCATTAGCAGTAAAAATTATATCAATAGTTTTAAATGGTTTATACTTAACAACTTTTGATAATACAAAATTTAATCTATTGAAGATAATTATGTTAATAATACTAGCAATAATATTTCAAGTATCTAGTACAAAATTAATAATTGATTCTAGAAGAAAAGAAGAAATAAGTATAGTTTATCAAACAATATTCATTATTGCAATAACACTAGCGACTGCATTACAATTTTATCAAGGTATGTATTGGGTTAAATAATGAAAAGTAGAGTAAGGTATTGTAAAAAATATCTTATTCTACTTTTATTTTTAGAAAAGTTTTAAGCAAAGAAAAAAGAGTACTTCCGAAGAAATACTCTTTTAATTTAAATTCTTATTTGAATTCTGCTGTGTTAACACGAACTCCAGGTCCCATAGTTGTAGTTACAGCTACAGATTTGAAGTAAGTTCCTTTAGCAGCAGCTGGTTTAGCTTTTGCTAAAGCGTCTTGAACAGCGTTGAAGTTTTCTACTAAATCTTCAGTAGAGAATGAAACTTTACCGATTGGAGTGTGAACAACACCAGCTTTTTCAGCACGGTATTCAACTTTACCAGCTTTAATTTCATTTACTGCTTTAGTAACGTCCATAGTTACTGTTCCAGTTTTAGGGTTTGGCATTAAACCTTTAGGTCCTAATACACGACCGATTTTACCAACTTCTCCCATCATGTCTGGAGTAGCTACGATTACGTCAAAATCAAACCAACCTTGTTGGATTTTAGTGATGTATTCACCTTGTCCTACGTAGTCAGCTCCTGCTGCTTCAGCTTCTGCTGCTTTATCACCTTTAGCAAAAACTAAAACTTTAGCAGTTTTACCAGTTCCTTTTGGAAGAACTACTGCTCCACGTACTTGTTGGTCATTTTTACGAGTGTCAACTCCTAAACGGAATGCAACTTCTACAGTTGCGTCAAAATTTACTGTGCTTGTTTTTTTAGCTAATTCGATTGCTTCTACTACAGAGTATAGACTAGAAGAATCTACTAATTTAGCTGCTTCAAGATATTTTTTACCTTTTTTTGCCATTATAATTATCCTCCTATTCTCCTATTAAGATACCCATACTTCTTGCAGTACCTTCAATCATACGCATAGCTGCTTCTAGAGAAGCTGCGTTTAAGTCAGCCATTTTTAAGTTCAGCGATTTCTTGAACTTGTGCTTTTGATACTGTAGCAACTTTGTCACGGTTAGGTACCGCAGATGCTTTATCAATTTTAGCTGCTTTTTTAAGTAATACTGGTGCAGGTGGTGTTTTAGTAATGAATGTAAATGAACGGTCCTCATATACTGAAATCACTACTGGAATGATTAATCCTGCTTGGTCTTGTGTACGAGCATTGAATTCTTTACAGAATCCCATGATGTTTACACCAGCTTGACCTAACGCTGGACCAACTGGTGGAGCTGGGTTAGCTTTACCTGCTGGTACTTGTAATTTAACAACTTTTACTATTTTTTTAGCCACGATAAAACCTCCTATTTATTTTTCGTGATGTGGTCATTTGAGCGTATTAAAATTTTCGCTCTCCCACTCAAACATGTTTTGTATTTTTACATACTTGATTATGATAACATACCAATAACTAGATTGCAAGTATTTTAATAAATAAATTCAAAAAAATTATTAATATGTATTTGTTCATAATATATCTTTTTAAAATCAATGTCAACTATAATGAAATAGAGGATATTATTAACAAATTTTAAAAATATAAAATAGTACAAATTTTTTTATAAAAAATTGTAAAATTAAAGTTTCGTTAGGGCAAGACTGCTATTGACTTTTTACCGCTAGTGGTGTAGAATTATATTTATGATATAGTGCTTATTTTACTAATGTTTGTATTAGTTTTATGTAACTTATCATAAAGAAATTACTTAATAGAGAAAGAGGTTGCAAGATGATTTATGGAATAATCAGTGTTGCAGCTTTGCTTGTTGGACTTTTATTTGGATATATTATTTCAAAAAATTCAATTCAAAAAAAATTAGAGATATCTAAACAAGACGCAGATCATATTATTGGGGAAGCAAGAAAAGAAGCGAGATATATAGTTGATAAAGAGACTAGCATCGCTAAAAAAGAGGCGGAAGAAATAATTAATATTGCAAATAAAGAAGCAGAATTTAAAAAGCAAGATATTCAAAGACAAGAAGATAGAATTCTTCAAAAAGAATCTTCATTAGAACGTCAAACGGAACTTTTAAATAAAAAAGATGAATTACTAAGTTCTAGAGAGATGAAATTAGAAGAAAAATCACAATTACTTGATGAACGAAGTAATGAAGTGAATCAGCTAAAAATTCAACAAGAAACGGAGTTGCAAAGAATTGCAAACTTAACCGAACAACAAGCTCGTGAAGAGATTATGGCCTCAGTAGAAACTGATATGGCTAAAGATATGGCAATATATATAAGAAATAAAGAATTAGAAGCGAAAAACGTTGCAGATAAAAGAGCAAAAGAACTTATTGTTCAATCATTACAACGTTTTGCAACAGATGTAGTAAGTGAAACTACTGTTTCTGTTGTTGATCTTCCTAGTGATGATATGAAAGGTCGTATTATCGGTCGTGAAGGAAGAAATATTCGTACACTAGAAACTCTAACAGGTGTAGACTTAATTATTGATGATACACCAGAAGCAGTTATTCTTTCTGGATATGATCCAATAAGAAGAGAAATAGCAAAAACTGCTATTAAATCACTTATTGATGATGGACGTATTCATCCATCTAAAATTGAAGAAGCTGTTGATAAAGCACGTAGAAATATAGATCAGGTTATTAGAGATGCTGGTGAACAAGCCACATTTGATTTAGGGATTCATAATATGCATCCTGATTTAGTGAAAATAGTAGGTAAATTGAAATATAGAACAAGTTATGGTCAAAACGGACTACAACACTCTATGGAAGTTGCTTATATTTCAGGGCTTATAGCCGCTGAATTAGACCTTGATGTAGCTTTAGCTCGTAGAGCAGGGTTATTACATGATATAGGTAAAGCACTAGACCATGAAGTAGAAGGATCACATGTTGAAATTGGTGTAGCACTAGCACTTAAATATAAAGAAAATGCTACAGTAGTTAATGCAATAGCTTCCCACCATGGTGATACTGAACCTACTAACCCTATTTCTGTTATTGTTGCCACAGCAGATGCTCTTTCTGCGTCACGTCCTGGTGCAAGAAGAGAATCATTGGAAAATTACATTAAACGTCTACAGAAACTAGAAGAAATCGCAAATGAACACAAAGGTGTTGAAAAAACATTTGCAATTCAAGCTGGTCGTGAAATCAGGGTAATAGTAAATCCTGAGGAAGTAGATGATACAAAAACTTATAAAATTGCCAAAGAAGTTAAAAATAAAATCGAAGAAACGATGCAATACCCAGGTAACATTAAAGTCAATGTTATTCGTGAGGTAAGAGCAGTTAAGTTCGCAAGATAAAATAAGAGAGTGATTGACTACAAAGTTGATCACTCTTTATTTTTATTTTAATAAACTGTAGAACAGTAGAGTTTATAAATAATTTATTTATATTATTTTTTATATATTTAATTATTACTGATAACTCAGTAGGATATTTCAGAGTATAAGTAAAAGATATGTTATTATAAAACAGATTGAAAAAAAGCGTTTTTAATGATGTATAATTATCAGTAATACAACTATAAGGAGAGAAATTATTATGGCAAATATGACAAAAGCATATCTTGAGCCACAAGAACTTTATGAATATACTAGTAAAAAAGGAGTAGCAAAAGCTACAGCTAATTTAAGGTATATGCTAAGCTTAGGCTTTTTAGGTGGAGCATTTATTTCAGTAGGATACCTTGCTTATATTAGAGTAGCAGGGAACAATGCCTCATGAATGGGGTGGACTTGGGAACTCTATTTAGAGCAGCAGATATTTCCCAATAGGACTTATCTGTATTTTAGTTGGTGGTGGAGAGCTTATTACTAGTAATATGATGGCTGTTACGTTAGCGGTATTTGATAAAAAACTAAAACCAGCGTTATTATTAAAGAATTTAATAGTGATAACATTAGCTAACTTAGTAGGTGCATTATTCGTTGCATACTGTTTAGGACATTTAACAGGACTTACAGAAGGGGTTGTCTTTGAAAAAACAGTTCACACTGCAGAAGCTAAAATTAATGCTACTTTTTCTGAAATGATTTTTTCAGGAATAGGATGTAACTGGTTAGTAGGTATGGGAGCATGGTTAGCGTTTTGTGCAAAAGATGTGAGCGGGAAAATATTAGGAACATGGTTCCCAATTATGACATTTGTTGCTATTGGATTCCAGCACGTTGTTGCAAATATGTTTGTAATTCCAGCGGCTATGTTTGGTGGAGCTAATATAACATTTGCCCAATTTCTAAATAATATGGTAGGTGTATTTTTAGGTAACTACCTAGGTGGAGCTCTTTTAGTAGCAGGTCTTTATACACTTGCTTATAAAAAGAAAGATTAAAAAATAAGATTATAGATAATCGTGAGTATTTCTCTGATACTCACGATTATTAATGTTAGAAGATTTAATAATAGAAGATAATTTACTTAATTAATATTTTTTTCAACTAAGGAGATTTACTTTATAATAGTATTTATATTGTATATGTATATGATTTATATTGAAAAAAAGATATTGTTATAGTATAATTTTTTTAGTTATTATTTTAAGAATATATTAAGGAGATTATTTTTTATGACAAATACTGTAGAATCTAAAGCGTATTTAGAACCTTCAGAAATCTATGAACTTGCGTGTCAAAAAGGTGTAGTAAAAGCAAAAGCAAATCTAAAATATATGCTAAGTTTAGGTTTTTTAGGGGGAGCATTTATTGGAGTAGGATTTTTAGCTCTGCTTCGTGTTTCTGGATCAATGCCTAAAGAATTTGGAGGGTTAGCATCTTTACTTGGAGCATCAGTCTTTCCAATAGGTCTTATATGTATTTTAGTAGGTGGAGGAGAACTAGTTACAGGTAATATGATGGCTGTAACGGTCGCATATTTAAATAAAAAAGTTAGTTTGAAATTATTAACTAAAAACTTATTTATAATAACTTTAGCAAACTTAGTCGGTTCATTATTTGTAGCTTATTTCTTAGGTCATCTTACAGGTTTAACAGGAGGAACTATTGCAGCAAAGACAATTGCAGCAGGTGAATCTAAAATATACTTATCATTTTGGCAAGTATTGTTCTCTGCAGTAGGGTGTAACTGGTTAGTAGGTATGGCAGTATGGTTAAACTTTTGCGCAAAAGATGTAGGTGGTAAAATGTTTGGTGTATGGTTCCCAATTATGACATTCGTTGCTATTGGATTCCAACACTTAGTTGCGAATATGTTTGCAATACCAGCTGCTATGCTAGAAGGTGCTAATATATCCGTATTACAATTTATTGAGAATATGGGAATTGTATTTTTAGGTAATTTTATTGGTGCAGTAACTTTAGTTGCAGGTCTTTACACACTTGCTTATAAAAAGAAAAATTAATTAAAAAAGCTTGAAGTATTTTTACTTCAAGCTTTTCTCTTTAGTATTTATTAGTCTTCTACTTTTACAACCCAACCAAATTTATCTTCAACTTTACCAAGTTGGATACCAGTTAGTAGGTTATAAATTTTCTGAGTCCATTCACCTGGTTTATCATCTTTAATGATCTCTAATTTTTTAGTACCATCGAATAATTCTCCTACAGGTGCAATTACAGCTGCAGTACCACATAAGAATACTTCTTCAAGTTTTCCATTATCGTAAGCTTCGTATACTTCTTCTAATGGAAGTTTTCTTTCTTCTACTTTTTCACCTAGTGATTTAAGTAATTCAATTACAGAAGCACGAGTAATACCTGGTAAGATAGAACCATTTAACTCAGGAGTAACGAATGTTCCATCAATTTTGAAGAAGATATTCATTGCTCCACCTTCTTCAATATACTTTTGCTCAACTCCATCTAACCATAGAGATTGAGAATATCCAAGCTCTTGAGCTTTTTTCTGACCTTTAAGAGATCCAGCGTAGTTACCAGCAGTTTTAGCAAATCCAAATCCACCACGAACAGCACGAACATATTCATGCTCTACATAGATTTTATTTGGTTGTAATCCAGCTTTAAAGTAACTTCCAGAAGGAGATAGGATAATAAAGAATTTAACAACGTTATTTGGGTGAACTCCTAATGCTTCTTCAGCACCATATAAAAATGGTCTTACATATAATGAAGTACCTTCTGATTTAGGAATCCAGTCTTTATCGATAGAAATTAATTTTTTAAGTGCAGCAAGTGCAAATTCTTCATCTAATTCAGGTAAAGCAATACGATCTGCTGATTTATTTAAACGTTTGAAGTTTTGTTCAGGTCTAAATAAAACTGCTTCTCCATTAGCATTGTATGCTTTCATACCTTCAAAAATACTTTGTGCATAGTGGAACACGTTAAGTGAAGGTGCTACTTCAATAGGACCATAAGGAACAATACGAGGATCATACCATCCTTTTTCGCTAGTCCAATCCATAACAAACATATGGTCTGTAAATACTGTACCAAAACCTAATTTATCGTCTGGTGTTTTTTCTTTTGGTGTTGATGTAAGTTCAACTCTGATATCGTTAACTGTTAATTTACTCATTTTAAAATCTCCTTCGAATAATCTAATAGTTTTATATTTTTTACTATACAGTACATTATAATATTAATAAAAGTTTTTTTCAATACTTTTAGTTAAATTTTCTGAAATTTTATATCAAAAATCGGAATACTTCTTTGTATAATGTCTTGAAATAGTGAAATTAAGTACAATTAGGGTAAGTTCGTTGAAATAGTATTTTTTTAATTTAATATAAAATATGTTACAATTATTAAAAAAAGAAAAATTTATATAGGAAGAAGGCGTTAAGTATGGAAATTAAGAAATCACTAGAAAATAAATTTAATACATCTTTAGCAAATTTAACAGGATCACCAATTCGTGAATTTGATAGATTTGCTTCTAGCATAGATGGTATTATAAAACTTACATTAGGGGAACCAGATTTTTGATACTGCTGAGGAAATTAAAGATGCTGCAAAACGTGCATTAGATAATAATAGAACTCATTATTCAGTAAATAATGGAATTGAACCACTGCGTAGTGCATGGGCAAAAAAATTTAAAAGATAGATATAATTTAGATTATTCATCTGATGAAATAATTGTTACTATTGGAGCATCAGCAGCAATTGAACACTCTATTTCTGCAGTTACTAATGAAGGTGATAAAATTTTTAATAGTTACTCCATACTTTTTCTGCATATGAAGGGGTAGGGATATTAAATAAAATGTAATATTGAATTTATTGATACAGTAGATAGTGGGTTCAAATTACAACCAGATGTCCTTGAAAAAAAGCTTTAGAAAATAATAAAGATACAAAAAGCAATTTTTAATAAATTATCCAAATAATCCAAGTGGTGTATCATACACTAGAGATGAAGTGAAAGCTATTGCTGATGTATTAGCTAAATATGATATTTTTTTGTAATTAGTGATGAAATCTATGGAGATATTACATATAATTATAAAGCATACTTCATTAGCTGAATTTATTCCGGAACAAACTATCCTAATAAGTGGATTATCAAAATCACATGCTATGACAGGGTGGAGAGTAGGATTTATCGCTGCACCACAAGCAATGATTAGAAAAATTGGAGTATTCCACTTGTTTACAGTTTCTGGAGCTGCTACATTTATTCAAGATGCTGCGGTAACTGCATTATCGGATGAAAATGTAGACAAGTATAATAATTATATGATTGAAACCTATAGAGAAAGAAAAGATTATATGGTACCTAGATTAAGAGAATTAGGTTTTTGAAATACCAGAGATTGACGGGGCATTTTTATATCTTTGCCAAAAATCCCTGCAAAATATCAACATCTAGGAGCTATGGAATTTTGTAAATTATTAGCTAAAGAAGCACGCGTAGGAGTTATTCCAGGTACTGCTTTTGGTAAAGCTTATGACAATTATTTTAGAATTAGTTATGCAACAAGCATAGAAAATATAAAAGAAGCTGTAGAAAGAATATCGCAGTTTATAAATAAATAGAAAGGTTATTTTATGAGAGGAAAAATTCATAACTGTAGAGGGTTCTGACGGTTCAGGGAAAACGACTTTTATAAACTTTTTTTAACACAATATTTAAAGGATAAAGGATATAAAGTTATAACTACACGTGAACCAGGAGGAACAGAATTTAGTGAAAAAAAGTAAGAGAGTTACTTTTTTTGATAAAACTTATGAAATAGATGCTAAAACTGAAAGTTTATTATTTTGTGTAAGTCGAAGAGATCATATAATAAAAAAATTATTCCTTATGTTGAAGATGGTTATATTGTAATTTGTGATAGATTTGTTGATAGTTCAATTGCATATCAATCTTATGGAAGAGGATTAAGTAAACAAGATATTATTGATATTAATAAATACGCTACAGATGGATTAGAACCAGATTTAACATTATATTTTTAAAGTCGATGTAGAAGTTGGTTTAAGTCGAACAAAAAGGTAGAGATGAAAATAATAGAATGGACCAAGAAGATTTAAGTTTCTATAAGAGCGTGAAACATGGTTATGACGAACTTTCTGAAGAATATAGTAATCGAATAAAAAGTAGTTGATGCTAATCAAACATATGAAAATGTAGAAAAAGATGCACTTGAAATAGTGGAAGGATTTTTTTAAAAAAATGAACTTTAGTAAAGATAGTATTGCGATAAAATCTTTAACAAATGCATTAAAAACAAATAAACTATCCCATGCTTACCTAATGGTAGGCGAGGATAGTTTATATTGTGATGAATTCATCTTTGCAATTTGTTAAATCTATTTTTTTGTTTAGAAAAATAATGATAAAGAATTTCTACAACTGTGGAGAATGTAAAAGCTTGTCAAAGTATAGAGCATAATAACTATGTTGATTTTTTTATATTATAGAAAGTGAGACTTCTATAAAAAAAGAAGAGATTCAAAACTTAAAATCAGAACTTAGCGTTAAATCTTTCTATGGTAGAAAGATTTATTGGATAAAAAGATATTGAAAAAGATGACAGAACAAGCTTCAAATAGCTTGCTAAAAATTTTTTTAGAAGAGCCAGAAGATGATATTATAGCTATTCTAAGTTGTAAAAAAATATTAGTGCTGTACTGCCAACAATAATATCACGTTGCCAACAAGTTAAATTAATAGGTAGTAGTGAAGAAATAACCGAGGAAATTGATGAGAATTTATTAGAATATCATAATGAATTTTTTTAAAAAGATTTTCTAGAAAACCGCATCTTGCCAATATATATTTATTAGAAAAACTAAAGACTAAAGAAGATATATTATCATACTTTTACATTACTAAATAAAAAAAATTACTCTAAGTTACTTATCTAAAGATAAAAGTCAAAGATGTAAAAAAATATTAGTTCGGTACAAGAAAAAGTATTACTTGCGATAAATGATCTTAAAGGTAATGTTTCAGCAGTTCTTGTGTTGGAAAAAAATTCCTCTTTTCTGTTGTATTAGATAATAATAGTTTAGAATTTTTTAAAAGAGGGTTAATATGAATGAAGATTTAAGAATAGATACAGTATCAAAAAAATTATAAAATACTTCAAAAAAAGATCACTATAGTATGTCAACAGACTCATTTTTTTATTACCATATTTTTGCAAATGTGCCACTTAGTCCTAAGAAGAATATAATAGAATTATGTAGCGGAAATGGTGGAATCTCTATTATCTTACGTGAAAGAAGTGGAGCTCAAATTAGTATGTTGGAGATACAAGAAGACTTAGTTGAATTAACTAAAAAAAGCCTAGAGTTAAAATGATATCGCTGATAATATTGATGTTAAATGTGGAGATATAAAAGAAGTGAAAAAAACTATTATAAACCTTCATCATATGATTATGTAATATGTAATCCACCATATTTTCCAGTAGAAAATATGCCAAATCAACGTGAAAAATAATCATAATATTTCACGTCATGAAATATTATGTAATCTTAGTGATGTTATTAAATCTATTAAGTACTTATTAAAACAAAATGGAAAAATTCTCTTTAGTTCATAGAACCTATCGTATATCTGATATAATATCAGAATGTGAAAAAAATGGACTTGCAATAAAGAGAATACGCTTTGTATATAGTAATAAAGCTAGTGAAAAATAGTAAGATTGTTTTTAGTAGAAGGAAGTATTTCAAAAAGTAAGTGATATTAAAGTAGAACAGCCATTTTATATTTATAATGAAGATGGTAGTTATACTAAAGAGATGGAAAAGGGTATATGGAATTGACTAATAGTTATATGTATGTTGTAAAATGTATAGATAATACACTTTATACAGGGTATACAACAGACTTAGTAAGAAGAATTAAAGCGCACAATAATAAAAAAAGGTGCTAAGTATACTCGAGTACGAGTACCTGTATCGCTGGTTTATTATGAAGAATTTACATCAAAAAAAGTGAAGCGACGAAAGCAGAGAGTGCATTTAAAAAAAGTTCACTCGTCTGCAAAAAAAGAGCAATATATAAAAAGAAAAAAATTAAAAAGATGACAAAAAAAGATAAAATTAAAGAATTGAAATAAAAAAATAAAGGAGAAAAAAAGTAATGTTATATTTAGTAGCTACTCCTATAGGAAACTTAGAGGATATTACATTAAGAGCATTAAAAATATTAAAAAAAGCTGATATAATAGCTTGTGAAGATACTAGAAATACACAAAAGTTATTAAATCATTATGAAATAACTGGGAAAAAAATTAATAAGTTATCATGAACATAATGAAGATAAGATGAGTGATAAAATAATTGAATATCTACAGGAAAATCTAGAAGTAGCACTTGTTACTGATGCAGGAATGCCATGTATTTCTGATCCAGGATATACACTAGTAAGAAAGATAAAAGAACAAGGATTATCAGTAACAGCATTACCAGGAGCAAATGCGGGATTAACAGCATTAGTTTCAAGTGGTATAGAGTCATATAACTATACTTTTTATGGATTCTTACCAAGAAAATCAAAAGATTTAAAACAAAAGCTAGAATTTATTTTTAAAAGAAAAAAACTACTAGTATTATTTATGAATCTCCACATAGAATTAAAAAAATCTAGTAACAGAAATAACAAAAATTGAACCAACACGTGAAATTTCTGTAGCTCGTGAAATAACAAAAATGTTTGAGCAAATAGAAACACAATCAGCTGAAAATATATTAGATAGACTAGGTGAGGATATTAAAGAAAAAGGTGAATTTGTTGTTATAATCTCACCAAACAAAGTAGAAGAAGATAAAGAAATAAATCTAGAAGACATAGTAGAGATTATTTATAATAAAGTGCAAAATGGTGAAAAAAATCTGAGGCGATAAAAAAATACTGCAAAAAGAATTTGGAATAAATAAAAAAAGAGGTTTATAGTTTATATCATGAAAAAGTATGACTAGTTTATTTATTGTAAATGCACTTATTATAATATTTTTTTAATTCTTTTCACTATGGTATAAAATTTCACTTATACCATTATTTATCTTATTACCAGTTAATATTTTACTAATATATAAAAAAAGTACTGCTCTTGATAAAAAAATGAACAAAAAGAAAAATAATGCTTCATAAAGTAAAAAAAATTCATTATCAGTTATTATGGGTTACTCAGAAGCTCATTCAGATGAATTAATAACTAAAGAAGAATTTGATAAACATGTAAATGAAGAAATCGAAGAAATAGTAAATATAATAAAAAGATGAGATATACAAGTAAGTATAACTCATCTTTTTGTATTATTTAATTAGTAGAACCTCTTTCTATTTTTTTCTACGTTTTTTTCCATGTTTTAGCTGAGAAGAATACAATTAGTGGCACTAATTCTAGTCTTCCTAATAACATAGAAAATGACAAAAATAACTTTTGTAAAAATCTGGTATAGTAGAAAAAGTTACTCATAGGTCCAAAGTGATTGAATGCTGGACCAGCATTACTTATTGAAGTTACGGTTAATGATATTGCATCTTCAAAATCATTTATTTGGAATGTAACTAAGAATAATATTATTACAAAGATAAAAACCAAATAAAAAGTAAGTAGTTTGCTAAAGGGGTAGTATCCTTGATAACTTTCCCATCGATTTTTTTAACATAATAATTTTTTTCTAGGATTAAGAGCCTTACTAATTGATTTTTTTAGCATTCTTTATAAAGAATATTAACCTTGGTATTTTTTTATACCACCTGCGGTACCTCCTGTACAACCACCAACAATCATAAGAATAAGTATTATCATTTTAGAAAATACAGGCCAAATATTAAAGTCATTATATGTAAATCCAGTTGTTGAAACAACTGAAGCTACGGTAAAGAATACATCTAGTAAACTATGATTTGGTGTGTCGTAAGAACGATAAATATCTAAAAACATGATTATTGATAGAATAGAAATCATTCCAAAAAAACCAACGTAGTTCTTCACTTTTTAGAATTTTTAAAAATATTTTTTTAAATATTAAAAAAAGTATATTAAGCTAAGGTTCATAGAGAAAATCAACATAAATGTTGCAACGATAATAGTAATATATTTACTATTGTAGTAGGCTATTCCAGCATTTCTTACTGAAAAACCACCAGTTCCCGCTGTAGAAAAAGCAATATTTATACTATCAAAAATTCCAATTCCTCCAAATAGTAGTAAAACAAACAGAATAACAGTAAGCAATATATATATAGTATATAAATATATTGCTGTTTGTTTCATTGATGATACTACTTTACCAAAATATGGTCCAGGAACTTCTGCCTTAGCTATATGGATAGTATGTGGAGATCTAGGTAGTATAGCAACCGCAAAGACAATAACCCCCATACCACCTATAAAGTGAGTGAAACTTCTCCATAATAATAAACTTTTTTCTATAGATTCTATATCTGTAAGAATAGTAGAACCAGTTGTTGTAAAACCACTAACAGTTTCAAATAAACTGTCTATGTAACTTGGTATTTCACCAGATATGTAAAAAGGAAGGGCACCAAGTAATGAGAATACTATCCAAGTTAGCGTAACTATTACGTAACCTTCTCTTTTATAAAAATCACGATCGCCATCTTTATCAGTAAAGAAATTAATTATGCAGTATGCTGAAAATGAAATAATAATAGTAATTATAAATGCAGATGTTATGTGTCGTGATTCTTTATAAATTAGTGAACATAAAGTAGGTAATAGTAGTAGACCAGATAAAAGTTTTAACATTTTACCTAGGACATAAAAAATCATTTTATAATTCATAATTACCCCCTAAGAATATCATCGATATGTTCAATTTTTTGTTTGTAACTAACTATAACGACGTTATCTCCAAGTTTAATTTCATCATTACCATTTGGGAATATTTGTTTATTATTTCGAACAATAAAAGCAATAAGCATATTCGAATGAATATTCATATCTTTAAGTTTGGTACCAAGCACCTTAAGATTATTTTGCGAAACTTTAAATTCAATAACTTCTGCTTGATTATTCGCAATACGATAGAAGTTTTCAATTTCAGAATCCTTACTACATTGTAGAGATTTACTGTATTTCGCAATAATATTACCAACTATTTCTTTTGGAGTAATATATGAATATTGCCCGATGTCTTCAGCTATTTGTTTAAGAGAAGCACGGTTTACCTTTGCTACTGTTTTCTTAATTCCAAGTTTATCCGCATAAAGGTTAATAATTATATTTTCTTCATCAAGACCAGTAAGTGAAATACAACTATCAAATGTTTGAATACCTTCTTCGATTAGAGTGTCACGATCACTACCGTCAGCCCAAATAACATCTATTTCTGGATAAGTTTCACTAAGTTCAATAGCTTTATCTTTGTTTATTTCTATTACTTTAGTGTAAATATTAGCTTTAATAAAGAACTCGATAAGATAGTGAGCGATTTTACCTGCTCCAATAATTAAAGAAGATGTTATTTTCTTCTCAAGATTATCTTTATTTCCTAATAATTTATAGAATCTTTTTAGATCTTTATTAGCTGCAGTTATATGCACCTTATCTCCGACTTCGAAAATATAATCTCCTCGAGGCACAAAAACTTTCCCATTACTTTCAACTAGACAAACTAGAGAAGGGAAGTCTATTATTTTTTTACTATCGATTAAAGAAACACCTTTTAATATGCTATTTTGATGAATGACAACTTCTAGAATATTAAATTTATTAGCAGAAAAACTCTCTACTTTTGTAGCTGTAGGATACCTAAGCATATAAACAATCTGTTTAGCAGCTTCAAATTCAGGATTAACCATTAAATCAATCCCAAGCGAATTTTTAATGAATTCTTTCGTTTTAGAATATTCCGGATTTCTTATACGAGCTACTGTATGTTTTGCACCCATTTGTTTAGCAGCAATACAAGAAATCATATTAATTTCATCGCTAGTAGTAACAGAGATAAACATATCAGCTTCTCCAGCACTTGCTTCAACAAGATTATCATAGTTTGCTCCATTACCTAAAAGTCCATTTATATCATAAGTTTCTACGAGTTTTTCTACTCTTTGTTCATTAGTATCGATTAATGTTACTTCTTCAAATGTGTTAGAAAAATCGGCACATAATAATTCTCCAACTTTTCCTCCACCAACAATTACTACTTTCACAAAAAAAACTCCTTTTTTATAGATATGAATATTATAGAATTATTATGAGATAAAGTCAACGTATAGGAAAATAATCAAAAATAAAAGGTAGAAAAATTAACTTTTTAACAACAAAATAATTAGTTATAACTATAGAAAAAAATAGGCTTCTTGTGATATAATTATAAAAAGGGAAATTTTATCGCTTTTTCCATCTTGTAGTTAATAATTTTTTTGGTTTAAAGGAGGAGTAAAGTGGCAAAAAAATTTCTAAACAAGATATAGATTATATTTTTTTGAGAATATAGATATAGTCAGTTTAGTTAGTGAGTATATAAAACTGGAAAAACGTGGACAAAACTATTTAGGTTTGTGTCCTTTTCATAATGAAAAAACTCCATCTTTTACTGTATCTCCTGACAAAAAGATTGCCCACTGTTTCGGATGCGGAAAGGGTGGAAATATATTTCAATTTGTATCATTAATAGAAAATATAACATATAATCAAGCTATTGTTAAATTAGGTACAAGGTTGGGACTTAACTTAGAGTCAAATGATAATAAAGAAGTAAGTTATGATTTAAACAATAAACTAGATTCTATGTATTATGGTCACTTATTATTAGCTGACTATTATAATTATATTTTATTAAATACAAAAGAAGCACAAGGGGCTTTAAACTATTTAATAGATAGAGGCCTGTCAATAGAAACAATTAAGCATTTTAATATTGGATACGCACCTAGAGATAATAATATTGCATTAAACTTTTTTAAGTCTAATAATTTAAATCTAGATGCAATGGTTGAAGCGGGACTACTAGGAAAAAACGATAATAATGATTACTACGATGTTTTTAAAGATAGAATTATGTTTCCAATTAAAAACAATCAAAATCAAGTTGTAGCATTTTCGGGAAGAACGATGTCACAGGATAAGCAAGTAGCTAAATACTACAACACCCACGAAACTAAAATATTTGAAAAAAGAACTGTATTATACAACTTTTCAGATGCTCGTGCTTTTATCGCAAAAGAGAGAGAAATTATTCTCTGTGAAGGATATATGGACGTAATAAAAGCTCATCAAAATGGAGTAAAAAATGTAGTTGCTTTAATGGGAACAAATATTGATAATAACAAATTAGTTGAAGTGTTAAATTTAGTTGATAAAGTAACACTTAGTCTTGATAATGACTAAAGCAGGAACAGAAGCACAAATAGATATTGGGAATAGAATTATCCAAAAAATTGATAATGTGTATAAGCTAAAGTTTACTGGTGCTAAAGACTTAGATGAATTTTTAACTGAAAAAACATCAAAAAATAGTGAGTTTGATACACAAAGTTACGTAGCTAATAATAAAGACCATTTTATAAAGTTTAAAAATAGATTATTGTAACAATGAATCAAAAATCAAATATCGAGCAAAAAAATAAAATTTAAAAATGAAATATTAAAAAAATATTGCATTTATCGGTGATGAGTCACTAAAATATATACTTCTTACATATCTTTCAGAAGAGTTTGATATAGATAGACAAGTTTTTAACTAGAGAATTAAACAAGTTCCCAACTCGTAAGTTAAGAACTACTCAAGAGTGGACTGCACCGGAAAAACCACTTAATTTATTTAAAACTACAAATTATGACAAAAAAGTATGTAGGTTATTTAAATACTTTTTTTGTGAGCCGTGCAGCATTTATTGATAATTTTACAGAGCTAGAACAATGTAAGTTTGATCAAGAAGTATTTGGAAAGACTAATAGATTATTTAATTATATATTATAATAATAACTTAGATTTCAGAATTCATAATTTTATTCATAGTATAGAAAATACAGAAGATGAAGAAGTTGTTAGACTAGCAACATATATAGATGAAACAGACTTTTTAATTGAAGATGAACCACCTAAAGAAGTCATTAGAGATTATATAGATTATTTTAAAAAACGTGAGATTTCATTGGAAAAATTAAAAGAAATGTTGAAGATTGCTATTCAAGAAATGGACGTAGAAGCCCAAAAACAACTATTAGAACAATTAAAGGAATATAAGAAATAAGGAGAAACGAATGGCTAATAAAAAGGTAAAAGATTTTGAAACTATAAAAAAAGAATTTATAGAAAAAGGTAAAAAACAAGGTGAGCTTACTCAAGAGGAAATACTAGATGCTTTATCAAAATTAGACGTTTCTTCTGAAGCAGTAGACGATTTTTACGAAGAGTTAAATCGTGAAGACATCATTCTTATAAATGCTAACCAAGTTGAAGAAGAAGAGGAAGAATTAGACTTAGAAGACCTATCTGTACCAGCAGGTATTCGTACTAATGACCCTGTAAGAATGTACCTTAAAGAAATTGGTAAAGTACCACTTTTATCAAAAGAAAAAGAACTAGAACTATCTAAAATTATAGAAAATGGTACTGAAGAAGAAAAAGAGCAAGCTAAAAAAGATTTAGCAGAAGCAAACTTGCGTCTTGTAGTAAGTATCGCAAAAAGATATGTTGGTCGTGGAATGTTATTCCTAGACTTAATCCAAGAAGGTAATATGGGATTAATCAAAGCCGTAGAAAAATTCGACTACGAAAAAGGCTTTAAATTTAGTACATATGCTACATGGTGGATTCGTCAAGCAATAACTCGTGCTATTGCAGACCAAGCTAGAACTATTCGTATTCCGGTACATATGGTAGAAACTATTAACCGTCTTATCCGTGTTCAAAGACAATTACTTCAAGACTTAGGTCGTGAACCTAAACCAGAAGAAATTGCTAAGAAAATGAATATGACACCAGATAAAGTTAGAGAAATTTTAAAAATTGCTCAAGAACCAGTTTCATTAGAAACACCAATTGGTGAGGAAGATGATTCACACTTAGGAGATTTTATTGAAGATAAAGAAGCACAATCTCCAGTAGAACATGCAGCAAATGAGTTATTAAAAGAACAACTAGAAGAAATTTTAGAAACTCTAACAGACCGTGAAGAAAATGTATTAAAATTACGTTTTGGTCTTAAAGATGGAAAAACTCATACTTTAGAAGAAGTAGGTAGTGCATTTGGAGTTACTCGTGAGAGAATACGTCAAATCGAAGCAAAGGCAATAAGAAAACTAAAACACCCATCTAAGCTTAACAAGCTAAAAGGGTTTATGGAATAGGATTTTAATGAGAAAGAGATGGTTAGTAAACCATCTCTTTTTAGTATTTATTAATAATAAAAAAAACCAATATCAAATTGATACTGGTAAAATAAATTACTTTTTAGTTTTAAGATTTTCTTTCCAATCTTGAAGACCATTTTTTAACATGTAAATGTTAGTATAACCATTTTTCTTAAGAGTTAATGCAGCTCTAGGAGCTAATGTTCCGTTTTTATCGCAAAGATAAATTGGTTGGTCTTTTCTTAATGAAGAGTAAAGGAAGTTAAATTGAGAACTAGGCATGTTTCTAGCTCCATTAATATGTGCATACTTGAAATCTTCTTTTTCTCTAACATCGATTAATTGAACTTTTCTAAGATTTTTTCTAAATTCTTCATATGGCAGTTTAGTAACGGCATTTTTAATTCTGAAATAATTAAATAATCCAACTGCCCCAAAAATAGCTAGTATTATTAAACTTGATACTAAAAATGATGACATGGTATACTCCTTTGCTAATATTGTTTATAATAACAGAATTATACCATAATTTGTAATTTTATTCAATATTGATTATAATATGATAGAAGAAATCTTTACTTATAACATTTACATAATAATATAATAAGAAAGTTGAGAAAAAAATGATAACATCAGTAACTAATAAAAAAATAAAAAGAGATTCATAAATTAAAAAGAAAAATAGAAATATAAAAAAATACCAAAAAGTATTTAATAGAGGGAGTACATCTAGTAGAAGAAGCATTAAAATCAGAATTAGTAGAAGAGATCATAGTATCAGATAACTTTACTAACTCAAAAGTATTTGATAACTTCTATGGAGAAGTAACTATAGTATCAGAAAATGTCTTTAAATCACTTACTGATACAGTAACTACACAAGGAGTAATAGCTGTATGTAAGATAAAAAATAAGCAACTAGATATTTCTAAATATAGTAGAGTATTAATAATAGATCAGGTCCAAGATCCAGGTAACTTAGGAACAATAATTAGAACAGCTGATGCATTTTCTTTTGATTGTATAATTCTTGGTAAAGGTACAACTAGTATTTATGGACAAAAAGTTATACGTAGTACACAAGGAAGTAACTTCCATATAGACTGCTTTGATAATATAGATATATTAGATGTTATTCCAAAAATGGAAGATTTCGATTTATACGCTACTTCTTTAAAAGGTGATAGATATTTAGAACAAATAGATAGTGTAGGGGAGAAAGTAGCTGTTATTTTTGGTAATGAAGGTTCTGGAGTATCAGAAAAAATACTTGATAAAGTAAATAATTTACTCAAAATAAATATGACAGGTCAAGCAGAAAGTTTAAATGTGGCAGTAGCAGCAGGTATAGTAATGCATTATATTGCAACTAAATGTGAATAAAAAATTTACTAATTTCTCTAAGTATGTTATCATTGTAGTTGTGAGAAAAATATTAAGAGAGGTGAAGAATAATGATAAAAACAATAGCAGTAGATAAAAGAGGAGATATTCTAACTGATGTAAGTCTGCAAAGGCTAAAAGATCAGGATATAGCGTGGTTCTGGGTCGACTTTGACCAACCAACACGTAGCGAAATTAATCTACTATCAACATTCTTCAAGTTCCACGAACTTTTAATTGAAGACTGTTTAACACTTTTACAAAGACCTAAAAATAGAAATTTCTAGACAACAAATATTCTTAGTGTCACATGTATTAAAAAATCTTGATGATGACTATGAAACTATTAATATGTTTGTTGGAAAAAATTATATTGTAACATTTCCACCTCTCTCACATAAGATATGTTAACAAAATTGTCCCAAAAATTTTACAACGTGGATCACAATATTCACCCCTTCACGTTATGCATATGCTAGTTTCAGAAATAGTAGAAGGATATATTCCAATCATTTCTAAAATCGAAAATCGTCTTGATGAGATTGAAGAATCTGACTTCTATAAATCAGGAAGTAATATTATGGATGAGGTTTTCGAGTTAAGAGGAGATCTATTAAAACTAAGACGTGGATTACGTCCAATGCGAGAAGTAATACATAGATTTTTAGTTTCAAGACGTGTAGAAATGACTGATAACGATAGAAAATATTTCCATGATATTTATGATGACTTAGTTCAACAGACTGAGGTTATTGAAGCTAATAGAGAATTAGCCAGTGATATCAGGGAGAACTTTATGACTTATAACTCGTTAAAATCTAATAATATTATGATGACTCTAACGGTTATATCTACTATTTTCCTTCCATTAACCTTCATAGTTGGACTATATGGAATGAACTTTAAAAATATGCCTGAATTAGAATGGCAATACGGATATTTCTTAATCTGTGCAATAATGCTTCTAATTGCAATAGGCATGCTGTGGGTATTTAAGAAAAAAGGATGGCTGGATATGTTTAAATAACATATCTACAAAAAGGAAGATATATGAATATATTCAAACTAACAGTGCTATTTATAATGATACTTCTTTCAAATTTCGCTTTATTAAAAGTAGATTTCGGAAAAATATTCAAAAAAAATAGTACAAAAGAAATAAAGATTTTTGTAAGCATACTGTCCCTTACTTTTGGGATATGTTAGCTATATGACAATTATAACAATTTATGAATTGTCACTGAATCTATTTAAGTAAAAGTAGAGAGGAGTACATATGTCAGAAAAAAATAAAAAAAGAATTAGAAAAGAATAAAAAAAGCTTAAGGAGTTAGAAGATTCTAGAGAAGATAAGTTTTTTTAGAGTTTCATTGGTGGAAAAATTAATTTTATATATACTAACCATTATTATTTTTACTAGGTATCGCTATATATTTATATACTGAAATATCATATATATTTACACCGATAAATGCAATAGTTTCTAGTATTATTGCACCTGTTATCCTAGCTTATGTATTTTACTATATATTAAATCCATTAGTTAATTTATTTTCGAAAAAATTACCTAGATTTGCTAGTAGCTTACTTGCTATGCTTGTAGGGTTTGTTATTATACTAGTAGTTATTATAGGGTATGGTACCTATTATTGTAGAACAAACGCAAACATTAATTATTTCAATACCAAAGTATATAGAGATGGTTAGAGATTATTTAGATGCATATTCAGATAATGCATATATGCAAGTGGTTATAGAGTATATAAATAATAATTTAAATACTTCAAAAATGAGTTCTGAAGCTGTAACTATTGCAACATCAGTTGCCCAGGGAGTTGCTTCATCATTATCAGCTACAGCGACTATATTAATGACAATGCCTTTTGTATTATTCTTCTTACTAAAAGATGCATCTAATTTTAAAGAATATTTAGTTGGTTTATTACCAAAAAAATTAAAAAAACCAGTTGCTGATACTATTGATGAAATAGATAATAAAGTCGGGCTCTTATATTCAAGGGCAAATGTTAGTATCACTTTGTATAGGAGTAATGCTATATATTGGTTATACTATTATAGGGCTACACTACGGATTCTCATTAGCTACGATTGCAGCATTCTTAAGTATAGTACCTTATATAGGGCCAATTATAGCTATAACACCAGCAATGTTAGTTGCTGCATCAACAAGTTGGATAATGGTTGTAAAAATGCTTGTAGTTTGGGGGATAGTTCAATTCCTAGAAGCAAATATTATTTCTCCAAATATTATGGGTAAAAGCATGGATATGCACCCACTTACAGTTATTTTTGTAATTTTAATTGGTGTTAATCTAGCAGGTGTAGTTGGAGCAATCTTAGGTATTCCAGTATACTCAATGTTAAAAGTACTAGGCACAAAAATCCAAGAAGCTGTAACAGAAAGATACAATAAATATTATGATTAAAAGAAAAAACCTTAGAACAAAGAGTTCTAAGGTTTTTTTGAGTTTCACTGAACAGGGACTTTTTAGTGAATCAAAAGTCAACCATAAAACTGATACTACTAAATATACACATTATATATCAAATAATAATAAATACAAATAATAATCAAAAATTTATTATAAAAATAATTGTAAAAAAATAAAATAGGAATATGAAATTTTGAATTATACAAAATGAAAAACTCTATAAAAATTTTTATAGTAAAAAAATTGTGTAAAAAAATAAAAAAATAACTTAAAAAGTTAAAAAAACTTTTAAAATTATGATTTTTTTATAGTATAAAAAAAGCTGTATATTAGTTTAAAAAAACTGCTGTAAATATGATATAATTACATAGTTAAATATAAAGTAATGAGGTTTTTATAATTATGAGTATGATGAAAAAAATTTAATAATTTATTTGTAAGCGAAGAAGATTTTGAAGATGAAGAAATAGTTGAAAATACACCAGAAGTACAAGAAGAACCAAGAAAAAGAGTTTCAAAGGAGAAGCCTGTGAGCAGTAAACAACCAGTAAATCCAATTTTAAATAGAGGAAACAATGTAGTATTAACAGAACCACTTGTTTTTGCTGATAGTAAAGATATTGTTGATGATATCAAAAAAATAAAGTTGTAATTATTAATTTAGCTAAATTAGATATTGAAACAGCAGATAGATTATTAGACTTTATTTCAGGTGGAATATATGCTCTAGATGCTAGATTAAAAACTATTGGAGAAGATATTTATCTTTGTGTTCCTAATGGTGTTGAAGTTTCTGGAGACTTTTACGAAGGAGAGTACTAATATTGTTAAATGTAACAGAATATTATTGGGTATATAAATTTGTATCTTATCTTTTTTCATTTTATTATTATTCTATTTTTGCGTATGTAATAATGTCTTGGGTACCACAAGTTAGAAATACTTTTATCGGAGAGTTTTTAACTGCTATTTGTGAACCATACTTGAAAACTATTTAGAAAATTAATACCACCGGTTGGAATGATGGACATTTCACCAATTGTTGCTTTTTTTGCACTAAACCTAATTCAACGATTAGTATATTTTATCTTATTCGGATAATTGATAGTTATGAAAAAGATTAATTTTTTGGCAACAGCATCTAACGAAGAAAAAGAAATCGCAGAAAATTTACTTCAAACAGTGAGTTTTCTTGATAATCGAAATACCGTAACAAGATTTCTTACAAACTTTGAACAAATAGTTCTAAGCAAAGTAGCTGCATATAATTATCCTGACTATCAAGTTGAATTTTTTGGTGGATATGAAGGCAGTGAAAGAAAAAAAGCGAAAATAATTTCTAATGAATACTATGATATTGATTACGATATAGTTTGTCTAAGAGCCGACTATAATAATAAATTTAATAAAATAGAACACAGAAACGTACTCGGAACAGTTCATAATTTAGGAATAAATTTTAATAGAGTAGGAGATATAGTAGTTTCTGAAAGCTCTATTTATATATTTGTTGATAGAGAGATTGCTGACTTTATAAAAATGGAGTTAACAAAAAAATTGGTAGAGTTAATCTAGAGTTTAAAGAAGTTAGTGAATTAGACATCGACATAAAAAAAGAATTTCAAGATTTTTGAAATAGTAACTTCATCATTTAGAATTGATTCAATTGTCGCTAAAATTACTAATAAATCTAGAAGCAAGATTAAGGAATTTTTTTAGAACAAGAATTTGTTAAACTTAATCATGTAATAGTAAAAAAATGGTGAGAAAAAAATTGTTCAGTAGAAGATATTTTATCGATAAGAAAAATATGGTCGATTTACAATTAAAAAGTTTTTGAACAAAAATAAAAGAAGTTTAAACTATAGAATTACAATCTCAAAACTAATATAAAACTAATCTCTAATTAGGAGGTTAGTTTTTTTATGTATAAAGAGGAGTATTATATTATATTTTTTTAATAAAAAAATATTTTTATTTTTTTACATTTACTTGATATAATAAAAAAATACAAAGTAGGAGGAATTTCTATGAATATAAAAAAAGAATAAGAAAGTATTTCACACCTGTAGTGTTAAGTTTTGCATGTGTACTTTCTGGTTGTTCATCAAATGTTACTAGTGATAATCAAAAATAATACAGTAAAAAAAGAAAAAAAATTCAACTTTAGAAGGTAAATGGAAAGTAAAAAGATTTCAGGATACAATTAAACAATTGTCACAAGTTAGAGCTAGAATAGTCGATGAGGATAAACGCATAAAAAAATTTTTTTATAATGACTTTGATATGACATTAACTATTACAAATGATAATGCAGTACTACATTATACATTTGATGTTACAAAATTATATGAGTATTATTTTAATAATTTTTGAAAAAGGAATTTATGAAGATTTAGAGCAGTATACTAATAAAAAAAGAACTAGCTTTAATGTAAATTATAATGTTTTGGAATATACCAAAGCTATAAGAGATGGGGACAAGATAGATTATACACTAAAAAATGGTGAAATAGATGAAGATAAAAAGACTATAACATTCCCTGAGACACCATCGATAGATAGTGAGTACCTACTTGGGAACCCTACTTATAATGATGAAACTAATCCTGTAACATATAGTTATAGTATAGAAAATAATGAATTAACACTTACAGTAACTGCGAAAGATGTAAAGGGAAAAGAATATCCAATAAATATTAAATTTACAAAAGAAAATTAAAGAAGGTGTTACTATGAATAAAAAAGGAATTAAAAGATATATCTTGCCTGTATTTTTAAGTTTTGCTTTTGTCCTTTCTGGTTGCTCACAATCAAATAGTAATAATGGAAACAATACTACTCAAGAAGAAGAGAATCCTACTATAGAGGGAACATGGAAAGTAAAAGATTTCTCTGAAACAGTTTATAAAATAATTATCGATATGGGTGGTTCAGAAGAACGTGCACAAGCTTTAAAAGATTATTATAATAATGTTGATTTGAAATTAACGATAAAAGATAAAGATGTTGTAATGACTAATAGATTCGATGTTAAAGAACTATTTGAAGCTGATTTCAAACGTTCAGGATACAAGAGATACAAAGATATAGAACAATATATAAAAAATAGAGAATTAATGTTTAAGGTATCACAAAAGAAATTAGAACACACTGAATCTTCATTTGAGAATAATGTGATTAATATTAAATTAAAAGATGGAGTATTGGATACAGATAAACAAACTATATCTTTCCAGGAAACTCCAACAATCGATGGACTTTATACACTGGGGATAGAAACGAAAAAAATAGAAAAAGAGCCAATCACATTTAATTATAAAATTGAAGGTAAAGAACTTATACTAACTGTATCAGGGAAAAATAGAAAAGATAAAGATCAAACAGTAGTAATCAAATTTACAAAAGAAAAAAATTAACGTAGGAGAATCACTATGAATATAAAAAGAATTAAAAAATATATCTTACCAATATTTTTAAGCTTTGCATTTGTACTTACAGGATGTTCGCAGTCTAATGGCAATAATGGTAATAATACAGCACAAAAAGAAGAGCCAAGTCTAGAAGGTACATGGAAGGTAAAAGATCTTCCAGATACTATAAAGCAACATCTTGAAGGAACGGCAGTAAGCTCTAAAAGTATTGAGAATATAAAAAAAGAATTTAGTGATGTAAATCTAACATTAACAATAAAAGATAATAATGCTTTTTATTCATTATAATTTTGATGTTACAAAGTTATATGAACAAGAATACTCACAAGCAGCTAAATTTTTAGTAGGTACATATAAGGAGTTTGTAGATGAAAATATAGAGCTTTTTAAATCCTCTAAAGAACGTAATAAACATGTTGATGTTACGAGAGAAAATAATAAAATAGACTATACATTAAAAGATGGAGTATTAGATAAACAAAATAAAACTATTTCATTCCCTGAGACACCTGCAATAGATTCTAGATACCTACTTAGCACTACGACATATAAATTTGATTCAGCACCTATTACTTATAATTATAAAATAGAAAATAATGAGTTAGTATTAACAACAACTGGAACTAACTATAGAACGAAAAAAGATGCTACAGTAGTAATCAAATTTACAAAAGAAAAAAATTAACGTAGGAGAATCAGTATGAATATAAAAAGAATTAAAAAATATATCTTACCAATATTTTTAAGTCTTGCATTTGTGCTTACAGGATGTTCGCAGTCTAATAGCAATAATGGTAATAATACAGCACAAAAAGAAGAAAAAAGCCTTGAAGGTACATGGAAGGTAAAAGATTTACCTGAAACAGTTCACAATATAATAGTTTCTGGAGTCGGTTCAGAAGAGCGTGCTCAGGCCATAAAAAATTATTATAGTGAAGCAGATATTAAATTAATAATAAAAGATAAGGATGTTGTTTTAACAAATACATTCGATGCTAACAAACTATATGAAGCAGATTTTAAGCGTTCAGGGTATAAAAGACATAAAGATTTAGATGATTTTAAAAAAAGTAATGCTTATATGTTTAATCTTTATAAATCAAAATTAGAACACACGGAAGCTTCTATTGAAAATAGTGTCATTAATGTTAAAGTAAAAGATGGTGTTTTAGATACTGAGAATAAAACTATATCATTTCCTGAAACTCCAAGAATTGATGATCTATATCTTTTAGGAATATATACTGATAAAAGAGAATTAAATCCTGTAACATATAATTATAAATTGGAAAAATAATGAATTGATTTTTAACTGTGTCAGGGGAAAATAGATACAAAAAAAGGAACAAACAGTAGTAGTCAAATTTACAAAAGAAAAAAATAATAAAAAAAGAGGTAGTTTAACAATAAAAGTTAAATTACCTTTTTTTGCATACAAAAAGTTGAAAAAAAGGCTGTATAGGTATATAATTAAGTGTTAGCAAAAATTTTATATTTAAAGAGGATAGCATGAAAAAAATTTAATAACGAAAATGCTGGATCTTTACAAACAGCCTAAGTACAAAAAGTATAGTTAACTATATTTTTCTTTTGGTGTTTGTACAACATTAGTTAACGTAGTAACTTACTTTTATTTTTGTATTACTATGGTATGGGAGTAAGACCAGCTAACTTAATATCGATAACATTATCAATTTTATTTGCTTACTTTGTTAATGCGAGATATGTATTTAATTCAAAAGCTGTTGGATTTAAAAAAGTTTTCTATGAATTAGCAAAATTTTTCACAGCGAGATTATCTACACTAGTTATAGAAGTATTCGGAGTTGAATTCTTTATTTATTTAGGTATGAATGCATACTTATCTAAATTTATTATACAATTTGTAGTGCTAGTTGCTAATTATGTAATTAGTAAATTCTTAGTATTTACGAAGGAGAAAAATAACTAATGAAATGGTTTATAACAGACATGGATGGTACTTTTTTAAATGATAAAAAAGAAGTAGCGCCAAATGCTCGTGATGTAATTGTAAAATTACAAGATAAAGGAAGTAAATTCATAATAGCGACAGGAAGACCAGACATAGCGATAAAGCATTATTATTATAATCTAGGTATGAATGACGTTGTAATATCAAATAATGGTAGTTTAATAAGAAATCTTACGACAGGGGAGATTGTTTATCAAAAAAGCTTCAAAATTGAAGAAGTTGAAACAATCTTTAATATGTTTAAAGAACTAAATGATGATAGTATTGAATTTCATGTTTATACATTGAATTACATATACTGCGATAGACTATCATTTAGCATGGCAAGAATGAAACGTATAGAAAAGGATATGCCTGAAGAATTAAAAACTCCTATGTATATTCATGAAGATATAACAGGAGAAATCAAAAAGAATAATGAAAGTTGTCAAAAAATTATGATGATTGCTAAAGATCATGATAAGATAGAAAAATTCTATAAAGAAGTAGCAAAATGTGTTACCTGTCGATGGAACTTTTTCAGCAACTGATTTCTTTGATATTATGCCTAAAGGTTGTAACAAAGGAACAGCTATTCAAAAACTTGCAGAACACTATAATATTCCAATAGAAGAATGTGTAGTATTTGGAGATAACTTTAATGATAAAGAAATGTTTCGATGTAGCAGGCTGGAGTGTTTGTCCTAATAATTCTAGTCAAGCAATCCAAGACATGTGTGATGAAGTTATAGGAAATAATAATGACTTCTCAGTTATAGAATATGTTGAAAAATATTATGAAAAAATCAAATAACCCTCTTGCTAACTTTGGGAAAATTTGGTAAATTAAAGGGTAGCGTATTAATTTTTAAAGATAGTAAAATTAAGATTAATATGTAATTTTGCTATATATTGTACAATGAAAAATAAAATAAAGGAGAAACTTTCATGAGAGGAAGAAAACAAGGAAAACGAAAATTTAGTCGTATTCTTGCTTTCTTATCATTAGTAATTATTGTTTTAACTTCAATAGGGTTTAACAGCACAATCTAATGCGAAGAAAGTAAACTTAGGACTAGATCTTCAAGGTGGTTTTGAGGTTCTTTATCAAGTAGAACCACTTAGAGAAGGACAAATATAGATGAAGCGGCTGTAAAAGCAACTGCTGATACTATTAGTAGACGTATCAATATCTTAGGTGTTAGTGAACCAGTTATTACTGTTGAAGCAGGTAATAGAATCAGGGTTGAATTAGCAGGGGTTAAAGACCAAGAAACTGCTCGTAAAGTATTATCAACACAAGCTAACCTAACAATTCGTGATACTGATGACAATGTTCTTCTAGATGGATCTGATTTACAAGAAAATGGTGCATCTCAAGGTTATGATCAAAACTCTAAACCAGATGTTAAATTAAAACTAAAAGATGCAGAAAAATTTGGTAAAATCACTTCTGATATAAGTAAAAAAACTGGTGGTCAAAACTTAATGGTAATTTGGATGGACTTTAGTGATGGTGATTCATTTAAAGCTGAAGCTGCTAAAGAAAAACCAAAATACATTTCAGCACCACAAGTTAACCAAACTATTAACTCGAATGATGTTCAAATTACAGGTGATTTTTCAGTAAAAGAAGCTAAAGAGATGGCTGCTTTACTTAACTCTGGTGCTTTACCAGTTAAACTTACTGAAATCTATTCTAACTCTGTAGGAGCTCAGTTTGGAGCAGATGCACTATACCAAACAGTATTAGCTGGTGCAATAGCACTTGGAATTATCTGTGCATTTATGTTATTAGTATATAGATTACCAGGATTTGTAGCCAGCGTAATGATGGTTGCATATGTATATCTAACTGTAGTATTCTTTAATATGATATCCGGAGTTCTAACACTACCAGGTATTGCAGCCTTAATCTTAGGGGTAGGTATGGCAGTCGATGCTAATATCATCATGTATGAAAGAATTAAAGAAGAAGTTCGTGCAGGATATCCACTGCAAAAAGCTTACCTAGATGGAGCTAAACAATCATTATGGACAATCTTTGACTCGCAATTCACAACAGTAATTGCGGCTGTTGTACTATTTATCTTTGGTACAAGTAGCGTTAAAGGTTTCGCGACTATGTTATTACTATCTATCTTAGTCAGCTTTATAACTGCAGTATTTGGTACTAGATTATTACTTGGTCTATTAGTAAGATCTAACTTCTTTAATAATCATCCTGGATACTTCGGTGTAAGTAAAAAATCAATTCACGATACTAAATTTGGTATTAACTCATTAAACTTACCAACTAAATTTGAATGGTTAAGTTTTACAAAACACATGAAAAAATTCTTTGCATTAAGTATTGCTATTATGATAGCAGGATCAATCTCGCTAGGTATGAATAAACTTAACTTAGGAATTGACTTCTCAAGTGGTACTCGTATTGACATAGCAGCTAACACAGAATTAACTACTGAACAAGTTAAACAAGATATAGGTTCACTAAATGTAAAAGAAGAAAAAATAGTTTTATCACAAGATAAAAAACAAGCAACTGTTTATTCAAAAGACAGTTTTGCACAAGACAAATCAATAGAAATAAAAGAATACTTTGCTAAAAAATATGAAAAAGATGCAAACTTAAGTGTTGTATCTCCAGTAATAGGTAAAGAGTTAGTTAAAAACGCAATTTATGCTCTACTTTACGCATCTATCGGTATCATAATTTATGTGGCCTTTAGATTCGAATGGAGAATGGGATTAACGAGTGTTATCGCACTTCTACACGACGTAGCAGTTATTATATTTATGGCAAGCTTACTTCGTTTAGAAATTGATATTACATTTATCGCCGCAGTACTAACAATTGTCGGATATTCAATAAATGATACGATTGTTACATTCGATAGGATTAGGGAACATATGCGTCATGAAAAACTAATTAAAACTAAAGAGCAAATTTACAAAATTGTTGACGTGTCATTAAGACAAACTTTAACGCGTTCTATTAATACAGTATTAACAGTTATTATTACTGTAGTAGTAATGTTATTAGTAGGAAGTAGTTCTATCTACTCATTCAACGTAGCGTTATTAATTGGATTAGTATTTGGTCTATATTCTTCACTATTTATTGCAGCTCAACTATGGGCAGTACTAAAAGTAAGAGAATTAAATAAAAAAAAGGAAAAAAATAGAAGTAAAAAGTACATCAATCTCCAAAAGAAAGAAAAGAGAACGATAAAGTACTAGTTTAATAAAGAAAAGGTTCGAGATTAAATCTCGAGCCTTTTTTTGTTTCAAAAATAGATACATAATAAATTTTTATTTAATGTAATTTTTTTAAGTTATAATTAACTAAAAGTGATATTATAAATGGTAATATGATATAGTTTGCTCTATTTCTTTTGCTAAATTGGTAAAAAAGTATATACAATAGTATCATATTAACTGTATATTTAAATTTGTAGTTGAAGTTTAAATATGATATAATGAATAAATATTATAGCAAAGGAGAATAGTTTATAATGGAAATGCTGTTTAAACTATTAGCGGAACATGTTTATCTAATACTGTTCATCTCACTTATTCTAGAGTTTGCTTGTCTTCCTTTACCTGGAGAAACAATGATGCTTCTGGCAGGTATTATGGCTTACGGAGGACATGGAAGTTACCTAGGTATGATTATTGCAAGTGCATTAGGTACTATAATAGGTATGCAGTTTTCTTACGAAGTAGGTAGAAGACTAGGTGTTAAAGCAATAGATAAATATGGATCTTATATTGGACTTACGCCATATAGAATGACTAAGGCGTCAGACTTTTTTAATAAGTATGGTAATGTAGTGATATTTGTTGCCTATTATCTTCCAGGAGTTAGACATATACTGGGATACTTCTCTGGAATTACAAAAGTTAATGCGAAAAAATTCCATGTGTATTCTACAGTAGGAGGAATGCTATGGGTTGGAACATTTATTACATTAGGTTATATTTTTGGCCCTGGAGCAAAACATCTATTCCACTTAATGCATAAGTACGGAACATTAGCATGTATTGTGGGTGCGATTGGTTTATTTGGATATCTTATATATAAAAAAGTAGGAACTAAAGATTTCCCAATTTTTATAAGAAAACAGGTAAAAATATTAATAATACCATTTATTATTGGAATAGCAATAGTTATTTATAACGTTGTTAGAATGCCAAGATTTAATATGAAATTTGTTTATGATATAGTGTTCCAAGTTTGTATAGTACTCTTAGTGGTTGTATTTTTATATTATATAAGGGTTACTTTAAAAAATATGACTAGTAAGAAACTACTAGTAGTAGTAGATTATCAAAAAGACTTTGTTGATGGTGCTTTAGGAGCTCCAGGGACTAAGGAACTTGAACCAATTATTGTTGAAAAAATCGAACAATATAAAAAAGATAATCAAGATGTTATATTTACAAAAGATACTCATTATACTAACTACTTAACAACACGTGAAGGAAAACACCTACCAGTTGAGCATTGTATAATAGATTCTGAAGGACATGCTCTATACGGAAAAGTTGCTGACTATGAAAAAGATGCTAAAAAGGTATTTAATAAAACAACTTTCGGAAGTAGAGAATTAGCAAAATATATTTCACGAAGTGATTATGAAGAAGTAGAATTCTGTGGTTTAGTATCAAATATTTGTGTGCTAAGTAATATAATAATGACTCAAACTTTCAATGAAAAAGTAGAAATTTTTGTTGACTTAAAAGCAACAAAAGGTTTAAGTGATGAAGTTGATTCAACATTTAAAACATATCTACAAAATATAACAGTAAATATTAAAGAATAAACTAAAGAGAATTAAAAAGTAACTCAAACTTTTAATTCTCTTTTTACTATTAAAAGAATTATTTATTTTTCAGAAAATATTAGAAAAAAATATTTAAAATTATGATAAAATTGTAAGTAAATTGAAAAAGGATGGTGTAGTTATGAATTATTTGTTAATTTCTCCTAACTTTCCCAAGAGTCAAGAATATTTCGCAAAAAGACTTAGTGAAAAGGGGATAACTGTTTTAGGTATAGGTACGGAAAGCTATGATGAACTAAGTCCAAGACTACAAGAAGTTATTACAGAGTATTTTAAAGTTAATAATTTAGAAGACTATAATGAAGTGCTAAAAGCCGTAGCTTTTTTAACATATAAACATGGAAAAATAGATAGAGTTGAATCAAATAATGAATATTGGTTAGAATTAGATGCCAAAATCAGAGAAGACTTCAATATCGGTGGAGTTAAGCCAAGTCAGCTATCATTAACTAAATATAAATCAAGAATGAAAGATGTCTTTAGAAATGCAGGTGCTAGAGTAGTAGAAGGTCTTTCTATAAGTAATAAAGAAGAACTTGCTCCAACTATAGAAACTTTAGGATTACCTGTAATAGCTAAACCAGATAATGGAGTTGGTGCAGCTAATACTTATAAACTATTTACACAAGAAGACGTTGAGAATTTTAGAAATACTTGGGATCAAAGTGTAAGTTATTTCCTTGAACAATATATTGATAATGCAGTACTTTGTACATATGATGGATTAATCGATAGTGAAGGAAATGTAGTATTCGATACAAGTTTTACTTATAGTTTACCAACACTTGAATTAATAAATAATGCTCAAGATTATTATACAGATATAGAACCAAAAATTGATGAGAAATTAGTAGAGCTTGGTAAAAATATTGTTAAAGAGTTTGGTATGAAGGAAAGATTTTTCCATATTGAATTCTTTAAACTACCAGATGGAGAATATATAGCGTTAGAATATAATAATCGTATCGCTGGCGGAATAACAATAGATTTATATAACTATGCCTATAACTGTGATTTATGTGAGTTATATGCAAAAGTAGTAGTAGGTGAAGAAGTACCAAAATATGAAACTGATAACTACACAGCTACAGTATCTAGACGAAATAAATATAATTATAAATACTCAGAAGATGATGTTAATATCGAATACCATGAAAAAATCAGAATGGTGGAGTATGTACCAAAAGTTTTTGCAGAAGCTATGGGTGATGTAATATTTATAGTTACAGTTGGTTCAAAGGAAGAATTAATAGAAATCATAGACTTCATTCAAGAAAAAATTGATTAAATAGGGGGAATTATGAATAACAAAAGTGGAAGAATATTAAAATTTTCAGCGTATATTTTACTAAGTGGAGTTGTTGGATTCTTTGGAGGAAGTTATGCTGGGAAATTAGTTCCAAAAGTAGAAGATATTAGTGTAATTTTACTAATAATATCATGTGTTCTAGGAGTAGTAATACAAATTATTGTCCATGAAGCTGGGCACTTAGTATTTGGTTTGCTAACTGGATATAAATTTGTTAGTTTTAGAGTATTTGATTTTAAACTTGAAAAAGATGACAATAATAAATTTAAGTTAAGACTACAGCATATGAGAGGTACTTTAGGTCAATGCTTAATGAAACCACCAAAATATATAGAAGGAAAGTTTCGATATAAACTGTATCTGGCTGGTGGAGTACTTGGCAACCTTATATTTTCTGTAGCTATTTGGTTTATATATCCTAGTATCTATACTTTAATGATAGTAATGATAGGGATAATGTTTGGAATATCTAATGCAATACCATCTGGTTTTAATGATGGTATGACATATAAACTTTCTACACAAGATGAAACTAATAAATATGTTCTATATTTAACATTAGTAGTTAATTATTATGCGAGTATAGGTAAATCTTATATTGAAGAACATCCAGAAGAGCTAGAAAAAAATTAAAAAAATCTTAAAATCGAAAAACCAAATTATAATACCGATGCTTTAAAATTAATTGAGTACGATTACTATCAAGAACAATTTGAATTTGAAAAAGCATATCATGGACTTTTACAATTTTATAAAGAAAATCCGGATATGATACTACCGTACAAAATAGAAGTTTCTAAGCTATTAATTTTCTTTATGTGTTTACTAGATAAAGAAAATCCATTGTTGGATGAATTTATAAATGATTCATTTACAAAATCTAGTCTCAAAACAAATGCACCTCAGAATAAGACGATAAATGCATTAATTGAGTGGAAAGTAAATAATAATCCTGAAAGAGCATTAGAACTTTTAGAAGAAGGCAGAAAGATACTGGATAAGTGTCCTAATCTTCGAGCTCAAATAATGGAAGAAAAGTATATAAGTTATATTAAAGATTTAATAATGAAAGAAAAATAAAAAAAGGAGGTGTAAAGCTACATCTCCTTTTTGCTATTTAGGTTTCTTTGATATTAAAGCTGAGAAATCCAAGTCATCATACTTAGATTTATTTAGTCCTGTCATAGAGTCAAAATCGACATTTGGGAAAAGCGGATCAAAATCTTCATCGTTAGTTTGTTGATTAACTGTTTCTTCGACTAAGGGCTTTTTAGAAATAAGGGATTTAATGTCTAAGTTATCATATTTATTCTCTTCAGAATTTTTGTTAGTCATATTTTGAGGATATTCTATTTCAATACCTTCCATATTGCTACTCATTTGTTCCATTTCATTTTTGATTATAAAATAGAACACCATATTCTTCTAATAATTCTTCTTTTGAATAATTTTTTAACGGATCCTCAATAGGATTTACAGTATTTTCATAAATTGCCTTAACTATCTCATCATCTGTATGGAGCTGTGAAGATTTAATATCCCAAGATGAAATAATACTATCTAGTATATCTATTTGTTTTTCAGATAGTAGGGGAAGGATATTTTTAATTTTATTTATTTTATCCATTATTGTACCACTAAGTCTTTTCTATCAGATTTTTCAAGAAAGTCTATATAGTCATTTCCCCAATTTTCAAGCTCATTAAGTACATTATGAAACTTTTGACCAATTTCTGTTAAACTGTATTCTACTTTAGGTGGTATTTGTGCGTAGACTTTTCTATTGATCAATCCATCTTTTTCTAGTTGTTTAAGCTGCTTTGTTAGAGTAGCTTGTGTAATTGTACCTAACTCACGTTGAAGCTCATTAAATCTTACTGCTTTTCCCTCAAGTAAATGTAAAATTAAAATCGTCCATTTACCTGATAATATTTTCTGTGTTGTAAAGAAAGGGCAAACCCCGAATAATTCTTTTTCTACCATATTAAAAAATCTCCTAACTAATTTTCATTGATATAATTCATTTCTATCCTAAAAGATACTGACTATACGAAAAAATCGTACTTGTGTATTTATTTGTATATGATAATATTAATATATATTAATTATAAAAGAAAAAGATCAATTTAGCAAGTAGCTAAAATGGAGGAATCGAAAATGAGAAACGCAAAAAATTTATATCAAAATAGAAGAAGCCAATATGCACTAGGTAGAAATTTACCCCTAGCAGAAAACGAAGTATTAGAAATCATTGATAATGCAGTTAAATATTCACCAAGTGCCTTTAACTCACAAACTGCTCATGCAGTAGTGTTATTAGGTGATAACCACCAAAAACTTTGGGATATTACTTTTGAAGAACTAGGTAAATTCTTACCTAATGAAGACGCAAAAGCAGCAACTAAAGCAAAACTTGATGGATTCGCTGCAGCTTATGGAACTATCTTATTCTTTGAAGATCATGATGTAGTAAAAGGATTACAAGAACAATTCCCATCATATGCTGATAACTTCCCATTATGGTCAGAACAATCAACAGGTATTGCATCATTTGCAGTATGGAATGCATTGGCGGAAGCAGGTGTAGGTGCAAATATTCAACACTACAACCCAGTAATTGATGAAAGAGTAGCTAAAGAATGGAATATTCCAACTAACTTAGTACTACGCGCTCAAATGCCATTTGGTGAAATAGTAGGTGAACCAGCTCCGATAGAGAGAAAATCTCGTGTAAGAGTAGTAAAATAATACAATGATGAAAAGACTTTGAAATTATATTTATATTTTCAAAGTTTTTTCTCTGTTATATAGAAATTATAAAATTAACATTAAAATATACAAAAAATATTGATATATTATTTTTTATATTAAAGGGATTGTGATGATAATACGTTAACTTGTGAATATATTTAAAAAAGGTTAACTTTAATAAATTTTAAAATATTTGTCATATAGTTGTAAGCGTTTGAGCATAAACATTGAAGCGCATTCACAATTGTGTTAATATTTGAGAAAATAAGACGCATAAGGAGACGTAAAATTATGAGTAAATTAAATAAAGAAAATTACAAAATGTTTATTAATGGGGAGTGGGTTGATTCAGAAGATAAACTAGTATTAAAAGCATATAACCCTGCAAACTCAGAATATTTAGCAAACTTCCCAGATGCAACTGAGGGAGACGTAAATCGTGCAGTTGAAGCAGCTCAAGAAGCATTTAAAACTTGGAAAAAAACAACAGTAAGTGAACGTGCAGCATTATTAAATAAAATTGCTGATATTATTGATGAAAATACTGATTTATTAGCTACTACAGAAAGTTTAGACAACGGTAAACCAATACGTGAAACTAAAGCTGTAGACGTACCATTAAGTGCTAAACATTTTAGATATTTCGCAGGTTGTATTTTAGCTGATGAAGGGCAAGCAACTGTATTAGAAGAAAAATTATTAAGCTTAGTATTAAGAGAACCTATCGGGGTAGTAGGACAAATTATTCCTTGGAACTTCCCATTCTTAATGGCAGCTTGGAAAATTGCTCCAGCATTAGCTGCAGGTAATACAATCGTTATTAAACCATCGAGCTTAACTTCACTAAGCTTACTAACATTTGTTGAATTAATTCAAGATGTACTTCCAAAAGGTGTATTAAACGTAGTAACTGGACGTGGAAGTAAATCTGGGGAATACCTAAAAAATCATGAAGGATTAAATAAACTAGCATTCACAGGTTCTACAGAAATTGGTAAGAAAATCGCTGTGGCAGCTGCAGAAAAATTAATTCCAGCTACATTAGAATTAGGAGGAAAATCAGCTAACATTATCTTAGATGATGCTGATATCGAAAAAGCATTAGATGGTGCTCAACTTGGTATCTTATTCAACCAAGGACAAGTATGTTGCGCTGGTTCAAGAATCTTTGTTCAAGAAGGAATCTACGATGAGTTCGTATCTAAAGTAAAAGAAAGATTCAATAAAATTAAAATTGGTGATCCATTAGATCCAAATACTCAAATGGGTTGCCAAATCGATGAAAAACAAGCAGAAAAAATTGTTAACTACGTAGAAATTGCTAAAAAAGAAGGTGGAGAAGTTCTTGTTGGTGGAGAACGTTACACTGAAAATGGATGTGATAAAGGTGCTTTCGTAAAACCTACATTAATTACTGGTGTAAACAATGGTTGCCGTATCTCTCAAGAAGAAGTATTCGGACCAGTTTCTGTAATTATTAAATTCAAAACTGATGAAGAAGTTATTGAACAAGCGAACGATAGTGAATATGGTCTTGCAGGAGCAGTATTCTCTAAAAACATCACTAGAGCACTTAATATTGCTCGTAGCGTAGAAACAGGAAGAATGTGGGTAAACACTTATAACCAAATTCCTGAACATGCTCCATTTGGAGGATACAAAAAATCAGGTATCGGACGTGAAACTCACAAAGTTATCTTAGAACACTACTCACAAATGAAAAATATCTTAATCGATCTTTCAGATGATGTATCAGGATTCTATAACTAATAAATAATTTAAAAGCCATATAAATAGGTTCTTAGTTTTAAACTAGGAACCTATTTATGTATTTATATAGGGGTAATTGTCTTTTAGGAAAGTATATAAATCACGAAGGTGTGCAACATAGTTCTTTCTTACTTTTTTTACAAGAGTTTTATGACCATTTGGATAATTTGAACTAGTAGCTTTTAAATAAATATCTGTTCGATTATTGTATATACCATCAGTTAATGTAATAATAGGTGAGTCGGTCTGCAGTGATGTTACAGTAGTTATGTCTATAAAGTAGATTGCTTTGTGATAGCTGATTAAATAGTCTCTATAATAGCAATTTTCATATCTTCATCTTTATACGATGCATTAATAATTATCTTATTTAGATTATTTTCTAACTCTGGAAATTTGTTATAAAGACTATCGTAAGTTTCATTTGCAACTCTTTTAGTTCTAAAACCTTTATATATTGTATTCAAACTAATAAGAATAGTTATGAAAAAAATGCACCTAAATATATCCAATTCTTTTTTTATCATGTTTAGAAATAGAAAGGTAGGTAATTCCAGAAAGTTTACTAAGCTCTTTATTTGAGTTTTTTTACTGTTGTAACTACATAGATGTAATTTTTAATACGGGCATCAGTTTGTTTTTCTATACGAGTATTATGATACTCTACAGATATTTCTTTTGGATTAGAAGAGAGTGTAGCATTCAGTTGAATTAGAGATTTTATAGTGCTATCTCCTGATTTTGCTTAAACGCCAATTAGGCTCATATCTTGTTTATACTACACTGCGTAAATAAGTGTTCCATCATTAACTTAATTAATTGAATCAAGAAAAATTTTATAGACAGTAAGAGCAAATGAGTCTGAATTTTTGGCTTTGATAGATTTATAGCATTGCTTTTCTTTAAAGACTCAACATTAGTTGAATTATACTTAAAGTACGCTGACAAAGTAGTAAGACTAATGATAATTATGGCAGACACAAGATTAAATAAAAAAACCTGCTGATCGATTTTCTCTTATTTCAATATTTTTTTCTCCTTAATCTAAATAATTATTGATAATTATAATTATTTGAACGAATTAATATAAAAAAATTTTTTTAAAAAAATAATATTATATAAGTAATAATATTATAGCACAATAAATATAGAAGATATAGATTAATTTAATAAATTAATGCTTATTAAATGTCTTTTTGTTGTACAATAAAAATAATTTACAGGTTTTATAAAAACCAGAAATATGTTACAATATAATAAAGTAATGAGTTTTTATCATAAAAAGGTTTTATTAAAGTATACAATAGGTTTTTATAGAGTATGAAATTATAAATAATATTTTTAAAAATTATTTTAATTCATATTTTTAATCATAAAATTTAAAGATTAAGAAATAGAAGGATTATTTAAATAAAAGCCTAATCATAGATTAAAAATTATAAAAAGTATAAATATTAATACTAAATATTAGTATTTTAGAGATAAGTTAGCTCTTTTAAACAAGGGAGTTGGAAAAATATTTTTCCTAGATTATCGAAAAAGAAAGTAGGTATATAAGTTATGAGAAAACAAATGTTAGCCGTTATGGTAGGTCTATCTGTAGTATTAAGCGGATGTAGTATGCAAAGTACTGAAAGTATGCTACAGGATGTAAAGAAGAACACCAAGGAAATCAAATCAGGTAAGCTTATAACATCGATGTATTCAACAGATAAAGTTTATAAGCCTATTGGTTATAATATTAGTGGTTATGAGAAATTTGACCAAATAGAATATAATTTAAAGGGGACATTTAAAGATAAGGGCAAAGATACTAATATAGAACTATATATTAAAGATGGGGTCAAATATATTAAATTTAATGATGGTTCTAGATATCGTTGGTCTAAAAATAAACTTAAACCAAGTGGGAGTGAGCCTTTTTAATTTCAAAAAAAATGCATTTAATATGAAAGATAGTATTTTAAATTTATTAGATAATAAAGATAACTGGGATGTTACAAAAGATGGAGATAAAGTGACATTTAAGTTGAAGAAAAATGACGAAACAAAGAGGAAGGTTGAGGAAGAGTACCTTAAGACTGTTAATAATAATGGGAAAGCAGTGAAATTTTTCTGAGTTCGATTTTACAATAGAATATGTATTAAATACGAAAAACTAAAAAAATATTGAGAAGATAGCATATGAAATTATTGGTGGATCTGATGAATATTCAAAAATAATATCAAAAAGGTTCATTAGAGGAAATTAATAAAGAAGTTAATATAGTATTACCAGAGGAAAGTGAAAATGCTGTTGATATGGAAATATAATTTTTAAGAAAGTTTAGAAAACAAAAAAAAAATAAATATTTATAATGAAAAGAAAGTAGGTATATAAGTTATGAAAAAACAAATTTTGGCTGTTATGGTAGGTTTATCTGTAGCATTAGCAGGGTGTAGTACACAGAGTACAGAAAGTATGTTACAAGAAGTAAAGAAGAACACCAAGGAAATTAAATCAGGAAAGACATCAATGCAGATGTCAATAAAAAGTGAAAAATCAGGTTTGAATGTTGAACAATATATTGAGATGAATGGAGATGAGAAATTTGATCCACTAGAGGCTTCTTTGAAAGGTAAAATTTCTATAAATGGTAAAGAAATTGAAGCAGAAGATTACTATAAAGATGGTGTTTACTACAGTAAGATTGGAGGTCCTTGGGTTAGAAAGAAATCTCCAGCCGATAATGAAAATTGGTTTAACTTTAAAGAAATATCATTAAATATGAAAGATAAAGTTTTAGATTTGCTGGATAATAAAGACAATTGGGAAACATCAAAAGATGGAGATAAAATAATATTTAAGTTAAAGAAAACTGATGAATTAAACAAAAAAATTAAAGAAGAGTATGTAAAGATATTTAAGTATAGAAAAGAATTAACTGATATAGACTATACAATGGAATATGTTTACAATATGAAAACTAAAAAGGTAGAGAAGTTAGTATATGAGTTAAATAGTAAAGGCAAGAATATATCTGACCTATTTACAGCTAAGGGTACTTTAGAGGAAATTAATAAAGAGGTAAAAGTCGTATTACCTGAAGAAAGTAAATCAGCTAGAGAAGTTAGAGAGTAACATGATAAATATCAAAAATCTCCTAATTCATGATAAAGTAATATGTTAGTATTAGCAGTATACTAGAGATATTATCCTAAAGAGTATTATAGTTAAGGAAGGTTAGTATTAAGAAAGTAGGTAAATAAATTATGAGAAAACAAATTTTAGCTGTAATGGTAGGTTTAACGGTTATTTTAGGTGGTTGTAGTAAGCAAAGTGCCCAAAATACAGAAAGTACCGATAGTAAGCAAAGTATAGAAAATATTGAAAATATTTTACAAGAAGTAAAGAAAGATACTAAAGAAATTAAATCTGGTAAAGCATATTTAATGTTGTCTATTTATAGTGATAATTCAGAGCCAGAAAAAGGAGCAGGTTATGAAAGAAGGGGTGATGAAAAATTTGATCCATTAGAGCTTGCGATAAAAGGGAAATTTTTAACTCCAACCAAAAATCTTGAAATAGAAGATTATGTAAAAGATGGAGTTTACTATACTAAGACTGAGGTTGGTTCAAAAGGTGTTTGGCAGAAGTCAAAAGTTTCAACTGATAATAAACATGTATTAAATTTCAAAACAGAATCATTAAATAATAAAGATGGGATATTAAATTTATTAGATAATAAAGATAACTGGGATGTAATAAAAGATGGAGATAAGGTAACATTCAAGTTAAAGAAAACAGATGAGCTGAAAAATAAAGTTAAAGAGGAGCGCTTTAAAAGTGAGAAGAACCTTAAATTTTCTGAGTTTGATTATACGATAGAATATGTATTTAATACAAAAACTAATGATATAGAGAAATTAGTATATGAGGTAAATTCAAAAAAACTGAGGGTGCTACATCAAAAACACTATATAAAGGTTCTTTAGAGGAAATTAATAAAGAAGTTAAGGTTGAAGTTCCTGAAGAAGCTAAAAAAGCACTAGAAAAGAAAGCTTAAAAACAGTATAATATAAGTGAGGACTGAAATAAGTACAGTAATTATTTAAATTGAAAGAAGGTAATTATGTTATGAAAAAGCAAATTTTATCTATTATGTTAGGGTTTATCTATAGTTTTAAGTGGATGTAGTAAGCAAAAGTACGGAAAGTATGCTACAAGAAGTAAAAGAAAGAAACTAAAGAATTAAAATCTGGTAAAGCAACCATGGTATATTTAGTAAAAAATGATAAAATAGCTACAAATAATACTAGAGGATATGATGTAAGTGGTGATGAAAAGTTTGAACCATTAGAATTCGCAATGAAAGGTAAATATATAAGCAATATTTATGGAGAAACGAAAGATGAATCTTATCTAAAGGACGGTGTTTATTATTTAAAAAAACGTACGATTATTGGTTTTAAAAAAAGAAAGGTCCTACAGATAACAGACACGCATATAACTTTAAGGTTCAATCAATAAACATGAGAGATGATATTTTAAATTTATTAGATAATAAAGATAACTGGGATATATCAAAAAGATGGAGATAAAGTAACTTTTTAAATTAAAGAAAACTGATGAATTAAAGAATAAGGTCAAAGAAATACACAATAAGGAATTAAAAAAAGACCTAAAAATATTCTGAGTTTGAATATACTGTAGAATATGTTTATAATACAAAAAAATAAAAAAAGTTAGATAAATTATTTTTATGAGATAGTTGCTGCAACTAGTTCTTCTCCATTAAGAGTAACAACTAGAGGTACTTTAGAAGACCTTAACAAAGAGATAAAAAAATAGAGTTGCCTGAAGAAAGTAAAGAAGCAAAAGAACTGAAAGAAAAAAAGAATAGAAGATTAAAAAAAGGTTTCACATATGTGAAGCCTTTTTTTAAAAAAACTGGAAAGTGGAGTTTAGGGAATGAATAACTTAAGGACTATATAAATATGCTATTAAATTATAATATATAAATTTAAAAAAATAGTATTTATTAAATATTCTTTAATAATACAGATGATAACAGTTAATGATATAATCCATGTAATAGTATAATAATAATAAATCAAAAATATTTTTTTATAATAAACTAAAGTATTGAGTGATAACTAAAATTTATGATTTTTCAAAAAAATATTAAGTTATTAAAATAATTGTAATAAAATTAATCAAAAAGTTAAATAATTGTATATACATGATATTACATATAATACAGGATGTATAGACAGTAAGTATAAAAAAATTTTACTAATATATGAAAAGAATATTTATTAAATTAGATGTAGAGTGAGAAATTAAACATTTTAAAAATATTATAGGGAATAGATATTTTTATTATTAAAGTATAAAAAAATATTATCTATGATAATCTTAAAAATCTTGACAATTTATTAGTTTGCATTTATAATTAAAATATAAGTTAAGTGTTATATAACAAGGAGGTTAATAAATGAGTAAAAAGAATAGAAATGTATTTATCACTAATACTTATAGTATTAATTTTATTATTTGGTAGATTCTATTTATCAACAGATATGCTGTTTTTTAGATTGATAGTAGGAGTTAGCTTAGGGTATGTTTTAACAAGAGCATATATGGGTTTTGCAGGTAGTGTTAATAGGGCGTATAACACTGGTTCTACTAGATTAATGAGAACTTTGATGTTAATGTTTTTTTTAACATCACTATTTTCTACAGCAGTACTTTTTAACGATGATGCGACTAAGTTTGATTTATGGGTAAATCCAATTAATCTTGGATTAATTCTCGGTGGAATACTATTTGGTTTTGGAATGTCGTTTTCTTGTTGTTGTGCATCTGGAGTATTAACAGATTTAGCAAGCTCATTTCCAAGAGCAATGATTACTTTATTATTTTTCTGCTTAGGAGTATTTATTGGATTTCCAATTCAAAATACACAAAGTTGGATTACAGAGAGTTGGTTTTCAACTGAAACTGGAACAAAAATTGGGACAAAAGGTGTATATTTTCCAGATTTATTTAAATTTGATGGGATGCAGGGTTATCTAGGAGCTGTTATCTTTACAGGTATTTTATGTTTAATAGTTGTCTATATTTCTAATTTATATGAAAATAAACGTAAAACTAGCGGAACCTATGTTGGATTTTTAAGTGAGAAAGTCCAAGATATTGAGAATAAGAAAAGAAATAGAAAGTAGAGAAAAAAATATTGAGTATACAGGGTATTACGATAGATTATTTGTTAAACCTTGGGATTTAAAAACTGGTGCGTTTATTATTTCAGGGATATTTGTATTGTTAATGGGTATAACAAAAAGCTGGTTGAGGGTGCCAGTACTCCTTATGGATTATGGTTCGGAAAACTCCTAATGGTGTTTGGTGTATCGATAGATTCAATATCAAGTTTCACAGAGATGTCAGCTAAACCATTTGTATTACCGTTTTTTGAACACCCAATTAATGTTCAAAATGTTGGAATATTTTTAGGAGCCTTATTATATTTATTAAGTGCAAAAATATTCAAAAAAACCGTATCATTAGAATGGAGAATCTCTCCTAAATTAGGGGTGTTTTATGCCTTAGGGGGGTTATGTATGGGATTTGGAACTCGTCTTGCTAATGGATGTAATGTTGGAGCACTATATACTCCAATAGCCAATTTTTCATTGTCAGGATGGATATTCCTAATATTTTTAGTGCTAGGAGGTGTCATAGGCAATACTGTAGCCAAAAGAGCAAATATTTAATCAAAAAATAAAGGGAAAGTTAATGAAAATATTATAGAGGGAGATTGTAAAAATGAATACTGGAGAATTTTCTAAAAAGTTTAATAAAGTTCAACCAATTATTGGGTTTGTGATATTACTACTGATGGTATTATTTGCATATAAGTTACATACCCCAAAATTAATTTTCGGTCTTTTAGCAGGATTGGGATTTGGATATACGCTTACTAGATCAAGATTTGGTTTTGCTGGAGGGATAAAGAGAATTTACGTTAGAGGAGAAGGAAGTCTTACAAAAGCTCTACTTATTAGTTTTGCAGTAATAACATTAATTTATGGAGCTATTCAGTGGACTGCTAGTACAAAAGGTGCTCTACCAGCATTTTTAGCGAAAAATGGAGAAGCGATAATACCAGGTACTCAGAATGTATTTATGACAAATATAGGTACTGTTATAGGTGGATTCGTTTTTGGTATAGGTATGATTATAGCCGGAGGTTGTGCGTCAGGAACATTAGCTGATTTTGGTGAAGGTGAGGGGCATGCGTTAATTGCATTTCCATTCTTTATCTTGGGAACTATCCCTGGGCATTTTTTAAGAGAAGTTATTGATAGGAATCCTATAGGGAAAGTTGGAGTCCGTGGTCATTTACCTCAATATTTTGGTTATTTTGGAGCTATAGTAGTCACTTTATTAGGCCTACTATTATTATATATTCTTACTAAAAAATATGAGAATAAACGAAAACAAGAAGGTACATATTTAAATCCAGAATCAGATTATGAAGATTTTGAAAAAGAACTTAGTGATAATTTAGATGTAAAACCATGGGGATGGGCTTTATATCATAAAATATTTGTGGAAAGATGGAGTTTTAAAACAGGAGCGTTTACTTTAGCTATCATATCTGGATGTTACTTGATTTTTAATAATAAAGCGTGGGGGGTAACGTCAGCTTTTACACATATTGCTGTTTGGTTTTTAGGCTTATTTGGAATTCATTTTAATGATAAAGCATTTGATTCTGTTTATAAAGCAATCTCACATGGTATACTTGCTGATGCTGGGGTGATTCTCGATATAGGAATAGTAGTAGGATCATTTTTAGCATTTTTATTAGCAGGAAGATTTAAATTAAGTCTACAATTTAATTCAACTAACGCCATGTTGTTTGGGCTAGGTGGTTTATTTATGGGATTTGGTTCTCGTCTTGCAAAAGGTTGTAATATAGGGGCTCTATATTCTTCATTGCCTAACTTTTCGATTTCAGGTTGGGTGTTCTTAGTTGCTATTTCATTAGGAGCTGTTGCTGGATTAAAACTATTTAAAGGAAAATCTTGTTTAATTCCACCAAGACATAGAGATAGAAAAGATTTTAAATAAATAATTGACTATTAATAAGAGGAGGACTTTAAAAATGAGTAAAAAATATTTAGTAGTAGGGGGAGTTGCAGGTGGAATGTCTGCAGCTGCAAGAATAAGAAGATTAGATCCGTTTGCAGATATTCAAGTTTTCGAAAAAGGACCACATGTAAGTTTTTCAAACTGCTGTCTACCTTTCCATTTATCAGGTGTAGTTCCTACAGCAGATGATTTAATTTTAATGACACCAGAGCTTCTAAAAAGTCAATATAATTTGGATGTAAAAGTTGAACATGAAGTAGTGAAAATTAATAAGGAAGAAAAAACAATTACTATTAGAAAAGTAGACTCAGGAGAAGAATATGAAGAAAGCTATGATAAATTAATATTATCACCTGGAGCAAGGGCGATTAGACCTTCTTCAATAATAGGCGTAGATAGGGATAATGTATTTACAATAAAAAATGTTGTTGATATTGACAGATTGAAAAAATATATAGACGAGAATAATATTGAAGATGTAGCTGTAATCGGTGGTGGATTTATCGGACTTGAAGTTATGGAAAGTTTAAGAGAAGCTGGTAAAAATGTAACTTTAGTAGAAGGAACAGATCAAATTTTAGCTCCACTTGACTATGATTTAGTTCAAGTATTAAATAAAGAAATATATGATAAGGGAGTGACTTTATTATATAATGAAAAATTAGCTGAAGTAGCAGAAGAGAAAATTATTTTAGAGTCTGGCAAAGAAGTAAAAGCAGGAGTAGTTGTGTTAGCAATAGGCGTTCTCCCTGAAGCAGGATTAGCAAAGGATGCTGAATTAGAATTTGGTGAAACTGGTGGGATTTTAGTGAATCATCATTATCAAACTAGTGATCCTGACATTTATGCTGTTGGAGATGCAATAGAAGTAACACACTTTATTACTAATAAAAAAGTTCGTTTAACTCTTGCAGGACCAGCACAACGTCAGGCACGAGCAGTAGCAGATCATATTTATGGAAGAACGTACAGAAATACTGGGGTAATAGGTTCCTCAGTAGTGAAAGTATTTGATTATAATGCAGCAAGCACCGGACTTAATGAAAAAGATTGTAAAAAATTAGGTATTGACTATGATGTAGCCTATATAATCCCTAAAGATAAAGTTGGATTAATACCATCTGCTAACCCGATTCATTTTAAACTGATTTTCCAAGTTCCGACAGGTCAAATATTGGGAGCACAATCAGTAGGTAAAGGAGCGGTAGATAAAAGGATAGATGTCATAGCTGCAATGATTATGAATAGAGCTAATATAGAGGATTTAAAAGAGCTTGAATTGTGTTATTCACCTTATTTTACAACTGCAAAAGATGCTACAAATATGGCAGCATTAGTAGCCTGTAACTTATTAAATGGAGATTATAAGCAAGTTAGAACTTGTGAAGTAAGAAGATTGGTTGAAGAAGGAGCATGTATTATTGACTCTAGGGAGAAAGAAGAATATGAAGAAGGTCATATTAAAGGGGCTTTAAATATTCCATTAAGTGAATTTAGAGATAGACTAGATGAGATACCAAAAGACAAGCCAGTGTATATACATTGCTTATCTTCGCAAAGAAGCTATTATATGGTTAGAGAACTGAATTTGAGGGGATTCAAAAATGTGGTAAATATTTCAGGTTCTTTCCTAGGTATATCAATGTATGAATATTTCAATGATGTTACAACAGGGCGTGAACCAATAGTAACAAATTATAGATTTAATTTACTATAGATAACAAAAAAGTTCTAGAAGTAGGGTATTTATTCTACTTCTAGGATTTTGAATAAGGAGCTATATATGAAAAAAATTAGGATATTTTTGATGTATTTTCTCTAGTAATAGGGTCAATAATTGGCTGGGGATCCTTTACTTTACCAGGTAAACAATTTTTAAGTAAGTCAGGTGTAATTAATACAACTCTAGGACTTTTTATAGGTGGAGCATTAGTAATAATAATTCAATTTGCTTATCATATAATGCTTAAAAATAATATTGAAGAAGGTGGAGAATTTTCATATGCTTTAAATAATCTAGGAAGAGGGCATGGCTTTATTGTTGGTTGGTCACTTAGTTTATGTTATTTAAGTATGATACCGTTAAATGCTAGTGCGTATGTTTTATTGTTTAAAGTTATATTTAATGATAAATATAGTTTTTGGATATTTATATTCTATTGCAGGTTATCCAGTATGGATAAGTGATATAATTTTAATGAGTATAATTATTATCATTTTTTCTATTGTAAATATAAGAGGTTTGCACTTAAGTTCTCTTGTGCAAAATATAATGAGTACCTTACTTGTAATTGTAGTTCTTGTACTAGTCGTTTTTGTTGGATATAAAAGTGATATTTCGTATTTTAAGAAAAACTATATTGAGAATTATACTTTTTCTTTTAAAGAAATATCTTCTGTTATTGCAATTGTGCCTTTTTTATTTGTAGGGTTCGATGTTATACCTCAAGTAGCAAAGGAATTGAAGTTTAAAGCTCAGAAGGCAACGGTTATTACAGTTATCTCAATAGTATTTGGAGCACTTATTTATTCTTTATTAAATTTAATAGCTGGATTTTCTTTTTCGCCTATGGAAGCTAAAAATACGAATTGGGCTGTAGCAGATTCAGTAATTCTTACCACAGGGTATATAGGATTTATATTTATGTTGGTTGCATTATGGGCAGCTATAAATGGAGGAATAAATGGATTTATGTTAGCAAGTAGTAAACTTATAGCATCTTTATCTGAAAATAAGATTATGGATAAGAAATATAGTGAAAAAAATAATAGTGGGATGTATCCATATGCTATAGTATTTGTATCAAGTATTAGCTTAATAGCTCCTTGGATAGGAAGAGAAGTAATACTTTACATAGTAGATATATCTAGTGTTTTAGCTGCAGTAGCTTATGGATATGTTAGTTATGTTAGTTATATTTATTCAGTTAATAAAATTGAAAAAATATTATGCTTATTATCGTTGGGAGTATCTATAGGATTTATATTTTTTTACTTTTTATTCCCGTTATCACCAGCCGTGTTAAAATTACCATCATTTATTATTTTTATGTGCTTGGATTATAGTAGGACTCGTAATATATAAAAAGAAAGAAATATAGTTTTAAAACTATATTTCTTTTTTTAGTTTATTTACTTGTTTATCTCTTCAATAATACTTTCTAACTTCATTGAGCGACTAGCTTTAAATAAAATTACTTCATTAGCGTGTTTATTTTCTTTTAAGTAGTTGCTTACTTCTTCATTAGAAGAGAAGTGAAGTTTTTTAATTTCTGAGTTAGTTATGTTATCAGTAATATTTTTAGCTAAAGTCACCAACAGAAATAACTAAGTCGATATCTTTTGAATTATTAGAGATATATTCTCCAACTTCACTGTGGTATTGTACTTCTTTTGAACCAAGTTCAAACATACTACCAAGTACTAGAGTTTTATAATCAAAATCATCAAAGCCACTAACTACATCGACACTAGCTTTCATAGAAGTAGGGCTTGCGTTATATGCATCATTAATAATTAGAGAGTCTTTTTCCATAAGGAATACTTTCTAAACGCATATGAGTAATTTCTGATGTTTTTTCTATTGCTTTACGAATTTCATCAATAGATAAACCTAGCTTTTCAGCAATAGCTGTAGCGAACATTATATTAAATAGGTTATGTTTTCCTTTTAATTTTGTCGTGAATTTTTCATCACTAAGGTTTAGTTTGAAATCTATATGATCACGAGTAATAGTGTAGTTTTCTAAAATTATATTATTATAATTATTCTCACCACATGAAGTAGCTCCGATATTAGATTTATCTACTAAATCTTTTAGTAATACTTCATCTCCGTTATAAACGAAGAATCCATCTTTTTTCATACCATTAGTAATCTCAAATTTTGCTTTAGCAATACCTTCACGAGAACCGAAAAATTCGATATGACTTTCACCAATATTAGTGATTACAGTATAGTCTGGTTCTACTAGTTTTGATAGAAAGTCTAATTGACCAAAACCATCAGCTCCCATTTCTAAAACTAATATTTCACTATCTTCTGGTGCTGCTAAAATAGTTATAGGTACACCAAGTTCATTATTAAAGTTTCCTTGTGTTTTATGAACTTTGAACTTTTGTTTCTAATAGTCCAGTAATAATATCTTTAGTAGTTGTTTTACCATTACTACCAGTAATTGCAATAATTTTAGCGTTTAAACTATCTAAATAGTGTTTAGCTAAAGCTTGGATAGCTACATAGCTATCTTTTATATAAATAATATTGTTATCGCTAGTAAAGTCTTCTTTTAAAGAAAGTGATGCAGCAGCACCTTTTTCAAAAGCACTCTCTATATAGTTATGACCATCAACATTTTCTCCTAAGAAGGGAATAAATAAATCTCCTTCTTTAACTTTTCTACTATCGATTGCGATACCAGTGATTTCCTTGTTTTCAACTATATTTATTTTTTTTGCATTAAGTATTTGTTCTAAATCTTTTACTAAATATTTCATAGTTAATCCTATTCTTCTGTTAATAAGTTTTTACGGTCTTCGTAACGTTCTATAGCTAAACGGAATAATTCTTCGATTACTTCAGGATAGCTAACGTTCATATTTGCCCATAGTGATGGGAACATAGAGAATGGAGTGAATCCAGGCATTGTGTTAACTTCGTTAATGAAGATTTCTCCTTCTTTTGTATAGAAGAAGTCAGCACGAACTAAACCAGATCCGCTAATTGCACGGAATGCTGTTGCAGCCATTTTTCTAAATTCTGGATAAAGATTTGGATCAATTGGTGCAGGGATATCCATACGTGATTGACCATCAGTGTATTTAGTTTCATAGTCATAGAATTCTGTAGTAGAAATATTAACTATTTCACCTGGATCTGTTGTTTTAACTTCGTTGTATCCAAGTACAGCTACTTCTATTTCTTTTGCTCCTACAGCACCTTGCTCAATAACGATTCTTTTATCGAATTTTAATGCTTCTTCGATACCTTTAACTAATTCCTCTTCATCGTTACAGCGACTAATACCTACAGAAGAACCAAGGTTCGCAGGTTTAACGAAAACAGGGTATTTTAGATTATCATTAACTTCTTTAATAACTGCTTCTTTATTTTTTTTCCAAGTATATTCAATAAAGTGTGTATATGGTAATTGAGGTAGGTCGTATGCCGCAAATAATTGCTTCATAACTACTTTATCCATACCAGCGGCACTAGATAGTACGTTGTTTCCTACATAAGCAATATCCATAATTTCTAAGAAACCTTGGATAGTACCATCTTCACCATTAGGACCGTGAAGAACAGGGAATACTAAATCAAATTTACGACCATCTTCGAATAATAAGCTACTAATATCACTATTAAAGTTAGTAAATCTTAGTTCGTTTTGATCTTTGATTTCAGATTTAATTTGTTCACCTTTAGCCCAATTTCCTTCTAATGAGATAAAGATAGGAAAAACATTGTATTTTTCTTTATCGATTGCGTTAATAATTGATTTTGCAGTTAATAATGAGATAGAATGCTCAGCACTCTTACCACCATAAACGATTCCTATGTTTTGTTTTGTCATAAAAAATCTCCTAATAAAAATTTTTTTGTTATGTTTAAATGTTATTGTTATAGTTAATAGAAATATTTAAATATAAACTATTGCCTACGTACACACTGAATATTAAATTCAGCAATTTGTCCTATAATTATACCACAAAAATTATAAAGTAGAGTAGTTTTATAACTAATTTAAAAAAAGTTAATTTATTAATTTAATGCATGTTAATATTGTATTTTTTTGTAATATTAAATTTATAATAGAATATGTACAAAAAAATTGATATAAGTAGGAGGAAGTAAAATTTGAATGAAAAAAATTAGATGAAAAAAATGATTTTTAAAACCTTACATAAAAAGAAAAAAACTAGTCTAGTATATAATTTTATCCTTGTATATATTGTGTTTCTTTTTGCAGCGGGTTTCACTCAAATGACGCTAGGGTATAGTGATACGGTAGCTTTTATTATATTCGTAATAGTTTGCTTAATACTAGTTGTTTATTTTGGTACGAAAAGACAAAAAATTGAAAATTTAATTGCACTAAAGTTATTAAATGATTTAGAATTAGCTGAATTTTATGGATTTTATGCATGAACAACATAAAAAAATAAAAAAATTAACTAGAAATAGTACATATTATAACTATATGGCACTAGTTGAGCTTATCTATGGTAACTTTGATAAGAGTGAAGAATATTTATCAAAAGTAAAACTTACTAAATCAGGTTATATTAGAGGAGCCTTAAGAGGAACTGAAATATGGTATCACTATACTAGATTTATGTTAAATATTTTTTTACTGAAAAAGAATTTTGATTTAGAAGAATTAACAAAAACAATTAGTGAAAACAGTTAGTAAAAAAATCAAGAAGCTGTTCAAATGTATAATAATAAATTAGATAATATATATAAAGTTTTAGTTTTAAAAAGAACCGGCTGATAACTTTAAAGAAGAATTAAATGATAATATAGTAGAGTGTTCAAAAGTATTTAATTATTACTTCTATCTTTGTAATGAAGTGCTAAAAGAAAATAAAGAAGAAGCAAACAAATATATTGATTTATTATTAAAATACAATGAAAATTATTACGTAGTAAGAAAAGCGAGAGAAATAAGAGAAAAAAATTAAGGGTTGACCAATAGGTCAGCCCTTTTTATAATGTATATTTTTCTTTTAATTCAGCTATAGTATCACGAAGTTTAGCAGCACGTTCAAATTCGAATTTTTCAGCCGCTGAGAACATTTCTTGTTCTAGTTCTGCTAAATGTTCTTCGATATTATCATCGGTAATATTAGATACTTCTTCTAATTCTAATGTTTCATCCTCAATCACTTCTTTTTTAGCACTAATACTATCACGAATATCTTTAATAATTGTTTGAGGTGTTATGCCATGTTCCTCATTGTATGCCATTTGTATTTCGCGACGACGATTTGTCTCATCGATAGCTTTTTTCATACTTCTAGTCATATTATCCGCATACATAATTACACGACCATTCGCATTACGTGCGGCACGGCCAATAGTTTGTAGTAAGGCTTTGTCCCCACGTAAGAAACCTTCCTTATCTGCATCTAAAATAGCCACTAGTGAAACTTCTGGAATATCTAAACCTTCACGTAGTAGGTTAATCCCTACAAGAATATCAAATTTTCCAAGTCGCAAGTTTCGAATAATCTCTGTACGCTCTAATGTTTTAATATCAGAGTGAAGATACTCAACTTTTAGACCATTCTCTTTTAAATATGCTGTTAAAGATTCAGCCATTTTTTTAGTAAGAGTCGTGATTAAAACACGTTCACCTTTTTCTATAATTTTTTCAGCTTCTTTAGTAATATCAAATACTTGGTCGCTAACGGGACGAACATCTATTACTGGATCTAGTAGACCAGTAGGACGGATAATTTGTTCAGTAATTTTTGAACTATGTTCAAGTTCATAGTCTCCAGGTGTAGCTGAAACGAAAATTGCTTGGTTTAACTTATTTTCAAACTCTTGATAGTTGAGAGGTCTATTATCTAAAGCAGTAGGTAGTCTAAAACCATAGTCAACTAGAACTTGCTTACGAGCTCTATCACCATTATACATACCTCTAACCTGTGGGAGGGTAACGTGTGATTCGTCAACAACTAATAACCAATCTTTTGGGAAGTAGTCTAGTAGAGTATAAGGTGTTGAACCAGGTTCTCGTAGAGTTAAGTGAAGAGAGTAGTTTTCAATACCTGAACAAAATCCCATCTCTTCCATCATTTCAAGGTCATAGTTAGTACGTTGTTCTAAACGTTGTGCTTCTAGTAACTTGTTTTCCATATTGAATACTTTTAGTCTATCTTCTAGTTCAGCACGTATTCTTTTTATCGCTTCTTTTGTTTTTTCTTCTCCTGCGACGAAGTGGCTGGCAGGGTAAATCGCAATATGTTCTAATTCACTAAGTACTTCACCAGTTAGTGAATTGATTTCACGTATTCTATCAATTTCATCCCCAAACATTTCTATACGAACAGAGTTTTCACTACGAGAAGCTGGGAAAGATTTCTATAACATCACCACGTACTCTAAAAGTACCACGTGTAAATTCTATATCATTACGCATATATTGGATGTCTATCAGTTTTGAAAGAATTTTATTTCTGCTTATTTCATCTCCCAACTCTAAGTGAAAGCACTAGAGAAGAGTATTCTTCTGGAGAACCAAGACCATATATACAGCTAACACTAGATACGATAATTACATCATCACGATCAAATAGAGAAGATGTAGCACTGTGGCGTAGTTTATCAATCTCATCATTGACAGAAGAATCTTTTTCTATATAGGTATCAGTCGATGGTACATATGCTTCTGGTTGGAAATAATCATAGTAAGAAACGAAATATTCGACCCTATTGTTAGGGAAGAATTCTTTTAACTCATTGTATAATTGTCCAGCTAATGTTTTATTATGAGCTAATACTAGTGTTGGTTTTCCAACATTTTTTATAATATTAGCTATTGTGAAAGTTTTACCTGTACCAGTAGCACCAAGTAAGGTTTGGTATTTTTCTCCTTTATTAATACCTTCAGTTAGCTCATTAATAGCTCTAACTTGATCTCCTTTAGGTTCAAATTTACTCTGTAAATCAAAATCAAAGTGTTGTCTATTTACTTCCAAGAAATTCACTCCTTTACTAGTAATAAATAATATAAACTTAATAGTTTCTATTTAATTATATACTAGATAGGAAAGATAGACAAAGAAATAACTATTCTAATATTCTGAATAAATAAAAAAGACGAGAAATTTTCTCGTCTTTTAAAAAGTATAAACCATTATTTATTATTTTTTTTCGCAAGGTAAGGCATAATTAAACCAAGTGAAATAAGAATAATAGGTGTAACAATGTTCATTGTTGTTTGGAATACACTTCCTGGTGTATACATACCTGTGATACAAGCAAATGCTGTTAGGAAGAAACACCAAGCTCCCTAAACCAATACCTATATATTTATTCTTAACGAATTTATAATCAGCTTGGAATTTACCAGCTGCTTTTTTCAAGAAGATATAAGCAGCAAATACCCATAGGTAACGAAGTGGCATACAAACAGCGTTTAATTTAACTAACCATCTGAATAATTCGTTTACTTCTTTGATTCCGAACATTGGAATAATTAAAAGAATAGATACGATAACACCAACTAATTTTAATCCGTTAGTGTAAACATCATTGCTATTTTTAACTAATAATTTTTTCGGAATATATTGTTCATCAGAACTTTCTAGTAACATACGTAATGGTGCATCAATTGAGATAATAACGATAGATACTTGACCGATAAAGTCAACTACTGCATAGATAACTAAGAATAAGTTACCAACACCGTAGTAGTTACCTAATGTTTGGAATGCATAATAAGTACCATTAGTTAATAAGTCTTTTGGAATGTTATTAGTATCAAACATTAATGCAAGTGCGAATGTTCCTAAAATAGCTGTTGTTACAACCATAAGAACTAACGTCATCATTCCTTTAGGGAAATCAGTAGAAGGTTTTTTCATCTTATTAACATAAGGCGAAATCTTCTCACAACCACCAACTGCAAATACTAAAATCGCTATTGACGTAACATATTTAACATCGAATGTTGGCATAAATGTATCTAATGACCAGTCGATGCTGTATGTCTTTAGCTCCTGTAATAGAAGGTGCTGTAATAGCCATCAATATGAATAATAATGACATAATAAACATTGATGATCCAGCTAAAGTCGCAAGTTTTTTGATGAAGTTAACTCCTCTTGCTGCTAAGAATAACGCTACTATGAATATAACAAGTGAAATAATTTGTACATAAGTTATATTCATTTTACTAATACGGTTATCTCTGAATACTGCCCAACTGAATGCTGCGATAATACGTGATGGTTTTTGAGAAATATAAGGCATATGTACTACCCAAATTGTCCATCCAGCATAATAAGCTAGTAATTTACTGTGTGTTTCTTTAATCCAAGAACTAACACCTCCACCAGCATCTTTAAATGTAGATCCTAGTTCACCAACGATTAGTGAATATGGAATAAAGTAAATTACGAAGATTAAAACCCATGAGAAAATAGATTTAAGTCCGCCAAATTCTGAATATCCGTTAACGATATTACCAAACGCCCAAACAGTAGAGAAAGGCCATGAACGCTAACGTATACCAAAATATCTTTTTAGCTTCTTTCTCCATATAATCTTCCTCCTAAAATATTTAATTTTTATTTCTGCATTAAGCATTAATAAAAATATTAGCATAGTACATACAATTATTCAAGTAATATTAGTATTTTTCTAATAAATTATTCTATAATTTCTACTAAGATTAAGAATTTTTTTAGAAAAAAATTATAGAAAATATGTATGTAAAATCATTTTTTTAGAATAATTATTTTACAGAAAACGAGTAATATAAGGATATTTAGAATCTCTGATAATGAAAAAGGATAATTGATTTTTCATTTAAAAATAATAGTGTTAAAAATACATATTTTTTTCTAAGTATAATAGATAATAGCCAAGGTATAATGTAAATTATGAAAATTATTAGAAAATGAATATATACATTAAAAATTAAATAATTATTTTTTTAATAAACATATATATTTCTAAAATAGTATTTTTAAAAAAATTTTTATAAAGAAGCTGCATATTAACGATAGTTTATAAAATTTATTATGCGTATACAAGAAGATTAAAAAAACTTGACAATGTTATAAATTAATCGTAATATATGTGTAGATAATAGATTGTAATTATTTATTATTAATTATTCATTTATAATTTTTATATATTTATATAAGATTGTAGATAAAAGAAAGGAGAAAAGTATATTAATGAAAAAAATCACAAAAGTAATTAAAATGAGTGTTACCGCAATATTTACATTCATAGGATTACTATTTGTATCTTCATTAACAGCTAACGCAGCTGAAGGTAAAGAACTTACAAAAGTTGTTACTGATATTTCTGTTACAGATGCAGGAAATAATGCAGTTAAACCTGATGCTAATGGCAATTATAATATTACTACTGATAGAGCATACCGTTTTTTTCAGCAAACTTTGATTTAACGAATTACAACGGTAACTTATCAGAAGGGAGATTATTTTAATTTAAAAATTCCTAATTCAGTAACTGTCCAAAAAAACATTCGGCTGATATTAAAGATACAAAAACACAAGTCGTTATTGCTGAATCACAAGTAACACCGAAATGCAAAACGACCAAGGTGGTAATGCTAAAGTAACACTTAAAAATTTCTCTGAATATCTAACTACTACTAAAAGTAATGATATAAGAGATATAACAGGTCATTTTACTATTGATTTCTTATTCAAAAAAAGATCAAACTAAAACACCTGTTACTTTTTGATAGCTTAGCTGTGAAAAAAATAAAATAACACATACTTTTACATCAACAACTAAAGACGGAGAAAACAAAGGTTATGAAAACTTCGCTAAAAATGGTAATGATGTTGAGAATAAAGGATGGAGTTCTGAAAAATTAGCAGCTGTAGGTTCTACTTCTAAAGGAAATATTTACTCACCATGGCGCGTTCGTGTTAATGCTGGTAAAAAAGACTACGGAAGCAACTTAGCATTAGTAGATGAGATAGTAACTGATACTACACATGCAGCTATTCAATATATTCCTGAATCATTAACAGTATACAAAGCTACTATTAATGATGGTACTTCTGAAGTTCCAGCAGGTGCTGTTAAACTAACTGAAGGTACTGACTACACAGTTGAGTGGAACAGCAATTATACTTCTTTAAAAGTAATTTTTAAAGATGGTTCACAATCATACTATGTTACTTATAACACTACAACTCCTGGAGACGGAAGTTTAGTAGGAAATAAAGTTGCATTACTAAAAAATAATACTGAAGCACTTCCTCAACGCAATAATCGCTTAATTTACGGATATGTAAGTGAGAGATTATCAGTATTAAATGAAGTGATTAATGCTAATCCAATTTACAAAATCAAAATTAATAAAACTGATAAAGTAAAAGTAACACCTGTTCAAGGAGCTGTATACTCAATTATAAATCCAGAAGGAGTAGTAGTTGAAGATGTTACTACAGATGAGAACGGAGTGGCAGTTTCTAAAGAATTATCAAAAGATTATTTAGGAAAAGTGTTCACAATAATGGAAAAATTAGCACCAAAAGGTTATAAACTAGATCCAACTGTTTATACAGTAACAATTGGTGAGAATAATTCAATTATCAATCTTCAAGATGAACCAGAAGATACACCTCCAACTCCGCCAACACCAACTCCAAACAAACCGGTTAAACCTAATGAACCAGGAAAACCTGAAAAACCAGGTAAACCAAATAAACCAGGTAAACCAACTACACCAGTAGTAAAAGAAAAAGCTAAAAAAGCTATTCTTCCAAAAACAGGGGTAGAAACTAATAGCTTAGCTGTAGCAGGTTTAGTTATCGGATTAGGTGCGTTAGCTTTAAGACGTAAAGCAAATAAATAATATAATAAGACGAACTTAGGAAACTAGGTTCGTTTTTATTGTCTTTTGATTAGTACAGAAAAGGGTAAAATATAGTAAAATTTATATAACTCTAAAAAAATTTGTATCCATTATAATTTCATTAGTTATATTTTTAAATAGATATTGTAATATTAAATTATTCCGATAATTTTCAAAAATTTTGATTAAATATATTAAATTTCCCTCTTGAATTCGTTTTTCGATATAAACTATAATGATTTTTTTATAAAAGTTTTTTTATAATTTATATAAGGAGTTGAGGGTACTTTGAAAAAGTGGAGAAGTACATTAGTAAAACTTATTATATTTATGATGGGGTTAGTAACAATCTCATTATTAGTAACAACAGTTTTTATGAGAGGATATATAAAAGATCGTGAAGAAGAGATTATTCGTCAAAAAATTAGTGCTACAGCTCGATTAATTGCGATGGATAAGAGTATTCAAGAAGCTGTCAAAAATAAAAATCAAGAAAAGTTCATTCAACATTTTACATTAGCTGCGATGGAAGAAACACGAACGGATTTTATAGTAGTAACTGATAAAGATTTTGTAAGGTATTCACATCCAAAAGAGGAGCTGATAGGATCTAAGTTCTCGAGTATTGAAGATATTGCAGCAACATTTACTCAAGGAGATCATTACAGTAAGCAAACTGGTCCACTAGGAGAAGGGGTCAGATTTTTTACAGCTCTAAAAGATGAAAATGGTAATAATATAGGAGTTGTCTGTGTAGGATATACTAAAAGAACAGTAGAAAATCAAATCTTAGAAGCACAGAAAAATTTATTCTATTCATTAATGATTGGGCTAACAGTGGCAGTAGGATTATCTTTTTTATTTAATAAAAAATTGAGAAAGATTCTTCTGAATTTAGAACCAGAAGAAATTGCACAACTTTATATTGAAAAAGAGCTAATAGCTGATCATGTTTCAGAAGGAATAATTGGGATAGATAAATACAAAAAAATATAATAGTTATAAATAGTAGTGCAAATAATCTATTAAAAAAAGCTAAACTATCAAACGAAATAAAAAAATTAATGAAACTCTAAGTACTGAGATTTATAATTTATTATTTAGAGATATTTTAGAAACGAGAGAGAGTAGTCAAGATGAACAAATAGTAATTAATAATATGGATCTATTATTAAATAGAAATCCAATTTACTATAAAGGTAGACTATATGGTGCGGTAGTAACTTTACGTGATCAATCAGAAATGAAACAGCTTATTACAGAACTAAGTGGTACTGAAAAATATAATGATAGTTTACGTGAGCAGAGTCATCATTTTATGAATAAATTACATGTTCTTCAAGGATTGATAGAATTGAAGTCTTATGAAGAAGTTGCGAAGTATATAACCTATTTAAAACAAGATTACCATGAAAAAATAGGTCATATTACTGAAAATATAAAAGTACCGTCAATAGCTGGATTTTTACTTGCTAAAGCACGTGAAAGTCGAAACAAAGATATCCAGTTAGTGGTTGATTCAGATTCATTATTATATCAACATACTGGTTTAGAAACAATATATAATGAATTGTTAATTATATTAGGTGTACTAATAGATAATTCAATAGATACTTTGGAAAACATAAAAATGATGGAAAAATAATTGTTTATCTTTATCTAAATCTAGAGGAAAAAGTATTTATTATGTTCAGTAGAAGATAATGGAGCAGGAATTAAGGAAGTGGATAAAGAAAGAGTATTCGAGAGAGGATATTCAACAAAAGGAGAAAATAGAGGGTACGGTTTAGAGGCCGTTGAAACGATTGTTAAGAAATATAACGGCTTAATAGATGTAGACAGTAAAGAAAATAAGGGTACAAAGTTTAATATAGAAATACCCGTACTGGAGGATTAAAAGTGAGAGTATTAATAATTGAAGATGATTCCATGGTAGCTATGATACATAAAGAATACTTTAATAGAAAAGAAGTTGATTTTACACTAGACCATGTGTCATCACTTAAAGAAGCAGAATTATATTTAGAAAGTAATATACCAGATTTGGTAGTTTTGGATAACTATTTATCTGATGGAAAAGGGGTTAGTCTTTTATCTAAGTTAAAGAAATATCCTGTAGTTATGATTACAGCAGCTAACGATATTCAAACGGTAGAAGCGGCTTTATCAAGTGGAGTAGTAGATTATCTAGTTAAACCTTTTACGTATCAGAGATTTTCTCAAGCGATTGATAAAGTATTAAACTTCAAGTCGTTGATGTCTAAAGAAAAAGTTAATCAAGAAATATTAGATGATTATTTAAGTACTACTAAAGAACATGAAGATGTTGATGAATTACCTAAAGGATTATCAAAAATAACATTAAAGAAAATTGTTGAAAATCTTTTAAATAAAGACGAAGGATTTAATACCCAACAAATAGCTGATGATTTAGATATTTCTAGAATAACTATAAGAAAGTATTTGAACTATATGGTTAATATGAATGTGTTAAGTGAAGATGCTGAGTATAGTACTTCTGGTAGACCGGTATCTATATATAGTATTGTTTCAAAAGAAGAGTTAAAAAAACTATTATAGTTTAGTATAAAATGTTGATAATAAAAAAATATAAGAAAAGGAGGATAATTTTATATTATTCTCTTTTTTTATAAATATAATGAACATATATGATATAATTAAATAAATAGTTAGGAGGAAATGCTAATGAGCTTAGTCGATAAATGTGTACTATTATTTTTATTAGCAGGACATGTATTAGTTCCGTTAATATTTTTAATAATAATATTTTTTATGAAAAGAAAAAAATCAAAAAGGGATAGTAAACCGATTCCTTGGACAGCGTTGCTTATCGTACAAGCTGTTTTAGATTTTACAATTTTGCCTATTTGGATGTTTATGGGAGTATTTGTTGGTATAATGACTACTGATGCGCCAGGAAGTAGTACATTATTTGCTAATGCGTCAATGTTTGGGTCAATTGCAACTGTTATTTTAAACGTAATAGCACTTATAATAACTACAGCAGGTTTGAATAAGCAAAGAGTAGAGGAAAATAAACAACCACTATTGTGGCTATATGTTATTATTGCTGCATATGTGCTAGTGATTCCGGGAAGATTTTTTTATAGGA